>Ga0222426_100450_pt1 | contig 27193 bp, 23 predicted proteins | sample 2B50Ametagenome_FD_180087 | JGI IMG/M metagenome (GOLD analysis project Ga0222426, IMG submission 180087) | Enriched microbial communities from leaf-cutter ant dump, University of Wisconsin, Madison, United States - 2B50A (version 2) | ecosystem: Environmental > Terrestrial > Nest > Insects nest...
GCGCGAGTGGGCCTACGCCGCCTGCTTCGAGACCTCGGCCCAGCGCCAAGCGGCGCTGGAGGACTGGCTCCATCACTACAACTGGCATCGGCCGCACACCGCCGCCAGCGGCTTGGCCCCGGCCTCCCGGCTGGGGCTCAGCCAAAACAACCTATTGAAGCTCCACAACTAGGCGTCCTTGCCTGGCGCGCGCGGAGGCGGGTCAGGCGTGCGCGGCGGCGGCCGGCTTCAGGCGCTGCCAGACGGCGCGCATGATGGGCTGGGCGCGGTACCAGCCGATGGGGGTGCCGGGGCAGTCGCGCTGCAGGCGGTCGCGCAGCGAGGGCGCGATGTCGTCGAAGTCCTGCCGGTGGTGCAGGAGGTAGGCATCGTAGCCCACCTTCAGGCAGCGCTCGAGGTCGCCGACGGTGGCGCCGACGACCTGGAAGGTGTCTTCGTCGAGGCGCGTCTTCCAGTACGCCAGTTCGGCGTCGATGTCGACGATCTGCGCGGTGGCGTGGGCATTGCGATGATGCAGGCTGGCCATGGTGATCCCCGTGTCGGCGTGTGGTGACGTGGGGGAGTCTTGGTTCGCGCGGGTGATGCTTAAGTGAAATAAAAGGCGTTTTAACCCGCAATTAACCGTGGCGGCGCATTTTCGTTCACCTTTGCGTGCGCGGCGTGACGGATCAGCGCTGCCGCATCGCTTCGGCCAGCAGCGCGCGTTCCTCCATCGCGCCCGGCGGTGCCGGCGGGAACAGCGGCGCGTCCTCTTCCAGCGGCGCGTTGAGCCGTTCCCACACGCGCGCGATCACCGCGTGCGCCAGCGGCCAGTCCAGCCGCACGCCGCGCACGACGTGGGCCTCGTAGCGCGCCGGCAGCGACGGCAGAAGTTCCTGCAGCGAGCGCCGCCGCGAGAGCAGGTAGGCGTCGTAGGCGAACTTCAGCGTCGGCACGTAGTGGCGGAACGGCGTGCCGGCGCGGTGGAACGGCTGGCGCGCGTAGGCGCCTTCCCAGAAACGCAGCTCCGAATGGATGTCGATCACGGCGCAGGGCATCGCGTCATCCGCCCAGGCAGGGGCGAGCGGATCATGTGGCCATGGCATGGGTCCCACTCCTTGGCGCGAGGACCGGCAGAGGATGGACCCGCTGGATGAAACGCGGCTTGCGGGCGCATGACGGCCGCCCGCGCGTCCTCGCCGCGGCAGCCCCGTGCTGCGCGCGTCCCCCTGTGTCGATGCGTCATCCGTGCCTCCGCGACAGGGAGGCGCGTGTCCGTGCGCTGCCGGATCTTGTGGTTGTCGTTTTCGCCCCTGCACCAAGGAGACGCGGCGCCGCGGCGCGGGCGGCCAGCCGTTCGTCGTCCCGCGCGGGTGGCGTCAATGCATGCGGGCGGCCACGGGCGCGTGTTCGTCGAGCCAGCGCCACGTCTCGCGCAGCAGGGTGCGCGTGACCGGCCACTCGGGCCCGGCGTCTCCGCGCAGGCGTTCCCAGTGGTCTTCCAGTTCCAGTTCCGTGCCCAGGTCCAGGTGTCCCTGGTGGAGGGCGTGCGAGGCGGCGGCGAAGGCGTAGGCGCGGCAGGCGTCCTCCCAGGCCACGTCCGGGTGCAGCCGGCGGCGGCGGCCGTAGTCGTGCGCGGTGAAGGCCGCGAACGCGTCCTCCGACAGGGACTGCACGTGGGGCGGCGCCTGCCGCAGCGTATCGAGCTGTTCGCGGTAGAGGTGGCGGTTCATGGGAGCCTCCGAGGTCACGCTGCCGTGGTATCGCGCCGCGCGTTACCCGCGGGTGACAGAAGCCTTCAGGCGCCGATCACGAAGCTGAGGCGGGACGGCGCTGATCAGCCGGCAGTCAGTCTCAGCCGTTGAGACGCCGCCCGCGTCAGATGGCGGCCACGCCGCCGAGACGCTCCCATGCCCGCCCAGACTTCGCTGATCCGCCGCCACGCCGCCGATGCCGCGCTGCTGCCCGCGACCGCCGACGGCAGCGCGCTGGCGGAGCGGCTGGCCGGCAAGTACCACGACCGCGTCACCGGGCGGTTCGTCGTCCCGGGCCGCGAGGGGTGCTACGCCGACCTGCCGGACGACCTGCCGGAACCGCTGGCCCGCGCCCTGCGCGCGCGCGGCATCGCCCGGCTGTATTCGCACCAGGCCGAGGCGTGGCGGCGGTCGCAGCAGGGCGACCATCTCGCCATCGTCACGCCGACCGCCTCCGGCAAGTCGCTGTGCTACACGCTGCCGGTGGCGGCCGCGGCGCTGGCGCGCAAGGGCAAGGCGCTGTACCTGTTCCCGACCAAGGCGCTGGCGCAGGACCAGGTGGCCGAACTGCTGGACCTGAGCAGGGCCGGCGACCTCGGCCTGAAGGCGTTCACCTTCGACGGCGACACCCCGGGCGACGCGCGCCAGGCGATCCGCCTGCACGGCGACATCGTGGTCAGCAACCCGGACATGCTGCACCAGGCCATCCTGCCGCACCACACCAAGTGGGCGCAGTTCTTCGAGAACTTGCGCTACGTGGTGATCGACGAGGTGCACACCTACCGTGGCGTGTTCGGCAGCCACGTGGCCAACGTGCTGCGGCGGTTGAAGCGGGTGTGCGCGTTCTACGGCGCCCGCCCGCAGTTCATCGTCTGCTCGGCCACCATCGGCAATCCGCAGGCGCACGTGGAGGCGCTGCTGGAAGCGCCAGTGCACGCGATCACCGAGTCCGGCGCGCCCAGCGGCGACCGCCACGTGCTGCTGTGGAACCCGCCGGTGGTCAACCCGGACCTGGGCCTGCGCGCCTCGGCGCGCTCGCAGAGCAACCGCATCGCGCGGCTGGCGATCAAGGCCGGGCTGAAGACGCTGGTGTTCGCGCAGTCGCGCACCATGGTGGAAGTGCTGACCAAGTACCTGAAGGACGTGTTCGACCACGACCCGCGCAAGCCGGCGCGCATCCGCGCCTACCGCGGCGGTTACCTGCCGACCGAGCGGCGCGAGGCTGAGCGGGCGATGCGCGACGGCCGGGTGGACGGCATCGTCTCCACCTCGGCGCTGGAACTGGGCGTGGACATCGGCAGCCTGGACGCGGTGGTGCTGAACGGCTATCCGGGCTCCATCGCCGCGACCTGGCAGCGCTTCGGCCGCGCCGGCCGGCGGCAGCAGGCCTCGCTCGGCATCCTGGTGGCCAGCTCGCAGCCGCTGGACCAGTACGTGGTGCGGCATCCGGAGTTCTTCGCCGACAGCCCGCCGGAGCATGCGCGCATCGCGCCGGACCAGCCGATGATCCTGCTCGACCACATCCGCTGCGCCGCGTTCGAGCTGCCGTTCCTGGCCGGCGAGGCGTTCGGCCCGATCGACCCGTCGCCGTTCCTGCAACTGCTGGACGAGGACAGCGTGGTGCACCGCGAGGGCGACCGCTACGAGTGGATAGCCGACAGCTACCCGGCCAACGCGGTCGGCCTGCGCGCGGTGGCCGACGGCAACTTCGTGGTGGTCGACCGCACCGGCGGCCGCCAGGCGATCATCGCGGAGGTGGATTTCAGCGCCGCGCCGCTGACGCTGTACGAGGGCGCCATCCACATGATCCAGTCCACGCCCTACCAGGTGGAGCGGCTGGACTGGGAGGGCCGCAAGGCCTACGTCGTCCGCACCCACGTGGACTACTACACCGACGCCATCGACTACACCAGGCTGAAGGTGCTGGAGCGCTTCGACGGCGGCATCGCCGGGCAGGGCACCTGCCACCACGGCGAGGTGCACGTGGTGCGGCGCGTGGCCGGCTACAAGAAGATCCGCTACTACACGCACGAGAACATCGGCTACGGTCCGGTCAACCTGCCGGACCAGGAGATGCACACCACCAGCGTGTGGTGGCAGCTGCCGCCGGCGCTGCTGGAGGCGTCGTTCGCCTCGCGGCAGGAGGCGCTGGACGGTTTCCTCGGCGCGGCGTACGCGTTGCACGTCGCCGCCACCGTCGCGGTGATGGCCGAGGGCCGCGACCTGCAGAAGGCGGTGGGCGACGGCGACGGCGCGTGGTTCGCGCTGGCCGACGCGCAGGGCCGGGGGCAGCTGCGCGGCGGCGAGCCGCAGGTGCTGTCGCCGGCGTCGGGCGACCGCTTCGTGCCCACCGTCTACCTGTACGACAACTACCCCGGCGGCATCGGCCTGAGCGAGCCGCTGTGGCGGCGCCAGCGCGAACTGGTGCAGCGGGCCGCGCAGCTGGTGGCGGCGTGCGACTGCAAGGCCGGCTGTCCCGCCTGCGTGGGCCCGGTGCTCGCGGCCGACGAGGACGCCGACACCACGCCGCGCGCCCTGGCGGCGCGCGTGCTGCGCCTGCTGGACGCGGCATGAGCGTCAGCCTGGAGAAGCTGCAGCGCCTGCGGCGGCAGGCCGGGCATGGCGGCGCGGTAACGCACGAAAGCCCGGTGCCGGCCGCACCGGATCCGTTGCCCGCGCTGCGCCGCCTGCTGGGCATCCGCGAGCGCGCGCGCCCGGCGGCGCCCGTGCCCGCGCGCGACCGCGCCTTGCCGGGCACCGAGATCGCGCCGGGACTGCTCCAGGTCGAGCAGGTCCTGCCCTTCGACGCCGTGCCGCGCCAGATCGACGGCGCGTTCGCGCGCACCGGCACGCTGCCCACCGGCGGCATGCTGTTCTTCGACACCGAGACCACCGGCCTGTCCGGCGGCACCGGCACGCGCGCCTTCATGGTGGGCGCCTCGGATTTCGTGCCGGGCGGACTGCGCGTGCGCCAGTTGCTGATCACCCACCTGTCGGCCGAACCGGCGATGCTGCGCGCGTTCGCCGGCTGGCTGTCGCCCGGCACGCGGCTGGTCAGCTACAACGGCCGCTGCTACGACGCCCCGCTGCTGGCCGCGCGCTACCGGCTGGCGCGGCAGGGCGCGCCGCTGGCCGGCGTGGAGCACCTCGACCTGCTGTTCCCCACGCGCCGCCGCTACCGCGGCACGTGGGAGAACTGCCGGCTGGCCACCATCGAGCGCAACGCGCTGGGCATCGTGCGCGAGGACGACCTGCCGGGTTCGGAAGCGCCGGGCGCATGGCTGCGGTACCTGCGCGGCGGCGACGCCGGCCTGCTGCGGCGCGTGCTGCTGCACAACTTCCAGGACGTGGTGACGCTGGCGCGGTTGCTGCTGCATCTTTCCGGCGACGAAGGCATGGCGTCGCCGGGGGGATGAGGGGAGGGGGATCGTGGAGCCGGTCTCTCCGCAAAACCGGGGGCTTCGGGAACAGTGAGGCCGTTACCGCCGCCTTCCTTACTTGGGAAGAAGGCGTTGGCAGGGTGGATGCGCTTCCTTCTCCGTGTGGGAGAAGGTGCCCGAAGCGCCTGCCCCGTACTTGATACGGGGGAAGATAGGGGCTGGTGAAGCAGGGAAGACTGCACCATCGCGGCTTCGCCTGACCCTCACCCAACCCCATCTCCCGAGGGGAGAGGGGCTTTGGAGCCGATGGCCGGAGCAGCGGGGCGGTTGCCGGTTTTCCCGCAAGGCCGGGGCCTGTCCATGGACGACGCCGCCGCGCTGTAGGGGATCGACCGACAACGTGCCGCGCAGAGTGTGAAGGGCTGCGCATTCCCCGCAACGTGATTCAAGAATGCGCCGGCGCGGCCGACACCCTTGCTAGATTTCATCCGGTCCGTGCCTCCGACGGGAAGCACGCATTGAAGCCTGCACGAACGATTGAAGGGGAAGTGCCTTGCGCATTCTGTATGTTGGCGATACCGCTTGCCTGCCTGACGACCTGGCCGACTACATCGGCGACATGGGGGACGAGTGGACCGTGGAAGCGGTGGCGGACGGCAAGTCGGCCATGTTCGCGGTCGCCAACGGGCCCGTCGACGTGGTGATGGTGGGGCCGGCGCTGGCCGACCTGCCGCCGGCCACGCTGCTGGGGCAGATCCGCACGCTGCGCCCCGAGACGATCCGCATCGCCCTGCTGGAAGGCGCCGCCGAAAGCCTGGCCGCGCCGATCAAGCTGATCGGCGTGGCGCACCGCTTCCTGCCGCTGCCGCTGTCGTCGGAGACGGTGCTGGAGGCGATCCACAGCCTGGAGGAACTGCGCGACCTGCTGGACAGCCCGCGCCTGCGCCGCGCCATCGGCCGGGTCGAGCACCTGCCGTCGCCGCCGCACCTGTACTTCGCGCTGACCCGCGCGCTGGAAGAGGACGAGGGCACCGCCAACGACATCGCCAAGCTGGTCGCCGGCGACCCGGCCATCGCCGCCAAGGTGCTGCAGCTGTGCAACTCGGCCTACTTCTCCAACGGCCGCGCCATCACCGACCTGCGCGCCGCGGTCACGCGGCTGGGCCTGGGCACGCTGCGCGACCTGGTGCTGGCCAGCGAGGTGTTCTCGATGAAGACCGCCTCCAGCGTCGACCGCGGCGTGCTGCAGCAGCGCGCGCTGCTGGCCTCGCGGCTGGCGGCGAAGATCCTGCCGCGCACCAGCTCCGAGCTGGGCGCCACCGCCGCGCTGCTGGCCGACATCGGCCTGCTGCTGCCGGGCGTGCGCGACGAACGCGATACGCCGGCGACCGAGGACGACGACCGTCCCGGCCACACCGAGGCCGGCGCCTACCTGCTGGGCCTGTGGGGCCTGCCGATGCCGATCGTCGAGGCGGTGGCGTTCCACCGCCAGCCGCAGCGCTCCAGTCTGCGCAGCTTCTGGGTGCCGGGCGCCGTGCACGTGGCCGGCGCGCTGGCCAGCAACGAACCGGTGGACGAGGCCTACCTGAAGTCGCTGGGCGTGCTGGACCAGTTGCCGAACTGGCGGCAGATGGCCGAGACCCTGGTCGAGCGCGCCGAGGAACAGGCGGCCTGAGCCATCCGTAATCCCGGTAAGCGAAGCGCACCTGGGTCACGCGATGCCAGGAGGCCCCCGGGTGCGGCCGATGGCCTTACCCGAGCTAAGCATCGCGTAGCCGACGCGCGGTTTTCCAGGCCACTCCATCCCGCGTAGCCCGGGTAAGCGAAGCGCACCCGGGTCACGCGATGCCGGGAGGCCCCCCGGGTGCGGCCGATGGCCTTACCCGGGCTACGCGCATCGCGTAGCCGACGCGCGGTTTTCCAGGCCACTCCATCCCACGTAGCCCGGGTAAGCGAAGCGCACCCGGGATGCGATGCATGGCGGGTGTGCTGGACCGGCTGCCAAACCGATGGCGGGCGGCCGGAACCCTGCCTGGATGCGCCGAGGAACGGACGGTCGTGGGCCGGGGACGCAGCCCGCAAGGCCATCGGCCGCAGCCGGGGTATGGGGGGCCGCGATTGTGTTCCACGCCGCGCTCGGACCCTCCTCGACGACAGGCCCCCGCGTAGCCGATCTACGCCAATCCCGCCAGTCTCGCCTTGCGCGACGGATGGGTGTACAAATGTACACCCATGGACCCCGTCGACCTCCCTCCCCAGCGTGCCGCCGTCCTGGCCTTCCTGCGCCGGGAACTGGCTGCCGGGCGCGCGCCCAGCCTCGCCGACATCGCCGCGGCCTTCGGTTTCGCCTCGCGCAACGCCGCGCAGAAGCACGTCCAGGCCCTGGTCGCCGACGGCCTGCTGGAGCAGGCGCCGGGCCAGAAGCGCGGCCTGCGCCTGCCGGGCGGGGCCGCCGACCTGCTGCCGCTGCCGGTGCTCGGCCGGGTGGCGGCCGGCCAGCCGATCGGCGCCGACATCGGCCTGGACGAGCAGCTGTGGCTGGACCGCCGGCTGTTCTCGCCGCAGCCCGACTACCTGCTGAAGGTGCAGGGCGATTCGATGATCGGGGACGGCATCGTCGACGGCGACCTGGTCGGCGTGCACCGCACGCCGGACGCGCGCGACGGCCAGACCGTGGTCGCGCGCATCGACGGCGAACTGACCATCAAGCGCCTGCAGCGCGAACGCCGCCGCATCCGCCTGCTGCCGCGCAATCCCGCGCACGCGCCGATCGAGGTGCGGCCGGGGCAGGACTTCGCCATCGAAGGCGTGTACTGCGGCCTGGTGCGGCGCGGCTGACATGGGCGCCGTGGTCGCCCTCGACACGCTGCTGGCCGCGCGCACGCTGTGGCACGCCGGGCGCAGCGCGGCCATCGCCGCCGACGGCGAGCCGACCGGCCACGCCGCGCTCGACGCGCTGCTGCCGCAGGGCGGCTGGCCGCGCCGCGCATTGACCGAACTGCTGCTGCCCGCCGACGGCGTGGGCGAACTGGCGCTGCTGCTGCCCACGCTGGCGCGGTTCACGCAGGCCGGCGGCACGGTGGCGGTGATCGCGCCGCCCTATATCCCGTATGCCCCCGCCTGGCAGGCCGCCGGCGTGGACCTGGCCTTGCTGGAGATCGTCGAAGCCGCGCCGCGCGACGCGCTGTGGGCGTTCGAGCAATGCCTGCGCAGCGGGGCGTGCGCCGCGGTGCTGGGCTGGCCGCTGCACGCCGACGGTCCCGCGCTGCGTCGGCTGCAGGTGGCGGCCGACAGCGGCGAGTGCCTGGGCTTCGCCCTGCGCGACCGCCGCCATGCCGCCAATCCGTCGCCGGCCGCGCTGCGGCTGGAAGCGGTGCGCGACGCGCACGCCGGCACGCACTGGCAGGTGCGCAAGTGCCGCGGCGGCCCGGCCCCGGCCCGGTCCTTCGCGCTGGCGGCGCATTGAGGCGCGCGCATGCTCTGGGCCTGCGTATTGCTGCCGCAGCTGGCGCTGGACGCCGTCCTCCGCCGCCGGCCCGATCCTGACGCGCCGCTGGCGCTGGTCGGCGGTCCCGCGCAGCTGCGCACGCTGCACGCGGTGAACGCAGCCGCCGCGCAGGCGGGCCTGCGCGCGGGCATGCGCCTGACCGCCGCGCACGCATTGCTGCCCGACTTCGCGACGGTCGACTACGACCCGCAGGCCGAAACGCGCGCGCAGCGCTTCCTCGCCGCGTGGGCGTACCGGCACAGCTCGCTGGTCAGCGCGCAGTGGCCCGGCTGCCTGGTGCTGGAAGTGCGCGCCAGCTTCCGCCTGCTGGGGCCATGGCCGCGGATCGAGGCGCGTTTGCGGGAGGAACTGGGGTTGCTGGGTTTCCAGCACCGCCTCGCGCTGGCGCCGACGCCGCGCGCCGCGCACGTGTTCGCCGGCCTGCGCGACGGCCTGGCGGTGATGCAGCCGGCGGCGATGGCGGAGTTGCTGGACCGCGTGCCGGTGCGCCGCGCGCGCCTGCCGGACGACACCGGCGAGCGCCTGCACCGCATGGGCATCCGCGACCTGCGCACGCTGCGCGGGCTGCCGCGCGACGGGCTGCGCCGCCGCTTCGGCCTGCCGCTGCTGGAGCACCTGGACCGCCTGCACGGCCAGGCCGACGACCCGCTGGCGTACTACGCGCCGCCGGACCATTTCGACGCCCGCGTCGAGCTCGGCTACGAAGTCGAGAGCCACATGGCGCTGCTGTTCCCGCTGCGCCGCCTGGTCGGCGACCTGTGCACCTGCCTGTCCATCCGCGATGGCGGCGTGCAGCGCTTCGTGCTGCGGCTGGAGCACGAGGAAGGGCACACCGACGTGGACGTCGGCCTGCTGGCCGCCGAGCGCGAGCCGGCGATGCTGTTCGAACTCACCCGCCACCGGCTGGAACGCGTGCGGATCGACCGGCCGGTGGTGGGCGTGCGCCTGCTGGCGCGCGAGCTGCCGCCGTTCGTGCCGGCCGCGCGCGACCTGTTCGACACCCGCCCGCAGCAGCAGTTGCCGTGGCCGCAGCTGCGCGAACGCCTGCGCGCGCGGCTGGGCGACGACGCCGTGCACCGGGTGGCGCCCGCCGGCGATCCGCGCCCGGAGCGCGCGTGGCGGCGCGTGCAAGGTGACGGCGGGCGCATCGCGCAGGCGCCCGCGCGGCCGCCGCGTCCCGCGTGGCTGCTGCCGCAGCCGGTGCCGCTGCGCGATCCGCACCCGCGCATCGTTTCCGGTCCCGAGCGGCTGGAGAGCGGCTGGTGGGACGGCGACGACGCGCGCCGCGACTACTACGTGCTGGAAACCTCGCAGGGCCAGCGCGCGTGGGCATTCGCGCCGCCGGGCGAGCAGGGCGGCTGGATGCTGCATGGGTGGTTCGCGTGAGCGCGGCCGGGGATGTCGTTGCGGGCAGGCCTGCCGCCAGCGTCCTTCCCGCGTTCACGAGAGATAGGGCCGAAGGCGGATCGAGGCGCGTTTGCCCGCTGCATCGCATGTGCGCTTCCCGCCGGCGCTTCGCGTCCTCCGGCATCCGGTGCGCGACAGGTTCCTCGGCCATGACCGGGAGTAGGGGCGCGCCGCCGTGAGCCGCCACGAAGACCATGACAACCATCCCGGCGCGCAGGCGCCGCGCGCCTGGGAGATCGCGCAGCGGCTGCGTCTGGACGCGGCCGCCAACGACGACGCGCCGGCGGACGACGGCCTGCCGGCCTATGCGGAACTGCATTGCCTGTCGGATTTCTCCTTCCTGCGCGGCGCGTCCAGTGCGGAGGACCTGTTCGCCCGCGCCCGCCAGTGCGGCTACGCCGCGCTGGCGATCACCGACGAATGCTCGCTGGCCGGCATCGTGCGCGCGCTGGAAGCCGCGCGCGCCACCGGCGTGAAGCTGGTCGTCGGCAGCGAGTTCACCCTGGTGTGCGGATTGAAGTGCGTGCTGCTGGTGGAGACCGCCGCCGGCTACACGCGGCTGTGCGAACTGATCACCACCGCGCGCCGCGCCGCGCCCAAGGGCACGTACAGGCTCGCGCGGCAGGACGTGGAACGGGTGCTGGGCGGGGGCGACCCGGAGGCCGGCGGCCTGTTCGCGCTGTGGCTGCCCGCCCGCGCGCCCGACGAAGGGCAGGGGCGCTGGCTGCGCGAGGTCTTCGGCGCGCGCGCGCACCTGGCGGTGGAACTGCATCGCGAACAGGACGATGCCGCGCGGCTGCACGAACTGCTCGGTCTTGCCGGGCGATTGTCGATGGCGGCCGTCGCCACCGGCGACGTGCACATGAACGTGCGCCGCCAACGGGTGCTGCAGGACACGATGACCGCCATCCGCCACGGCCTGCCGCTGGCCGCGTGCGGCGGGCACCTGTTCCGCAACGGCGAACGGCACCTGCGCACGCGGCGGGCGCTGGGCAACATCCATCCGCCGGCGCTGCTGGAAAGCGCGGTGCGGCTGGCGGAACGGTGCACGTTCGACATCGGCACGGACCTCCGTTACGACTATCCGGTCGAGCTGGTGCCGGCCGGCCACACGCCAGCCACGTGGCTGCGCGAACTGACCGGGCGCGGCATGCGCGAGCGCTGGCCGGACGGCGTGCCGCCGTCCATCGCCGCGCAGATCGATGACGAACTGGCGCTGATCGCCAAGCTGGAGTACGAGGCCTTCTTCCTGACCGTCCAGGACATCGTCCACTTCGCGAAGCGGAAAAACATTCTCTGCCAGGGGCGGGGTTCCTCGGCCAATTCCGCAGTGTGCTTCGCATTGGGCATCACCGTGGTCAACCCTTCGGAGAGCCGCCTGCTGATGGCGCGCTTCCTGTCGGAGGAGCGTCGAGAGCCCCCCGACATCGACGTCGACTTCGAGCACGAGCGGCGCGAGGAAGTGCTGCAGTACGTCTACGGCAAGTACGGCCGCCACCGCGCCGCGCTGGCCGCCACCGTCATCCGCTACCGCGGCAAGAGCGCGGTGCGCGACGTCGCCAAGGCCTTCGGCCTGCCGCCGGACCAGGTCGGCCTGCTGGCCGAGTGCTACGGCTGGGGCAACGGCGAGACGCCGATGGAACAGCGCCTGCGCGAGGCCGGCTTCGACCCGGGCAATCCGCTGATCCAGCGCGTGCTGGAGGTGACCCGCCAGCTGCGCGGCCATCCGCGCCACCTGTCGCAGCACGTCGGCGGCTTCGTCATCGGCAACGCGCCGCTGTCCACCGTGGTGCCGGTGGAGAACGCCGCCATGCCGGACCGCACCATCATCCAGTGGGACAAGGACGACCTGGAGACGATGAAGCTGCTCAAGGTCGATTGCCTGGCGTTGGGCATGCTGACCTGCATCCGTAAGGCGATCGCACTGGTCGAACGGCATCGCGGCTACACGATGGACCTGGTCCGCGATCCGCCACCGGGCGACGACGCCACCTACGCCATGATCCAGGCCGCCGACACGGTGGGCGTGTTCCAGATCGAATCGCGCGCGCAGATGAGCATGCTGCCGCGGTTGAAGCCCAAGAACTTCTACGACCTGGTGGTGGAAGTCGCCATCGTGCGCCCCGGTCCCATCCAGGGCGGCATGGTGCATCCCTACCTGCGCCGCCGGATCGACAAGACCCTGGTGAGCTATCCGTCCGCGGGCGTGGAGGAAATCCTCGGCCCGACCCTGGGCATTCCCCTGTTCCAGGAACAGGTGATGGAACTGGTGATCCATGCCGGCTATGAACCGCATGAAGCCGACCAGTTGCGCCGTTCGATGGCGGCGTGGCGGCGCGGCGGCGACATGGAGCCGCACCGCGCGAAGATCCGCCGGCTGATGGAGGAGAAGGACTACTCCTCCGACTTCATCGACCAGATCTTCGAGCAGATCAAGGGCTTCGGCTCCTACGGCTTCCCGCAGAGCCATGCGGCCTCGTTCGCCAAGCTGGTCTACATCAGCAGCTGGCTGAAGCGGCATGAGCCGGCGGCGTTCGCCTGCGCGCTGCTCAACGCGCAGCCGATGGGGTTCTACTCGGCCAGCCAGATCGTGCAGGACGCGCGGCGCGGCCACGGCGCACGCGCAGGCATCGAGATCCTCCCCGTGGACGTGGCCCGCAGCGACTGGGACAACACGCTGGAAGGCGGCCGCCCGCGCGACGGCCTGGACGACGACGGCGGCCAGCCCGCCGTGCGGCTGGGCCTGCGCCAGGTCGCCGGCCTGTCCGAGGCCACGGCGAACGCCATCATGGCCGCGCGCGCGCAGCGGCCGTTCGCCGACGTGCGCGACCTGTGCCTGCGCGCCGACCTGGACGAGAAGGCCCGCCACGCGCTGGCCGAAGCCGGCGCCCTGCAGGCGCTGGCCGGCCATCGCCACGCCGCGCGCTGGGCGGTGGCCGGCGTCGAAAGGCAGCGCCCGCTGCTGCCGGGCAGCCCAGACGAGGACGCCGTCGCGTTGCCCGCGCCGACCCGGGTCGAGGACCTGCTGTCGGACTACCGCCTGACCGGCCTGACCCTGGGCGCGCACCCGCTGTCGCTGCTGCGCGCGCGGCTGAGCCGGCAGCGCGTGGTCGATTCGCGCCAGCTGCAGGACGTGCCGCACGGGCGCGGCGTGCACGCGGCCGGCATCGTCATCCAGCGCCAGCGGCCGGGCACCGCCAGCGGCATCGTCTTCGTCACCCTGGAGGACGAGCACGGCGTGGTCAACGTGGTGGTCCGGCCGCACGTGGCCGAGCGCCGCCGCAAGGCGCTGCTGGGCGCGCGCCTGCTCGGCGTGCGCGGGCGCTGGGAGCACGTGGACGGCGTGCGCCACCTGATCGCCCACGACCTGCACGACTTCAGCGACCTGCTGGGCGAGCTGAAGACCACGTCGCGGGACTTCCATTGAGCTCCGCGGTGCATGCCCTGTCCGCGCTGGCCGGCGACCTGTTCGCACCCGCGATGGTGCAGCTGGTGGACGATGCCGAAGGCGGCATCCGCTACTGGCCGGGGGCGATCGATCCCGCCACCGCGCGGGCCTGGTTCGACGCCCTGCATGCGCGCGCGGCCTGGACGCGCCTGCGGCGGCCGATGTACGACCGCATCGTCGACGTGCCGCGGCTGCTGGCCAGCTACGCGGTGGACGCCTTGCCCGCCGACCTGCCGCTGGCCGGCCTGCTGGCCTGCGTGCAGGCGAAGGCGCCGGCGCCGTACTCGCGCATCGGCATGAACCTGTACCGCGACGGCCGCGACAGCGTGGCCATGCACGGCGACAAGCTGCACCTGGTGGCGGCGCGGCATCCGATCGCGCTGGTGTCGCTGGGCGCGCCGCGGCGCATGCTGATCCGCGCGCGGGCCGGCACGCGCGCGACCGTGGCGGTGGACCTGGAACCGGGCAGCGTGCTGTCGATGAGCCACGCCTCGCAGACCACCCACGAGCACGGCATCCCGAAGACGCGCCGCCCGCAGGGGCCGCGCATCAGCGTGGTGTTCCGCGTACACCCCGCATCTTCCCTTGTGGGAGCGACGTAAGTCGCGACGGAGCGCTACGGGTGTTTCATCGCGACTTACGTCGCTCCCACAGGGGGAGGGAGCCGGAAAAAAGAACGCCGCGGGTATCCGCGGCGGAGGGAAGGACTGCACTGGAAGAAAAGGGGGGAGGACGCGCCGTCAGCCCATCAGCTTGAACAGCGACAGCGACTGCATCTGCATGAAGACCGTCTGCGCGGCCTGCAGCGCGGTGCTTTCCATCTGGTAGCGGCCGATGGCCTCGGCCCAGTCCAGGTCGCGCAGGGAGGACAACGTGCCCTGCAGGGTGACGTTGTTGGCCTCGCGCAGCGCGGCGGCGTCGTCGATGGCGGACAGCTGCGCGCCGCCGCTGGCGCGGGCGTCGATCATCTTGCTCTGCGCGGTGGCGATGTCGCGCATCGCCGCCTGCAGGTCGTTCTGCATGGCGGCGCGCTGGGCGTCGGTGGTGGGGTTGGCGTCGAGCGTGGCGATCAGGCCCTGCACGGTGGCGAAGATGTCGCGCGTGCCGGCCGGGCTCAGGGTGAAGCTGTCGCCGTCGGCGGGCTGGCCTTCGATCCTCATCTGCACGCCGGCGAAGGCGATGCTCTCGCCCTTGGCGTAGGTGCCGGAGGCGACCGGGTTGCCGCCGGCATCCAGCACCTGGTAGGCGTCGTTGGGGCCGAACGCCAGCGTGTAGGTGCCGCCGGTCCATGCCGTCGAATCGGTCACGCTGAAGCCCATCAGCAGGCCGGTGCCGGTGTTGCCGGCGGCGGCCTGGCCGTCGATGCGGCCGTCGCCGGTGCGCAGGCGCAGGAACACCTCGCTGCCGGGCAGGGTGTCGGCGACGAACATGTCCGGCGCCACTTCCACCTGCCGCTGCGTCTGGTCGCCGCTGTAGACCACGCCGCCGCCGGCGATGGCGAACGGCGCGCTGCCGTCGCTGGTGCCGCCGAACAGGTAGCGGCCCGCGCCGTCGGTGCTGTTGGCCAGGTCCAGCAGGCCGGCGTAGATGGCCTTCAGCTCGGTGCTGATCGCATGCCGGCTGTCCTCGCCCATGGCGGCGTTGTTGGCCTGGATCACCAGTTCGTTGATGCGCGCCATCGCGTCGCCGACCTGGGTCAGCGCGTTCTCCTGCAGGCCCAGGCGGTTCTGCACGCCGTTGGCGTTCATGCCGAAGCGCGCCAGCTCGGCGGCCGCGCGGTCCAGGCCGACGGCGGTGCCGGCGGCGACCGGATCGTCCTTGGCGGTGACCAGCCGCTGCCCGCTGGCGAGCTGCTGCTGGGTGTGCGCCAGCTTCGCCTGCTTGGCCAGCATGGTGCTGATCGACTGCTGGTACATCATCCCGGTGGAGATGCGGTAGTTCATCGGCGGGTGGCTCCCAGCAGCGACTGGAACAGGGTGTCGGCGGTGGCGATGATCTGCGCGGCGGCCTGGTAGGCCTGCTGCAGGCGCATCAGGTCGGCGGCCTCCTCGTCGAGGTTGACGCCGGAGATCGCGTCGCGCGCGGCCTGCGCCTGGTCGTGGATGACCTGCTGGGCCTGCGCGGAATAGTCGGCCTGGCGCGCCGCGGAGCCGACCTGCGTGGTCAGGCCGCCGATGGCGCCGTTGAGCGTCAGCGTGCCGGTGTTGAGCACGCGCGCGTCGTCCAGGTTGGCCAGCAGCGTGGCGTTGCCGTTGTCGCTGGAATTGGCGCCGGTCGAGCCCACGCTGAAGGTGTCGCCGGCCGCCGGCGCGCCGTCCAGCACCACGCTCCAGCCGTTGTAGGCGATCGCCTGCCCCGGCGTGTAGACGAAGGGGCCGGCGCCGTCGATCGTGTACTGTCCGGCGTCGATGAACTCGATGTCCACCGGCGCCAGCAGGTTGGGATCGGCGGCGTTGGTGACCTTCAGGCCGCTGAGCTTGCCGCTGCCGGTGTTGGCCAGGTCGGTGGTGGCCTTCACCGGCGAGGCGGCGGCGATGCGGCCGGGGTCGGTGATGGCCACGCTGAGGTTGCCGGCCGCGCCCGCGGTGGGCTGCAGCAGGAAGCGGTCGTTGGTGGCCGGCGTGGTGCCCGGCGCCAGCACCAGCTCGATGCCGTTGACCACGAGCGGGTCCAGCGCGGTGCCGCTGCCGCTGATCGGGATGCTGGCGCCGGTCTCCGGGTGCGTGGCCACCCAGTCGCTGCCGTCGAAGCGCAGCAGCACGTTCTGCGCGTTCAGCGCGCCGACGCTGCCGACCGAGGTCAGCAGTTCGGCGTTGCCGGCATTGCCGGCGTGCGAGGTGATGCGCGGCGCCGGCAGCGTGAAGAAGTCGCCGCCCAGGTCGCCGTACTGGTCCAGGCCGGCGCGATGGCCTTCGTTGAAGGTCTGCGCCAGCGAGGTGGCGATGCGGCCCAGCTCGGCCACGGCGGGGTCCAGCACGGTGGTGCGGAACTCGATCAGGCCGCCGATCTGGCCGCCCAGCGCGCGCTTGTCCAGGGTGATGCGCTGGCCGTTGGTTTCCAGCGCCACCTGCAGGCGCTCGGGGCGGTAGGGGTCCTGCACGGTGACCAGCGTGCTGGCGGTGGCGCCCACCACCAGCGGCTGCCCGCCGGCGCTGAACACGTTGACCAGGCCGCCGTCCTGGGTGACCGCGTTGCCGCCGGTGTAGGCGACCAGTTCGCTGATCAGCTGGTCGCGGCGGTCGAGCAGGTCGCCGGAGGGGTTCGTGTTGCCGCCGATCTGCCCGTTGAGCTGGGCGATCTCCTTGGCCAGCCGGTTCACCTCGCCGGTGGCGGCGGTGAGGCCGGCGTTGACCTCGGCGTCCAGGCCGTCCAGGTGCTTGTCGATCTGGCGGAAGCGGGTGGCCAGCGCGTTGGCCTGCGCCAGCACGCTCTCGCGGTCGGCCGAGCCGGCGGCGTTGGAGGACAGCGCGCTGACCGCGTCGAAGAAGCTCGACCACGGCGCGCTGATGCCGGTGGCCTTCTCGGAGAACAGCTGGTCCAGCCGGCTGGACAGCACCGACAGCTGCTGCAGGCGCGAGAGTTCACCGCCGCTGTCGAGCAGGCGCGAGGTGGCCAGCGAATCGGCCATCCGGCGCACGTCGACGATCTGCACGCCGTTGCCCTGGTAGCCGTAGCCGTAGTAGGTGCCGTCGCGCGCCTCGAACTCCGCGCGCTGGCGCGAGTAGCCCGGCGTGTTGATGTTGGCGACGTTGTGGCTGACCGTGGACAGGGCGCGCTGGAAGGCGATCAGGGCGCTGCTGCCGGTGGCGAGAAGGTTGGACATGCGCTACTCCTGGATCAGCGCCGCAGCGCGTTGCCGAGGGCGGAATTCACCGCCGAGCCCACGGCGTTGCCGACGGTGTTGCCCATCGCCGACAGCACCTTGCCCAGGGTGGGGCCGTGGGCGATGGAGGAAATCTTGCTGGCGTAGGTCGGGTCGGTGGCGTAGCCGGCGCGCTGCAGGCCGCGGGCGAAGCCGGCGATGTCCTTGCCGGCCGCCAGCGCCTGCTGGTAGCGCGGGTTGTTCTTCAGCAGCCGCACGTAGTCGGCGAAGCTCTCGGCGGGCGAGGAATACGCGCGGAAGTCCGCGGTTTCCGAGCGCCGCACGCCGTTGCTGTACTCGTGGGTGGCGGTGCGGGCGCGCTCGCCCTTCCAGCCGGTGGCCTTGATGCCGAACAGGTTGTGCGCGCTGCCGCCGTCGCCGGTCTTGATCTGGCGCTTGCCCCAGCCGGTCTCCAGCGCGGCCTGCGCGACCAGCGCGCGCGGGTCCACGCCCAGTTCCTTCGCCGCCTGCTTGGCGTGGTCCCAGATCTCGGCGACGAAGCGCTCCGGCGTGTTGCGGGCGTACTTGGACGGATCGGCCGACGCCACCTGCTCGACCTCGGCGCAGGCGTCGTCCGGGCGCACGGTGAGGGTGCCGAGGGTGACCGTTTCCGTTCCCGCCGCCGGGCCGCCGCCGATGCCGCGGCCGGCGATGGCGTCGAGCATGGCGCCGGCTTCGGCCGACGGCAGCATGCGGCGGTAGGCCGACAGCGCGGTGTTGGTGGCGACCGGCGCGGCGGTGTCGGTGGCGCCCAGCTGGCGCGCGATCATCGGCGCCAGCCCCAGGCCGCGGCCCTGCGACATCGCGGTGGCGATCTGCTGGTCGTACATGTCGCGGAAGACCTGGTTCTCGCCGGGGAACAGCGAATCGCCGAAGCCGGCCTCGCGCATGCACTTGATCATCATCTGCGCGAACTGGCCCTCCAGCTTGCGCGCCACGTCGTGGATGCGCGCGTTGTCGGGCTTGCCGCCGGCGTCGGCCAGCGGCAGGGCGGGATTCAGTGCACCGAGGGGAACGCTGGCCATGTCAGATCACCTCGAGCTCCGCGCGCAGCGCGCCGGCCTGCTTCAGGGCTTCCAGGATGGCGATCAGGTCGCCGGGCGCGGCGCCGACCTCGTTGACGGCGCGGACGATCTCGTCCAGCGAGGTGCCGCCCTCGAACTTGAACATGCGGTTGCCTTCCTGGCTGACCGACACGTTCGACTGCGCGGTCACCACGGTGTCGCCGCCGCGCGAGAACGCACCGGGCTGGCTGACGTTGGCCGATTCGGTGATGGTCACGGTCAGCGAGCCGTGCGTCACCGCCGCCGGCATCACCTGCACCTGCGCGCCGATCACCACGGTGCCGGTGCGCGCGTTGACGATGACCTTGGCCGGCGCGCTGCCGGGGGTCAGTTCCAGGTTCTCGACCTGGGCGAGGAAGTTGACCCGGCGCGAGACGTCCGCCGGCGCGCGCACGGCGACCGTCACCGCGTCGATGGCGTAGGCGCTGCCGCTGCCGAAGCTCTGGTCCAGCGCGGCGACCATGCGCGAGACGGTGGTGAAGTCGGCGCGGTGCAGGTTCAGGGTGACGGTGCCGTCGCCGCTGTCCAGCGCGTTCGGCACCGTGCGCTCGACGGTGGCGCCGTTGGGGATGCGGCCCACGCTGGGCACGTTGACCGACACGCGCGAACCGTCGCGGCCCTGCGCGCCGAAGCCGCCGACCACCAGGTTGCCCTGGGCGATGGCGTAGACCTCGCCGTCGGCGCCGCGCAGCGGCGCCATCAGCAGGCTGCCGCCGCGCAGCGAAGTGGCGTTGCCGATCGAGGACACGGTGATGTCGATCGGCTGGCCGGGCTTGGCGAAGGCGGGCAGGTCGGCGTGGATCGCCACCGCGGCCACGTTCTTCAGCTGCGGGTTGACGTTGGCCGGCACGTTGACGCCCAGCTCGCCGAGCATGTTCTTCAGGCTCTGCACGGTGAAGGGCGCCTGGCTGGTGCGGTCGCCGGTGCCGTCCAGGCCCACGACCAGGCCGTAGCCGACCAGCGGGTTGCTGCGCACGCCGCCGACCTGGGCCAGGTCCTTGATGCGCTCGGCGCGCGCGGCCGGCGCCAGGCACAGCAGCACCAGCCCGATCCAGGCCAGCAGGCCGAGCCAGGTGTAGGCGTCGATGCGGCGCGGCTTCTTCGCCGGCGGCGTGGGGCGGTTGGCCTGGGTGGTGTCCATCGCGGGGCGCTCAGTTCGGGAAGATCGGGGAATTGAAGAACCGGCCCAGCCAGCCCATCGAGTTCGACTGCGCGATGGCGCCGCGGCCGCCGTAGGCGATGCGCGCGTCGGCGACCTTGCCCGAGGAGATGGTGTTGTCCGGGTTGATGTCGGCCGGGCGGACGATGCCCTGGATCTGCACCAGCTCGTCGCCCTGGTTCAGGCGCATGTTCTTCTGCCCCTGCACGACCAGGTTGCCGTTGGGCAGGCGCTGGATCACGGTGACCGTCACGCTGCCCTGCAGCTTGTTGCTCTGCGCGCTGGCGCCCTTGCCGTTGAAGCCGCGCTCGCCGTTGACCGAGGCGCTGAGGATGTCGCGGCCGTTCCACGTCACCGGCGCGCCGGCGATGTTGGGCGCGGCCATCGCGATCTCGCTGCTCTTGTCCACCGAGGTGGTGGCCGAGGTCTGCGCGGTGGTGTTCTCCACCAGGTTGATCGTCAGCAGGTCGCCGACGTCGCGCGCGCGGCGGTCGGCGTACAGGTTCAGGCCGGGGCCGGCGCGGTAGATGGAGCCGGCGGTGGCCGGCGCCTGCGCGGCGACGACGGGCTGGACGGGCTGCATCGGCGCGTACGGGCGCACGTCGCCGTAGTAGCGCGCGCAGCCCGGCAGCAGGATCAGCGCGCAGGCGAGGGTGGTGGCGGACGTGGAACGCTTCATGGCGGGCCTCGCGGCGTGTCTCTTGGAAGGGGCGTCAGACGTTGTTGTTGAGGTAGCCGAGCATGGAGTCGGTGGTGGAGATGGCCTTGGCGTTCATCTCGTAGGCGCGCTGGGTCTCGATCATGCTGACCAGCTCTTCCACCACGTTGACGTTGGAGCCCTCCAGCGAGCCCTGCACCAGGCTGCCCAGGCCGTTGAGGCCGGGCGTGCCGTTCTGCGCCGGGCCGGAGGCGGTGGTCTCGACGTAGAGGTTCTCGCCCTTGGCCTGCAGGCCGGAGGGATTGACGAAGTCGGTGAGCGTCAGCGAGCCGATCTCCAGCGCCTGCGCCTGGCCGGCGATGGTCACGCTGACGGTGCCGTCGTTGCCGATGGTCATCGACTGCGCGCCCTCGGGCACCTGGATGCCGGGCTGCACGGGGTAGCCGCTGTTGGTGACCAGCTCGCCCTGGGCGTTGATCTGGAACGAGCCGTCGCGCGTGTAGGCCGGCGTGCCGTCGGGCAGCAGCACTTCGAAGAAGCCGCGGCCGTTGACCATCACGTCCAGCGAGCGGCCGGTCTGCTGCGGGTTGCCCTGCTGGAAGTCCTTGGAAGTGGCGACCACGCGCACGCCGGTGCCCAACTGCAGGCCGGACGGCAGCTGCGTCTGCTGCGAGGTGGAGCCGCCGGGCTGGCGCACCTGCTGGTACAGCAGGTCCTCGAAGCTGGCGCGGTCGCGCTTGAAGCCGGTGGTGTTGGTGTTGGCCAGGTTGTTGGAGACCACGGACATGCGCGTCTGCTGCGCGTCCAGTCCGGTCTTGGCGACCCAGAGGGCCTGGTTCATGGCGTGGTTCCTCGCTGGTGGAAGGGGCGGGACCGCGCGGTGCGGTTCCTCGCCTGCTCTCAGGCAAGTCCTGTGCCGGAATGGGGGACGGAAGTCCGGCGCGGGGTGGAGTGGGGGGGTGGGCCAGGCCAGGTTGGATCGGGACTGGATCGGACTGGATCGAGCTGGGTCGGGCGAGGTCGGGGCCCCGGTCCAGGGGTGCTGGCCGCCGGAAGTCCGGCGCGCCCATGCCTCAAAAGCCCCTCTCCCTGCGGGAGAGGGGTTGGGGTGAGGGGCAACGAAGCCAGCCTGTTCCGATTGTCAGTGCGCTTGTCGCATCCGCGATGAACGCGAAACGCACATGCCCATGAACGTGAGCGTGAACGTGAAGGGTTTGTCCTTTCGGACGGGTTTGCCTTGCCGCAGGCATGGCGCCGCTCGCCGCGGGGGCCTTACTTTTCTTTGCTTGTGCAAAGAAAAGTAAGCAAAAGAAACACACCCCAAGGCGGCGTGCCCTCCGCGCTGCGCGCTCCGGGTGCGCGAGGGGGACGGGAATTTTCGTAAGGCACATCCATGTGCCATACGAAAACGGCGCGCATCGTGCGCGCCGCCCTGCGGGTTTACCCGTCCCCCTCGCCACGCCTAAATGGGGCCCCAAAAGCGGGTAACAGCAACAGCAAAGGCAAGAGCAACTGCGCCATACGAACCAACTGTGTCGGGTCTAGGTTTTGCTTTTGCTGTTGCCATTCGGGGCCCCCTTAGGTCCGGCAGTCCCGGCGGGTCAAACCCCGCCAGGGGCGGCGCACAGGGATGTGCGCCGTTTTCGTACGGGGCAGGATGCCCCGCACGAAAATTCCCGCCGGGACTGCGCACCCGCCACGCAGTGGCGGGCGGACCGCCGGGGGTGTGCTTTCTTTTGCTTACTTTTCTTTGCACAAGCAAAGAAAAGTAAGGCCCCCGCGGCGAGCGGCGCCATCTGCCCGTGGCAGCGAACTTGCCCGGAGGGCCACCAAACCAAAGCGACCGCGGATGTTGTTCCAATCCGAAGCAAAGAAGGACCAAGGACTTCGTTGCCCCTCACCCCAACCCCTCTCCCGTAGGGAGAGGGGCTCAAGGCGCCGGAGGGCCATGGACTTCATGGCGCCCCGGTCGGTGCCAGGGGGCCTCGGTTCAGTGCCGGAAGGGCTTGAGCAGATCAGCCACCCAACCGCAACAACTGGTTCGACGACTGCGCCATCTCGTCGCCGCTGCGGATCACCTTCACCTGCATCTCGAACTGCCGCTGCAACTGGATCATCTGCACCAGCGCCCCCGCCGCATCCACGTTGCTGCCTTCCAGCACCCCCGTGGTCAGGCTGTTGCCGTTGGCCGTCGGCAGCGCGGGCGCCTGCGGATCCACCGGGCGCATCAGGCCGTCGCCGCCGCGCGCCAGCTGCGATGGCGCGGCCTCGACCACGCGCATGCGCCCGACGATGGCCATCGTCTGCGGGCCTTCGCCCTGCGGGACGATCGATACCGTGCCGTCGGCGCCGACGTCGATGGACTGCGCCGGCGGCACCGCGATCGGATTGCCGTTCTCGTCCAGCACGGCGCGGCCGCCGGCAGTGACCAACTGGCCGTTCGGAGTGACGCTCAGTTCGCCGTTGCGCGTGTAGGCGGTGCCACCGTCGGCGGCCTGCACCGCCAGCCAGCGGTCGGGCTGCAGCGAGACGTCGAGCGAGCGGCCGGTGACCATCTGCGAGCCGGTGCGGCCGTCGAACCCCGGATCGACCAGCACCGCGTCCACGCGCGAGGGAAAGCCCTTGCCGGGAATCCTGAACGCTTCGGTCCCCGCCAGCGCGGCCTTGAAGCCTTTCGTGTCGACGTTGGCCAGGTTGTGCGACACCGTGCCCTGCGCCTGCAGCGAAGCGCGGGCGCCGGTCATCGCGACGTAGAGGGCTTTGTCCATGGCGGCAATCCGGAGGAGCGAGATGTGAGTGGAGAGGAGTGAGAAGTGAGGAAGGCGAGTGGGTCGTGGGGCGGCTGCCTCACTTCTCACTCCTCTTCACTCACTCCTCGCCCTTAACGGATATTGATGACGGTCTGCGTGATCTGGTCCTGCGTCGACAGCATCTGCGAGTTCGCCTGGAAGTTGCGCTGGGCGACGATCATGTTGACCAGCTGCTCGGTCAGGTCCACGGTCGAGGCTTCCAGCGCGCCCGAGGCGACCTGGCCGAAGTCCGAGGTGCCCGGCGCGCCGATGCGGGGCTCGCCCGAGGCGTAGCTGTGGGTCCAGGTGTTGTTGCCCTGCGAGACCAGCCCCTGCGGGTTGCTGAAGTTGGCCAGCGCGACCTGGCCCAGCGCGCGGTCCACGCCGTTGGAGTAGCGCGCGTACACCACGCCTTCCGGCGACACGCTGAACTCGTTGAGCTTGCCGGTGGCGTAGCCGTCCTGGTTCTGGATGCGCTTGGCGAACTGCTCGCCGTACTGGGTGGTGCCGCTGATGTCCAGGGTCATGTTCAGCACGCCGGCGCCGGTGGTCGGGGTGAACGGGTCCAGCGCGACCTGGCCGTTGGCCGGCGCGGTCAGGGTGCCGTTGTTGTCGAACTGCACGGTGGTCGGCGCGCCCATGCTGGTGCCGTCGACGTAGACGTGCATTTGCCACTCGTTCGGGTTGGGCGTCTTGACGTAGTAGACGGCCTGCTGGTGCGCCACGCCGAGCGAGTCGTAGACGGTGACCGAGGTGGTCTCGTTGTAGCTGGCGCTGTCGGTGGCCGAGAACGGCGTGATGGTCGGCTCGGCGGCGTTGCCGGGCAGGGTCACGCCCAGCTCGACGTTGGTGGTGGGCGAGGGCGGGCTGTCGGTGGTCAGCAGGCGCAGGTCGGTCAGGCCGCCGGTGTCGAAGCCCACGCCGTCGGCGCGCGGCGGGAACACCTGCAGGCGGTAGCCTTCCGGCGTGGTGACGTAGCCGTTCGAGTCGCGCTGGAAGTTGCCGGCGCGCGTGTAGACGTTGCTGCCGTTGTTGCTGACGGTGAAGAAGCCCTCGCGGTCGATCGCCATGTCCAGGTAGCGGCCGGTCTGGTTGATGTCGCCCTGCGAGAACTGCTGGGCCACGTTGGTCAGGCGCACGCCGGCGCCGATGCCGTTGCGCAGCAGGCCGTAGCCGGTGGAGGAGAACACCTCGGCGAACTCCGCGCGCGACTCCTTGAAGCCGGTGGTGTTGACGTTGGCGATGTTGTGGGAAGTGACGTTGAGGTCGGCGTTGGCCGCCTTCATGCCGGACAGCGAGCTGTTGAAAGCCATGGAAGACTCCTTGCGTTATGCGGTGGGAGCGAAGGTCAGGACGCCGACTTGCCGATGCGCAGCACGTAGTCGAGCGGGGCGGTGCCCAGTCCGGGCAGGTTGAGGTACAGGCCGTCGGAGCCGATGGTCACGCTGTCCACGGTGGCGTCGACGTAGGTGTTCAGCGCGGTGGCGGTGCCGTCGGAGGCGGTGTGGGTGGCCTTGATCGAATACTTGCCGGTGGCGGCGCGCTCGCCGTTCGCCAGCATGCCGTCCCAGGAGAAGGCGGTCTCGCCCTTGGCGGTGGCCTCGACGTCGATCGTGTCCACCACCACGCCGCTGTCGTCGCTGATCTCGAACGTCACCCGGCCGGCGCCCGGCGCCATCACGATGCCGCTGGCGCTGCCCGACGCGGGCAGGGCGACGGAGGCCGACGGCACCACCACCGAATGCCCGACCAGCGAGGCGCCCTTGAGCACCTGGTCGCCGGTCAGGGCGGAGACGAAGCCGGAGACCGTGGTGTTGAGGTCGCCGATGCCCTGCACGGTGGAGAACTGCGCCAGCTGCGCGACGAACTCGCTGTTGGACAGCGGCTTGAGCGGGTCCTGGTGGCGCAGCTGCTCGGTCATCAGGCGCATGAAGTCGGCCTGGCCCAGGCTCTGTTCCTTCTTGGTGCCGGTGGTGCCGTTCTGCGTGTTGATGGCGGCGAAGGGATCGCCGTTGATGGTGGTCATGCGCGTGTTCGCTCGGTGGCGGGGCGTCAGCGGCCCATGGTCAGGGTGGCCAGGGCGAGTTCCTTGGCGGTGTTCAGCACTTCCACGCCGGCCTGGTAGCCGCGCGAGGCGGAGATCAGGTTCACCATCTGCGCCACCGGGTCGACGTCCGGCGCGTAGACGTAGCCGTCTGCGTCGGCCATCGGGTGGCCGGGCTCGTAGCGCTTGATCGGCGGCGCCTCGCTCTGGGTGATCTCCTTCACCTGCACCGACGTCAGCGAACCGCTGTTGCCGAGCGGGCGCGCCTGGAAGATCGGCTCGATCGGCTTGTAGACCGCCTCCGGCGAGGAGGCGATGGAGTCGGCGTTGGACAGGTTGCTGGCGATGGTGTTCAGGCGCACCGACTGCGCCTGCAGGGCGGAGCCGGCGACGTCGAAGATCGGCAGGTTGCTCATGGCACGTCCCCTTACTGGCCGGTGATGGCGGTGAGCAGGGTGCGCACCTTGGATTCGATGAAGCTCAGCGAGGCGCGGTATTCCAGCGCCGCGCGGCCGTAGGCGGCGCGCTCGACGTCGGCGTCGACGGTGTTGCCGTCCAGGCTGGGCTGCACGCCGTCGCGCTCGAAGATGCGCGGCGTGGCGTCCAGCAGGGTGAGGTGCCGCTCGTGCGTGGCCTGCAGCGGGGCCGCCTTCGCCGCGGCGCTCTCCAGCGCGGCCTGGAAGTCCAGGTCCTTCGCCTTGAAATGCGGCGTGTCGGCGTTGGACAGGTTGCTGGCGATCAGCTGCATCCGCTGCTCGCGCAGCGGCAGCGCCGTGGCATGGACGCCCAGGTAGTTGGAGATGGGGTTGGACATGGCACCGCTCCGGCAAACCGTTGCCGGGGGTGGTGCAAGGCGTGTGCCAGAACGGGAGGTCTACCCATCATCCCGGGATCCGGGAATCTCGTCATCCCAGCGAACGCTGGGATCCATGTTGCTTCCGGCGCAGACAACCGCTGGCCTGGAGCAGGATCAAGATGGGTCCCAGCGTTCGCTGGGACGACGGTTCACGCCGCCAGGCGGGCCGCGACCACCTGGTTCAGGCGGAACAGCACGTGCTCGGCCAGTTCGTGCGGGCTGTACTTGGCGACGAAGGCGTTGGCGCCCACGCGTTCGACCATGGCGTTGTTGAACACGCCCGACAGCGAGGTGTGCAGCAGCACGTACAGGCCGGCCAGGCCGGGGTGGCGCCGGATTTCCGTCGTCAGCGTGTAGCCGTCCATCGCGGGCATCTCGATGTCGGAGATGACCATGGCGTAGCGCTCGGCCGGGTTCTCGCCGGCGGCGTGCACCTGCAAGAGGTGGTCCAGCGCCTGGCGGCCGTCCGACAGCAGGGTGGTGGTCACGCCCAGCTGCTCCAGCACGCTGCGGATCTGCGAGCGCGCCACGCGGGAGTCGTCCACCACCAGCACCTGCAGCGGCGGCGCGTCGGCGGGCAGGGTCATTTCCGGCGCCAGGGTGGCGTCCATGCGCGACTGGCAGATGTCGGCCAGCACGCTTTCCACGTCGATCACCTGGATCAGCTCGCCCTGGAAGCGGGTCACCGCGGTCAGGTAGCTGTTGTCGGCGCCCAGTTCCGGCGGCGGGTGGATGTCCTCGACCGCGATGTTGACGATCCGCTCCACGCCGCTGACCAGGAAGCCCTGCACCGAGCGGTTGAACTCGGTGACCACGAGGTAGCCGGGGGTGTTCTCGGGATCGGGGTCGCGCTCGGGGTGGCGGATGCTCAGGCCCAGGTCCAGCACCGGCACCGAGCGCCCGCGCACGTCGGCCACGCCGACGAACTCGCTGGGCAGGCCGGGCAGCTGGAACAGGCCGGGACGGCGCAGGACTTCCTGCACCTTGAAGACGTTGACGCCAAAAAGCTGACGCCCGCCCAGGCGGAACAACAGCAGGGCGAGGCGGTTGTGGCCGGCCAGGCGGGTGCGCTGGTCGATGCGGTTGAGCAGGTCCTGGGTCATGTCCAGCTTATCGGCCGGGGGGTAGGGCACTTGAGGCGCCCTGAAGGCGGGCCTTCGGCGCCCTTAGAGCCCTCAGAGCCTTGAGAGCCCTGAGAGCCCCAGAGCCCCAGAGCCCCAGAGCCCCAGAGCCCCAGAGCCCCAGAGCCCCAGAGCCCCAGAGCCCCAGAGCCCCCGAGCCCCAG
>Ga0222426_100456_pt1 | contig 26780 bp, 27 predicted proteins | sample 2B50Ametagenome_FD_180087 | JGI IMG/M metagenome (GOLD analysis project Ga0222426, IMG submission 180087) | Enriched microbial communities from leaf-cutter ant dump, University of Wisconsin, Madison, United States - 2B50A (version 2) | ecosystem: Environmental > Terrestrial > Nest > Insects nest...
CGGGAAACAGGCTGACGACATCGATACGCATGATCCTCGACCCTCGAAGCCGGTCAGCCGGCCACGTCAGAATTCGGGATCCCAGTCCACCACCATGCGCCCTGCGGAAAGATCCACCGAACGCACGTACGACCCCTGGACGAAGGGAACCAGCCGCTCACGCGAACCGTCCCTCACCACCACCACGTCGTTGGCGCCGGTGGCGAACAGGTGACTGACCCGTCCCAGCGGCACGTTTTCCGTGGTGACGACCTCGAGACCCTCGAGATCGACCCAGTAATACTCATTCTCCGCGGGAGGGGGCAGTTGCTCACGGGCGACATGGATGTCGGTCCCGATCAACGCCGCTGCCTGTTCGCGATCATCGATGCCGGGCAATTTGGCGACGATGCCCTTGCCCTGCACGCGACCCTTCGCTCCCGAAACCTCCGATTCCCCGCCTGGCGCTGCACCGAGCAGCCACGGCTGGTAATCGAAGATCCGCATGCGTGGTTCGGCCCAGGATTCGATCTTGAGCCAGCCCTGCACGCCGTACAGCCCGACGATGCGTCCGATCAGGACACGCCGCCCGGCTGTCGTTTCACTCATCGGAGTAATCAGGCGGCCGGCTGCTGCTTGCCGGCTTCCTTGACCAGAGCGGCGACCTTGTCGCTCAGCTGGGCACCCTTGCCCACCCACTCCTTGACACGCTCGACGTTCAGCTCAAGGCGCTTGTCCTTGCCCGAAGCGACCGGGTTGTAATAACCCACGCTCTCGATGTTGCGGCCATCGCGCTTGTTGCGCTGATCGGTGACCACGACGTGGTAGAACGGACGGCCCTTGGCGCCACCGCGCGAAAGACGAATCTTGACCATTGGTAGAACTCCAGAATTGCCGAACCGGCGGCAGGCGCAGGGAACCCATGCGCGGGAAACGGGGCATTTTAAAGGGGGAATGGGGAAAAGGGAATAGGGAATGGGAAAAGCCCTGTCCCCGCATCCTCAGCGCGGCGGCAGGCCACCCATGCCGCCCATGCCCTTCATCGCGCCGCGCATCTGTCGCATCAGGCCCTTGGTGCCGCCACGCGACAGCTTGGACATCATCTTCTCCATCTGCATGTACTGCTTCAGCAGGCGGTTGACGTCGGCCGGCTGGGTGCCGGAACCGCGCGCCACGCGGGCACGGCGCGAACCGTTGAGGAGGTCGGGATGGCGGCGCTCCTTCTTGGTCATCGAGTTGATGATGGCGATCATCTTGTTCATCTCGCCGTCGTTGACCTTGGACTTCACGCTGTCCGGCAGGCTGGACACCCCCGGCAGCTTGTCCATCAGGCCGGCCAGGCCGCCCATGTTGCCCATCTGCTCGAGCTGGTCCTTCATGTCGTTGAGGTCGAAGCGCTTGCCCTTCATCACCTTCTGGGCCAGCTTCTGCGCCTTGTCCTGGTCGACCTTGCGCTCGACTTCCTCCACCAGCGACAGCACGTCGCCCATGCCGAGGATGCGCTGGGCCAGGCGATCGGGATGGAACGGTTCCAGCGCGTCGGTCTTCTCGCCCGCGCCGAGAAACTTGATCGGCTTGCCGGTGATGTAACGCACCGACAACGCCGCACCACCGCGGGCATCGCCGTCGGTCTTGGTCAGCACCACGCCAGTCAGCGGCAGCGCCTCGTTGAAGGCTTTGGCGGTGTTGGCCGCATCCTGGCCAGTCATCGAGTCGACCACGAACAGCGTCTCGACCGGGGTGATCGCAGCGTGCAGCGCCTTGATCTCGGTCATCATCGCCTCGTCCACGTGCAGGCGACCGGCGGTATCGACCAGCAGCACGTCGATCACTTCACGCTTCGCCGCAGCGATCGCGTTCTTCGCGATGTCCACCGGATTCTGCCCGGCCTCGGACGGGAAGAACTTCACCCCGACCTGCTCGGCCAAGGTACGCAACTGCTCGATGGCCGCCGGACGATAGACGTCGCAGCTGACCACCATCACCTTTTTCTTCTTGCGCTCGGTCAGGAAGCGCGCCAGCTTGGCCACCGTGGTGGTCTTGCCCGCACCCTGCAGGCCAGCCATCAGCACCACCGCCGGTGGCTGCTGGGCCAGGTTCAGCTCGGTATTTGCCGCGCCCATCACCACGGTCAGCTCGTCACTGACCACCTTGATCAGCGCCTGGCCCGGGGTCAGGCTCTTGATCACGTCCTGGCCGACCGCACGCACCTTGATGCGCTGGATCAGCGCCTGCACCACCGGCAGCGCGACGTCCGCCTCAAGCAGGGCGATGCGCACCTCGCGCAGGGCTTCGCGGATGTTTTCCTCGGTCAGCCGGCCGCGGCCGCGCAGACGATTGACGGTGGCGGAAAGGCGTTGGCTGAGTGATTCGAACATGATGGCAGCACGGATCCGGGGGTCAGCCGGCAAATATAGCAGACCCGTCCGCGCCACCGATGCGCCTGTCCGGTGGCGCGCCTTCGAGGACGCAAGCCCGGGGGATTCAAGCGTGGGGCGCCATGTTCGCCACGGCGGAGCCGACACGACCTGCCTCGCGACCAGGAACAAGCGAATGGCCCGGCACCGCCGCGAACCGATCCCCTTCCAGCCAAGCCGTATGCGACACTTGGCGGCTATGGCCATCCACCTTCTCGCCCTGCTCGCCATCGTGCTCTACCTCGCCGCCACCGGCGTGCTGGCCAGGCCTTTGCTGGGCGGGGGTCAACCACTGAACCGGCTGGCGCTGGGACTGGCCGGCGGCGCGCTGATCCTGCACGCAGGCATCCTGCTGGGCATGCACCGCGGTGCGCTGGACCTGCATTTCTTCGCCGCGCTGTCACTGGTGGCCTTCGTGGTTTCGGCGCTGACCCTGCTGGTGAATGCCTCACGGCCGGTGGCCGGACTGGGCGTGATCGTGTTTCCGCTGACCGCCGCCCTGCTGGCGGTCGACAGCTTCCTGGCTCCCGACACGATGCCATTGGCGATGGGCTGGCAGATCAAGCTGCACGTCAGCGTGGCCCTGCTCGCCTTTGGCGTGCTGTCGATCGCGGCAGCACTGGCGATCCTGCTCGCGGTGCAGGAGCGTGCGCTGCGCCATCGCCAGTTCGGCAACTGGCTGCGCGCACTGCCTCCACTGACCCTGACCGAAGCTCTGCTGTTCCGCCTGATCGGCGCCGGTTTCGCGCTGCTGACCCTGACCCTGCTGACCGGCATCCTGTTCGTCGACAATCTGTTCGGCCAGCACCTGGTGCACAAGACCGTGCTGTCGATCATCGCCTGGCTGGTGTTCGGCATCCTGCTGTACGGCCGCTGGCGCCATGGCTGGCGCGGCACCCGCGCGGTCAACCTGACGCTGACCGGCATGGCCGTGCTGGTGCTGGCGTTCTTCGGCAGCAAGGCGGTACTGGAGCTGATCCTGCATCGACCGGTGTGACCGGTCGACCGGGGTTGGGGCATCGCAAGAGCAGGAGCATCGTCCGCGAGCGGGCTCCTGCGGCGTGAGGCATGTGATGCCCTCGCCGCCAACTGCATCTCCCGACCTCTCGAGTGGCGCCTTTGCAGGAGCCCGCTGGCGGGCGATGCTTTCGGGGTCGGGATGACCCGACATTCGTCTGTTGAGAGCCGGGATTCGGGATTCGAAAAGCACCGCCCGTCAGGACGATGCTTTTCGCGCAGGGCGGGCACTGCCCGCGTCGCGGAGCCTCGGGTGGACCACCGCCGCGAAGCGAAGGAAAAGCCGGCGGGCCATGCCCGTCCTACGCTCTCGCCTTCTCCTCCACCGCACACGACGACTCCGCGCAGAGTTTCCACACGAAACGATGGCGCGCCTCGTGGTAGCTGCGATCGGGGCCGAAGAAATTGCGGCGCATTTCAGCCAGTTCCTCCTGCGCGTAGCGGTCCAGCGGCTTCAGGCTTTCGTCCCGGGCACGCCGTCGCGCCTTCTTCGCCAGCAAGGCGCGATGTGACTCCAACGCCAGACCCGGCTCGATCTCATGCAACACGGCGGCCACCGGATCCGTTGCATCGAGCGTGCCGTCGATCAGGCCGATGCGGACCGCACGGGCCGTGCCAACCGGTTCCAGCGCATCGGTGAGATGACGTGCCGTGCCCTCGCCGACCCGGCGCGGCAGCAGATAGGTCCAGAACTCCGAGCCATACAGTCCGCCCATGCGCTTGTAATGGGGATTGAGCACCACGCCGCTGCGCGCCAGAACGCGATCCGCCGCCAGCGCCAGGGTCACGCCACCGGCACCGGCATTGCCCTGCAGCAGCGACACCACCTGCTTGTCGGTGGTGGTCGCGATCGCACGCACCAGTGCGTTCATCGCCAGGATGTTGCGCCAGGACTCCTCGCCTGGATCGTCCGCCGCCTCGATCGCGTTGAGGTCGATGCCGTTGGACCAGAAATCGCTGCCGCCGCACAGCACGATCGCCCGGGTCGGACGCTCCAGCGCCTGCCGGTAGGCGGCGAGCAGGCGCTCGCAGTGCGCCGTGTTCATCGCTCCATTGAGGAAATCGAAATGCAGCAGGCCAACGTGCCCCTGCTCGCGATAGCGGATTTCCTGGAAGGTCTCGCCATCCGGCACCAGCTCCGGCGCCAGCGGCTGCTCCGGCACGCTTGCCGCACGCTCGCCCAGCACCTGCACTGCCGGCAACTTGATGCCGTCCTTGCGGCGCAGATGGCTCAGCCAGATCGCGCCATCGCCGGTGGCCACGCAGATGGCGCCATCGCGCTGCGCGAGCAGCTCGCCGGGCTCGCCACGCAGGCGTGATTCCGCATGTGCGCCGAACACCCGCACCGGGAGGCCGGCCACCTGCACCTGCGTGCCCGGCGCACTGTCGGCGCAGCGGATGCGGGCCAGAATGTCCGCGCTCGATGCATTCCAGTTGAAGCGGCGATCCGCCTGACGACAGGATGGCCGCTCGCGACCATGCATCTGGCCGGCGAAAGCTTCCGGACGTTCGCCACGCTCGAACATCGCCACGGCCTGCAGCACGGCATCCGTTGCCGCTTGGGTGGTCTCCCGCCGATAGACCGCACTCTTGGTTGCCGCGCGCAGCGGAAAATCCCTCCAGGCCCAGATCGGCCCGCCATCCAGTTCCTCGCGCGCCTCCAGCACGGTCACGCCCCAGCGCTCCAATCCTTCCAGGATCGCCCAGTCGATCGCCGACGGACCGCGGTCACCGGGAATGCCCGGGTGCACGATCAAGCTGGTGATGCGCGACCACACCGAAGCCGGAATCGCCCGCTTCAGCATCGGCGCCACGATCAATTGCGGCTTGGTCGCCTCGGCCGCAGCCTCCATCGACTCCGGGCTGGCCACCTCGGCAACCTCGATCTCGTGCCCCTGGGCTTCCAGTTCGACCTGCAACCGCTGCGACAGGCTGTTGTGCTTCGTGCACAGAAAAAGAATGCGCATGGTTCTCCCCTTTTTGACCCGCCTCATGCAGGCATCGGAAGAAATCTAGCGCGGCAACGATGGTGGACAGGAGGAACGGAGTCTCGTTTCCGGACTTTCGATCAGGCGTCGTAGGCCGCCGACAACGCTTCGCCCAGACGATCGACCGCGATGATCTCCATCTCGCCGATGCGGCTCTTCTTCGGCGCATTGGCGCGGGGCACGATGGCACGGCGGAAGCCGTGATGAGCTGCTTCCTTCAAGCGCTCCTCGCCATTGGGTACCGGGCGGATCTCGCCGGACAGGCCGACCTCGCCGAAGGCGATGGTGTGGTCGGGCAAGGGCCGGTCACGCAGCGAGGACAGCACCGCCAGCAGCACCGGCAGGTCGGCGGCGGTTTCCTGCACGCGGATGCCGCCGACCACGTTGACGAACACGTCCTGGTCGTAGGCCGCCACGCCGCCATGGCGATGCAGCACCGCCAGCAGCATCGCCAGGCGGTTCTGCTCCAGCCCCAGGGTGACCCGGCGCGGATTGCCCAGCGAAGACTGGTCGACCAGCGCCTGCACCTCCACCAGCAATGGCCGGGTGCCCTCACGGGTCACCATCACCACGCTGCCCGAGGTCGGCACGCTGTGGGTGGAAAGGAAGATCGCCGACGGGTTGGGCACCTCGCGCAGGCCCTTGTCCGACATCGCGAACACGCCCAGCTCGTTGACCGCGCCGAAGCGGTTCTTGATCGCCCGCAACACGCGGAAACGGCTGCCCGATTCGCCCTCGAAATACAGCACCGCGTCGACCATGTGCTCCAGCACGCGCGGCCCGGCGATGCCGCCCTCCTTGGTGACGTGGCCGACCAGGAACACCGAGGTGCCGGTCTCCTTGGCGAAACGGGTCAGCTTGGCCGCCGATTCACGCACCTGCGATACCGAACCCGGTGCGGCGGTGAGCAGTTCGGTCCAGATCGTCTGGATCGAATCGATCACCAGCGCACGCGGCTTGCTGCGCGTCGCCTGATCAAGGATCCGCTCGATGCAGGTCTCGGCCAGCGCCTGCAGCGGCTCCAGCGGCAAGCCCAGGCGCTGCGCCCGCGCCGCCACCTGGGCAAGCGATTCCTCACCGGTCACATAGACACTGGGCAGATTGACGCCCAGCGTGCCCAGCATCTGCAGCAGCAGGGTCGATTTGCCGATGCCCGGATCACCGCCGATCAACACCACCGAGCCATCCACCAAACCGCCACCGAGCACGCGATCGAGCTCGCCGATGCCGGTCAGCGTGCGCGTTTCGGTGGTCTGCGCCACCTCGGCCAGCGGGGTGACTCTACTGGCACCGGCAGCCGCGCCGGCATAACTGGAACGCTGCGCCCCGACCGAGGACTTCGCCGACGATGCCGGCGCCAGCACGATCTCGCTGAGCGTGTTCCATGCGCCGCACTCGGCGCAGGCCCCCTGCCACTTGGGATGCTCGGCACCGCAGTCGGTGCATACGTAGGCGGTCTTGGCTTTGGCCATGGCTTGTCGGGATCCGGCGAACGCGAAAACAACGAGCTTAGCCGGTCGCCATCGCACGCCGCGAGACGCCGCGACGACATCCGTTGCAGGATTTCACCCCGAGCAATGACGGGCTCAGCCGAAATCGCCGCCATGGTCGCCGAGGAACGAATCCGGCGCGTAGTTGGCAAACTGGGTGTAGTGCCCCAGGAAGGTCAGCTTGCAGGTGTCGGTGGGACCGTTGCGCTGCTTGCCGATGATGATCTCGGCCACGCCCTTCTCCGCCGACTCCTTGTTGTAGTACTCATCGCGGTAGATGAACATGATCACGTCAGCGTCCTGCTCGATGGCGCCCGACTCGCGCAGGTCGGACATCATCGGACGCTTGTCGGCACGCTGCTCCAGCGAGCGGTTGAGCTGCGACAGCGCGATCACCGGCACGTTGAGTTCCTTGGCCAGGCCCTTCAGCGAGCGCGAGATCTCGGAGATCTCGGCGGTACGGTTCTCCTTGTTGCCGGGCACCTGCATCAGCTGCAGGTAGTCGATCACGATCAAGCCCAGGCCGTTGTGCTCGCGATGCAGCCGGCGCGCGCGCGAACGCAGCTCCACCGGCGACAGGCCGGGCGTGTCGTCGATGAAGATGCGCGCCTCGGACAGCAACGCGATGGCATTGGAGACGCGCGGCCAGTCCTCTTCCTCCAGCGTGCCGCTGCGCAGGTGCTGGGCGTGGATGCGACCGACCGAGGAGATCAGGCGGAAGGCCAGCTGTGAGGCCGACATTTCCATCGAGAACACCGCCACCGCCTTCTTGCCACCCAGCGCGGCGGCCTCGGCGATGTTCAGCGAGAACGCGGTCTTGCCCATCGAGGGACGCGCCGCGATGATGATCAGGTCCGATGGTTGCAGGCCCGAAGTCAGCGCATCCAGGTCGGTGAAACCGGTGCTGATGCCGGTCAGCTGGCCACGGTTCTCGTAGCGCTCGGTGAGCATGCGGAAGGCATCCTTCACCGCCTCGCGCATGGAGACCGAATCCTTCTTGCCGCGCGCCCCGGACTCGGCGATGTGGAACACGCGCTGCTCGGCGCTTTCCAGCACCTCGTGCACGCTCTTGCCCTCGGGCCGGTAGCCGTCCTCGGTGATCGCGGTGCCGGCGTCGATCAGCTGGCGCAGCACCGACTTCTCGCGCACGATCTCGGCGTAGGCGGCAATGTTGGCCGCGCTGGGCGTGCTGTTGGCCAGTTCGATCAGGTAGCCGGCGCCGCCGACCATCTCGGCCATGCCGTTGCTCTCGAACCAGTCACCCAGGGTCACCGCATCACACGGCATGCCCTTGTTGGCCAGCTCGTTGATCGCGCGCCAGATCAGCCGATGGTCCTTGCGATAGAAATCGCCCTCGCCGAGCCGGTCGGCAACCCGATCCAGCGCATCCGGCGCCAGCATCAATCCACCGAGCACCGCCTGCTCGGCATCGATCGAATGTGGCGGTACGCGCAGCGCCTCGATGGCGGCGGAAGAGGATTGGCGATCAGGCACGAAGGACATCGGATTACCTCGAAAACATGACCCGCAGCCGGCGCCACATGCGTCGACCAGCCGGGGCGGGTTGCGCCGTCCATGATGCGCGGCAGAGTCTCATCCGTCGATACAACAACTCTGTGGATAAGTTGTGGGCTTCTCGGCGTGGCGTGCCACGCCTCGGGGAATAGGGATTGAGGGAATGGGAAAGGCTGGCGGCTCGCGGCTCTTGATCTTCCTGCTCCCCATTCCCCATTCCCGGCCCACAAAAGCAAACGGGCGCCTGATGGCGCCCGCATGCTTCAACGAAACGACAAAGAAACTTACTTGTCGCCGACCACGATCACCTTGACGGTGGTGTGGACGTCGGCGTGGAGGTTGATCACCACGTCGAATTCGCCGGTGTTGCGCAGCGGGCCTTCGCCCAGGATCACTTCGTTCTTGTGCACTTCGTGACCGGCAGCGACCAGCGCGTCGGCGATGTCGCGCGGACCGACCGAGCCGAACAGCTTGCCTTCGGCACTGGCGTGGGCGGAGATGGTCACGCTGACGTCAGCCAGCTTGGCCTTGCGCGATTCGGCGTCGGCCAGCATGGCGTTGGCCTTGGCCTCGTACTCGGCACGACGCGCCTCGAACGCAGCCAGGTTGGCAGCGTTCACGCGCACGGCCTTGCCCTGCGGCAGCAGGAAGTTGCGGCCATAGCCCGGCTTCACGACGACCTTGTCACCCAGGTTGCCGAGGTTGCGGACTTTCTGAAGAAGAATGAGTTCCATGATGCTTTCCTGTTCGTTAGCGCCGGTGCGGCCCGGCGCAGCCAGAGGACGGGTGTCCGAAAGGCAGGGATTCGGGATTGGTGATTCGGGATTCGGAAAAGCCGGCTGCGGCGTGCCGCAGCGTCACGAATCCCGAATCCCGAATGCCGAATCCCGGACGTCGAATCAGACGTCGTGGTTGTCGGTGTACGGCAGCAGCGAGAGGAAGCGCGCGCGCTTGATCGCGGTGGCGAGCTGGCGCTGGTAGCGGGCCTTGGTGCCGGTGATGCGGCTCGGCACGATCTTGCCGTTCTCGGTGACGTACTGGCGCAGCGTGTTGAGATCCTTGTAGTCGATCTCCTTCACGTTTTCAGCCGTGAAGCGGCAGAACTTGCGGCGGCGGAAGAACTTGGACATGTCTGTGCTCCTGATCAGTCGTCGCTGTCGCGATCGTTGTCGCCACGGTCGCCGCGGCCCTCGCCTTCGTTGTCGTCGTCACGGCGACGGCTGGACTTGGCGTCGTCCTTTTCCTTCGACTTCAGGATGAAGGACGGCTCGGTGTCGGCCTCGTCGCGACGGATCACCAGGTGGCGCAGCACGGCGTCGTTGAAGCGGAAGCCCGACTCCAGCTCGTTCAGCACGTTCTGGCTCACTTCGATGTTGAGCAGCACGTAGTGGGCCTTGGCCAGGTTGACGATCGGGTAAGCCAGCTGACGGCGGCCCCAGTCTTCCAGGCGGTGGATCTTGCCGCCGTCGGTCTCGATCAGCGCCTTGTAGCGCTCGAGCATCGCGGGGACCTGCTCGCTCTGGTCCGGGTGGACCATGAACACGACTTCGTAATGACGCAGGGTCATCGTGGACTCCTTGTGGATGCGGCCTTGCGGCCTGGCAGCCTCCCGCGGACGCGGTGAGGCAAGTGTCCTGCCGGCAACACGTTGGCCGCAGGCAGAAGCGGAATTGTAAGCTGGCCGGTGATCGCCGCGCAAGTCGTTGAAGACAAAGGCGCCGCCGGCGCGTGGCTCAGCTGACCGTGAAGCTCTCCCCGCAACCGCATTCGCCGGTGGCGTTGGGGTTGTGGAACACGAAGCTGGCGTTGAGCCCCTGGCGCTGGAAGTCGATCACCGTGCCGTCGACCAGGGCCAGGCTCTTGTCGCTGACGACCAGCGGCACGCCGTCGATCTCGATTCGCCGGTCGTCCTCGGCCAGCGCCTCGGCCAGGTCGACCACGTAGGCGAAACCGGAGCAGCCGGTGCGCTTGACCCCGAAACGCACGCCCACCGCGGCCGGCGTGCCGGCCAGGAAGTGGCGCATGCGTTCGCTGGCGGCGGGAGTGATGGTGATGCTCATGGCGCGGAGTTCCGGACTGGCGTGAAAAACGGTGTGAACGACTGCGCAAGATGTCGCTGCGCAGGTGACGGCTACATTATCATGAGCGTTTGGCCGCACGCCTCGCGGTGCCGGCCCGCCCTTTCATCCATGCGCCCAGATGCGGCGTTCCAGCAGGAGTTTCAATCCATGGCAGTGGTCAGTGTGAAGCAGGCCCTTTCCGGCGCGATCGAGGCCGGCAGTGCGGTCACCGTGCGCGGCTGGGTTCGCACGCGACGCGATTCCAAGGCCGGCCTGTCCTTCGTCAACGTCACCGACGGCTCCTGCTTCCACCCGATCCAGGCGGTGGTGCCGGCCACCCTGGCCAATTACGACAGCGAGGTGAAGCACCTCACCAGCGGCGCCAGCCTGATCGTCACGGGCACCCTGGTCGCCTCGCAGGGCAAGGGCCAGAGCTTCGAGATCCAGGCCGACCACGTCGAAGTCACCGGCCTGGTCGACGATCCGGAAACCTATCCGATCCAGCCCAAGCAGCACTCGATGGAGTTCCTGCGCGAAGTCGCCCACCTGCGCCCGCGCACCAACCTGTTCGGCGCGGTCACCCGGGTGCGCCACACCATGATGACGGCGATCCACCGCCACCTCACCGAGCAGGGCTTTTTCTGGGTCAACACGCCGATCATCACCACCTCCGACGCCGAGGGCGCCGGCGACATGTTCCGGCTGTCCACGCTGGACCTGGCCAACTTGCCGCGCGATGAGCACGGCAAGATCGACTTCCGCAAGGATTTCTTCGGCCGCGAGGCCTTCCTGACCGTGTCCGGCCAGCTCAATGTCGAGGCGTACGCGCTGGCGATGAGCAAGGTCTACACCTTCGGCCCCACCTTCCGCGCCGAGAACTCCAACACCGCGCGCCACCTGGCCGAGTTCTGGATGGTCGAGCCGGAGATCGCCTTCGCCGACCTCAACGCCAACGCCGACTGCGCCGAGGCCTTCCTCAAGGCGATCTTCAAGGCGGTGCTGGACGAGCGTGCCGACGACATGGCGTTCTTCGCCGAGCGCGTGCAGAGCGACGCGATCACCCGCCTGGAGAAGTTCATCACCCAGCCGTTCGAGCGGATCGACTACACCGACGCGATCGAGATCCTGAAGAAGTCCGGCGAGAAGTTCGAATACCCGGTGGCCTGGGGCATCGACCTGCAGACCGAGCACGAGCGCTACCTGGCCGAGAAGCATGTCGGTCGCCCGGTGGTGGTGATGAACTACCCCGAGGCGATCAAGGCGTTCTACATGCGCCTCAATGACGACGAGAAGACCGTCGCCGCGATGGACGTGCTGGCACCGGGCATCGGCGAGATCATCGGCGGCAGCCAGCGCGAGGAGCGCCTGGACCACCTCGACCGCCGCATGGTGCAGTTCGGCCTCGACCCGGCGTCCTATGGCTGGTACCGCGACCTGCGCCGCTACGGCACCGTGCCACATGCCGGCTTCGGCCTCGGTTTTGAACGCCTGTTGGTCTACGTCTGCGGACTGTCCAACATCCGTGATGCCATTCCCTATCCGCGTGCCGCCGGATCGGCCGAATTCTGAGCCCAACGCCCCATGTCGCTGCGTCTGCCCGCCTCCATCCTCGCCCTGTGCCTGGCCACCATGCTCGGTGGCTGCCACGGCGCCAAGACGCTGTTGCCGCCCAACCTGCGGCCACCGTCGGAGAACAACGGCGACGCACTGAAGCTGGCGCGCGAGCAACTGCAGCAGGCCAGCCCCTGCTGCAGCAGCTTCGCCGACTTCTCCTACGGACGGCTGCTGCCGTGGGAGCCGCAGAAATTCACCCTCGGCCGCGGCAGCCTGGTGGCCAACCTCAACGGCACGCAAAGCTATTTCCTGGCCTTCCGCCTGCCTGCGGATGCCCGCCTGCCCTACCAGATCGCGCTGAAGGCGGAATTGAACGGGCGCTGGCTGCACACCAGCTACCTGTTCGCGCCCACCGTGGTGTTGCTCGATGGCGGCTTCCAGCCGATCCGCTCCGAGGACATCGGCCTGTGCGAGCACATGGGCTGGAGCGACGAAAGCTCCGGCGCGTTCGGCAGCCTGAAGATCGATGACGACCGCGCGCGCTACCTGCTGGTCTACAGCTCGGCCGAGCAGCAGTCGGGCAAGACCTACTGGGAACAGTCGCCGGCCTCGATCGCCAACAGCACCGCCGCCACCTTGCAGATGAGCTCGGCCGGCAGCTTCAGCATCCCGCACGGCCCTGACGGCGTGCTGTGGCTGGGCATGATGAACAAGACCTACGAGAAAGCCATCGACAACGCGGTCTGCAAGCAGGCCGACAAGGGCGCGGGTGTGCTCAACACCTTGCGCGGCGCCCTGCCCTCGGCCTGGAGCGGCCACAAGACCGCACGGAACAGCGCGCCATGATCTTCGTCTACCTGATCCTGCTGGCCGGCGGCGTCGGCCTGTTCATCCTGTCCTACGTGGCGCCGTTCCGGGTCGCCGCCCTGCTGCGCCAGCGCTATCCGCAGCACTGGCAGGTCATCGCCGACGCCGACCAGGGACGCCATTCCGCCCTGCGCACCTGGGTACGCATGCAACAGGTGCTGCGCTCGCCGGCGCTGCCCGCGATCGGCGACCGCTCGATCGAGCGCTGGCGGCTGATCTGGCGCTGGAGCCAGTGGCTGGGCTGGCTGTGCTGGCTGGCCGCGCTGGGCATGCGCCTTTCGTTGCACTGAACCGGCCACGGAGAAAACCATGCAACTCGATCTCACGGGACGCCATGCGCTGGTCTGCGGTGCTTCCGAAGGCATCGGTCGCGCCAGTGCGATCGAATTGGCCGCACTGGGCGCCAACGTCACCGTGCTGGCGCGCTCGGCCGACAAGCTCGAAGCGCTCGCCGCCGGACTGCCGCGCACGCATGACGCGCAACAGCACGCCTGGCGCAGCGTCGACATGCTCGACACCGACGCCCTGCGGGAAACCGCCGAGGCACTGGTCGCCGAAGCCCCGGTCCAGATCCTGGTCAACAACAGCGGCGGCCCACCCGGTGGCCCGGCACATGCCGCCAGCGCGGCGGCGTTCGAGAACGCCTTCCGCCAGCACCTGCTGGCTGGCCAGGCCCTGCTGCAGGCCGTGCTGCCGGGCATGCGCGCCAGCGGCTACGGCCGTCTGGTCAACGTGATCTCCACCTCGGTGAAGGAGCCGATCGCCGGGCTGGGCGTGTCCAACACCATCCGTGCCGCCGTCGCCAGCTGGGCCAAGACGCTGTCCGGCGAACTGGCCGCCGATGGCATCACCGTCAACAACGTGCTGCCCGGCTACACCCGCACCGGCCGCCTGGACAGCCTGCTCGCCGCCAAGGCCGCCGGCAGCGGTCGCGACGAAAGCGCCATCGCCCGCGACATGCTGGCCAGCGTGCCCGCCGGCCGTTTCGGCGAAGCATCCGAAGTCGCCTCGGTCATCGCCTTCCTCTGCACCCCCGCCGCCGCCTACGTCAATGGCGTGAGCATCGCCGTGGACGGCGGCCGCACGCGCGCGTTGGCCTGAAAGCGAGGAGTGAGTGAAGAGGAGTGAGAAGTGAGAGCAAAGTTGCCGGACCACGACGCCTTTACTCACTCCTCACTCCTCTTCACTCACTTCTGGCTTTAAGCCATGTCCAAGGCTTAAGCTTTCAAGAATGCCTACGACTCCACGCTTGGCCAATCTCCTTGATGGACGATTGCAGCCCTCCCACCGCAATGCCTGGCTGGAGGTGCACGAGCCGGCGACGGGAAAGGTGTTCGCGCAGTGCCCGGATTCGGATGCCGTCGATGTCGAGGCGGCGGTAGCGGCGGCCTCCCGCGCCGCGCCGGGCTGGGCGGCGATGCCGGCGGAACAGCGCTCGCAGTGCCTGCAGCGGCTGGCCGGACTGATCGAGGCCCGGGTCGACGAATTCGCCGCGCTGGAATCGCGTGACAACGGCAAGCCGGTGGCATTGGCGCGACGGCTGGACATTCCCCGCGCGGTCAGCAACCTGCGCCATTTCGCCTCGGTGATCCTCGGCTGGGGCAGCGAATCGCATGCAATGGAAAGCGGCACGCCGGGCGGCGCCGCGATCAACTACACCTTGCGCCAGCCACTGGGCGTGGTCGGCTGCATCAGCCCGTGGAACCTGCCGCTGTACCTGTTCACCTGGAAGATCGCGCCAGCGCTGGCCGCCGGCAACACGGTGGTGGCCAAGCCTTCCGAAGTCACCCCGTGCACCGCCGCCCTGCTGGGCGAACTGAGCATCGAGGCCGGTTTTCCGCCGGGCGTGCTGAACATCGTGCAGGGCCGCGGCGCGGAGGTCGGCCAGGCAATCGCCGAACATCCCGCGGTCAAGGCGATCTCGTTCACCGGCAGCACCGCCACCGGCGCGCGCATCGCCAGCGTCACCGCCGCACAGTTCAAGAAAGTCTCGCTGGAAATGGGCGGCAAGAATCCGGCCATCGTGTTCGCCGATGCCGACCTTTCCGATGCCAATCTCGACACCATCGTGCGCTCCGGCTTCGCCAACCAGGGCGAGATCTGCCTGTGCGGCTCGCGCCTGCTGGTGCAGCGCTCGATCTACGAGGATTTCCGCGAACGCTATCTGGCCAGGGTGCGCGCGCTGCGCGTGGGCGATCCCGAATCCACCGACAGCGACCTGGGTGCAATGGTCTCGCGCGAACACCACGACAAGGTGCTGGGCTGCATCGCCCAGGCCCGCGCCGAAGGCGGCCAGGTGCTCTGCGGCGGCGAGGCCGTGCATCCGCCCGGGCGCTGCGCCGATGGCTGGTTCATCGCGCCCACGGTGATCGAAGGCCTGCCCTCCTCCGCAGCCACCAACCAGCAGGAAATCTTCGGCCCGGTGGTCTGCCTGATCCCGTTCGAGGACGAGGTCGAGGCGCTGGCCATCGCCAACGACAGCCGCTACGGCCTGGCCGCCTCGCTGTGGACGCGCGACCTGTCGCGCGCGCACCGCCTCGGCGCCGCGCTGGATTTCGGCATCGTGTGGATCAACTGCTGGCTGCTGCGCGACCTGCGCACGCCGTTCGGCGGCACCAAACAGTCGGGACTCGGTCGCGAGGGTGGCGTGGACGCGCTGCACTTCTTCACCGAACCGAAAAACGTCTGCATCCGCTATTGAAGGAATCCCCATGAATTCGCTCAAAGACCTGCTCGCCAACAACCGGCGCTGGGCTGCCGACGTTTCCGCGCAGGAACCGGACTTCTTCGAGAAGCTGGCGCAGCAGCAGGCACCGAAGTACCTGTGGATCGGCTGCTCCGACTCGCGCGTGCCGGCGACCCAGATCGTCGACCTGCCGCCGGGCGAGATCTTCGTCCACCGCAACGTCGCCAACGTGGTGGTGCACACCGACCTCAACGCGCTCAGCACCATCCAGTTCGCGGTCGACGTACTCAAGGTCAAGCACATCCTGGTGGTCGGCCACTACGGCTGCGGCGGCGTGGGTGCGGTGCTGAAGCAGTCGCGGCTGGGCCTGATCGACAACTGGCTCAAGCACATCGACGACATCGCCATGAAGCACGCCGACAAACTCGATCCGGCGCAGGCCTTCGCCTTGCGCCAGGCGCGCCTGTGCGAGCTGAACGCGATCGAGCAGGCGGTCAACGTCTGCCACACCACGGTGGTGCGCGAAGCCTGGGAGCGCGGCCAGCCGCTGGCGGTGCACGCTTGGATCTACGGCCTGGACAACGGCCACATCCACGACCTGAACCTGGACGTGCGCGGCCATGAGCAGTTGCCCGACGCCTATCGCAGCGCACTGGCCGCCTGCGCCGAACGCTGGACCGCCGCGGCATGAGCAACGTCGTGCGCACCGACGCCGCGCCGGCACCGGTCGGCGCCTACCCGCACGCCCGCCGTGTCGGCAACCTGCTGTTCCTGTCCGGCGTCGGCCCGCGCCAACCCGGCAGCAACACGATTCCCGGCAACGTCCACGACACCGACGGCAAGCTGGTCAGCTACGACATCGAGGCGCAATGCCGCCAGGTCTTCGCCAACGTGCGCGCGGTGCTGGAAGCCAGCGGCGCGCGCTGGGAGGACCTGGTCGACGTCACCGTGTTCCTCACCGACATGCAGCGCGACTTCGCCAGCTACAACCGCCTCTACGCCGAACACTTCGCCGGCGTCGACGCCTGCCGCACCACCCTGGGCATCACCGCCCTGCCCACGCCGATCGCGATCGAGCTCAAGTGCGTGGCGTGCATGGCCGGGATTGGGGATTCGGAATTCGGGATTCGTTGAAAGCAAAAGCGTCGCACCCGGAGATCCTGCGTCAGATCCGTGGCAATCCAGACGCTTCCGGGCTTTCAGCTTTGACGAATCCCGAATCCCCAATCCCGAATCCCGGCTTCAATCCAGGCATGCAGCCAGCAACTGGCCGATCAACACCTGCACGTCCGCAGCCTTGGCCTCGTCGTAGGCGAAGCTGTCCTCGTCCATGTAATTGAGCTGGGACAGCTCCAGTTGCACGGCCTGCACGCCGGTGTCGGGGCGGCCGTACTGGCGGGTGATGTAGCCACCCTTGAAACGGCCATTGACGGCGAAGCTGTAGCGCGATTGGGCGGACAGGCGGTCATGCAGCTTCGCCTGCAGGGCCGGGCTGCAACTGGCACCGGCAGCGGTGCCCAGGTTGAAGTCCGGCAGGCGGCCCTCGAACAGCATCGGCACGTGGCTGCGGATCGAGTGGCCCTCCCACAGCACCACCCGGCCATGCTCGGCGAGCAAGCGCCGCAGCTCGCCGGCCAAAGCCTGGTGGTAGGGCTGCCAGAACGTCGCGATGCGCTGCTGCACCTCGGCCGCGTCCGGCTCCATGCCTTCCACATACAACGGCTCGCCATCGAAACCGATGGTCGACACCAGGCCGGTCTCGCGCTGGCCCGGATACAGCGCATGACCGTCAGCCGGACGGTTGAGATCCACCACGTAACGCGAGGCCTTCGGCTTGAGTACGCTGGCGCCCAGTGACTCGGCCAGCGCCCCGTACAGGCGTGACACATGCCAGTCGGTATCCGGCGAACGCCGCGCCGCCGGCCGCATGCGCGTGGCGATGTCGTCGGGAATGAAACTGCCGTCGTGCGGCAGGCTGATCAGCAGCGGAGCGCTGCCACGGTGCAGGGAGAAGGTATCCATCGGGGCATTGTAGCGGCGCCATCGACGCATGCCGGCAGCCACGTCGATGCCGTTCGCCCCGGCGATTCGTCCGCTCGTCATCGGCACTGGTTTCCTGTCTCCGGACGTCTATGCTGGCTGCAGGTCACCCTCGGGGAACGATCATGCATCTGCGCCAGTTCGCCATCGCCACCTGCATCGCGCTGGCCGCAAGTCAGGCCAGTACCGGCAAGCCGGTCCCATCACGAAGCCTCACCAGCCTGTTCCATCAGTTGCAGCCGCTGACCAGCGAGCTGGCCCGCTACAAGCATCTCGTGATCGCGCTGCCACTGCTCGACGAAACCGACCAGCTGACCGCACGCCAGCTGTTCGCCGCCTGCGAGAACGAGCTTGGCCTGTACAGCGAAGCCGTACGCGACTTTCCCTTGCGCAGCCGCCTGCCGGATGCGCTGCCCCTTCCCGACAGCCGCCAATGGGAAGCCGTGGATGCGGTCGAGGCGATCAGCGAACTGTCCGCGGACCGCCGCATCGTGATGGTCAACGAGGCGCATCACGACGCCCACACCCGCGAGCTGACCCTGCAACTGCTGCCCCGGCTGAGGGCGAGGGGTTTCAAGTACTTCGCCGCCGAGGCGCTGGACGAGCGCGACGATTCAGCCGCGAGGCTGGGTTATCCGGTCACCACCAGTGGCAGCGAATACCTGCACGAACCCGTCTACGGCGAGATCGTGCGCGAAGCCCTGCGACTGGGCTACGTCATCGTCGCCTACGACGACACCTCCGGCGGCACGCCGCAGCAACGCGAGAACCGCCAGGCCGAAAACCTCTATCACGAGGTCTTCCGCAACGATCCCACCGCCCGGCTGTTCGTCCACGCCGGCTACGCGCACATCGACAAACGCCGCGGACGGCTGGGCAGCGTCCGCCCCATGGCCATCGAGCTGCAGCGGCTCACCGGCCTGGAGCCGCTGTCCATCGACCAGACCGACATCCGCGAGACACCCCGAAGCGAGGCCGAGGCGCACCAGTCGCTGCAGCAGGCCCTGCACAAGGCCGAAGCCATGCTCCACCCGATGCACCCGGAGCTCCGATCCGGCCCTGGCTCCAGACCGCGCCGGGTGGACATGGATTCCTACGACCGCATCATCGCGACGTTCCAGCCATCGCGTCCGATCGTGCTCCGGCGGATTGGCGACCAGGCACCCTGGAGTGCGCGACCCGGCATCTACGACATCAACGTGATCCTGCCGCCGGCGAACAGCCACGCCTCCGCCTATCTGCATGGTCCGCTGCAGGTGGAGATCGAAGGCCACCGACACGCCGTGATGCCACCCGCCAGCCGCGGTCACCGTCCCGACTGGCTGACGCTCGGTGGCACACGCACCCCGGTTCCCGTGGACAGCAACCACTGCGCCGGCAGCTTCCCCTGCCTGGTCGAAGCCCACTATGCCAATGAACCGGACAAGGCCATCGCCGCCGACCGCTATCTGTTCCTGCAGGACGGCAAGAACGTGCTGTACCTGCGCCCGGGCCGCTACCGGTTGCGCAGCATCAATGGCCACGAGCAGATCGTGGACGAACACCCGATCCTGGCGGGGCATCCCGCGCTGGAATGAGGCTGGCGCGGAAGCACTTGCGGACATCAGATTACGGATGTAATTTCTAAATGGACTACGCGTGTAATCCATGGAGAATCCGATGCCTGACCATTCCATTGCCATCAGCGAAGCCGAAAGCCGCGTCATGGAAGTGCTGTGGCAGAAGGCACCGCAGACGTCCGAGGACATCGTCGCCGCCCTGCTGCCGACCGGCTGGCACGAGAAAACCATACGGACCCTGCTCAACCGCCTGCTGGGCAAGGGCGCGATAACCGCGCAGAAGGATGGCCGCCGCTACCTGTATTCACCACAGCTGCGCCGCGAAGTCTGGCAGCAACAGGAAAGCCGCAGCCTGCTCGACCGGGTGTTCGGTGGCAGGGTGGCTCCCTTGCTGGCGCACTTCAGCCGGCACGAGGAGCTGTCGGCGAAAGACGTGGCCGAGTTGCGCAAACTGCTCGACACGATCGAGAAGAAGGAGCACTGAGATGACCAGCGCCCTGCTGCTCCTCAGTGCCGGCCTCGCCATCGTGTTGCTCGTGCGCAAACCCGCGCGCCAGGTCTTTGGCGCCAGCCCCGCATTCACGCTTTGGCTGCTGCCTCTCCTGCTGGCCTGCCTGCCATGGCTGCCGACGATGCCGGCCCGATGGTCGCTCCTGCCAGCCTTGATCGTCCTGCCCGATGCCTCGACCGGCGCCATTGCCGCCGCCTCATCCGGCATCACCGGCATGCGCTGGTTGCCATGGCTGTGGCTGGCCGGCTGCCTGTGCGGCCTGCTGCGACTGTTCGTGCACCACCGGCGCCTGCTGCGGCAATGCCGCCCCATGCCCGAATCCATGCGCCAGAGCGTGCAGTCGCTGCTGCCCGGATCACGCATCCGCCTGCATTTTTGCCTGCATCCGGCAGGGCCTGCCGTGCTGTGGGCGCCACGCTGCCGGCTGTTGCTTCCCCCGGATTTTCTCGACCGTTTCCAGCCCCATGAGCAACGCCTGATCCTGCAACACGAGCTGGCCCACCTGCGTCGCGGCGATCCGCTGTGGCTGCTGCTGGCGGAACTCACCGCCGTCGCGCTGTGGTTTCACCCGCTGGCCTGGCTGGCCCTGCCGCGCCTGCGCCTGGACCAGGAGCTGGCCTGCGACGAATGCGTGTTGCGCGGCATGCCCCGGGAAGAAACCGCCTACGCCCGCGTCCTCATGCACAGCGTGGCAAGCCGTCCGGCACCCGCGCTGATTCCCTGGCTCGCCGAGCCACAACTGAAGGAGCGACTCACCATGATCCAACGTCATCGTCCCGGCGCCCTGCGTCGTCGCATCGGTTATCTCGGCTTGGGCCTGCTGATGGCCGGCGGCACGCTGGTCGCACAGGCCGGCACGCAAGCGGCAGACAACCAAAGTGCCCAGTCGGATATGTCCTACAACTCGGGCAGGCAACCCGCCTATCCGGAGGAAGCCATCAAGAACGGCGAACAGGGCACCGTCATCCTGCTTGTCCAGGTCCATGCCGACGGCAGCCTGGGCACCATCGCCTATGACCGGGAGCACAGCACGACCGACTTCGCCGACCTGATTGCCGCAGCCAGCACGGCGGCACGGCAATGGCGCTTCGAGCCGCAGATGAAAAGCGGCCACGCGGTCGACGGCTATGCCCGCGTCCCGATCAAGTTCAGCCTGAACCAGCTCTGAGGCCCCCGCGGGGCACCAAGCCTAGAAAGCAAATTCAAAAGCCTTGAAAGGCCATTGAATTGCAAGTGAATTATTGAATTGATAACCTCGGCAGGGCTTTCTGCCGAGGCTGTCCCGTGAACCCGTCGTCCCCCATCGCCCGAATCACGCCATCGTCCCGCTTTTCGCCGTGCGCACGACTGGCCTTGCCGGTGCTGGCGACGATGCTGCTGGCGGCCTGCGCCGGCGCTCCGCGCAAGCCCCAGCCCACCTACAAGCCTTCGCACTCGACCCTGGCCGACCTGCCCGCCAAGGCGCCGTCGGCGGCCAGTGCCGGCGAGGCCAACGACGTGCTGTTCCGTGCCATCGGCTTGGTCGGCACGCCGTATCGCTGGGGCGGCAACACGCCGGCCGGCGGCTTCGACTGCAGCGGCCTGGTGAACTTCATCTATCGCGACGTGGCCGGCATCCAGTTGCCGCGCACCTCGCACGACATGGCTGCAGTGGATGCACGCAAGGTCAAGCAGATGACCCAACTGGCCAGCGGCGACCTGGTGTTCTTCGACATCGGCGGCGCGATCAGCCATGTCGGCGTCTACGTCGGCAAGGGCCGCTTCGTGCACGCACCGAACAGCGGCGGCACGGTACGCCTGGACGACATCGACGGTCCTTACTGGGCCAAGCACTTCGCCTACGGCAAGCGCTTGCTCGAATGAAAAAAAAACGGCACCCGAGGGTGCCGTTTTTTTTTCGATCCATGTTGCGCGATCAGTGCTCGGCCTGGCCCGGCGGATGCGCGTGACCGTGCGAGATCTCTTCCTCGTTCGCCTCGCGCACTTCCAGCACGCTCACGTCGAAATGCAGGTCCTTGCCGGCCATCGGGTGGTTCAGGTCCACGTCGATCGTGCTCATGCCGACCTTGTGCACGGTGACCGCACGCTGGCCGCCTTCCTTCAGCTGCAACACGGTGACCATGCCCGGCTTGAGCCGGTTGGCCTGCTGGAAATACTTCTTCGACACGCGCTGGATCTGGCCCTCGTTGCGCTCGCCGTAGGCGTCGGCAGCAGCCACGTCCACCGAAACCTCATCGCCGGCCTCATGGTCTTCCAGCGCCGTCTCCAGTCCCGCGATCAGCTGGCCATGGCCAAGCAGCACCCACAACGGCTCACCACGATCCTGCGAGCTTTCCACCTTCTCGCCATCCACCGTCAAGGTGTAATGGATCGAAATGACCTTGTCTTTCCCAGCCTTCATTGCCTGTCCCGCCGATGAAATGAAACCGCGGATTCTAGCAGCACCCGCCCACTACCACCTCGACTACTGCGCCAGCCCCAGCGCCAGCCCCAGCGCCAGCCCCAGCGCCGGCTGTTGCTCTGGCTGTTGCTCTGGCTCGTTCGAAAAGTGCGGGCCACGATGGCCCGCTGCTCTACCGGGGCCCCTCTGAAGCGGCGGTCGGGCGGAGGAAAGCCCGAAGGGTGGCCGGCAGGGCGACGGCATGGATGCCGGAGTTGAGGCAATGCAGGAGCAATTGCCCGATGCCGGCCAGTTTTTCGCCAGCCCATGGCGACGGCATGGATGCCGGAGTTGAGGCAACGCAGGAGCAGTTGCCCGATGTCCGCAAGGCGCGTAAGCGGGGTGGCCTTTCTCTTTGGCCACTCAAAGAGAAAGTAACTCGCCCTCCGTAGGAGGACGAAACGATCTTGATCTTGATCCTGATCCTGATCCTGCTCTTGATCTTCAAGCTCGGGCTTTGGCTTCAAAGCTCCAAAGCATCGCCCGCGAGCGGGCTCCTACGGTTCACATGCAAGTGGGCGGCTTCGCCGATGTCAGGCAGTGCCCGACCTACGACATCAGGAGCATTGCCCGCTTCATGTGCAGGTGCGCGGCTTCACCGGTGTCGGGCAGTGCCCGACCTACGCGGAGGCGTCGGGATCGGCACCGGCGAACCCCACGCCGCGCGCCTCCGGCCCCACCCACAACAACAGCGCCAGCAACAGCGCCACCACCACGATCCACAGCGACATCGCGAACGCGTAATCCCCGCCGTGCCAATCCGCCAGCCACGTCTGCGCCGTCGCCGTGACCGCAGCTAGCAGGTTGCCCATCTGGTAGGCAAAGCCCGGCAAGGTGCCGCGCACCGCCGGTGGCGACAGCTCGTTGAGATGCGTCGGCACCACGCCCCAGGCCCCCTGCACCATCACCTGGATCAGGAACGCGCCCAGCCCCAGCAGGATCAGCGAGCCGCCGTACATCCACAACGGAATCACCGGAATCGCCAGCAGTGCCGCGATGATCATCGCCTTGCGTCGCCCGATCCGCTCCGACAAGGCACCGAAATACAGCCCGCCGACCAGCGCGCCCAGATTGAGCAGGGCCACCAGCACGAAGGCCGTCGCCGAGCCGGTCGGCAGATGCAGATTGGTCTCCTCGAAGGTGTGGTACATGTCCTGCGAGCCATGGCTGAACATGTTGAACGCCATCATCAGCAGCATCAGGTAGATCGCCTTCTTCCAGTGCCCGCGCATCGACTCGAACAGGCCGCGACGGGCCTGCGTCGCGCCCTGCTGCCACACTGCCGATTCCGGCACCTTGCGGCGGATGTACAGCACCAGCAGCGCCGGCACCGCGCCGACCACGAACAGGCCGCGCCAGCCGATGTGGTCGAACAGCAACCAGTTGACCAGCGCGGCGAGGAAGAAGCCGCAGGGATAACCGCTCTGCAGCAACCCCGACACCGCGCCGCGCGCCTTGGCCGGAATCGACTCCATCGCCAGCGAGGCACCAATGCCCCACTCGCCGCCCATCGCGATGCCGAACAGGAAGCGCAGCACCAGCAACATGGTCAGCGATGACGAAAAAGCCGTGGCGAACTCGAACAGCGAGAACAGGACCACGTCCAGCATCAGCACCGGCCGCCGCCCGAAGCGGTCGGCCAGTCGCCCGAACAGCAACGCGCCCAGCGGTCGCGCCGCCAGGGTCAGGAACAAGGCATAGGTCACCTCGCTGGTTTCCGCGTGGAACTCGCCCGCAATGGTGACGATCACGAACGTCAGCAGGAAGTAGTCGAAAGCATCCAGCGTCCAGCCCAGGAAACTGGCCAGCACGGTGTGCCGCTGATGGGTATCGAGTTCGCGCAACGGTGCCAGCAGCAACATTCGGTTTCTCCGACGCGTGGGATGCGGCATCGTAGTCCCTGGAAAAGCACGGGACCAAGCCGGTCGGCTTGCCGACCGATTGCGCTCCGATGGCCCCGCACCTAGGCTGCGCACTCCGCCACATGCCGGAATCCCCATGGATCGCGCCGCCCGCCAGCGCATTGCCAGCCGCTTCGATGGCCACTTCCAGCGCGGCTACGTGCGCGGCAAGCTGGGCAGCGACCCGGCCTATGCCGCCGTGGCGGCCGCCATCGCCGGCAGCACGCTGCCGCTGCTGGACATCGGCTGCGGCCTCGGCCTGCTCGGCCATTACCTGCACGAATCCGGGCATCGCCAGGCCTACCTCGGCGTGGATCACGATCCCCGCAAGATCGCCGCTGGCCGAGTCGCAGTGCAACGCGCGGGTCTCGGGCATCACGTGCAATTGCAGCAGACTGACGCCGCCGACCTGCCACCGTTGCAAGGCCACGTCGTCCTGCTCGACGTGCTGCACTACCTGCCGGCACCGCGTCAGGCCGCGCTGCTGGCCGAGGCCAGCCTCCATCTGGCGCCCGCCGGCTGCCTGGTCATCCGCAACGTGCTGCGCGAGGCGAACTGGCGCTTCCACGTCACCCGCGTCGAGGAGTTCTTCCTGCATGCCTCCGGCTGGATCCGCGGCGGCTCGCAGCACTACCCGGATGCCGGGGAGGTCCGTGCCCCACTGGTCCGCGACGGCCTGCAGGTCACGATCGAACCCCTGCACGGACGCACGCCGTTCAACAGCTACCTGATCGTGGCGCGACGGCCCGCCTGAGCCGCCATCCCCCACGCACGCCGGCCGGTGCGATCAGCTATACTGGCCGGACAGTCGTCCCCACGACTGCTGCGGCGACCGCCGCCCCTTCCCCTCAGTCTGCAACACGGTATGAACACTCCGGGTTGCTCAGGAGTGTTCCATGTCCTTCGATTCGCTGGGCCTTGCGCCCGCGTTGCTGCGTGCGCTTGCCGAATACGGCTACGACACGCCCACCCCGATCCAGGCCGCCGCGATCCCCGCCGCGCTGGAGGGCCACGACCTGCTCGCCGCCGCCCAGACCGGCACCGGCAAGACCGCCGCGTTCGCGCTGCCGCTGCTGCAGAAGCTGTCCACCAGCGGCCAGACCCTGACCCGCCGCCCGCGCGCGCTGGTGCTTACCCCGACCCGCGAGCTGGCCACGCAGATCCACGACAACATGCGTGACTACGGCAAGCACATCCGGGTCAGCACCACCACCATCTTCGGTGGCGTCGGCATGAGCCCGCAGATCAACGTGCTGCGCCGTGGCGTGGACGTGGTCATCGCCACCCCGGGCCGCCTGATCGACCACCTGCAGCAGCGCACGCTGGATCTTTCCGCGGTGGAAACGCTGGTGCTGGACGAAGCCGATCGCATGCTCGACATGGGCTTCCTGCCGGCGCTCAAGCGCATCCTGGCGGCGCTGCCGAAGAAGCGGCAGACCCTGCTGTTCTCGGCCACCTTCGCCCCGGCGATCAAGACGCTGGCGCTGGATTTCATGCACAACCCGCGCGAGATCGCAGTGTCCGCGCCCAACACCGTCACCACCCTGGTCAGCCATCAGGTGCACCCGGTCGACGCCGTGCGCAAGCGTGATCTGCTGCTGCACGTGCTGTCGCAGGACAGCCGCCGCCAGACCCTGGTGTTCAGCCGCACCAAGCACGGCGCCGACAAGCTGGTGACCTTCCTCAACGCCTCCGGCCTGCGCAGCGCGGCGATCCACGGCAACAAGAGCCAGAACGCCCGCACCCGCGCCCTCGGCGACTTCAAGAGCGGCCGCATCACCGTGCTGGTGGCCACCGACATCGCCGCCCGCGGCATCGACATCGAGCAGCTGCCGATCGTGATCAATTACGACCTGCCGGCCGTGGCGGAAGACTACGTGCACCGCATCGGCCGCACCGGCCGCGCCGGCATGGAAGGCCTGGCGCTGTCGCTGGTCAGCCACGAAGAAGGCGGCCTGCTGCACGACATCCGCAAGCTGCTCAAGCAGGACGTCGCGATGACCCCGATGGCGGGCTTCGAACCCAGCACCCCGCTGCGCGTGGATGCCGGTGCACCGCGTCCGAAGCAGGGTGGCGGCCAGCAGCGCCAGCCGCGTGCACCGCGCCAGGGCAAGCCGGCCAGCTCGGCCCGTCCGGGCGGCCATGCCCCGCAAGGCCGCGGCGAACACGCCGCCGGCAACAACCAGCGCCGCCGCAACCGCCACCGTCCGGCCGCCAAAGCCTGATTTTCGACGGGATTCGGGATTCGCAAAAACCGGCACGACCGGTCTGTTCGCGAAAACCGCCCAGCCCGGATTGCCTCACCTCGTGCTCGACCATCTTGCCGCTGGTCGAGCACGTGTAGTTGCACGCAACACGGAAACCGCACGACGAAGCGCCGCACCTGTTCCGGCTTTGGCTCCTGCTTTGGCTTCGGCTTTTGCTCGTTCGAATAGTGCGGGCCACGATGGCCCGCCGCTCTTCCGGCGCCCCTCTGAAGCGGCGGTCGGGCGAAGGAAAGCCCCGCAGGGGTGGCTGACATGGCGAGGGCATGGATGCCCGAGTTGAGGCAACGCAGGAGCGGTTGCCCGATGTCCATCAGGCGCGAAAGCGGGGTGGCCTTCTCTTTGGCTACTTTCTCTTGGCCACGTGTATGGACCGGAAACATGGGTGACACACGTGCCAAGACATGGGTAACAGTTTAGGCCGTCTCGTGCAGGTCGATTCGCGTCAGCCGGTGGTGGGAGAAATAGAGCGTGTAAACACCATCCTGCGCA
>Ga0222426_100458_pt1 | contig 26661 bp, 24 predicted proteins | sample 2B50Ametagenome_FD_180087 | JGI IMG/M metagenome (GOLD analysis project Ga0222426, IMG submission 180087) | Enriched microbial communities from leaf-cutter ant dump, University of Wisconsin, Madison, United States - 2B50A (version 2) | ecosystem: Environmental > Terrestrial > Nest > Insects nest...
TGGGCGTCAGCTTCTTGATGAAGGAGATGGCGCCGGACACCCGCAGCGAGGAGAAGTCGTATTCGCCGACCCGCGGGTGCTCCAGCACCTCGGCGGCGCTGTCGACCAGCAGGGTGCAGTGGCTGACGCGGTAGCGCTGCACGGCGGCCATGAAGGCCTCGGCGTCCCAGCGCGCCAGCAGCACCAGGCGGCAGCCGGCGAACACCGGGAACAGCAGGCCGCCGTTCTCCCCGGCGATCCAGAACTCCGGCAGGAAGTTCAGCAGTACGCTGTCCTGCTCCAGCCGGTTCGCCACCGACAGGTAGCTGGCGCAGGTGTAGAGCATGTCGCCATGGGTATGCACGCAGCCCTTGGGCAGGCCGGTGGTGCCGCCGGTGTAGTTGAGCGCCGCCACCTCGTCGAGCCGCGCCTGATGTTGCGGCACCGGCCCCCGGCAAGCCTCCAGGGCCGGGAGGAAGTCGATGAAGTCGTCCCCGGCCAGTTTCGGCGCCAGCAGCATGTCGGGCGGCGGCAGGCTCGGCGTGGCCGGGCACAGCTCGCTGAGGCTGGTGGCCAGCAGCCGGCGCAACGGCGTTTCACCGCGCACCTGGCGCACGACCGGCAGCAACTGGTCGAAGCACAGCAGGGTTTCGGCGCCGCTGTCGTTGAGCTGGTAGCCCAGCTCCAGCGCCTTCGACAAGGGGCTGACCGGCACGTAAACCGCCCCCGCGCGCAGGATGCCGTAGAAGGCGACGTGCAACTGCGGGCAATTGGGCAGGAACACGGCGACGCGCTCGCCGGGGCGCACGCCCAGCTCGGCCAGCAACGCGGCGCAGCGGTCGGCCAGGCGGTCCAGTTCGGCCCAGGCCAGGCTATGGCCGTAGAAGTCCAGCGCGGGCGCCTCCGGCTTCAGGCGCGCCCAGCTGCGCAAGTAGTCGCCAAGCGGCTGCTGCCCATGCGGGTAATGCGGCTCGCGCGGCGTGCCGGCTGGCCAGGCGGCGGCCTGGAGGCGATGCAGCGCCTGGAGGTAACGGGCTTCGTTCATGGCGGGCACTCTTGTCGTTCTTGTTGAGCCGCATCTTAAAAAGCCGGGGGGAGCGAAAGAACTGACGCCTATTCATCGATATCCATGAACGCTATGCATGGTTGTTCCAGTGGGGATCGCTGCTAGGCTGGAGCGGCTGGGAATAGAGGGTGATCGGCATGAATCAAGCACATGAATGGTCGACGCTCGGTCGTCTGGACCTGAACCTGTTCCGCGTCTTCGAAGTGGTCTACCGCGAGCGCAACCTGACCCGCGCGGCGGACGTCCTGCACCTGAGCCAGTCGGCGGTCAGCCACGCCCTGGCGCGCCTGCGCGAGCAGATCGGCGACCCGCTGTTCGTCCGCCACGGCCGCGGCGTGGCGCCGACACCGCTGGCCGAACAGCTGGCGCCGGACATCCAGCACGCCTTGAACGGCCTGCGCCGCAGCGTAATCCGCCGCCAGGACTTCGACCCGCAGCGTGACCAGCGCACCTTCCACCTGAACATGCCCGAACAACTGGAGCCGGTGGTGCTGCCGGGCATCCTCGACCACCTGCAGCGCACCGCCCCGCAGGTCGGCGTGCGCAGCAGCAGCGTGCACTGGGCGGAACTGAAACAGGAACTGGCCGCCGGCCGCATCGACTTCGCCATCGAGATCGCCCGCCCCACCGACGCCACCCTGCGCCACCGGCAACTGTGGCGCGACGACCTGTGCGTAATGGCCGGCCCGGCCTTCGCCGGCGAACTGACGGCAGAACGCTACCTGGCCGCCGAACACGTCGCCGTCACCTCACGGCGCCGCGGCATCTGCATAGAAGACCTGGCGCTCGGCCAACTCGGCCTGACCCGCCAGGTGCGCCAGCATTGCCAGCACTACCTGTCGGCCGCGCTGCTGGTGTCCCAAAGCGATTGCCTGCTGACCATGGCCAGACGCTACGCCGAACTGCTCAACCGCGGCCTGGGCAACCGCCTGCTGCCAATGCCCCTGGAACTGCCGCCGGTGACGCTGAACCTCTACTGGTCACGGCACGCCGATGGCGAGGCCGGGAACCAGTGGCTGCGGGGGCAGTTGATGGAGGTGGTGAAGCGGATGCGTTGAGGTCGGTGGCTACGCCTAAAGCCATTTCCCGCTGACCAGCATGCTGTCGATCAGCGCCAGCCACAGCGTGGCCGGGACGTTGAGCAACTGCAGCCAATGAAGCGCCCTGGGGCCGCGGAACGACCAGAAGGACGAGGCTATCAAGGCCAGGGGAATCAGCTGCAGCCAGGTGAACAGTTGCCCATTCACCTCCCGATGCCAACCGCCGAACCCGATGACGAGCGCGAGTAAAAACAGCAACAGCGCGCACGCCCCATGGGCAGACGAAATCAGCCGCAAGGCCATCGGGGTGTCGGCAGGCGCGGTCTTGAAATACCAGTAGCTCGTCGAAAGCAGGATGAGGACGCAGAGCACTTCCATGGCCTTGCCTCGTGGCGGGAGAGGGATGGAGCACAGTGTGTAATTACAGGCCCGGCAACAAAAAGCCCCCGACGAGGCGAGGGCTTCTGGAAGCGGCGCAGCGCTTACTGCAGCAGCACCAGGTCGATGCCTTCGGGCTTCAGCTTGAGCAGCAGCACGTCGTAGTAGAACGCCAGCGCACCGAAACCGACGCAGAACACCAGCATGCTCAAGGTACCGCCAACCATGCCGTCGCGGTCGGCGATGGCGAACAGGCCGAAGATGAAGCCGAACAGGAACAGCCCGGAAAGGAGCTTGCAGACCAGCCGTACCAGGCCGCGGAAGGTGTAGAGCAGGTGGAACAGAACGGTCTTGATGGCGCGCATGGCGACCTCCGTGTCGTTGATGAAAGCGAGCGCCGAGTCCATCGGCTGAATGCGGGGATTATGCCAGAGCTGGCGGCGGTGTCGCTGCTCCAGGCTGTGCCAGAAGGGAATACTCCCTCCTTTTTCGCTTTCAAGCCGTGGTATTCACCCCGGTCCCGCTGGTGGTGCTGCCGGACTCCGTCAGCGCTTCGGAGTACGCCGCATAGGCTGTCGCCACCGCTGCGCTGGCAGTCGAAACCCGCGCCCGGGCCGCTTGCTCCTGCACCTGGCGGGCCTGCTTCTCCTCCTCGGTCTGGTTGCCGCCGCTCTGGCTGACCTTGGCAAGTTCCTGTTCGGCTTCCTGCAGCTCCTTTTGCGCCTGTTCCACAGCCTCCTTGAGTTTTTCCAGCGTGCTGTCCGAGGTGCTGCTGGAACTGCTGCCACTTCCCCCGGCGCCACCGGCGCCACCGGCTCCGCCGGCACCTTGCGCCGAACCGCTTGTATTGGTTTGGGATGTGCTCGTTGCACTGGAGGCGGTGCTGCTGTCGTCACTCGTCGACGTGGTGGCGGTGGATGAACTTGAGGATGTGGTGAAGCGGAGATTCATGTTGCTGACGGACGAGATGCTGGACATCGGAAGGCTCCGGATCGAGATGGATACCCGGCATGGCGGCCTTCCTGGGGGAACCTTTAGCGTGGTTTGTTAGCTGCTTGGTATCGATCTGGATACTTAGTTCGGGAAAGGCGTGGGAAGCAGAAAGAGATTAGATTTATCTTCTTTTCGACCGTAGAGTAAAAAGCCTTTCTATCTAGAATGGCTACCAAGCCTGATTTTTTCCGAGTTCAATTCTTTCCAGTTCAACTTGCTTTACTAGATTCTCAAGTTCAATGGTTAGATGTTTGTGGTCGGGGGTCGATTCGTATTCAATGAATTTTATTTTTAGTGATTCGCAAAGTACGTCTTTTATTTCTTTGCAGAAATTTTGTTTTGAAGTTACAAAGTAATGGCTTTGGCTGTAGGGGTGTCTATATCTATAGTTCTCTAAGAGAGATCGAATATCTGGATCGTTCACTCCGCACCCAATAAATATAAAGGTGTGCGTTCTTAGAAGGGCGTCAAGTAGTTCATAAAATTGGCTGTGTTCGTTCCGTGCTTTAGCATAATCTGTTCGTGTGAAGATCAGGCTGTTGGGCGATGATACGGTTCCATGGCTTTTTATTAATACGCGTTCATGCCTTCTTAGTGAGTCCGCAATGTCATTGTCATTGTAAATTTTTACGGTAATTGCTCCTGCGCCTCTTTTGGCTGCAGCTGATTCGTAAATGTTATCGAAGTTAGGGGTTATACTAATTCTTAAGTCGAGATTATATAGATGGTCATGTATTGGGGCTGATTTGTAATCATTTGTATGGAATGATTCTTTTACAAGGTTTACGAAACGCTCTTGCCGGATGCCATTTCTTATTGCCTCGGCTGCAGTTAAATAGTCGGCATCTTTAATGAGTTTCTTTACTTCTTTAACTATCTTTTTTTGTGGTGAACCTAACTCCTTGGATGCAGTTTCCAAAAAGTTTGGCCATGTTGGTGGGCGAACTCCTCCTTTGCCTTGAGAATTCATGGAGACACCAGAGCCAAAGAATAGAACGCAACGTCTGCATGCAATAGAATGAATCAGTTCCTTTGGCCAAATGCTTTTCATTTTATAGCATCCATGTTGGCAGAAAGATTTGTAGCGATTTCTTTAATGACCGCTTCAAATTGTTTTACTTTGTCGAAGTGAGCGCCAACTACCCCATCCGCACTTTTAAGGGCAAAAATTGGCTTTGTGGCTGTTTGTGCCATTGGTACTAAGCTACTGAAATAAGGGATTTCACCTAGCTTGTAATTTAAGGCGGTGCCATGGTTTATTTTTAGTATTAAGCTCTTTTTAATGGCTGGGCCTATTCTGCGAATTATTTTTTCATATGCATCCACGGGTTGCTTTTTTCCGGCGACAGTTTTTGCGGTGTACTGCTGAGTTACATAACCAAGGAATTTTATGCCAGCATACTTTCCGAGTTTGTGATCCTCGAAGTAAAAGTCATCACCGTTATCTTCCTTGTAACTGGTCAAGCCTCTGTCTAGTCCTTTGCTCCAAGTGGTTATGGCTACCTCAATGTTTTGAAGTCCGCGCAGGCTGAATATATCTGAAGACATTGGAAGTATGAAGTAGTCGCACGAGAGAAGGACGGTTCTATTTATTGCTCCTAATGAAGGTCCGATATCAAAAAATACATAATCGTATTTCTGTGCTTTAGCCCAATTTAGCAAGGCCTTGAAAAGGAATGTGGTTTTTAAGCCGCGTTCTTGTCCGCTTGTGGCGTCAACCCAATCTTTAGCAAGAAAGTCTTCGGCGAGGGAGAATCGTGGATCGCCAGGTACAACGTCTAGGCAAAATGTTTCGCTTCTCTGTATTGGAATCTCCGAGTAACCCTTGGATTTTTTTAAGGAAGCAATTAGTTGGTTTATTGTTCCACTGTCTTTGGTTGCGCTATAAAGCTTGTCTAGATTGCTCTCTTTGAACATGTATGCTGTTGCGTTGCACTGAGGATCGGCATCAACTACTAGAACCTTCTTTTTGAGTCTGATTGCATAATAAGCTGCTAGATTGCAGAGTAAAGTGGTTTTTCCTACGCCACCTTTGTTGTTAAAAACACAAAGTGCTTTCATGATGGTAGTAATTCCTTTTGAAAGTGGTTGTATATCATGAGATGGGCGTTGACTCAGGCTGAAAGAAAAGGGGGACAGATTCAGAAAAGGAAAATTTATTTTCCTTCCTCCTGTAATTCCCGTATGCCCTTATGACTCAAGTATCCCTCTCAAACTCATCGCCATCCGGCCTAACCTGTCCAACCTCAGGCGCCACCTGCCTGCTCGCCAACCAAAGCGCGTACTGCGGATACAAACGCACCAACGCTTCCACCTCCTGGGTGCTGATCCGGGTTCGCTTGTCGTAGCGGACCGTTCGCCAGCGGGTGCCGCTGATCTCGGTGCGCTTCACCAGTTCGTCCAGGCCTGTCCTGTCGACAAGCGCTCTCACTCGGTCGTCTATCGAATCCATGTGAAATGGTATTTTACATTTGTAATATACAAATACCTCTATACCTTTCGTATATTACAAAAACGGGTGAGGTAAGCCTTCTGGGTTGAGGAGCCCGGCGCCGCTGAATCACGCCCGAATAGTGCAGCAAAAAGCCATGGAGATGGAAGAAAGCCCATAAGGGGGAGTGCTATGAGCCAACCAGACCTGAATCTCGACCTGTGCACCGTCGAAGCTTTTGGCCGGATGTGCATTTTACCTGATGAAGTGGTAGCCGAGTGGATCGGAGCTGGCGTACTGCCGAGCCGGAGCATTGCCGGTATCTGCCTGGTCGACCTGCGGAGGCTTTTCGCTGCGCAGCTTCGCGGTTGGGAAAGCGTTTCGGCGTGTGAGAAATAGGCGGGAGACGTTGGACGAAGGGGGAAGGCTGCCAGTGATCCAGCGGGCAGAAGGCAATTTTTGGGCAAACGAATGTCTAGAAAAGCAAAAGCCCCTGAAATTCTCTAGGAAGATCAGGGGCTTAGGCTGTTTTGATTTGGTGGAGCCGGGGGGATTTGAACCCCCGTCCGCCAGCTCTCCGCTATCGGTTCTACATGCTTAGCCATCTCTACTGAGTTAACTCCGCGCGGCCCGAGTGGCAGGGCGCTTGGAGCGAGCTGTATGAGTTTTAGCCGTTACGTCTACAGCGAACTTGGCGGCGATCCTGTTCTATCTGACAGACCTAATCTTCGGGTTTACAGGCATCCCCTAGGGTCTGCTGGCGCCCTTAGGCGGCCAGAGCGTAGTTGTCGTCGTTGGCAACTATGAATTGTGGCAGCGGATTTACGAGAACTGTCACCTACTCGGCATGCCCCTCAAGTTTTGTTACCGGCGTCGAATCCTAATCGGCCCCAGAACCTTTGAAGGTCCCGGCCAGTGTACGGCAAAGCCCCCGGCGAGTCCACCGGGGGCTCCGCAAGCCCCTGTCAGGCCAGGAGTTTCAGCACGGCGGCGGCCACCGCTTCGCTCGATGCGGGGTTCTGCCCGGTGATCAGCAGGCGGTCCACTTCCACGTGGCTTTGCCAGTCGTCGGCCTTGGCGTAGCGGCCGCCCTTGGCCTTGAGTTCGCTCTGCACCAGGAAGGGCACCACGGCGGTCAGGCCCACGGCTTCTTCCTCGCTGTTGGAGAAGCCGGTGACGTGGCGGCCTTCGACCAGCGGCTTGCCGTCGCCGTTCTTCACGTGGCGCAGCACGCCGGGGGCGTGGCAGACGGCTGCGACCGGCTTGCCGGCGCTGGCGAAGGATTCGATCAGGGCGATGGAGTACTGGTCCTCGGCCAGGTCCCACAGGGGGCCGTGGCCGCCGGGGTAGAAGACGGCGTCGTAGTCGGCTTCGTTCACCTCGGCCAGCTTACTCGTACTGGCCAGGGCGGCCTGGGCCTCGGGGTCCTTGCGGAAGCGCTCGGTGGCCGGCGTCTGGGCGTCGGGCTCGTCGCTTTTCGGGTCCAGCGGCGGCTGGCCGCCCTTGGGCGAGGCGAGCGTCAGCTCGGCGCCGGCGTCCTTGAACACGTAGTAGGGCGCGGCGAATTCCTCCAGCCAGAAGCCGGTTTTCTTGCCGGTGTCGCCCAGTTGGTCGTGGGATGTGAGCACTACCAGGATCTTCATGGCCTCTCCTTGCATGCAGCGGTGTGACGGCAGGCGCCGGCCGGGCGCCTGGCGGAACCGTCAGTTTAGGCGCTGCGCCGCGGCTTGCACGGCGGCGCCGGCGCTCAGCGGCCGAGGGTGATGGCCAGGTAGGCGACGTAGAGCGCGCCGTTGCCCAGCAGCACCCAGGCTGCGATGCCGTCGGGGCGGGCGTTGAGGCGCAGCCAGAGCGCCGCGCTGAGGGTCACCAGCACCCCGGTGAGCACTTCGATGCGCGGCTGCCAGGGCGTCAGCAGGATGCCGATGGCCGGCAGCAGGGTGCCCTGGAAGACCATGGCGCCGGTGATGTTGCCGAAAGCCAGGGTGTCCTTGCCGCGGCGCACCCAGAGGATGCTGTTGACCTTTTCCGGCAGCTCGGTGGCGATGGGGATGATCAGCAGCGAGAGCAGCAGGGCGGAGATGCCGAGCAGGTCGGACAGGCCCTCCACGCCGTGGATGAAGCCCTTGGCGCCGAGCACCAGCAGGGCCAGGCCCAGCGCCAGTTGCACGAGGATGGTGAAGGCGTTGGTCGGCAGGCCCAGGCGCGACAGCCACATGGGGTTTTCCGCCGCGGTGCCGTGGCCGTCTTCCACCAGGTCGCGGGAGGCGCGCAGGGTGAGGGTGATGTAGCCGACGTAGGTGAGCACCAGCAGCACGCTCAGGCCGATGCGGTAGCTGTGCAATTGCGAGGGCACGAACATCGCCACCGTGGCCAGGCAGAAGGCCAGGAGGAAGAAGTTGAGGTCGCGCAGCAGGCCGCTGCGCTCGGGCACCAGGCGCCCGCGCAGGCCGCGGCCGCGGAGGACGAAGCAGGCCATCAGGCAGGTGGACAGGGTGGAGAGCATCAGCGGCGCGCCGAGGATGGCGCCCACGCCCACTTCTTCGTTGAGCGAGACGTTGCTGGTGCCGGCCAGCAGCGCCAGCAGCGGCACCAGGGTTTCCGGCAGGGCGGTGCCGATGGCGGCGAACAGCGAGCCGGTGACGCCTTCGGAGATGCCCAGGCGCTCGCCCAGGTGTTCCAGGGCGTTGGTGAAGAGTTCGGCGGCGATCAGGATCAGCAGCAGCATGCCGAGCAATTCGAGGACGAACGTCAGCATGGCGTGCGCTCCCCACGGGTGGAGGGCGATTCGGGACGGAGGCGGTGCATCACGGTGGAACTCCCGGCCGGTATGGTACCCATGACCATGCGCCTCCCCGGCCGTTGCGGAGGTTGCATGGTCAAAGGTCTTGCCAGGCTTTGCGCTGGCCACGCCATGGCCTGCCGGCCAAGGATGTTGACGTGGTCCCCGCCGGTGTTCCGGGCGGGCGGCTACTCCCCAATGACGCCGGGCATTCTAGCGGATTGCCCGGCGCGCTCAAGGGGTTGTTTCCTGATGTGTCGATTGCCGCGGCCCGGGGCCGCCGCGTTTCCCCGCTCGCGGCGGCGCCCACCGGGCGTCGGCTCAGCTGCTGGACGAGGCCTTCAGCAGCTTGAGGGCCTTCTCGGTCATGGCGACGCAGGCCTGGGTATTGCCCTGTTCCTGGGCCTGGGCGGCCTTTTCCTGGAGCCGCATGGCCTGCTCCTGCACGCTGTCGCTGCGGTTGGTGCTCTGCATGCTCTCGTCGATTCTCTGCAGGTTGTCGCTGCAGCGGTCGGCGGCGAACACCGGCGACGCGAGCAGCGCGGCACTGATGAACAGGATGGTGGTTTTCATGATGCGGTACCTGTACGGCTGAACATGTCACAGGCGGCGACTCGCCAGGCGAGCGGGGCCTGAACGGTGGACTGCGCCGGGGCTGCCGGGGTTCAGGAAAGTTGCGCGGACGGCAGTTCCACCCGCACGCCCAGGCCGCGCCCGTCCAGGCCGGGGTGCAGGCTGATGTGGCCCTGGTGGATTTCCACCACGCGCTTGACGATGGGCAGCCCCAGGCCGCTGCCGCCGGTGCCGGAGGCGACGCCGGGGCTGCGGTAGAAGCGGGTGAAGATGGCGGCCTGCTCGGCGGCGGCCACGCCGGGGCCGGAGTCCAGCACCCACAGCTGCACCTTCGTGCCCTCGGTGCCCAGGCGCACTTCCACGCGGCCGCCCTCGGGGGTGTAGCGCAGGGCGTTGCTCACCAGGTTGCCGAGCATGATGCCCAGCCACACCGGCACGCCCATGACCACGGCGCCCTGGCTCTCCAGGGTCAGCTCGATGCCTTTGTCGATGGCCTGGGGCGCCAGGTCGGCGATGGTTTCCTCGCTGAGCTGGCCGAGGTCGACGGGGGTGAAGGTCTCGTGCAGTTCCTCGTTGTCCAGGCGCGCCAGCAGGAGGATCTGTTCCATCAGTGTGCCGATACGCTCGACGCTGCGGCTGACCTGCTGCAGGCCGTGGGCGAGCACCGCCGGGTCGGAGGAGCGCAGCGCCACCTGGGCGTGGGTGCGCAGGCTGGCCAGGGGCGTGCGGATTTCGTGGGCGGCGTCGCTGGTCAGGCGGCGCTCGGCCTCCATGGCGGTGCCCAGGCGTTCGAGCAGCAGGTTGAGTTCGTTGACCAGGCTGTGCACTTCCACCGGCGCGCGGTTGAGCGCCAGCGGCTGCAGGCTGCGCGCGCTGCGCTGGTGCAGTTGCGCGGTGAGGCTGCGCAGCGGCGCCAGGCCGTTGTTGACGCCGAACCACACCAGCAGGGCCAGCAGCGGCAGGGCCAGCAGCAGCGGGAAGAGGGCGCTGAGCAGCAGCAGGTGCAGGGTGTGGCTGCGGTGGTGGAGGTTCTCCACTACCCAGATGCGCGCGTTTTCGTCGCGGGTGCTCAGTTGCAGGACGCGCCAGGTGATGCCGCTGTGTCTGATCTCGGAGAAGCCGGTCTCCAGGGCCTCCAGGCCGGTGGGCAGGCCGGGCGTGGCGAACAGCGGCTGGCCCTGGTACCAGAGGCTGTAGCCCAGGGCGGATTCGCGCTTGACCAGCGGCAGCCCCTCGATGGCCTTGCGGCTGCGGGCGATCAGCTCGCCCTGGCCGCCGGCGACGTCCACCAGGCGCAGGGCGGCCTCGCCGAAATCGATCATGTCTTCGTCGTAGAGCCGGTCCACCTGGCGCGAGGCGAGGTGGTAGGTGAGGGTGCCGGCCAGCAGCCAGCACAGCGTCACGCCGCCGATCAGCAGCGCCAGCAGGCGCCGGCTCAGCGAGCCGGCGCGGCGCGTGCGGCCGGGCGTGGCGCTCAAGGCGCGTCCTTGGCCGGGCGGTCGATGCCGTAGCCGATGCCGCGCACGGTGCGGATCAGCTCGTTGCCCAGCTTGCGCCGCAGGTGGTGGACGTGGACTTCGATGGCGTTGCTTTCCAGCTCGCCGTCCCAGCCGTACAGGGCTTCCACCAGGCGGGTGCGCGAGAGCACCTTGCCGCGCTGTTCCAGCAGCAGGCGCAGCAGGGCGTATTCACGCGGGGCCAGTTCCACCGGCTCGCCGCCCAGGCTGACCTGGTGGGTGGCCGGGTCCAGGCGCAGCTCACCGTGTTCCAGCAGCGGCTGGGCGCGGCCGGTGTGGCGGCGGGTGAGGGCGCGCACGCGGGCCAGCAGTTCGTCGAGGTCGAAGGGCTTGCTCAGGTAGTCGTCGGCGCCGGCGTCCAGACCGGCCACGCGGTCGGCGACCTTGTCACGGGCGGTGAGGATCAGCACCGGCGTCATGTCGCCGCGCTTGCGCAGGCCGCGCAGCACTTCCATGCCGTCGCGGCGCGGCAGGCCGAGGTCGAGCACCAGCAGGTCGAACTCGTCGGTGGCCAGGGCCTGGTCGGCGGCCACGCCGTCGGTCACCCAGTCCACGGTGTCGCCTTCCAGGCCCAGCCCGGCGCGGATGCCGTCGCCCAGCAGCGGGTCGTCTTCAGCCAGCAGGATTCTCATCTTCGCCCCCATTCGCATGGTGTCGCCGAGCAGGATAGCCGCAGCGGCGGTTTCGCGGCAGAGGCTGGCAGGGCTCGCTTAACGTGGGGTTAAGGCGAGGGGAGGTGTTTCCTGTAGGAGCGAGCTTGCTCGCGAACAGACTCGGCAGCGGGGTTTGTTCGCGAGCAAGCTCGCTCCTACGAAGAGCGGAAAGGCGGCAGGGGCGGTTAGTGGCGGCGATGGGTATCGCTTCGCTCAACCCATCCTACGGGAGCTCGCCGGGGTGCTGTGTGCCGGGGCAATGGTGGATGTGGCGGATCGCGGACGGAGTCCGCTCCTACAGTTTTTCGGAGGCTGCGGCATTCGGGGTTGGCGCCGCTCCCTCTCCCAGCCCTCTCCTTGACGGGAGAGGGGGCCGTTCGTGTAGGAGCGGATTTATCCGCGATTCATTGCCTCTGTGCGGGGGCGGGTTACGCGGTCCACCAGGTAGACCACGCCGTGGTAGTCGATGCCGCTGTGGGCGCTCAGGCCGATTTCGCAGGTGCGGCTGGTGGAGATGCCTTCTTCGCAGTACTGCACCGCGTCCTTCAGGCTGCGTAGCGAGTGGGCGTTGAGTTCCGGGGTGGTGAAGCCCTTGTCGCCGGCGAAGCCGCAGCAGTGGATGCCCTCGGGGATCACCACTTCGTTCGTGCAGCGGCGCACCAGGTCGATCAGCGCCTGGCTTTCGCCCAGGTGCTGGGTGCTGCAGGTGACGTGCACCGCCACCGGCTTGTCCAGCGGCTGGAAGTCCAGGCGTTCGACCAGGAAGCTGCGGATGAACTTCACCGGGTCGTAGATCCGCAGCCGGCTGTCGGCCAGGTCCTGGACCAGGCGCAGGGTGCAGGGGCTGGTGTCGCAGTAGATCGGGTCGAGCCCGCCACGGCTGGCCTGCAGCAGCGCGGCCAGCAGTTCGTCGCGCTTGTCGTCGGCCTGCTGCTTGTAGCCTTTGGAGGCGAAGGGCTGGCCGCAGCAGAGGTTGTCGGCGTTGTCCGGGAACACCACCTGGTAGCCGGCTTTCTCCAGCAACTGGCGGGTCTTGTCGATTAGCGGCACCTGTTCCTCGTCGCCGGCCGCCGGGCCCATGGCGCGGGACACGCAGGCGGTGAGGTAGACCACCCGTGGCTTGTCGGCGATATCGCTGGCCGCCGGCAGGCTGAAGCGCACTGGCTGCGGCATGGCCGGCGTCCACTGCGGCACGCGGCCCTTGCTGGCGTGGCTGATGGAGGCGCTGAGGCTGGCCAGGCGCGGCGCGCCGAGCAGCCTGCGCGCGCCGTTGGCAGCATGCAGCATGAAGCGTGTGCCTTTCATGGCCGTGGCGAAGTTGCGCGCCAGCCAGGTGGCGGTGCCGGGGTGGCGGGTTTCCTCGCCGCGCAGTTTCTTCACCAGCTCGCCGGTGTTGATGTTCACCGGGCAGCGCTGGGCGCACAGGCCGGTGGCGGCGCAGGTGTCGATACCCTGGTACTGGTAGTCGCGCTCCAGTTGCGTGGTGTCGACGCCGCTGCGGCGCTTGGCCTGGATGTCGCGCCACATGACGATGCGCTGGCGCGGGCTCAAGGTCAGGCCCTTGGACGGGCAGACCGGCTCGCAGAAGCCGCACTCGATGCACTTGTCGACGATCTCGTCGGCGGCCGGCAGCGGCTTGAGGTTCTTCAGGTGCAGCTGCGGGTCGTCGGTGAGGATGACGCCGGGGTTGAGGATGCCCTGCGGGTCGAGCAGGCGCTTGAGCTGCCACATCAGCTGGTAGGCGTCGTGGCCCCACTCCAGCTCGACGAAGGGCGCCATGTTGCGCCCGGTGCCGTGCTCGGCCTTCAGCGAGCCGCCGTATTCCACCGCCACCAGGTGCGCCACGTCGTCCATGAAGGCCGAGTAGCGCGCCACCTGCTCGGGCGAATCGAAGCCCTGGGTGAAGACGAAGTGCAGGTTGCCCTCCAGCGCGTGGCCGAACAGGATCGCCTCGTCGTAGCCGTGCTTGTCGAACAGCTCGATCAGCCGGTTCACGCCTTCGGCCAGTTGTTCGACGGGGAAGGTGACGTCTTCGATGATCACCGTGGTGCCTGTCTCGCGCACCGCGCCCACCGCCGGGAAGGTGTCCTTGCGGATGCGCCAGAGCTGGTTGTAGACGACCGGGTCTTCGCTGAAGTCGACCTGCTTCTCCACCGGGAATTCGGCGATGGAGGCCATGATCTGCGCGAGCTGTTCGTGCAACAGCGTCTGCGTCGCCGCGCGGGATTCGATGAGCAGCGCGCAGGCGCCGGCGGACAGGCTCTTCACCCACACCGGCATGCCCTGCATGTTTTCCACCGAGCGCAGGCTGCGGCGGTCCAGCAGCTCCACGGCGGACACCGGCTGCTGCTTGAGCACCGGCACGGCCTTGCAGCAGGTTTCCACGTCGGGGAAGACGATCAGCGCGCTGGCCTTGTGCGGGTGGTCCGGCACGGTGTCGTAGGTCACTGCGCTGATGAAGCCCAGGGTGCCCTCGGAACCGACCATCAGGTGGGTGAGGATGTCCAGCGGCTGGTCATAGTCCACCAGGGCGTTGAGGGAGAAGCCGGTGGTGTTCTTCAGGCGGTACTTGTGGCGGATCTTCGCTGCCAGCTCGGTGTTGGCGCGGGTCTGCCGGCCCAGTTCGGCCAACTGTTCCAGCAGTTCGCCGTGGCTGGCCTGGAAGGCCTCGACGCAGGCGTCGTCCTCGCTGTCCAGCAGGGTGCCGTCGGCCAGCACCAGGCGCAGGCCGGCCAGGGTGTTGTAGCTGTTCTGCGCGGTGCCGCAGCACATGCCGCTGGCGTTGTTGGCGACGATGCCGCCGATCTTGCAGGCGTTGATCGAGGCCGGGTCCGGGCCGATCTTGCGGCCGAAGGGGGCCAGCCAGGCGTTGGCCTGGGCGCCGATGACGCCGGGCTGCAGGCGGATCTGCCCGCCGCTGGCGCGGATGTCGCGGCCGTTCCAGTTGTCGCCCAGCACCAGCAGCACCGAGTCGCTGACCGCCTGGCCGGAAAGGCTGGTGCCGGCGGCGCGGAAGGTCACCGCCACCTGCTGGGCGTGGGCGGCGCGCAGCAGGGTGCGCACCTCGTCTTCGCTCTCCACGCGGATCACCAGCTTGGGGATCAGCCGGTAGAAGCTGGCGTCGGTGCCGAAGGCCAGGGTCGAGAGCGGGTCGTCGAAGCGGCGCTCGCGGGGGATCAGGTGTTCTACCGTGTCGAGGAACGCGGCGGGCAGGCTCATGGCGGCTCCAGTCATCATCGGTGAGCGTGGACCGCTGGACGGCCCATCGGTGTTCTTTTGATTTTGCAGGAGCGAGCTTGCTCGCGAACCCGGCGGGCTCGGAGCCGGGCAGGTTCGCGAGCCAGCTCGCTCCTACAGGGGGCGCCTTCAGGCGCCGAGTTCGCGTACCAGCGAATCGCGGGTGATTTCGCCGATCGACTTGGCGCCGGTGAGCACCATGGCCACGCGCATTTCCTTCTCGATCAGCTCCAGCAGGTTGCGCACGCCGGCCTCGCCATCCACCGCCAGGGCGTAGAGGAAGGCGCGGCCGAGCAGCACGCTGTCGGCGCCCAGGGCGATCATGCGGACCACGTCCAGGCCGTTGCGGATGCCGGAGTCGGCGAGGATGGTCAAATCGCCCTTCACCGCGTCGGCGATGGCCGGCAGGGCGCGGGCGCTGGACAGCACGCCGTCGAGCTGGCGGCCGCCGTGGTTGGAGACGACGATGCCGTCGGCGCCGAATTTCACCGCGTCCTTGGCGTCCTCGGGGTCGAGGATGCCCTTGATCACCATCGGGCCTTCCCAGAAGTCGCGGATCCACTCCAGGTCCTTCCAGGAAATCGACGGGTCGAAGTTGGCGCCCAGCCAGCCGATGTAGTCGGCCAGGCCCGTGGGGTTGCCGCGGTATTTGGAGATGTTGCCCAGGTCGTGCGGGCGGCCCAGCAGGCCCACGTCCAGCGCCCACTGCGGGTGGGTCATGGCCTGCCACATGCGCCGCAGCGGCGCGTTCGGGCCGCTCATGCCGGAGTGCGCGTCGCGGTAGCGGGCGCCGGGCACCGGCATGTCCACGGTGAACACCAGGGTCGAGCAGCCGGCGGCCTTGGCCCGCTCCAGGGCGTTCTTCATGAAGCCGCGGTCCTTCAGCACGTAGAGCTGGAACCACATGGGCCGGTCGATGGCCGGCGCCACTTCCTCGATCGGGCACACCGAGACGGTCGACAGGGTGAAGGGCACGCCCTTGGAGGCCGCGGCGCGCGCTGCCTGCACTTCGCCGCGGCGGGCGTACATGCCGGTCAGGCCGACCGGGGCCAGGGCCACCGGCATCGCCAGGGTCTCGTTGAACAGCTTGGTTTCCAGGCTCAGCTCGGACATGTTCTTCAGCACGCGCTGGCGCAGGGCGATGTCCGACAGGTCCGCCACGTTGCGGCGCAGGGTGTGCTCGGCGTAGGCGCCGCCGTCGGCGTAGTGGAACAGGAAGGGCGGAATCTTGCGTTGGGCCGCGGCGCGGTAGTCGGTGGAGGCGGAAATGATCATCTGGCAGGGCACCGGTTGGGGTGGACGGTGAAGGCCGGGCCCCGTAACGCTGGGGCCCGGCAGGTACAGCTTAGTGAACGAGCATGCCGGTGAAGACATAGGCCTGCAGCAGGGTGATCACGCCGATCACCGCGGCGAACAGCAGGCTGTGCTTCAGGGTGAAGCGGAACAGGTCGGATTCCTTGCCGACCATGCCGGTGGCGGCGCAGGCCACGGCGATGGATTGCGGCGAGATCATCTTGCCGGTCACGCCGCCGGTGGTGTTGGCGGCCACCAGCAGGGTGTCGTTGACGCCGATCTGGTGCGCGGTGGTGCCCTGCAGGGCGCCGAACAGCGCGTTGGACGAAGTGTCCGAACCGGTCAGGAACACGCCCAGCCAGCCGAGGAACGGCGAGAAGAATGGGAAGGCCGCGCCGGTGCCGGCCAGGACCAGGGCCAGGGTGGTGGACATGCCGGAGAAGTTGGTGACGAAGGCGAAGGCCAGCACCATGCCGATGGACAGCACCGGCCACTTCAGTTCAACCAGGGTTTCCTTGAAAGTGGTCAGACCAGTTTTCGCGGCGATGCGCAGGATGAACATCGAGACGATCGCGGAGATCAGGATCGCGGTGCCGGTGGCGGCCAGCGGGTCGAACTTGAACACGGCCGGCAGCGCGGTGGCGGCGGCAGCGATCGGCGGGCCCTTGAACACCAGTTGGTCCAGGCCCGGGATCGGGAAGTTGAACACCAGGCTGTAGAGCGCGCCGCCGGGCAGGAACATGGCCTTGAACGGCTTCAGCGTCCAGATGGTGACCAGCACGGTGAGCACCAGGAACGGCGACCAGGCCTTGATGATCTCGCCGGTGCTGTAGGGCGAGGGTTCGGCGCGCGGTGCGCTGCCACCGCCGGCGACGGCTGCGCCACCGGAGACGCCGAGCACTTCCACGGCGTGGGCCGGCTGCCAGACCTTGAGGAACAGCGTCAGGCACACCAGGCTGATCAGCGCGGAGGTGATGTCCGGCAGTTCCGGGCCGATGAAGTTGGAGGTGAAGTACTGGCTGACGGCGAAGCTGCCGCCGGCGACCAGGGCGGCCGGCCAGGTTTCCTTCACGCCCTTGAGGCCGTCCATCATGAACACCAGCCAGAAGGGGACCAGCAGCGACAGCAGCGGCAGCTGGCGGCCGGCCATGGCGCCGATCTTGAAGGCGTCGATGCCCGAGACCTGGCCGGCGACGATGATCGGGATGCCCAGGGCGCCGAAGGCCACCGGCGCGGTGTTGGCGATCAGGCACAGGCCGGCGGCGTACAGCGGGTTGAAGCCCAGGCCGACGAGCAGGGCGGCGGTGATCGCCACCGGCGCGCCGAAGCCGGCCGCGCCTTCCAGGAAGGCGCCGAAGGAGAAGCCGATCAGCAGCACCTGCAGGCGTTGGTCGGAGGTGATCGACAGGACCGAGCTGCGGATGATCTCGAACTGCCCGCTCTTCACCGTCAGTTTGTACAGGAACACCGCCGCGACGATGATCCAGGCGATCGGCCAGAGGCCGTAGAGGAAGCCGTAGAACGCGGCGCCCAGGGCCTTGCCGACCGGCATGCCATAGGCGGCGATGGCGACGACGATGGAGAGGATCAGGGTGATGGTGCCGGCGACGTGGCCCTTGAGGCGGAACACGGCGAGGGCGAGGAAGAAGAAGACGATCGGGATCACGGCGACCAGCGCGGACAGGCCGAGGCTGCCGAGCGGGGTATAGATCTGCTGCCAGGTTTGCATGCTGTTTTGGCTCCTAATTGTTTTTTGATTGGAGTCTAGTCTTGCGCCGCGTCGTGGGTTTTGCGCCGCCCCGGGAAGGGTTGGCGGCAGGCTGACGACCGTCTCGGCGTATCTCTCGAAAATTGGTAATACCAATTTACAAAAGCGAGCGCCCAGAGTAAAAGCATCCCTGTAGGCTGTCAATTTGCGGCGCTACAACTTTTGTCGGACCGGGCGATCCAGGCGATCGTCGGGCTTGTTGTGGTTGGCGCCGCTGGTTAGGCTGCCGCCCCTGCGAAACGGGGCCTTCCGCCAGGCGGGCCGAGAGGTGGGGAAAAGATGGCTTTCAATCAGGTACGGCAGCGCCGCTTGTCGGACGATATCGTCGAGCGCCTCGAGGCGATGATCCTCGAGGGCACGCTCAAGGCGGGCGAACGCCTGCCGGCCGAGCGCGTTCTGGCCGAGCAGTTCGGCGTGTCGCGGCCATCGCTGCGCGAGGCGATCCAGAAGCTGGTGGCCAAGGGGCTGCTGGTCAGCCGCCAGGGCGGCGGCAACTATGTCGCGCAGTCCCTGGGCTCGACCTTCAGCGACCCGTTGCTGCACCTGCTGGAGAGCAACCCCGAGGCGCAGCGCGACCTGCTGGAGTTCCGCCACACCCTGGAAGGCTCCTGCGCCTACTATGCCGCGCTGCGCGCCACCGAGGTGGACCACCAGCGCCTGACCAGCGCCTTCGAGACGCTGCAAGCCTGCTACCAGCACTACGACAAGGTCAGCGACGAGGAGGGGACGGCCGATGCCAGCTTCCACCTGGCCATCGCCGAGGCCAGCCACAACACCGTGCTGCTGCACACCATCCGCGGCCTGTTCGACCTGCTCAAGCACAACGTGGTGACCAACATCGGCGGCATGTACGCCCAGCGCGCGGAAACCCGCGAGCAGCTGATGAGCCAGCACCGCGAGCTGTACGAGGCGATCATGCAGGGCCGGGCGGAAGAGGCGCGGGAGATTTCCCACCGGCACATTGCCTATGTGCGGGAGGTGCTGGAGGAGGCGCAGGACGAAGTGCGGCGCCTGGAGCGGGCGCAGCGCAGGCTGGGGGTTTAACGGCAGGAACCTGTAGGAGCGAGCTTGCTCGCGAACAAGGCCTGGCGCCGTGCCTGCCCTGTTCGCGAGCAAGCTCGCTCCTACGAAAAGCGGGGGCTGGTGTCAGCTTCGTAGGATGGGTTGAGCCTTGGCGAAACCCATGCTGGCATGGCGATGGGTATCGCTTCGCTCCACCCATCCTACGAAAAGCCTGGCGTCAGTCGTCCTTGCCGTGCCGCATGGCGCGCTGGATCTCGCGATTGGAATCGCGTTCCTTCTCGGTGTCGCGCTTGTCGTATTCCTTCTTGCCCTTGGCCAGCGCGATCTCGCACTTGATCAGGTGCTTCTTCCAGTACATCGACAGCGCCACGCAGGCGTAGCCCTTCTGCTGCACCGCGCCGAACAGCTTGCCCAGCTCGCGCTTGTGCAGCAGCAGCTTGCGCGTGCGCACCGGGTCGGCGATCACGTGGGTGCTGGCGGTGGTCAGCGGGGTGATGTGGCTGCCCAGCAGCCAGGCCTCGCCGTCCTTGAGCAGGACGTAGCTGTCGACCAGCTGGGCCTTGCCGGCGCGCAGGCTCTTGACCTCCCAGCCGGCCAGGGCGATGCCCGCCTCGAAGCGTTGCTCGATGAAGTAGTCGTGCAGAGCCTTCTTGTTCTGCGCGATGGTCCCCTGGGGGTGTTTCTTCTGTTTAGCCATAGGCCGCGCATTATAGGGAGTCGCTCGTCGCGCCGCCATCGGGGTCGGCCAATTCCGGGTGCGGCGGGATGCGCGCTTGAGGGTGGGTGGCTAATCTCGGAGAATGCGCGCTGTTTTTCGTACCGATGGACGCCGGTTCGCCGGCGTCCGCCACTGAAGAAGCGAGACCCCTATGAGCACGCATATCCAGCGTTCGGCCCTGCTGCCCTATCCCGCGAAGGCGCTGTACGACCTGGTCAACGATGTGGCGCGCTACCCGGAGTTCCTGCCCTGGTGCTCGGCGAGCAAGGTGCTGGAGGCAAGCGAAACGGCGATGCGCGCCGAGCTCTGTGTGGCCAAGGGCAACCTGTCGCAGCGCTTCAGCACGCGCAACGTGCTGGTGCCCGGGCAGAGCATCGAGATGAACCTCGAGGACGGCCCGTTCTCGGAGCTGCACGGCGTGTGGACCTTCAAGGCTCTGGGCGACAAGGCCTGCAAGATCACCCTGGACCTGACCTTCGATTACGCCGGCGCCCTGGTCAAGGCGACCCTCGGGCCGTTGTTCACCCAGGCGGCCAACACCATGGTCGACGCCTTCTGCCAGCGCGCCAAGCAGCTGTATGGCTGATGAACGCAGCATCGCCATCGAGGTGGTCTGCGCGCTGCCCGAGCGCCAGCGCCTGCTGCGCCTGAGCGTGCCCTACGGCACGCGGGTGCGCGAGGCAGTGAGATTGTCCGGCATCGCCGCGCAGTTTCCCGAACTGGACGTGCTCAACAGCCCGCTGGGCATCTTCGGCAAGGCGGTCGCCGACCCGGACGGCCGGGTGCTGGAAGAGGGCGAGCGGGTGGAAATCTACCGGCCGCTGATCGCCGACCCCAAGGAAGTGCGCAAGCAGCGCGCCGCCCGCGCCAGGGCGGGCAAGCGCTGAGCGAAACACGCAGACATGAAAAAGCCCGGTCGATGCCGGGCTTTTTTCATGGGGGCGTCCGTTACTGCGGGTTGGTTTCCAGCGGTTCCGGGGTGGGCACGGCGACCGGCTTGGCCTCGTCGACTTCGCGCTGCAGCTGTTCTTCCACCGAGCCCGGCTTGGCCGGCTCTTCCTTGGGCTGCTCCGGCTTCTGCTGTTGCGGCTGCTCGGGCGAGGCGGGAGTGGATTCCTTGCCGAGGATGGCCTCGTCGCGGCTGACGCCCGGGCGGAAGTCGCCGTTCAGGCCGATCAACTGGTCGTTGCCGTTGAACATCAGGCTGACGCGCTCCTGCTGGCGCTGGCCGCCGCCGGGCTGGATGCTGTACAGGTAGTCCCAGCGGTCAGCGTGGAAGGTATCCACGATCAGCGGGTTGCCCATGATGAAACGTACCTGCCGACGGGTCATTCCCGGCTTCAGTTGGTCTATCATGTCTTGTGTTACGACGTTGCCTTGCTGGATGTCGATCTTGTAGACCCCCGGGAACGAACAACCGGCGAGTGCGGCTAGTCCCATTGCGAATGCGAGACTGGTCAGCATGAGCTTGGTGTTTTGCATCAGGGGGTGACTTCCACTATCTTGGCTGGGCGACGAAACCCCGATCATACCCGCATTGAAGGATGCTGCGAAGCATTCCGCGCCGAGAAAGCACACATGGTTGAAAATAGCGAACTGCGCAAGGCCGGCCTTAAAGTCACCCTGCCGCGCGTCAAGATCCTGCAGATGCTCGATTCCGCCGAGCAACGCCACATGAGCGCCGAGGACGTCTACAAGGCGCTGATGGAAGCCGGCGAGGATGTCGGCCTGGCCACCGTGTACCGCGTGTTGACCCAATTCGAGGCAGCCGGCCTGGTGGTGCGCCACAACTTCGACGGCGGCCATGCCGTGTTCGAGCTGGCCGACAGCGGCCACCACGACCACATGGTCTGCGTGGATACCGGCGAGGTCATCGAGTTCATGGACAGCGAGATCGAGAAGCGCCAGAAGGAAATCGTCAAGGAACGCGGCTTCGAGCTGGTGGACCACAACCTGGTCCTGTACGTGCGCAAGAAGAAATAAGTAGCCTTGCAACGAACGGAAAACGGCGGCCCTGGGGTCGCCGTTTTCATTTTCAGAGGGCTTCAGGTGGGGTTGGCGCGTAGGAGCGGACCTTGTCCGCGATAGCCGGGGGCTCCGGCGTGATTCGCGGATGAGATCCGCTCCTACAGGTTGCCCATACGCCGTGCCCTTGTAGGAGCGCGCCCTGCGCGCGAATCGCAGGCAGGGCCTGCTCCTACAGTCAGTCCGAGGCGTGGCATTTCCCCGTAGGAGCGGACCTTGTCCGCGATAGCCGCGCATCGCGGCGCGATTGGCGGTTTTTCAGCCCTGCAGCGCCCGGTCCACCATCTTGCGGGCGTGGGCCAGGGATTCCTTGGTCATGTCCACGCCGCCGAGCATGCGGGCGATCTCTTCTATGCGCTCGGCCTTCTTCAGGTTGGCCACCGCGGTGCGGGTTTCGCTGCTGTCGCGCTCCTTGTGCACGAACAGGTGCTGGTGGCCCTGGGCCGCGACCTGCGGCAGGTGGGTGACGGTCAGCACCTGGCCGCCTTCGCCGAGGCGGCGCAGCAGTTGGCCGACCACTTCCGCGGTGGGGCCGCCGATGCCGACGTCCACTTCGTCGAAGACCAGGGTGGGCGTGCGCGAGGTCTGCGCGGTGATCACCTGGATGGCCAGGCTGATGCGCGACAGTTCGCCGCCGGAGGCTACCCGCGCCAGGCCCTTGAGCGGCTGGCCGGGGTTGGCGCTGACCAGGAATTCCAGCTGCTCCAGGCCGTTGGCCTGGGGCTCGTCGGCGGGGGCGTCGTTCAGTTCGATGGCGAAGCGCCCGCCGGGCATGCCCAGGCGTTGCATTTCGGTTTCCACCAGGGTGGCCAGGCGTGGGGCGGCCTGGCGGCGCAGGGCGCTCAGCTCCGCGGCTTTCTCCTGGTAATGGCGTTCATAGGCGGCCAGTTCCTCGCCCAGGCGTTCCGCGGCTTCGTCGTCGGCGTTCAGCGCTTCCAGTTCCTCCAGCAGGCGCTGTTGCAGGGCCTGCAGGTCGTGGGGCTGCACACGGTGCTTGCGGGCCAGGCTGTAGATGGCGTCCATGCGCTCTTCCAGTAGCTGCAGGCGGCTGGGGTCGGCATCGAAGTTGTCGACGAAACGGTTCAGCTCGCCCACCGCTTCCTCTACCTGGATCTGCGCGCTGGACAGCAGGTTGACCGCCTCGGCCAGCGCCGCGGGCTGGCTCTGGAAGGCGGTCAGGCGGTTGAGGCTGGCGGTCAGCACCGAAAGCACGTTGCCGGCGTCGCTTTCGCTACACATGTCCACCACCTGGCGGCAGGCGCCGATCAGCGCGCCGGCGTTGCTCAGGGTCTTGTGCTCGGCCTCCAGCGCCTCCAGTTCGTTCTCGCCCAGGGCCAGGTTCTCCAGTTCGTCCAGCTGGTAGCTGAGCAACTGGTGGCGGGCGCGCTGTTCGTCGCTGCTGCGCGACAGGCGGTCGAATTCGTGGCGCGTCTGCTTCCAGCGCTGCGCGGCCAGCTGCACCTGGCGCGCCAGGTCCTGGCTGCCGGCGTATTCGTCGAGCAGGCGGCGGTGGGTGTCGGCCTTGAGCAGCGACTGGTGCTCGTGCTGGCTGTGGATATCGATCAGCAACTCGCCCAGGGCCTTGAGGTCGCCCAGGGTGCAGGGCGTGCCGTTGATGTAGCCGCGCGAGCGCCCCTCGGCGGTGATCACCCGGCGCAGGATGCACGGGCCGTCCTGCTCCAGGTCGCGCTCGGCGAGCCAGTCGCGGGCCTCGGCGATGGCGCCGACGTCGAAGCTGGCGAGGATGTCGGCCTTGTCCGCGCCGGGGCGCACCACGCCGCTGTCGGCGCGGTCGCCCAGGGCCAGGCCGAGGGCGTCGAGCATGATCGACTTGCCGGCGCCGGTCTCGCCGGTGATCACGGTCATGCCGGCGGCGAGCTCGAGATCGAGGTGCTCGACGATGGCGTAGTTGTGCACGGAGAGGTGAACCAGCATGGAGGGCGGCTCCGGTGAAAGGTCTGTTTATTTATACAGTATTTTTTGCCGCTGGCAATTCACCGCCCACCCCTTGAACCGGCGCAAATGGCCCCCATATAGCCGGCAGAGCCGCGAGCTATTGGGTTCGCTTTGTTTTCAAAGGCTTTTTCTTTTTTAGGAGAGTGGCATGTCTGACGAGCAACAGACTCAGGATTCGCACCTGAACGAGCAGCCGGAACAGGTTGCCGGCGACGACCTGAACGCCCGCGTGCTGGACCTCGAGGAACAGCTGGCCGCGGCCAAGGACCAGAGCCTGCGCGTCGCCGCCGAGCTGCAGAACGTGCGTCGTCGCGCCGAGCAGGATATCGAGAAGGCGCACAAGTTCGCCCTGGAGAAGTTCTCCGGCGACCTGCTGCCGGTGGTCGACACCCTGGAGCGCGCGCTGGAGATGTCCAGCCCGGACGACGAGGCGATCAAGCCGATGCGCGAAGGCATCGAGCTGACCCTCAAGATGTTCCACGACACCCTGAAGCGCTACAACCTGGAACCGGTCGACCCCCACGGCGAGCCGTTCAACCCCGAGCACCATCAGGCGATGGCGATGGAGGAGAGCGTGCACCTGGAGCCTGGCAGCGTGGTCAAGGTGTTCCAGAAGGGCTACCTGCTCAACGGTCGCCTGCTGCGCCCGGCCATGGTCGTGGTCAGCAAGGCACCCGAGCAAACCCCGCCTTCGATCGACGAGAAGGCTTGAAATCCGCCACCCGGTCCCCATCTGGGTAATCAACCGAGCACAAGGTCCGCAGCGGGATCAGCACGGAATCTAATTTCTGGAGAGTGAATATGGGCAAAATCATTGGTATCGACCTGGGGACCACCAACTCCTGCGTCTCCATCCTGGAAAACGGCAGCGTCAAGGTGATCGAGAACGCCGAAGGCGCTCGCACCACCCCGTCGATCATTGGCTACGCCAACGATGGCGAGATCCTGGTCGGCCAGCCGGCCAAGCGCCAGGCGGTCACCAACCCGAAGAACACCCTGTACGCGGTGAAGCGCCTCATCGGCCGTCGCTTCGAAGAAGACGTCGTGCAGAAAGACATCAAGATGGTGCCGTACAGCATCGTCAAGGCTGACAACGGCGACGCCTGGGTCGAAGCCAAGGGCCAGAAGATGGCTCCGCCGCAGGTTTCCGCCGAAGTCCTGAAGAAGATGAAGAAGACCGCCGAGGACTACCTGGGCGAGCCGGTCACCGAAGCGGTCATCACCGTGCCGGCCTACTTCAACGACAGCCAGCGCCAGGCCACCAAGGACGCCGGCCGCATCGCCGGCCTGGACGTCAAGCGCATCATCAACGAGCCGACCGCGGCTGCGCTGGCCTACGGCCTGGACAAGGCCAAGGGCGACCACACCATCATCGTCTACGACCTGGGCGGCGGTACCTTCGACGTCTCGGTGATCGAGATCGCCGAAGTCGACGGCGAGCACCAGTTCGAAGTGCTGGCCACCAACGGCGACACCTTCCTCGGTGGTGAAGACTTCGACCTGCGCCTGATCGACTACCTCGTCGACGAGTTCAAGAAAGAAACCGGCATGGACCTCAAGGGCGACCCGCTGGCCATGCAGCGCCTGAAAGAGGCTGCCGAGAAGGCCAAGATCGAGCTGTCCTCGACCCAGCAGACCGACGTCAACCTGCCGTACATCACCGCCGACGCCAGCGGCCCGAAACACCTGAACGTCAAGGTGTCCCGCGCCAAGCTGGAGTCCCTGGTGGAAGACCTGGTGACCCGTACCATCGAGCCCTGCCGCGTGGCCCTGAAGGACGCCGGCCTGGACGTATCGAAGATCGACGAAGTGATCCTCGTCGGCGGCCAGACCCGTATGCCGCTGGTGCAGAAGACCGTCGCCGAGTTCTTCGGCAAGGAAGCGCGCAAGGACGTCAACCCGGACGAAGCCGTGGCCATGGGTGCTGCCATCCAGGGCGCCGTGCTGGCCGGCGACGTCAAGGACGTGCTGCTGCTCGACGTCACCCCGCTGACCCTCGGCATCGAGACCCTGGGTGGCGTGATGACCGCGCTGATCGACAAGAACACCACCATCCCGACCAAGAAGTCGCAGGTGTTCTCCACCGCCGACGACAACCAGGGCGCCGTGACCATCCACGTGCTGCAGGGCGAGCGCAAGCAGGCCGCGCAGAACAAGTCCCTCGGCAAGTTCGACCTGGCCGACATCCCGCCGGCCCCGCGCGGCGTGCCGCAGATCGAAGTGACCTTCGACATCGACGCCAACGGCATCCTGCACGTCGGTGCGAAGGACAAGGCCACCGGCAAGCAGCAGTCCATCGTGATCAAGGCCTCTTCGGGCCTGTCCGAGGACGAGATCCAGCAGATGGTGCGCGACGCCGAGGCCAACGCCGAGGAAGACCGCAAGTTCGAGGAACTGGCCGCCGCCCGCAACCAGGGTGACGCGCTGGTCCACGCGACCCGCAAGATGGTCACCGAGGCTGGCGACAAGGCCACCGCCGAGGAGAAGGCTGCCATCGAGAAAGCGCTGAGCGACCTGGAAGCCGCCGTGAAGGGCGACGACAAGGCCGAGATCGAAGCGAAGATGAACGCGCTGTCCCAGGCGTCCACTCCGCTGGCGCAGAAGATGTACGCCGAGCAACCGCAGCCGGGCGCCGAAGCCCAGTCCGGCGATGCTGACCACAAGGCCGGCGACGACGTGGTCGACGCCGAGTTCGAAGAGGTCAAGGAGAACAAGTAAGCCTCGTGCAAGCTTGCGCTCCGGCGCACCGACCAGCGTGTCGGTGCGCATGAAACGTCACGCGGGGGCTTGCTCCCGCGTCGGCGTGTCTGGGGGAGAGGTTTTCAAGGTGCAAAGAATTTATGGCCAAACGTGATTTCTACGAGGTACTGGGTGTCGAGCGTGGCGCCAGCGAGTCGGACCTGAAGAAGGCCTACCGCCGGCTGGCCATGAAGTACCACCCGGACCGCAATCCCGGCGACAAGGAAGCCGAGGATAAATTCAAGGAGGCCAACGAGGCGTACGAGATCCTGTCCGACGCCAGCAAGCGCGCGGCCTACGACCAGTACGGCCACGCCGGCGTCGACCCGCAGATGGGCGGCGGCGGTGCCGGCTTCGGCGGCGCGAGCTTCTCGGACATCTTCGGCGACGTCTTCAGCGACTTCTTCGGTGGCGGCGGCGCCGGCCGTGGTGGCCGCGGCGGCCCGCAGCGCGGCGCCGACCTGCGCTACACCCTCGACCTGGACCTGGA
>Ga0222426_100460_pt1 | contig 26563 bp, 19 predicted proteins | sample 2B50Ametagenome_FD_180087 | JGI IMG/M metagenome (GOLD analysis project Ga0222426, IMG submission 180087) | Enriched microbial communities from leaf-cutter ant dump, University of Wisconsin, Madison, United States - 2B50A (version 2) | ecosystem: Environmental > Terrestrial > Nest > Insects nest...
CGGCACCAAGGCAGCAGGCGCGGCTCCTGGAAGGCCAGCACGGGATGGCGGAATCCATTCTCCAGCCGCCCCCGGCGGGGCTTCAGAAGGCCGGCAGCCAGGCGCAGCAGGCTGCTCTTGCCGGCGCCGCTGGGCCCGAGAATGCCGACCCGCTCGCCGGGCAACAGGCGCAGGGAGGCATCGGCAAACACCCGACGCTCGCCCAGCACCAGATCGACGCCGTGCCACTCAAGCATGGGCGGCCTCCTGCCAACGGCCCATGCGCCGCTGCAGCGGCTGCAGCAGAAGAAACTCCAGCGCGGCGACCAGCAACAGGATCAGCAGCGTCCAGGCATACAGCCCGGCGCTATCGAAGGTGCTGCGCGCATTGGCCAGCGCGAAACCGGCGCCACTCTCCGCGCCCAGCACTTCGGCCATCACCACCAGGCGCACGCCGCCGCAGGTGGCGATCAGCAGCGCCGCGCCCAGCGGCGCGGTGAGTGAGGGGATATAGAGCCGCCGCAGCTTCTGCCAGGGGCTGAAGCGGTAGACCCGCGCCATTTCCAGCAGGCCGCGGTCGACCATCTGCATGCCCTTGACGGTGTTCACGTACATGCCCGGCGCCAGCATCAGCACACTGATCAGCACCACCATGGCCGAACCGAGCCCGACCCAGAGCATCGCCAGCACCACGACCACCACTGGCGGCACCGACATCAGCAGCCAGCGCAGCGGCTCCAGCAGACCGCGCACACGGGCATCGAGCCCGGCCAGCAGCCCCAGGCAGAAGCCCAGCAGGCAGCCCAGGCCGACGCCCAGGACGATACGCAGCAGACTGGCCCCGGCGTTGAGGCGGAAGTCGGCCTCGAAAGGCAGGCGGACCATGGCTTGCAGCGTCTGCCATGGCGTCGCCATGAGCAGCGGGCCCAGGCGCAGCGCCAGCAGCTGCCAGCCCACCAGCAGAAGCGCGCCGCCCAGCAAGGCCCAGCGTCGGGAAGTCATGGGTCTCATCTCAGGGTCCATAGAAGCTGGCGGGCGGCAGGGCGCCCCCGATTGCCTGTGGATGGCGCTTGGCGATCAGCCCGAACAGCGCCTCCAGCGGTCCACGCGCCGCGCTGGCGGAAACACTCTCCAGGCGCGTGACGCGGATGGACTCTTCCAGCGCCTCCACCGGCAGGTGCGGCAGGTGCCGATGGACCAGCTCCGCGCAGGCCCGCGGGTGCGCGCTGCACCAACGGGCGGACTCGGCGTAGGCGGCATCCACCGCCCGCGCCAGTTCGCCGTCCTCGGCGCGCTGCGGGCTGCTCATCAGCCCTGCCTGAGGCAGTTCGGCCTGCTGCGGGAAGGCCTGCCGCCAGGCGCTCTCCAGGCTTTGCACGCGGTACAGCGGCGCCCCGCCCTGGCTGCGGTTGCGCCAAAGCAGCAGGGACACCGCCGGCTCCACCAGCAGGGCATGATCGGCGCGGCCTGCCAGCAGCAGCGCCTGGGCGTCCTGGCCATCGCGGACCGGGCGCAGCGTCAGGTCCCTGCCCGGCTTCAGGCCGTGGCTGAGCAGCAGTTCATCGACCAGGATCGCCGGCAGGTCGCGCTGGAACGGCAGCACCACCTCCTTGCCGGCCAGGTCGGCGAAACCCTTCACCTGGGGGTCGCGGCTCACCAGCCAGATGATTCCCCACACCGAGACGTTGAGCAGCCGCACGGGCTGCCCGCGCCCGGCCATCAGCGCCGGCAGGTTCACCGGGGCGGCGCTGTAGTCGAGCTCGTTCTTGGCCAGCAGCACGCGCAACTGATCGGGGTTCTGCCAGAGGCGGAATTCGACGCGCTCGGCGTACTGCTGCAGAGCGCCGCTCTCCACCATGTGCAGCAACGGGAAGCTCACCACCGCGCCGGGGCCGCCCAGCCGCAGCACTGCTTCCCTGGCCGTACCGGCAGGCGCCTGCAGGCACGCGCCGGCCGCCAGAACGAAAGAAAGGAGCAGGCGGGGGAGCCTTCGATTGATTGACTTGCGAATAAGACTTATCTTCATTCGCAGATCATTGCAGCCCGCCCGCACGCCACGAATGACAAATGTTAAGTTCGCGCCAGACCGCGGCGAATGCCTGCGATTGCTGGGCGCCATCCCCCTCTTCGCCGACCTGCCGCAGGGCCTCATGGCCAGCCTGTGCGACTCGGCCAGTCTGCTGCGCGCCGAGGGCGGCAAACTGCTGTTCCGCGAAGGCGACCCGGCCGAGCACTTCCTGCTGGTGCGGCGTGGCTGCGTGGAAATGCTGCGCTTCACCTGCGACGGCGAGGAGCATGTCTTCCAACTGTTCCGCGAAGGTCAACTGATCGCCGAGGCGGCCATGTTCATGCCCCACGGCCGCTACCCGATGAACGCCCGCTGCCAGGGTAGCGGCGAATTCTTCCGACTGAGCCGCAACGCGCTGCACAAGGCCTGCGAGGGCCATCCGCCATTGGCCATGCGCATGCTGGAAAGCCTCAGCCTGCGTCTCTACCGCCAGGTCAACGAGGTCGACTGGCTGACCGCCAGCTCCGCCTCCCAGCGCCTGGCCGCCTACCTGCTGGGCCTGCACCGTCGCCAGGGCGAAAGCCTGATGCTGCCGATCAGCCAACGCCAACTCGCCACCCACCTGGGCATTCGCCCGGAATCCCTCAGCCGCCTGCTCTCCGACTGGCAACAGGCGGGGCGCATCCAGGGCCGCCTCCGGCAATGGCGGCTGTGCGACCTCACCTACCTGCAGGACCTGGCCAGCCCGGCGGTACGCTCCTTCTGAGGGGGCCGGCTTGTGCTCGTAGTCACCACGATCATCGCCATGTCGCTAGTCGAGCGAGCTGTGCCTGCGACGCAACTGGCTGAAAGATCGTGCCTGGCTGAGCGCTTTCCACCTGCGCGGCCAGGAGGTTCCAGGGAGGTGCAAAGCCGCTCAATGGGGCTTGTCCACGCCGGAGCCGGACTGCGCCTGACGAATTCGAGATCGGTGCAAGAGGCCGGATTGACTAGGCTGCCGCTCTTCAGGGAACCTTCCGCCAGTGGCGGCTATCGGCCGAGGCTGTGTAAAAACGCTCGACCAATTTTGAGGTTCACGTTGCTACGTGAAATCTGAAGAAATTTTCCCAGTTGGCTCGCCCAAAATTCGCAAGCGAACGCGAAATTTGCTCATTTTCTGAGCAGCTATCGTTTTCGAAAACGTTTTTACACAGCCTGGGCCAGAAGCAGCCATTGGATGTGACTACGATTCAAAACTGCTCTAGACGTTCGTCTTCAACTGGTAGCCATATGGACAGCACGCACCACCCGAGGTACGGTTCAGTCAATATGGCAATACGCCATCATCAAGTGATGCCTAGAGGGATTTAGAGTGCACGTTAAATCGATCAAGCTGATCAACTTCAAAAAATTTCGCGACGAACTTTTAGACTTCAACGACGACGTTAATATTTTCGTCGGCGACAACAATGCTGGTAAAAGCACAATCTTGGAAGCGTTAGAAATTGTGCTCAATTACAATCATCGTGGACGGCCCTTCAACGGCGAGTTCTCCCCGGATCTTTTCAATCAGGATGCCGTTAATCAGTTTCTCGCCTCAGATTTGAGCTTCAAGCACCTGCCCAACCTGATTATCGAAGCCTACATTGACGGTGTGCCTGAGTACCGAGGCTCGAATAACAGCCTCAAGGCTGACGCCCAGGGCATTGTGGTACAAGCCTGTTTCGACCCGTCGCTGGAGGCCGTTTACGAGAGCCACCTGCTGACCAAGCCGAACATCACCAGCATCCCGATCGAGTTCTATAAGGTGGAATGGCTAGATTTCGGCTGGAACCCGATAAAGCCGATCGCCAAGAAGTTCAAGGCACTGTATATCGACCCCACACGTATCCACCCCACCATGGGGAAGAACCAGTACATTTCGAGCATTCTCAACACCGCGTTGGCGAAGGAAGAGCTCGTCAAGCTGACCCTCAATTATCGCGAAAACCTGCAGGTGTTTAACAACTCCGGAGAGGTCAGGACAGTCAATGCCAGCCTTGATGCGGGTCACCTTATCACTGATAGCAAGCTCACCATTGTAGCAAGTACGTTACCTGCGGGCTCCATCCAGACCGGTCTGCAGCTTGAAGTCGATGATGTGCCGTTTCACTTCATCGGCAAGGGTGAACAGAGCAATGTGCAGATCAAACTGGCGATTCAGAACAAATCCCACGACATCGATCTAGTGATGATGGAAGAACCCGAAAATCATCTGTCTCACACCAATCTGAACAAGCTGGTGCACTACATCGAAACCCAGCGGGGAGACAAGCAGCTGTTCCTGACCACCCACAGCGCATATGTGTTGAACAAGCTGAGCATCGACAAGATTTGCCTTGTGCAGTCAGGGTACAAAAGGTTGCATACGCTAGACCCTAAAGTGGTGAAGACCCTCAAGCGTCTTCCTGGCTACGACACCTTGCGGGTGGCACTGTCGGGCAAGGTCATCTTGGTCGAGGGTCCGTCGGACGAACTGGTGCTCAAGAAAATCTACCAACGAAAACATAACCGACTGCCTGAGCAGGACGGGATAGATATCATCGTGGTACGCGGTGTGGGGTTCAAGACGTTCATCGAGTTGGGTAAAGAGATCGGTACCAAGATCCATGTGCTCAGAGATAATGACGGCGACTATCACGGTAACGTTGTGCTAGGACGTCTGGAATACGCTGCGTTCCCTAACATCCAGCTGTTCTCGTCGATGAACAACGCTGAGTTTTCGCTTGAGCCAGCGATGATTTATGCCAACGCAGTTGACATCAAGACCCTTGACGCTTTCGCGAAGGAAGTCTTGTCGACGGAAACCTTCAATATCTACAACGCAGAGGTCTCTCTGGAGGATCGAAGGGAGAATCTGATCCGCTGGTTCAAAAGCGTAAAGGGCAACGGTAAAGGCGCTCGAAAGGTCGATTCGGCGGTGAAACTGTTCGATGGCGCGCTGGACTTCAAGTACCCGGCCTTCTTGGACGAGGTGCTCGATTTTGCCTAATGAACTCTGGATCGCGGGAGCCGGGTCAGGGAAAACGCACAAGATCATTACTGAAGCCATTGAGGCCATCAAGGCTGGTGGGCGTGTGCTTGTAGTCACCTACACGACCAATAATCAGGCAGAGTTACGCACTCGTTTTGTTGAGCTGTATGGTGCTAGCAGTGAGCACTTCGTCGTCAAGGGGCTGTTCTCTTTTTATCTGGAGGATATGGTACGTCCCTATCAGAGCGAGGTATTTCCAGATCGGATCACGACTATCTCGTTCACTGAGAACAACCCTCACTTGATACCAGGTACAACCTACTACATTGAAGGCAGAGCTGAAAAATCAGAAGACGGCACGATCAACCCGCTGCATTACCTGACGCCCTGCAAAACCAAGGCTTACTCTGGATTGCTGGCGAAACTTTCGACCCTCATTGCGAAGCTATCCAAAGATGCCCCTGCCAAGCGGCTGAAAGAGATTTATCAAAGGATCTTTTTTGATGAAGTGCAGGATTTGGTCGGTTGGGACTACGACGTGATCAAATCACTCAACAAGGTCATGGTCGACTCGATCTGTTGTGTCGGCGACTTTCGACAGACAATCTACACCACGACTTTCGGCCATAAGGCTCCGCAGACGCCTCAACAGAAGGTCGATTACTTCGTCGGAAAAATGAAGTTCGAAAAGCATTCGATGCCGACGAATCGCAGGTGTATCCAAGAAATCTGCGATTTCTCCGACACGATCCACCCTGGGCTGTATGACAAGACGGTGTCGGGTATCGAGAAAGTTCCAGACGAAATATCGCATCACCATGGCATCTTCATAGTGAAGCAATCTCAGGTGAGCGATTACCTGGCAGCGTTTCAACCCCAAGTACTGCGCTGGTCGTCAACCACCGGCACTGGATACCTACCGGCTAACCTTATCTGTTACACGTTTGGTTCCTGCAAAGGCTTAGGCTTTGATCGAGTGCTTGTGATCCCGTCAGATAAACATCTGAAGTTCGTTGGCGGGAATGCCAAGGTGTTCGACAGGGATAAAACGGAAGAGTCGCGAAACAAGCTATATGTCGCGATCACCCGCGCGCGCTATAGCCTGGCCTTCCTCGTCGAGGACAAGAAGGTGAAAGGGCTCCCTTATCCCATATGGGATGGCGCTGGCGCGCTCACTGCAGCGATTGAAAAGTGAGGCGCAGAGGCTGGCGAATCATCAATGTCGAGATAGATGAAATACTCTATGTCTCATAGGCACATCGAATGGCTGCTTTGGGCCCAGACCGTGTAAAAACGCAGCGGATGGTGGATAGCTGGTTATTGGATTGTTTTAGCTGCGCTCAGAGCGCCCTGCGGGCTTCTTGCATGTCGACCCGAGTCATTCAACTGATTTGGGAAGCTGCGGCTTCCGCGATGCTGTACGACGAGCTCATCGAGCCGCGAAGAGGGTTTCAGGCCCTCATCGCTGCCTTCAGCGCACTGCTGCCCAGCAGGCTCAGCACCCGTTTGAAGTTGTAGGCGAGCACATGCAGGCTCATTTCCGTGCTTACCCGGTCGAGCGTTCGGGTAAGGAAATGGGTGGCGCCCATCCAGGCCTTCAATGTGCCGAACGGATGCTCCACCGTCTGCCGACGGATGCGCATCATCTCCGGTGCCTGATCCAGGCGGGACTGCATATCCTCGAGCACCGCCTCATGTTCCCAGCGACTCACCCGGCGCTGTGGGCTCGGTGTGCAGCGCTCCTTCAACGCACAACCTTGGCAATGCGAGCTCCAGTAGCGGTGCAGCTTCAGCCCTTTCTCGACGCTGGAGTAGCGCCAAATCAGGCTTTGCCCAGCAGGACAGCGGTACTCGTTCTTGGCTGCGTCATAGATGAAATCACCTTTGCCAAAGCGGCCCGCTGCTGCCGCCCCCGAAGTCAGTGTCTTGGGTACGAAAACAGTGATTCCAGCCTCCTGGCACGCCAGGATTTCTTCACCTTTGAAATACCCTCTGTCGGCGACCGCTGAGAGTACATCGACACCCATGGCTGCTCGCGCTTGCTTGGCCATCGAGCTCAGTTGGTCTCGATCGACGCCGTCGTTTGTGACCTCGTGGGTCACGATCAGGTGGTGCTTCGCGTCGACTGCTGCCTGCACGTTGTAGCCGACCATTCCGCTGCCACGCGTCTTCATTGAGCGGGCATCGGGATCGGTCAGCGAGAGCTGTTTATCCGGTGTTTCGTTGAGCTGAACCTCGATTGCCTTGAGCTCCTGCACCTTGGCTTTCAAGGCCTCGATCTTGTCGCGGAGGCGTTCGGCTTTAACCTGGGCAACGGCAGGCTCCTGACGATCTGCAGTGTCCAGCGCAGTGAGGTAGCGGCTGATGCTGGATTCGATCTCTTCCATCCGACGTTTCATCTTGGCACTGGTGAAGTTGCGGTCTCGATTGTTCACCGCCTTGAACTTGCTGCCGTCGATGGCCACCAGCGCTTCGGCGAACAAGCCGAGTTGCTGACACAGCACCACGAACTGCCGGCAGACGCCACGGATGGCCTTGCCGTTGTCCTTGCGAAAATTGGCGATGGTTTTGAAGTCCGGCGTCAGACGTCCGGTCAGCCACATCAATTCGACGTTGCGCTGAGCCTCACGCTCAAGCCGGCGACTGGATTGGATGCGATTGAGGTAGCCGTAGATATAGAGCTTCAGCAGAACGCTGGGGTGGTAAGCGGGGCGACCGGTTTCTGCCGGGACGATACCGTCGAAGCCCAGCCTGCCGAGGTCGAGTTCATCGACGAACACATCGACTACTCGAACCGGGTTGGTGTCCGCGACGTAATCATCCAGGCTCTCGGGCAGTAGCGTGGTTTGGCCTCGACATTCGCCCTGGATGAAACGCTTCATGGAGTGCCCCCGCTATGAAACCCACCGGCAGCATAGCAAGGGCGCTGGACACGTTTTTACACAGCCTGGGCCAGAAGCAGACCTCCGAAAGGAGCTCAATGCACAGGTTCAGACGTCCGCTTGTAAGGTGGATCAGTAGGGGGGAAGCAGTCTTTGAACTCGGCGTAAATGTCAGCCATTTTCCCAGCCTCCGGTGGGACGCCAGCAAGGATCAGCAGTAAGTCCCCCGCTATTCCTTGTCCTTTACTTGGCCGACGCACTGCTCAGCGGGCCTCCGGCGAACCTGCTGAGCTGCGACTTGTAACACTCGAAGGTCCATATTGACTTTGACGTTTAGCCCAACCACATTGTCGGGCGGGAATTAGCTGGTGATTTCCGACCTGTATAGATACTTGTTACTTGGAACGTACTCTTTCCTTTGCATCAGGTTGATGATTTTGACGTTCTCGCTGTGCTTCAAATACTTGTAGGTGAAGTACCTGGCTACTTTGTCCTCATGCGTGGACAGGATGATCTGCTTCTCGCTGAAGTCGTTGCGCAGCAACTCGACCAGAGAGGCCATGTTGATGTCGTCCATGGTCTGGACCGGGTCGTCGATGAGGATGCTAGAGAACTTGGTGGAGTAGACCCGATGCAGCGCCAGGGTCAGAGCGATGACGACGGCAGATATCTGTCCGGAGCTCATGGTGTTGAGAATATCGTGGTCGCTTTCCCAGTTGGAAACCAGGCGTACATTCTTCAGCTCATCCTCACCCGTTGGGTCTTTGATGAAGATGCCATGACCAAGCCCAGCCTGGTGGGTCTGGAGAATCTTGCCGGAGTAGATGTAGAAGGGGATCTCGATGTCGGTGATCAGTTTTTTCCGGTACTGCCGGATCTGAGTCCGAACTATTGTGATGAGTTCACCTACGTCAGCCGCAGCACGCTCTAAATTTTGAGACTGCTTCGTCAGCTTGGCGAGCTCTTCGGAGATCTCCTTCAGCGAGCTGAAATAGAGGCTCTTGATGTAGCTCTCTTTCTTGTCTAGCAGAGCGATGCTCACCAGAGCCAGCTTGTCCTGTTCGCCATTGAAGTAATCCCTATAAATTCTTTCAAATACGTTGCCACCGTTGGCTTCGTAATAGCCCTCTGGTGCTGCACCGATTGCCGAGCGTATCCGCTCACATAGGTTTTCTGTCGCCTCGGCAATGTAGTTATCTCCGCCTTGCACCGGGAACGTCGTTGCGAGCAAGTCATTGTGTTCAATGCGTTCCGACAGTAGCCATTTGCTGAGCTTCTCAAAGCGCTCTTTTGCAGCTGACGCTTTAGATAGTGAGAGTAAATCCTCCTGGGTGGAAGCCGCCGTCTGCTCGAGATAAGTGGCGCAGGCCTGGAGCAAGGGAGAGAGATAAGTCGAGTTGAACGCATCCCTGGCCGCCACCAACTGCCGATCCTGCCCCGAGAGTTGTGATCGAATTAGATGACCATGCTGAGCAATGGCGTGAGCTAACGCATCATGGGTCTTATAGTCGTGCCCGCAAAGCAAGCAGGCAGCCTCGTTTGGCACCTTCTGAAGCCCAGCAGACATGGCATCGTGGTGTTTGAGGAGCTCGGAGTAAATGGAACTCAAACCACTCGCTTTGTTCTCCTCTTCGATGAGTGCTTGAAGGGCAGCTTCAAATGCGGCGCTGCTTCCGAGGGCCAAGGCTTGGAAGATGGCCTCAAAGTTCGTGATAGTGCGAATTAGCTTCAGATCGCCACTTTTAAGCGTCGTATGGGATTGCCGGATTAATTGATACGTGCCGCTCCTTGTGACATGCAGATCATGATCATTTATCGAATTGTAGTAGCCAACATAGAGCTCAAGCACCTCTCTCTGGAGAGCGGCATTCTCAAATCGGCGGCTTCTAACGAAAAAGTGCTGATGCGCAAGAAGATTTTTGACGTTGTTGATCTCTACCAAGGAGCTGTTGAGTTTCTCCTGATTCAACTCCGCGATCGTAATTACGTCCCAGAATGGGCTCTTATTGGTCTCGGCCAGCCATGGAAAAGCGTAAGCGTGTGGCTCGATGGCTCCGGTTGTGATGCTGGTATTGTCATCGATTTTGTACAGGTGCTTGATGCCCTCGATCCGCGACGTAACGCTTCTTTTGGAAGCTACTACCTTGCGCGAAATGTCTGTCAGCTTACTAAGCCTCTCATCAGCTTCCCGTGTATTGCCAAACAGTTGTGCGAGCTCTTCAGCCCGCTGCGTTTCGTTGTTCGTCTTCAGGAACCTAGAGGTTTCTTCTTGCTGCACGTAATGAAATAGCAGGAAGTCCCGTGAAAAGTCCTGGCTATCAAAGTATTGCTCCAGCGCATTCTGACGCGCGGGGACGGACTTTCCATCTATAATTTCATTGAGTTCCCAAAGCTCTGTGAATCTAGATATCCTCTTGGATATGTTAGGAACTTGATCCTTTAGTTTTCGTTGAAATACCTTGAGCTTTGAGTCTTTGCCTTTGAATTCCAGAATGATCTCAACGCTTTCTGCGCCTTTATGTGCAACAACTATGTCTGCTGGGTTTTGACGGTTCTCTAGAGAGATAAGGCGAGTAATATTTCCTGTCAGGCCTAATTCAATAGCATCGAAGACGGATGTCTTTCCATATCCATTTGGCCCGTCAAGCAGAACGAGATTGTTGTCCTCGAAACTGATGGTGTATGGCTCGCCACCAAATATCTTGAAGTTCCTGAGGGTGATTTTGTTGAGGTTGATCATACCAAGTCCCCCCAGATTTTCGCGACTTGCTGATGGATATTGTCGTCAGTCCATTCTGTCTCGGACTCTATCAATTGACTGTAGATCGAAGATTGATATGGGTCGAGAGAGTTTTTGATCTCGTCATTCAAATTGGTGAGTTGCTGTTCCTGCGGGCTGTAGGTAATGAATGGTAGTTTGAGTGCGGCCTTTAGTGCGAGTGAATAGTAGCCTTTGCTGTTCGCATGGTCGTCCTTGAAGGTAAGAAAGTTTCTTCCGCCTTCTGAGTTAATTATCTCGTTTATGACGTTATTGGTTATTTTCTCTATCCCGCTCTCGGAGAGGTGGGCTTTTAGATTTGCGAGTTCAGGTGGAGTGTAGGTGATAACATTCTTCTTGAAGTTGTACTGGTCTTCTTCAAGGGCAAGTATTGTTTGCCTGCTGATTCTTTCCTCTTCGTGGCAGATGAGCATGGTGCAGTTTTTTTCGAAGGGGCGGTCTACTTCCCCCGAGTTGCTGATTGCCTCGAATAGCTCCTGCGCTTTTTCTTCTAGTAACGCCTGTGCCGCTGCGTCGGATTGCGTTTGGAGTTGTATAGTGACGAAGTACTCTTCCCGCTTGCTTTCCTCGGGCAGGCAGAAAAGATAGAAAGCTTGATTATTGAAGGGGGTCTCTATTTCGACCTGCTTATAACCACTGCTGGAGAGGATGTTGTTGATGATATTTATCATTATGCTAATGCATCCTTCGCAGTCGCTATAGGGACGAGGGTTATAAGCCTCAAGACTTCGTCTCTTTTAGAGCGGGGGTCTGCGTTTTCTGCTTTTGGAGCCTCTGTATGCACCATCAACGTGGGCGAAAATGGGTGAGGCTCTAAGCCGTCATATATGAGATTTTCAACTTCGAATAGTATCTCGCTCATGCTCGGATTGGCTGTGATTTTCCTTTCGATCTGGCTAATTCGTGCGGTATTTGTAATGGTGGTTGGCAGGTAATGCTGATGCGGCAGCGTCGTTGTGCAATAGGTGAACTTATACTTGGTTGCGTTGTGCGAGGCGCGCTCAAAGTTAATTGTGTGTAGGATTTTTATAAGTACATGGCGAATGCCTTCTAAGTTTGTGGAAAAGGCATTTTCCGTATTATTGGTATGCTGGAGATAAATTTGAGGAGAGAAGCTACGATAGTGCCCCCAGAGATCCGTGGCGCTCAAGCCTAGTAGAAGTTTTCTTGCTTCTTTCAGGTTGCAGTATTCACCCTGACCTAAATCTGTGTAGTCGTCTTGGTCACCCATGTATTCATCTATCAAATGGGCAAATCTTTCTTTAAATTTACAGGCTAGGTATTCTTCACCAATATCTTCATGGTCAATCTCAAGGGCTCGAACTATCTCCTCGAAGGTTATAGGGGTTTTCGTGCCTTGTTGTTTGGTCTTGTGCCTGTGGATGATGTATCGGTCTATCATCCCTAGAAAGCAGTGAAAGGTTTTTTCCAGATGCTCAGGTGTGACAATGGCCGCTCTGTCAGTCAGCGCGTTAGAGATTTCCGACTTTATCTTGGTGTTGATGTCGTCTAGGCTGCAGAACCTGTTGCCATCGTCATATTGATAAGAGTCAAGTCTGGCGAGAGCGTCATTTTGGCCATTCAGGATAGAGTCTAAAAGAGCGTATAACTGATCTGCGGTCTTACCCTTGAAGGCGGCCCTTAGTATGGCTGCTGGCTTAGGAATATTTTTCTCATCGGATACGGCCTTTTCGAGCACCGTACTCCCATCCTTAGGGTTTTTATTTTGATACTGAGTGAGAATGGCGCTCAGGTCATCTCGTATCGATGTTGTCAGATCCTGAAAATCGGGCTTGGAGTGTATTAACTTCCAAGTGTGGATTCGCCCGGTAACGCCTGGCTGCTTGTATAGCTCCAGGGTAATCCCGAACAGGGCATCGGAGTAGTCACTGTAAGTGCTAGAGTTATATGCCTTTACTTGATGGAACGAGACGGGATCTCCGTCGCGCCGGATCTCGAAGTCCTCAGTGGACTCTAGCATCAAGCTGTAATTCGACAGATCTGCGTCTACAGGCTCTGCGTTTATCAGCCTTAGGGCGTAGTAGAGAGCGACCTTGCCTTGGTAATTGAAGCCGCTCCAAGAAGGAGACGCATCGAAAGCCATTAGAAAACTCCAGCACTGCATCTGCGACGAAATGCGCGCACGGAAAGGACGACAGCGAGGCTTCGGCGTCTCCTTACGCACGTGCCGATATTAGGCGAAATTTCATAGCAGAGTGCCACTTTTCTGTAGGGATTGTTTCGCTCGTTTAGGTGCGTGAAGGTGCTTACCGGGTTCCAGTGGACGTTCGGGGCTGCGCAAATCCAGGCCTTCCAACAGGTCGTTGCGGTCGTTTAGATGGCCAGCAATCAGGTGCCTCCGCCCGGACTAGTCTCCATGCTTGCCCTTCACCTGTAGCAGCTTCGAACTCATCAGCGCTGGCGTGTACTGTTCGGCCGGGGCGCTGATGTTCTGGGGTAATTCCGGCGAGAGTTGTCCCTGCTTCTAAACCCTTGATGACGGTTTCGGATCGGGAGCAGCTGGCTATAGGCGAGCGGCCTCTCCTGGCCGATTGCAGCCCTTAGCAGAATCATCGCTTTGGCTCTTCAGGTTCTGCCGATACAAACTGAACCGATGACCGCAGGGAATAAGGCGAAATGAGTCAGCTGAGCCCCACGCTACATGCAGACCTCTCCGAAGTGCTGGATGAGGTCTCTGCACTGATGTCCGCTGCCTATGCGCAGCTCGGCCCCATACCTGATGACCATTCACTGGCTCAGGCGGGTCTTGAGAATGGGGCAGAAATCGTTCTGGACTACCTTGCACACGGCGAGGCGGGTATCGCCCTTGAGCATCTGTTCTACATGATCAAAGAGCCGCCTCTCGCTATTTCTGCCAAGTCCGCTGAGAAGCTGGCTCGTGTTGCAGAAGCGTTTGGAACACCTTTGAGCTGGTGTCCTTGAAGCTGGTCGTACAACGAAATACGTACTCGCTGCGAGAGACCGCTTCTGGCCGGCTTCTGTCAGTCGTGACGGGCAGAATTCGGCCGAGAGCGGACGCCAAGGCGTCTAAAAGCCAGAGACAATTCAACTCCATGCATTTGGTTGACTCTTGTCCCGACCGCCCTCATTTTGATGAGGAGTGCCCCCTTCGCGACCTGCGGGCTGCTGACGAAGAAGCGCCCGGCGTCGTGACGGCTGACCGTGAGCCAGTGGCTAAAATAACAGGGATCTAGGGAGCGGCAATCAAGTGGAATTTCACGTTTTCAACATCGGTGAGCCGTACACGAGCGCATGGTGGCATGAGCTCCGCAGTCGAGGTGTCATCACAGCTGGCTTCTATTCAGAGCCGGGCGACCGTGGTGACAAAATCCTTCATGACATGGCTGAAGGGGACTGGCTGATTGCTTACTGCAACGGTCGCGGTTATGTCGGTGCAGGGATCGTCATGCCAATCGATACCTATGCCCTTCACGACGAAGTTCTTCCTGGATCGCAGTCGAGTCACCGCCATGAACGGGGTGTTTTATGGCTACATGCTGTCGATGATTTGGCGGCTGCTGTTCCTCTCGCAGAGGTTCAGCAATCCGCCCCTCGGCAGACGAAAGAGCGTATGCGAGACGCGGCAGTAGCTGGAAGGATCATTGCATTGTTAGAGGAGCGGAGCAGTGACCGCCAGGGCGCCAAATACTGGCATGTGATTGATGCTGTCAGGGCTTTGGGACGGCCGTGCTCAGAGAGCGATATCAAGCGCTGGTTGAGTCAGCACTACCCTCAGGAGCCCAACGGAGATACACGAGCAAATGCCACGGGGCTGACCGTGAATGATGCGAACCGCCACCACTACGATAAATACCGCAAGGACTTCAGGAGCGACAACGGCAATCCCAGGGACGCACTTTTTCGAACGAATGTTGGCCGCAATGTTTTCTTCGAGCTCTATCGTCCTGTTGCCCACGGAATCTGGGATCTTAGAAGCACGGACGATAGACTCTTCGAGGCTTTTCGCGTCCAGGCGAGTGAAGTCGAGCTGGCACTGGCCGAAGCCCAGCGCCTTGTTGCTGATGAGCCAGTAGCTCCCATCGAATCGGACGAAGATGCAAGAGTTAGAGAGCTCCGCGCCGTGGTGGTGCGTGAAGGCCAGGGGGATTTCAAGGACGACCTACTGAAGGCCTACGGGGAGAAATGTGCGATGACTGACTGTGCAGTTGTTCAGATATTGGAGGCCGCACATATCAAGCCCTATCGAGGCCCGGAGACGAATCGTGTAGATAACGGGCTGCTGCTACGCGCCGACATCCACACCCTGTTCGACAAAGGGCTACTTTGGGTCGACGAGCATTTCCTGATTCAGATATCAAACCGATTGCATGGCAGTGAATACGCCATCCTTTCCGGTAAGCCACTGCGTATGCCCATCGATGCACCGAGCAGACCCCACCCGGATCACCTTGCTGCTCACCGTAAAGCGGCACTCAAAAGGTAGATGGGCGATTTGAATCGCCCCTAGTTCCGTAGATACTTTCAACTTCAATGGACGCCTTCTAAGCCAAGTCCGCTTTTGGCCGTTCTCTGCCCATCATGGTTACAAGCGCGCTGGTCAACCCGATGCAATCGATAGTCAGAACGCATGAACATAACCGGTCAGGTCGAATGCAAACGGATGTGCATTCCGTGCCTTAGGCCCCCACCAAAGGTTTCCCCTAGCCGCCTGGGGGAAATTCCCGCCCGGCATGGGAATCGCTCCGATTCATCCCCCATGCCACCTCCCCTAGGCTTCCGGCAGCAGAAATCCTCCCGCTAGCCTCCTCGCCCAATAAATCACAAAAATCTCATATTTTGATTATTTTACTTACTTATATTGAAACAACCGAATATTCCGTGACAAAAATCTCCCACGGCCGTTGACCGGAGGCACCCGCTGCCCTCCGCGACGCCCGGTTACCCGACAAGAACAACGAGCTCGATGTGCTTGGCCATCTGCCTTCACCCCTATCAGGAGCCAGTAACCGTGTCCCCTCTCACCCAGCCCCGGAAAACCCGCTACACCTACGAGTGGTACGTCGTATCGGTGTGCATGGTCGCCTATATCTTCTCTTTCGTGGACCGTCAGATCCTCTCGCTGATGATCGAACCGATCAAAGCCGACCTGCAGATCAGCGACACCCAGTTCAGCCTGCTCAGCGGCATGGCGTTTTCCCTGTTCTACGCCTTCATGGGCATCCCCATCGCCTGCCTGGCCGACCGTTCCTCGCGCGTGCGCATCATCGCCGCCGGCATCGCCTTCTGGAGCCTGGCCACCGCGGCTTGTGGCCTGTCGAAAAACTTCCTGCAGATGTTCCTTGCCCGCATGGGGGTCGGCGTCGGCGAGGCCGCGCTGACGCCCGCGACCTATTCGATGCTCAGCGACATGTTCCCCCGGGAGAAGCTCGGCCGCGCCCTCGGCCTGTATTCCATGGGCGCCTTCCTGGGCGGTGGCCTGGCGTTCCTGGTCGGCGGCTACGTGATCGACCTGCTGCGCGGCGTGCCGAGTATCGAACTCGGGCCGTTGGGCACGGTGCGCTCCTGGCAGCTGACCTTCTTCATCGTCGGCCTGCCCGGGCTGCTGGTCGCCCTGCTGATAGCCCTCAGCGTCCGCGACCCCAGGCGGCCGGCCCAGCCGCTGGCCCAGGGCAAGGCCGCGCTCGGCGACGGCCTGCGCTTCATCGGGCTGCACCGGCGCACCTTCGCCTGCCACTTCATCGGCTTCTCCTTCTTCGCCATGTGCCAGTACGCCCTGCTCAGCTGGACCCCGGCGATGTACATGCGCAAGTTCGGTCTCTCGCCCGTCGAGGCCGGCTACATCCTGGGCACCATACTGCTGGTGCTGAACACCGCGGGCGTGTTCTGCGCGGGCTGGCTGATCGATGTGCTGCAGAAGCGCGGCTACCATGACGGCGCCCTGCTCAGCGCCATGCTCGGCGCCGCCTGCATGCTGCCGCCGGCGCTGGCCGCCGTGCTGGTGGACGACCTGCGCTGGTCCATCGCCCTGCTGGCCCCGGCCATGTTCTTCTGCGCCTTCCCCATCTCGACCTCCGCCGCCGCCATGCAGGTACTCACCCCCAGCCATCTGCGCGCGCAGGTTTCCGCGCTGTTCCTGCTGGTGTCCAACCTGGTCGGGCTTGGCGTGGGCACCACCCTGGTGGCCCTGCTCACCGACCAGTTGTTCAAGGACCCGAAGGCCGTGGGCTCTTCCGTAGCCATCATCGTCACCTTCGCCGCCGTGCTCTGCGTGGGCCTGCTCGGCCGCGGCCGCCGGCACTTCCGCAACAGCCTCCTGCGCCAGTCCGGCGCCGCTGAACAGGCGCAGGAAAGCCACGGGCAGGCGCTGCCGGCGAACCCCGCCCTGCGCTGACACTCCCCGCACGACCACCACCCATCGATCCGCCGTCCCGCCCGGGGCGGTGGCCGGCGACCTGCGCCCTGCAGCGGCCAGCGCGCCCTCCCCCACTTGCCAATGGGCCCGGCCTCGCCGGGCCCGAGGAGAACCGCACATGCAGCTTCGTCATGCCCTTCGCCCCTGCCTCACCCTGTGCGCCGCCAGCGTCCTGGCCCCACTCTGCGCACGGGCCGAGTTACTGGCCGACGGCAACCTGGAAACCACCCTGCGCAACTTCTACATGCTCCGCGACTACCGCCAGGACGACGCGCCACAGTCCCAGGCCGGCAGTTGGTCGCAGGCGGTCCTGGCCCGCCTGCGCTCCGGCTATACCGAAGGCACCGTCGGCATCGGCCTGGACCTGACCGGTCTTTACGCGCTCAAGCTGGACGGCGGCAGCGGCACCAGCAACGACGGCAGCCTGCCCTACGATCCACGCACGGGCGAGCCTGCCGATGACTTCGGCCGTGCCGGCGCAACGCTGAAGCTGCGCTACTCCCAAAGCACCTTGAAGGTCGGGCTACTGGAGCCGAGGCTGCCGGTGATCTTCCAGGATGACGTCCGCGTGCTGCCCCAGACCTTCCAGGGCGTGCTGCTGGAATCCCAGGAGCTGCAGGGGTTCAAGTTCACCGCCGGGCAACTGTGGAATACCAGTACCCGGGCCTCCAGCAACCGCGAGTCGTTCTACCTGGCCGGGCACCCGGCGAGCGAAGACAGCAACAAGCTGAACTTCGCCGGGGTGGACGCCAAATGGGGCCCGCGGCTCGCCGCCAGCTACTACTTCGCCAACCTCGAAGACATCTACGACCAGCACTACCTGGGCGGCACCCTCAACCAGCCGCTGGGCCAGGACACGAGCCTGATCGGCACCCTCAGCTATTTCCACAACGGCGAGTCCGGCCGCGCGCTTTCCGGGCGCATAGACAACAGCGCCTACGGCTTGCGCCTGGGCATCCGCCACGCGGGCCACACCCTCTCGGCGAGCTACCAGCGCATGCTCGGCGAAGACATGTTCCCCATGCTGCTGGGCTCCACGCCGCAGCCCTACCTGGTCAACTGGGTCACCAACGGCGGTTTCTTCTGGGCCGGCGAACGCTCCTGGCAAGTGCGCTACGACTATGACTTCACCAGCCTCGGCCTGCCGGGCCTGACGCTGATGACCCGCTATACCCGGGGCAGCGACATCCAGCGTGTCGCCGCAGCCGACGGCCATGAATACGAGCGTGACAGCGACATCGGCTACAGCATCCAGAACGGTCCCCTGAAAAACCTCTCCTTCCTGCTGCGCACCTCTACCGTCCGCAGCAGCTACGCCAGCGACTACGACGAAGTCCGCTTCATCACCAGCTACCCGCTGAGTTTCTGAACACCCCGAAAAAAGCGGCCGCCCAGCGAACCGGCGGCCGTTTCACCAAAGGCGGCCCCACGGGCCGGGTTCGCGATGCTAGAACGGCACCGCCACGATCAGCTGGCTATAGACGTTGGTGCCGTTGCCGCCGACCTGGTTGCCGCCGTTGCTCTCGTCCTTGTCCGGACGATAGAGCCCGACCAGCGGCGTGACGATCAGGTGCGGGTTGACTGCCCATTCGACGTACAGGTCCAACTCCCGGGCATCGAGGTTCAGCGCATCGCGCTTGTGCAGGGTGTCGAAGTCGAAGTACAGCACCCCAACGCTCAGGTTCTCCAGCGGCGTGGCCTTCAGGCCCAGGTGCTGGATGGCCGTGTTGCTGTTGAACGGGCCCGCGTAGTTGGAGGCCACTTCCCCCTGGAACCAGGTGCCGTAGCCGGTGCTGAAACCGTTGAACATCGAATCCCAGCCCTCGGAATAGCGGCTGTAGCGGTAAGTCAGCTTGGGCGACCAGGCGACGTCGGCGAAGGTGTAGCCCGCCTCGGCGTACCAGGCCTTCTCGTTGCCGGCGTCCTTGTCCTGCCAGGCGTATTCGAAGGCGAAACTGGCGTTCTCCACGCCGGCGTCGCCCTCGCCGCGCAGGCTGTAGATGTTCATCCCCTCGCGCTGCTTCTGGAAATCGCTGGCCCACTGGTCCACGACATCGATGCCGTGGACCCAGGTCAGGCCCAGGGTGCCCGGCTTGGCGGTGTAGTCCAGGGTGCCCGCGGCCAGTTCGGTCTCGGCCTGGGCGCGGTTGTCGGACTTGAGCCACTGGAGGCTGCCATGCAGGCCATCCTGGCCGCCGATGCGGACCACCGCGGTCCGATCGAAGGCATGGCGCGCGGCGATGTAGTAGGCGCCGCCCCGGTTCAGCTTGCCGTCGGCCGGCCCACGGCCCAGGTTGGGACCATCGTCGTTGATGATGAAGCCGCTGCCGAGCTTGACCACTTGCCGGCCGAAGGAAACGTCCAGCCCGTCCTGGCCGAGCGCCGGGAACATCCCGGCGGAGCGCCAGCCCAGGTAGGCGTCCTCGATCTTGGTGGTGCGTTCGGAACCGTCGGTATTGCCTGCGGCATCGCCATCGCCCCAGGTGCCGGAACTGACCAGGCTGAAGGCGCCATAGGCGCTGCCGGCGCTCCCCAGCCCCTGGTCCGCGCTCAGGCCATACTTGATGAAGCCTTCCCGCCAGGTGCTGCCGCCGCTCGTGCCGTCGTAGTTCTTGCGGCTGTTCAGCCAGCCGTAGACCGCCAGGACGTCGGCATTCAGGTGGGTATCGTCGTCGGCGTACAGCTCCAGGGCGTTGGCCTGGCTGGTGAGACTCAGGGCGAGCGCAAGCCCTCCACCGAGGGTTCGGTAGATGTTTCGATGATGCATGATGCTCCTTCTTCGCCTTGGGAAGGCTGTTGTTGTTTTTCGGTTGGAGCGTGCGCCGGCCCTGCGCAGGCCGGCGCACGGGACTCAGCGACAGGCCTGGAGGGCGGTTTCCAGGGCCGCGGCGATCATTCCCGCCTCGTCGGAGGACAGCGTCAGCGGCGGCGAAAGAATGATCTTGTTGCCCACCGGGCGGACCAGCACCCCTTCCGCCCGGGCGGCGTCGGCGATGCGGGCCGCGTGCCCCGCGGCCGGGTCGAGCGGTTGCCGGGTGCGCTTGTCCGCCACCAGGTCGAGGGCGATCATCAGGCCCTTGCCGCGCACCTCGCCGACCACGTCGAAACGCTCGCTCAGCGGCTGCAGCTTGCCGATCAGCTCGGCCCCCACCTTCGCCGCGTTCCCCGGCAGGTCCTCGGCCTCGACTATGTCCAGCACCGCCAGGGCGGCGGCGCAGGCGGTCGGATGCCCGCTGTAGGTGTAGCCGTGCATGATCACGTTGGCGAAGCCGGGGGCGTTCTCGATCGCCTCGGCGATGCGCTCGTTGAACACCGTGGCGCCCAGCGGGATGTAGCCGGCGGAAATGCCCTTGGCCAGGCACAGGATGTCCGGCGCCACGCCCCAGCCACGGCTGCCGAGCAGGCAACCGGTGCGGCCGAAGCCGGTGACCACCTCGTCGGCGATCAGCAGGATGCCGTAGCGGTCGCAGACTTCCCGCAGGCGCTTCCAGTAGTTGTCCGGCGGCACTATCACCCCGCCCGCGCCCTGCACCGGCTCGGCGATGAACGCGGCGATGGTGTCCGGGCCCAGGAAGGCGACCTGCTCCTCGAGCTGGCGGATGCAGTGCTCCGTCAGTTGCTCGGGGTCGCGGCAATTCCAGGGGTTGCGGTACAGCCAGGGGGTGTCGAGCAGTTGGCAGCCGGCCAACAGCTGGCCATGGTTGTAGTGGTAGACGCCATTGCCGCCCACGGAAGTGCCGCCGACATGCACGCCGTGGTAGCCGTTGCGCAACGAGAGAAAACGCACGCGGCCGGGTTGGCCGGAGGCGATCCAGTATTGCCGGGCCATCTTCAGGGCCGTTTCCACCGCATCGGAGCCGCCGGAGTTGAACAGCACGCGGGCCATGCGCTCGCGGGCGAACAGCGTGGTAAGACGCTCGGCCAGGTCGAACACCCGGGGATGGGCGATGCCGTCGAAGGTCTGGTAGTAGGCCAGCTCGTCGAGCTGTGCGGCGATGGCGGCCTTCACTTGCGCACGGTTGTGCCCGACGTTGACGTTCCACAGGCCGCCCACGCCATCCAGCAGGCGGTTGCCGTCGATGTCGGTGATGTAGTTGCCGTCGCCGCGGGCGATGACCAGCGTCTTGGCCCGGTTCGCCGGCGCGGACGAGCTCATGGGGTGCCAGAACTTCTTCTCTGCGGTCTTGTATTTTTCGTACATGGCTTCGATTCTCACGGGTTTTTGCGTACGTACAGGAGCTGCTGGGCGGTGTACTCCAGCAGGCCCTCCAGGCCGAACTCGACGCCGAAGCCGGACAGCTTGCAGCCGCCGAAGGGCGTATTCGGTTGAATCTGCGCGTGGCAGTTGACCCAGGCCACGCCGCTTTCCAGGCGCGAAGCGAGCGCCTGCGCCTGCGCCGCCTCCCCCCATACCGAGCCGCCGAGCCCCACGTCGCTGGCATTGGCGCGGCGCAGGACATCCTCGACATCGGTGTAGGCGATCAGCGGCAGCACCGGGCCGAACTGCTCCTCGTCGACCAGGCGCTGGCCATCGGTGACGTCGGCGACTATGGTCGGGGCGAAGAAGAAACCGGGGCGTTCCAGGCGCTCGCCGCCACAGAGCACGCGCGCGCCCTGGGCCCGGGCATCCTCGACCAGCCCGGCGACCAGCTCGAGCTGCTCGAGGTTCTGCACCGGCCCGAAGGTCACGCCGGGTTCGAGCCCGTCGCCGACCACCTGGCGCCCGGCAATCGCCACCAGCGCCTCGGCGAACGCCTGGTACTGGGACTCGTGCACGTAGAGCCGCTTCAGCGCCGCGCAGGTCTGGCCCATGTTGAGGAACGCGGCCTGGAAGATGTCCGCGGCGATCGGCTCGACCGGCGTGCCCGGCAGCACGATGGCGGCATCGTTGCCCCCCAGCTCGAGGGTCAGGCGCTTGAGATTGCCGGCGGCCTCGCGCATGACGCTCTGGCCGGTGGCGGTGGAGCCGGTGAAGACGATCTTGTCGATGCCCGGATGACGGGCGATCGCACTGCCGAAGCCGCGCTCGCCGGTGACGATGTTGATGACGCCCCTGGGCACGTGGCGAGCGATGATCCCGACCAGGCGCAGGGTGCTCAAGGGCGTCAGGCTGGAAGGCTTGCTGACGACGCTGTTGCCCGCCCGCAGGGCCGGCATGATGTGCCACACGGCGATCATGAACGGCCAGTTCCAGGGGGTGATCGAGGCCACCACGCCCAGGGGCTTGCGGTGCAACTCGACGCGCTGCGCCGGCGTCTCCTCCACCAGCTCCACGGGAATCTCCTGCTCGGCGCTGTAGCGCGTCCAGGCCACGCCGCCCATGACCTCGGAGATGGCCAGTTCCAGCGGCTTGCCCTGCTCCAGGACGATGAGCCTGGCCAGTTCCCCGGCCTCCCGTTCGATGTCGTCGGCAATCCGTCGCAGGCATTCACGCCGCTCTTCATGGGTGCTCTGCCGCCACTGCCCGAAGGCGCGGCGGGCGGCTTGCACCGCCTGGTCCAACTGGCCGAGGGAACCGGCCGGGCACTGGGCGAATGGCGCGCCCGTGGCAGGGTTGGTCACGTCGAAGTGACCGTTCTCGCCCGTTACCCAGGCACCGTCGATGAGCATGCGATAGTCGTACATATGAACCTTCCCTTCGCCCACCGGCGGATCGCTCCGCCCGGTGGCTACTGGTCTTTCGTGGTGGGAGATATCGACGCGGGTCGCGCCTAGAGCTTGTGGCTGCCCAGCGCCTGGAAACGCTCGGGAGAAATCCTGCGCAGGCGCGCCGCCAGCAGCACACCGGCGATCAGCGCCAACGGGATGACGGCGCACAGCGCATAGGACAGGGCCTTGCTGGAACCGGTGAGCACATCGAAATGGATCACCGCGATGGCCAGCACGAACAGCAGCGCCAGGCAGGAGAAAGCCGGCAGGATGCGGCCGCGCAGCAGCCCCAGCGGAATCTCCGGATGACGCCAGAAGTAGGCGAACACCGCTGCCGAGGTCAGCGCCATGAGCAGGATCAGGCACAGCGTCGCCAGGCTGGAGAACCAGGCGAAGAGCTGCAGGATCGGGTCCGCATCCATGGCGGCGAAGATCAGCACCACCACCGCGGCGATCAGGCTCTGCAGGGCCGAGCCCATGTGCGGGCTCTGGTGGATGCGGTGGGTGGTGCCGAGCATGCGGTGCAGCAGGCCATCGCGGCCGATGGCGTAGAAATAGCGCGCAGCCGAGTTGTGGAACGCCAGCAGCCCGGCGTAGATGCTGACCATGAACAGCACGCGGATCACCTTGGTCAGCTCGGGGCCGACGAAGTGGTCGGACATGCCGTAGATGAAGGTGGTCGGGTCCCCCAGCGCCTGCAGGGTCGCCACGATCTTGTCGGCGCCCACGCCGACCACCATCGACCAGATCGACAGCGTGTAGAAACAGCCGATCAGCAATACCGAGGCATAGGTGGCCACCGGAATGCTGCGCTGCGGATCCCGCGCCTCTTCGCCATAGATGGTCGTGGCCTCGAAGCCGATGAAGGCCGCGAAACAGAACAGCAGGCCGATGGAAGGCGTGCCGCTGAAGACATGCTCGGACTTGAAGGAATCCAGGTTCACGCCGGCATCGCCGCCCGACTTCAGAATGGCGAAGTCCAGGGTGAGGATGGCCAGGTATTCCGCGACCACGATGATCGACAGCACCCGCGCGGAGAGATCGATCTGGCGATAGCCGAGGACCGCGATACTGGTCATCGCCAACAGCGAGTAGAACCACCACGGCAGCTCCACGCCGAAGACGCTGGCCATGGTGCCGGCCACCACCCCGCCGAACATGCCGTACAGGCCGACCTGCAGGATGTTGTAGGCGAACATCGCCAGGACGCCCGCGGCGCCGCCGGCGAGGCCACCCAGCCCGCGCGAGGAAAACGCATAGAAGCCGCCGGCATTGGTCACATGTCGCGCCATGGAGGTGTAGCCCACCGAGAACGCCAGCAGCACCAGCAGCGTCAGCACCAGCAACGCCGGCGTTCCGGCGCCGTTGCCAAGCATGATGCCGATGGGGAAGCCGCCGGCGATGACACTCAGCGGGCTGGCGGCGGAAACCACGAAGAAGATGATGAAACCGACGCCTAGGGCGCCGCGCCTCAGCTCTGTCGAGCTGCTGATCTGGGACATGGGTACGCTCATTTTCTTGACCTTGTTATATGAGGCAGTCGTTAGGAAAACACGGAGAGACTGCAGCGCTCTCACCAACCAACGAACTTCTTGTTCTAGGCCTGCCGACGACCGACGGGTCGCTCAGGGCTCACTGGCAAGACTGATGCTAGGCCGACCCTGCACGGGGTGTTATCCCAAATCGGCAGCATCGAACGCCACGCCCCGATATGGATCACGCCGGCAGCCCCATGGTCCTGGCCTGCCGATTCGGGATAACCCGGTAACAGCCTGCGCCCCTACCATCTCCCCGCGCCGATCTCCCGGACGGGAGCCTCTGTCGCGCACCAACAAGAACAACGAATCGACCAATGCGATAAGCGATGATCCAGGCGGACATGGCGGCCCCTCCTCCGCTCCCTGCATCATCGCCCCGCCCAGGAGACCAAGCCATGCCGGTTTTGCGCCTCAGCGCCCAGTGGCGGATCAGCGTGCTCAGCGGATGCTGTTTGCTTGCCGTGGTTGCCAGCCTGCTCGGCGCCACGCTGTACCAGGCCCAGCGCAATGCCAGCCTGCTCGAACGGGAAAGCACCCGCCTGCTCGAAGAGTCCGCACACGCGCATCTGCAGGCGAGCGCCACGCTCCAGGGCCTGCGCGTGGAGCGTTTTCTCGATGAGACCAGGCTCTACGCCGAAGGCTTCGCCAAGCAGCTGCTGCAACTACGGGAACAGGCGCTCGTCGGCCAGCTCCCCAGCGAGGCCCTGCGCCGCCAGATCGTCTCCAGGACCCATGAGGCGCTGCGGGAAAAGCCGCAGCTGCTGGGCATGTACGTGGTGCTGAAAGCCAATGCCCTGGACGACCAGGACTCGCGCTTCGTCGATCGACCCGCGGCGGCAGGCAACGAAACCGGCCGCTTCGCCCTCTACTGGTCGCAGAGCAAACCCGGCCAGCTCGTGCAGGCGGTGCTGAACGAAACCAACATCACCGCCAACCATGCCCCTCCCGGCAGCGAGGCGGAAAACGCCTGGTTCACCTGCCCATTGCAGAGCGGGCAGGCCTGCGTGGTCGAGCCCTATGCGGTCGAAGTGGAAGGCCGCAAGACGCTGATGAGCAGCATCGCCCTGCCGCTGGTCCAAGACGGCAAGACGCTCGGGGTGGTAGGCATCGACATCAGCCTGTCGACGCTGCAGAAGATGAGCGAAACCCTCAGCGCAAGCCTTTACCAGGGCCAGGGCGAGGTCAGCATCCTTTCCGCGGGCGGCCTTCTGGTCGGGCACAGCAGCGACCCGGATGGGCTGGGCAAGGCCCTCGCCGCGGATGCCGACAGCACCGAAGCGATCGATATACGACAGCCGCTGCAAGTCCCCGCGGCCCGCCCCTGGACCCTGCAGATACGCGTGCCCCAAGCCGTGCTGCAGGCCCCCGCGCTGCAGCTGCAGGCGCAGCTGAATCGGCAGAACCTGCAGGCGACGTGGATGAGCCTGGGGCTGGGCGTCCTCGCCAGCGGCGCGGGCCTGTTGCTGATCTGGTTCGCGGCCCGTGGCGTCACCCGCCCCCTGCTGCAGGTGGCCGACATGCTGGATGCCATCGTCGACGGCGACGGCGACCTCACCCAACGCCTGCCGAACAGCCGCAGCGATGAAATCGGAAGGCTCGCCAGCGGCTTCAACCGCTTCCTCGACAAACTGCAGCCCATCATCGGCGAGATCCAGAAAGCCGCCTTGCACACCCGTGATACGGCCGACCGCTCCGCGCTGATAGCCGCACAAGTCGACGACGGCATGCAACGGCAGCATCAGGAAGTGGAGCAAGCGGCCACGGCGCTCCACCAGATGAGCGTCAGTTCCCAGGACGTGGCGCACAGTTCGTCCCGCACGGCCCAGGCCGCGACGGCGGCCGAGGAAGCCAGCAGAAAAGGGCTGGTGGTGTTCGGCAAGTCGGCCGACAGCATCGCGGCGCTGGACCGGGGGCTGGAAAGGACCCTGGCCGACGTGCGGGCGCTCGCCAACAGCAGCAGCCAGATCGGGCAGGTCCTCGACGTGATCTGCAGCATCGCCGAGCAGACCAACCTGCTGGCGCTCAACGCCGCCATCGAAGCCGCGCGCGCCGGCGAGCAGGGCCGCGGCTTCGCGGTAGTCGCCGACGAAGTGCGGCAGCTGGCCAGCCACACGCAGAATTCCGTGGGCGAAATCCGCGAGGTCGTGGAAACCCTGCAGCAGCTCAGCGAGCAGGTCACCGGCAGCATGCGGCTCAGCCGGGAGCAGGCGAACCAGAGCGTCGCGCTGGTCGACGAAAGCCACGCGGCCCTGCGCACCATTGGCGACGCCGTCGAGGTGATCGACTCGATGACCCAGCAGATCGCCAGCGCAGCGGTGCAGCAGAGCTCGGCAAGCGAGGAG
>Ga0222426_100461_pt1 | contig 26561 bp, 26 predicted proteins | sample 2B50Ametagenome_FD_180087 | JGI IMG/M metagenome (GOLD analysis project Ga0222426, IMG submission 180087) | Enriched microbial communities from leaf-cutter ant dump, University of Wisconsin, Madison, United States - 2B50A (version 2) | ecosystem: Environmental > Terrestrial > Nest > Insects nest...
GGTCGCCAACCTGATCGTGGCCGAGCGGGCGCGGGCGCATGGCGCCACGCTCGGCTTCTGGAGCTATTTCCGCGTCGGCGCGCCGCTCACCGTGCTGACGATCGCGGCCGGGATAGTTTGGCTGTCGCTGGTCTGAGCGAGGGGACTTCGGGCGCCTGCCGTGCGCCTCAGGCCGTGCCTTTCATGGCCTTGCAGATTTCCTCGACCAGCATGACGGCGGAAACCGCGCCGGGGTCGGGATGGCCGAGTGAGCGATCGCCGAGACGCGCGGCGCGGCCGAGGCTCGCCACCATGTCGCGCGTCGCTTCCGCGCCGGTCTTCGCCGCCGCCATGATCGCATCCGCGCTTTCGCCGGCGGCCGCCGCGTCCGCGGCCGGTCCCCAGGCGTCGAGCATGGTCTTCTGGCCGGGTTCGGCCTTGCCGCGCTGGACGATGCCGTCGCGCATGGCGACGATGACGGCGCGCAGTTCGTCGCGGCCCATCGAGGGGCGGGCACCGGCGGCCTTGCCGGCCCGCAGGAAGGCCGTCGCGTAAAGGGGGCCCGACGATGCGCCGACGGCGTTGAGGAAGCCTTTGGCGGCGGCGTTGAAGATGTCCTGAAGCGTCCCGTCCGTCGCCTGCACGGCCTCGGCGGCGGCCTTGGTCCCCTGTTCCATGGCGATGCCGTGATCGGCGTCGCCGATTACGCCGTCCAGCGCGCACAGCGCGTCGCGCTCGGCCGCCATGCGCGCGGCGAGAGCGCCGAACAGGGTCTTCAGGTCCTGTGTGGTGAAGTCCATGATCTCATCCCTGCCGAAACATGACGCAGTCGCACGGATGGTCGATCAGGCGCTGCAATTCGTCGTCGAGATGCATGACGGTGATCGAGGCGCCCGCCATCTCCAGCGACGTGCAATAAGGGCCGACCAGCGTCTTGTGGACGGTAAGCCCCGCCTCGGCCAGCCGCTCGGAGACCCGCTTGTTGAGGATGTAGAGCTCCATCAGCGGGGTCGATCCCAGCGAATTGACCAGCACGGCGACGCGCGCGCCGGCGGGCGCGTCCATCTCGGCGAGGATCGCGTCCATGATCTCGTCGGCGACCTCGTTGGCGGTGCGCAGCGGGCCGCGCCGGATGCCGGGCTCGCCGTGGATGCCCATGCCGATCTCCATCTCGCCGGCCGGCAGGTCGAAATTGGGCCGCCGCGTCTGCGGCAGCGAGCAGGAGGAAAGCGCCACGCCGATGGTGTAGGTGCGGTCGTTGGCGTGGCGGGCGACGCGCTCGACTTCGTCGATCGGCATCATCAGGTCGGCCGCCGCGCCCGCCGCCTTGAAGATGAAGACGTTGCCGGCCACGCCCCGCCGCTTTTCGCGCTGGTCGCGCGGCGCCGACGCGATGTCGTCGGTGGTGAGCACCGTGCGCGCCTCGATGCCCTCCATTTCCAGAAGCTCGGCGGCCATGTCGAAGTTCATCACGTCGCCGGCATAGTTGCCATAGAGGAAGAGAACGCCCGCGTCGCCGTTGACGGCGATCGCCGCGTCGACGACGGGTTGCGGCGGCGGCGAGGCGAAGACGTTGCCGACCGCGCAGGCGTCCGCCAGCCCCTTGCCGACATAGCCGAGGAAGGTCGGCTCGTGGCCGGAGCCGCCGCCGACGATGAGGGCGACCTTGCCCTTGCGCGGCCCGTTCTTCGCGACCAGCGCGCGCGGCGCATTCTCCAGCAGGCAGGCGTGTTCCGGATGGGCGGCGGCGATGCCGGCCAGCATCTCGTCGACCACCGCGCCGCCGTCATTGATGAGCTTCTGCGTCAGGCTCATTTGAATCTCCTCCCGAGGCTTGTTCGCGCGCACGTTAAAAGCGGCACGCTCCAGCCGCAAGAACCGGCGCGTGTGCGAACCGTCATTTCTTCCGGAACTGCCAAAGCTGTCGAAACGCATGGATTTTCCTGGCCGAACAGAATTCTGCGTCTCCGCTGTGGACATCCCTGTCCCGATCGCCCAATCTGAAGCCAGGGAACAAAAGCGCTGCACAGACGGCGCGAACAGACGGGTGCGCATGACAAAGGGCTGGACACTTTACGACCCACGGCTGGCGTGGATGCTGGTCGCGCCGGTCCTGCTTCTTCTCATCTTTTTCCTGCTGCTGCCGATCGCCGTGATGGCGGCCTACACCTTCTTCACCTTCGTCACGGCGGGGGTGGAGCAAAGCACGCTGACGCTGGCGAACTGGCACGAGTTCTTCACCGACAGCTACTATCACGGCTTCCTGTTCAAGACGCTGCGCGTCGGCGCGATGACGGCGCTCATCTGCGGCGTGCTCGGCTACTTCCCGGCCTATTTCATCTGGGCGACGACATTCAAGCACAAGTGGCTGCTGCTTCTGCTGCTGATCGTGCCGTTCTGGATCTCGTTCACGATCCGCACCTTCTCCTGGATCAACATCCTGGGCGAACAGGGCGTCATCAACGTCGCGCTGCTCAAGCTCGGGATCATCCACGAGCCGCTGCCCATGCTCTATACCGAAGGCGCGGTGATCCTCGGCCTGCTGCACTTCCTGCTGCCCTACATGATCCTCAACGTCTATGTCAGCCTCGAAAGCATCGACCGCACGCTGATCGCGGCCGCCCGCTCGATGGGATGCACCAGCGCGCAAGCCTTCCGGGAAGTGACGCTGCCGCTGTCGCTGCCGGGCCTCGCGGCCGGCCTGCTGCTCTGCTTCGTGCTCGCGGCGGGCAGCTACGTGACGCCGCAATTGCTCGGTTCCGGCCGCGACGCGCTGTTCGGCAATCTGATCTACGACACCATTATGGGCCAGTTGAACTGGCCGATGGGCGCGACGCTCTCCATCGTGCTGTTCGTCGTGCTGGGGTGCTTCGCGGCCATCTACACCCGCTACATGGGCATGTCCCAGATCGTGAAGGGACTGGGCGGATGAGGGCCGAAGGCGGCGGAAAGGAAGGCAGGTGGGCCTGGCGGCTGACCGGGCTGATGACGGTGCTCGTCTACGTCTTCATGTTCGCGCCCATCATCGCGACGGTGGTCCTGTCCTTCAACGCGTCGATGTTCGGCGGCTTTCCGATGACCGGCTTCAGCCTGCAATGGTACGCCAAGCTGCTGGACAACGAGCAGGTGCTCGCCGCTTTCAGGACATCGCTGTGGATCGCGCTGATCACGGCCGTGGTTACCACCGCCGTCGGCGTCGTCACCGCGTTCGCGCTGACGCGCTTCGAGTTTCCCGGCAAGAAGACGCTGTCGACGCTGGTGATCCTGCCGGCGCTGGTGCCGGAAACCATCCTCGGCGTCGGCCTGCTGGTGCTGATCAAGGCGGTGGACCAGCCGCGCACCCTGCTGCTTCTGGTGCTGGGGCATATCCTGCTCGCCGTGCCCTATGTCGTGCTGATCGCGCAGGCGCGCATGGTGGGCATCAGGCGCGTCTACGAGGAGGCGGCGCTGTCGCTCGGCGCTTCGCGTTTCTCGACCTTCCGGGAGGTGACGCTGCCGCTGCTGATCCCGGCCGTGGTGGCCGGCGCGCTGCTCGCCTTCACCATTTCCTTCGACAACACGTCGGCCAGCCTGTTCTGGCGCCCTGCCGGGGTCGAAACGATGCCGACGCAGATCCTGTCGATGCTCAAGATTTCCATCAGCCCCGAGATCAATGCGCTCGGCACGGTGATGATCGTGGTGACGGTCGGCATTCCGCTGATCGGTGGGCTGATCCTGCAAAGCCTGACCAGATTGAAAAGACGCGGCGAACCAAAGGAGAAAACGTGATGAAGATGTCCGATACGAAGCGGCTGGAAAGGCTGCACGAGCGCTACATGAACGGCGGTCTCAGCCGCCGCTCCTTCCTCGGCCTGACCGCTGCCGCTGCGGCCTCCGCCGGCCTGTCGATGCCGTGGATGGGGCGTGCGCTCGCCGCCGTCACGGAGGTCCGCTTCGACGGCTGGGGCGGAACGGTGCAGGACGCCCTCGATAAATACGCCTTCCAGCCCTACACAAAGAAGACCGGCATCAAGGTGGTGCAGGGCACCTTCGGCGACGAGAACGAGATCATCACCAAGGTCAAGACCTCGAAGCCGGGCGACTTCCAGGTCGTTCATTCTTCGGGCGTCAACTACTACATCAAATACGTCAACGCCGGCATGACCTCGGAGATCAACGAGGCCAACATCCCGAACATGGCGAACGTGCTGCAGCCGATGATCGAGCCGTTCCGCAAGTTGACGCCGAAGCTTTCGGCAGTGCCCTATGACTACGGCACCACCGGCATCGCCTACAACACCAAGGTCATCTCCGCCGAGGAGGCCAAGGAACAGGGCGTCAAGATGCTGTTCGACAACAAGTACGCCGGCAAGATCGGCGGCTATGCCGACATGACGACGCGCGTCTGGTACGCCGCGCTCGCCACCGGGCAGGATCCGAACAAGATCGAGGACATGGACGCGGTCTGGGCGAAGGTGCGCGAGCAGCGCGACATCGCCAAGAAGTTCTGGGGCTCCGGCGCCGAGTTGATGGACCTACTGTCCAAGGGCGAGATCGTGGTGACCGACGCCTGGTCGGGCCGCGTCGCCTCGCTGCAGGAGCAGGGCCACCCGATCGGCTATCTGGACCCCAAGGGATCGTATGCCTGGATGGAGGACATGCTGGTCCTGAAAGGCTCGCCGATGGCCGAGTGCGAGGAACTCATCAACTTCATGCTCGACCCCGCGACTTCCATCGCCGTGGCCGAGGGACAGAGTTATCCACCGTCGCTCGATCCCACCAAGGTCAAGCTGACCGAGAAGATCGAGAAGCTTCCGGCTTTCGACCCGACGGGCAAAATGGAGGCGCTGACCTTCGCCGACCCGCAATACTGGGCCGACAACGAGGACGCCTGGCAGAAGCAGTGGGACAGGATCTCCAAAGGTGCCTGAAGGCGTGATCCCCTTGCAATCGTCCCGGCCGGATGCGGCCGGGGCGGAGGTTTCGGCCGCCGGCGCGGAGCGCCCGGCGGTCGAGTTCCGCGACGTCGAGATCGCCTACGGCAAGTTCGTCGCGGTGCGCGATTTCTCGCTCTCCATCGCCAAGGGCAGCTTCGTCACGCTGCTCGGGCCGTCGGGCTGCGGCAAGACGACGATCCTGCGGTCTCTCGCGGGCCTGGTCGACATCACGCGCGGCCAGATATCGATCGGGTCGCGGCGCGTCGACGACGTGCCCATCTACAAGCGCAACATCGGCCTGGTGTTTCAGAACTACGCGTTGTTTCCGCACAAGACCGTCTTCGACAATGTCGCCTTCGGGCTGAAATACCGCAACGTTCCCAAGGCCGACATCAAACGCAAGGTCGGCCAGGCGCTCGACATGGTGCGCCTTCCGGGTTCTGAGAAGAAGCTGCCCTCGCAATTGTCGGGCGGGCAGCAGCAGCGCATCGCGCTGGCGCGCGCCATCGTGTTCGAGCCGGAGGTGCTGCTTCTGGACGAGCCGCTTTCGGCCCTCGACGCCAATATGCGCGAGGAGATGCGGGTCGAGATCAAGAAAATCCAGCGCGAGACCGGCATCACCGCCATCTTCGTGACCCACGACCAGGAAGAGGCGCTGTCGATGTCCGACCGGATCGTGGTGATGAACGCCGGTTCGATGGAACAGATCGGCACGCCGCAGGAGGTCTACGAGACGCCACAGACCGCTTTCGTCGCCGATTTCCTGGGCAAGGCCAACATGCTGGCCGGCACGGTGAGCGTTGCCGCCGGCAACAGCGCGACGGTCGACCTCGCCATCGGCCAGACGGTGAAGGTCGCCACGCCACGGCCGCTCGGCGTGGGAAGCGCCGTCACCGTCGTGGTGCGCCCACAGAAACTGTCGGTCGGGCCGGCCGCGACGACAAACCGTTTGTCGGGCCGCGTGGTGTCGACATCCTATCTCGGCGGCAGCGCCATCTACGAAGTCGATCTCGGCGGGACGACGGTGCGCTCCAATACGCCCATCAGCGGCACGGTGGTGCGCGAGGGCGAGGCGATGGAGGTCGGCTTCGACCCCGCCGGTTGCGTGCTTCTGGACGAGAACGGCCGGCGCATTTCCTGAGGAGCGGCGGCGCGAAGCGTCCGCGAGCTTTTTTCGATTTCGGCGGGCAGCGCACCCCCACCCCTAACCCCTCCCCACAAGGGGGAGGGGGGATTCTTGGCAGGCGGTGGCTTCCCCCTGGAGAGGGGCAGGGTGGCGGGGCAATGCCATGCGCAACGAGCTGGTGCGGCTGCGTCAGTCGAAATCGTGGACCGTTTCGGCGGCGGCGAAGCCCCGGCAGCAATAGGCGACCGGGCCGGACATGACGGCCATATCGCCATCGAGCCGGATCGACAGCGGACCGGCCGGCAGGTGCACGGTGAAGGTGTTTTCCTTGCTCAACCCCTTGCGCCGCGCGGCGAAGGCGGCGACGCAGGCGCCGGTGCCGCAAGCCTGGGTGGCGATGCCGGGCCGTTCCCAGACCTTGAGACGGATCGTGGCGGCGTCGACCATTTCGGCCACGCCGACATTGACGCCTTCGGGGAACAGCGGGTCGTTCTGGACGGGGGCGGCGTCGCGCGCCAGATCGACATCGGCAAGGCGATCGACGAAGAAGACGGCGTGCGGGTTGCCGATCCACAGGCCGGCGCCGTGGTGCAGCGGTCCACTCGCGACGGGCAGGTCGAACATGTCCACTTCGCGCGCGAGCGGGAAGTCGCGCCAGTTCCAGCCAATCGGGCCGAGTTCCACGCTGACGTCCATCGGCCCCGTCCGGCGGCATTTCAGCAATCCGCCGGCCGTTTCGAGGACGAGCGCGTCGGCGCCGGTCTCTTCCATGAGCAGGTGCGCGACGCAGCGGGTGGCGTTGCCGCAGGCGGAGACCTCGCGCCCGTCGATGTTGAAGATGCGCATCGCGGCCGGCGCGCCGGCGTCGGCCCCGGCGGGGGAGGGCGGCTCGATGGCCAGCAACTGATCGCCGCCGATCCCGATCTCGGGATCGCAGATACGTACGATGTCGGTCTTCAGGAAGGCGCGCCGGTCCGTCCGCCGGTCGAAGATGACGAAATGATTGCGCAGGCCGTGCATCTTGATGAACGGCCGTTCGGCATTGGCCGCTCCATGCGGGAAGCCGGGTTCCAAGATCATCTGCGGTTCCGTTTCAAGATCTGCCTGTCGCGCCGGATGGCGAATTCGCCGACAGGATGAGTTCGGAGAAAGCCTCGACTTCTCCTTCGAGCGCGTCCCTGCCGGTGTGGCAGCGCAGATAGGCGGGTGCGAGCGACAGCCGATCCTGCATGGGCTCGGCGATCTCCAGCGAATAATAGCCGATCTGCACGAAGTAGAGAACGCGGGCGCGCACGAATGCGTCCGTTTCCTCATAGCCGAAGCGCCTGAACATGGCGCAGATGGCGCCCACGCGCGCGTCGTCCTCCTGCATGACGATCCGATGGACTTCGGCGGATTGCCGCGACCAGGCGCGAACGGCGAAGTCGAGCCGCGGATTGAACAGAGATTCGTCCAGCCAGCACTCGAAGACGTTGAGCGCCGCCTGAGTGATCGAGGGCGCCGGCCGCGCCGCCCGCTCGACGATGAAGCGGGTGTTGTTGTTGCGCCAGTGATCGAGGAGTTGGTCGAGCAGGTCCTGCCTGCTCTTGAAATACCAGTAGAAGCTGGAGCGGGAGACGTCGAGCTTTTGGCCGAGCGTCAGGATACGGACCGCTTCCACGCCCTCGCAGACGAGTGTCTCCAGCGCAAGCCGCAGCCAGTCCTCACGCGTCACCCTGGCATTACCGGACGGAACGGGGCGCCGCTCGCTTTCGTCGCGGGTCGGGTCGGTGAGCACGGCGGATCCCCCTGTGGTTCTGAAAAAAGGGGATGTCTCCCGCCTCTAGGCTGCTACAACCATGGCGATTGTTCAAGCCATTCACACCATCGGACAGTCTGGCTCCGCCTTATGTGAAGGCGCGTGTCCTCATCTCGCCTGAGGGACAAGGCGGTAAGGCCGGAAAACGGACGGCGTCAGCGGGTGAAGCTGACGGCGTTGCCCGCATCGACATTGATGATGTTGCCGGTCGATTTCGCTGACATGTCCGAAGCCAGGAAATAGACGGCCTCGGCGACGTCTTCGGGGAAGACCGAGCGCTTGAGCATGGAGCGCTTGCGATAGTGCTCCTCCAGTTCGTCGGGCTGCATCGAATAGGCCGCTGCGCGCTGCTCGCGCCATTCGCCGGTCCAGATCTTCGAACCGCGCAGCACGGCGTCGGGATTGACCGTGTTGACGCGAATCTGGTGGTCCGCGCCCTCCAGCGCCAGGCAGCGCGCCAGATGGATCTCGGCGGCCTTGGCGGTGCAGTAGGCGGCCGCGTTGGGCGAGGCGGCAAGGCCGTTCTTGGAGGCGATGAAGACGACGTTGCCGCCCATCTCCTGCCGCTTGAAGATGCGAAAAGCCTCGCGCGAGACGAGGAAATAGCCCTTGGCGAGGATATCCATGTTGCGGTTCCACATGGGCAGTTCCGTGTCCTCGATCGGCGCCGCCGACGAGATGCCCGCGTTGGAGACCAGGATGTCGACGCCGCCATATTCGACGGCCGTCCCGGCAAAGGCGGTGGCGACGCCCGGCTCGTCGGTGACGTCGAGGCGCACGGTGCGGACGGCATCCCTGGAGAACGCCGCGCCGAGTTCGTCCCCGGTCTTTTCGAGCGCGGGCCCGTCGATGTCGGCCAGCATGACGCAGGCACCCTCGCGCAGCAGCCGGGCAGCGATCGCCATGCCGATGCCCCCGGCGCCACCGGTGATGAAGGCGACGCGACCGGCAAGCGATTTCGGTTTCGGCATGCGCTGGAGCTTGGCTTCCTCGAGCAGCCAGTATTCGATGTCGAACGCCTCCTGCTCCGGCAGGCCGACATAGGTGGAGACGGCCGAGGCGCCGCGCATCACGTTGATGGCGTTGACGTAGAATTCGGCCGAGATGCGCGCCGTCGCCCTGTCGGCGGCGAAGGTGAACATGCCGACGCCCGGCATCAGGTAGACCACCGCGTTCGGATCGCGCATGGCGGGCGAGTCTGCATGCTTGCAGCGCTCGTAATAGGCCTTGTAGCCGGCGCGGTATTCGTCGAGCGCTGCCGGAAGGGCCGCAGCCACGGCTTCCACCTCGGGCTTCGCGGGATCGAAATCGATCACCAGCGGCCGGATCTTGGTCCTCAGGAAATGGTCGGGGCAGGAGGTGCCGAGTGCCGCCAGCGGCGCGAGGTTCCTGGAGTTGGCGAATTCCAGAACCGTGTCGGAATCGTCGAAGTGGCCGACCTTGGGCGCGCCGGCGCCGGAGATCATGCCGCGGATCTTGGGCATCAGCCGCGCGGCGATGGCCCTGCGCTCGCCGGCGGGTAGCGAGGCGGTGGCGGCGCCGCCGAAGGCGGGCTTGCCGCCGGTCTCCGTCTCGAACCATTCGATCGCCTGGTTGATCGTGGCGACCGTGGTCTCGTAGCATTCCTTGGGCGTATCGCCCCAGGTGAACAGGCCGTGGCTCTCCAGAACGACGCCCTTGGCGTCCGGGTTGTCGCGGCAGAATGTCTCCAGCCACAGGCCGAGCTCGAAGCCGGGCCGCCTCCAGGGCAGCCAGCCGATGGCGTCGCCGAATATCTTTTTCGTCAGCGCCCTGGAATCCTTGGCCGCCGCGATCGCGATGACGGCGTCGGGGTGCATGTGATCGACGAAGCGGCGCGGCACATAGGCGTGCAGCGGCGTGTCGATCGAGGCTGCGCGCGGATTGAGGTTGAAGGTGCAGTGGGGCAGGTAACCCACCATTTCGTCCTCGTGGTCGCGGCCGCGATAGAGACCCTTCAGCGCCTCCAGCCTGTCCATGTAGAGCGTGGCGAAGCCGTCGAGCTTGATGGACCCCACGTCGCCGCCCGATCCCTTGACCCACAAGACCTCGACGTCGTTGCCGGTGAGCGGGTCCTTCTGCCTGATCTTCGACGAGGTGTTGCCGCCGCCGTAATTGGTGATGCGCTTGTCCGAGCCGAGCAGGTTGGAGCGGTAGACCAGCCGTTCCGGTTCGCTCATCGCCGCCGCCCTGGCGTCGTCCCACAGGTTTGCAAGTCGCTTGGAGCGCGTTTCGGTCACGATGGAATCCTCCCGGCAGCGTCGTGTGCCGCTTTCGGGCGTAATTCAGGGCAAGCCATGTGGTTTGTCAATCGCAAAAAGATTGAACTTCGTCATTGTGCAGCGCAAAATGGATTGAGTGCGGCGCAAAATGATCGAGTTGCTGCACAATTCGCTTGCGCTCTTGTCATGCTTGAGTAAGTTGGATCATGGCGATTGCTTAAGCGCGCCACGGGAGGATACCAGTTGAACGATTTGGTCCGCCAGCGGCAGATCATAGAGCTTCTGCGCGACCGGCCCTTTGCGTCGGTCCGCGAGTTGCAGGAAAGGCTCGGCGTTTCCGCCGCGACGGTCCGGCGCGACATCGACAAGATCGACGAATCGGGCGAGGCGCGAAAGGTCTACGGCGGCGTCTCGGCGCTCGACGGCGCCACGCAGGCGACCGCCTATGCGCGGCCTTATGACGAGAACCGGGACCTTGCAGTCGAGGCCAAGCGGCTGATCGCCGAACTGGCGGCAACGATGGTGGCCGACGGCGACGCCGTCATCGTCAACGGCGGCTCGACCTGCTTCCACCTCGGCGTCAAGCTCGCGGAACGCAACGTGCGGCTCTACACCAACTCCATGCCGCTCGCCGCCTATCTGAGCGACCACGGCACCTGCGCGCTGACCGTCGCCGGCGGCGACCTGCACCGCGAGCCGCGCGTCATCTACGGCGCGCAGAACCAGGTGCAGTTCTACGCCTCCAAGTTCTTCCTGGGAACGCAGGGCGTCAGCGTGGAGGGCCTTCTGGAATCGCATCCGCTGATGGTGCGCTCGATCCAGGAAATGAGCCGCAACGCCGACCAGATCGTTGTACTGGCCGACAGCCGCAAATTCTCTATCCATGCCCGCAACGTGGCGCTGCCGCTGTCGCGCGTCGGCACGCTGATCACCGACGAGAACATTTCCGACCAGCACGCCAGGATGCTGGAGAACGCCGGCGTCACATTGCGCGTCGTCTCCGTCGCCGGAGGCGGCCCATGAGCGGAGCGCTGGCCGTCTTCGATCTCGGCAAGACGAATTCGAAACTGTTCGTCTTCGCGCAGGACGGCTCGCTGCTGGACGAGCGCCGCACCAAGCCGGTCTGGACCGGGTTCCGCGGCCGCAGCGTGTTGGACGACGGGCGTCTGTTCGACTGGATGAACCGGGAACTGGCCGATGTCGTCGCCGCGCACGACGTCACCGACCTGATGATCTCCACGCATGGCTGCGCCTTCGCGCTGGTGAACGGCGACCGCTTGCTGCATCCGGTGCTCGACTACGAGCAGGAAATTCCCGAAGCCGTGGCCGCCGTCATCGACCCGCTGCTGCCAGATTATTCCGAAACCTACACGCCCTGGCTGCCGCTCGGCTTTTCCATATCGCGCCACATCTACTGGCTCGAGACGGAGGAGCCGGACCTCTTTTCCTCGACCGAGTGGATCCTGTGCTTCCCGCAATACTGGGTCTGGCGCTTCACCGGCCGGCCATTGGCCGAATGGTCCTATCTCGGCGCGCACAGCCAGCTCTGGGCGCCGCTGAAAAGAGACTTCTCCTCGCTCGTCGAGCGCATGGGCTGGCGCGGAAAATTTCCCGAGATCGCGCCGGCGGGGGCGATCGTCGGCGAGACGGCGGTCGCCTTGCCGGACGGCAGCAGCCGCGTGCTCAGGGTGCACAACGGCGTGCACGATTCCAATGCCGCGCTCGCCTACTACCGCATGACCGGGCTGACGGGATTCACCATCGTCTCGACCGGCACCTGGGTCATCATCATCAACCTCGACTGCCCGCTTTCGGCGCTCGATGGGGAGCGCGACATGATCTCCAACGTCACCGTCGACGGCGAGCCGGCGCCGTCGCTGCGCTTCATGGGCGGACGCGAGTTCGACCTGATCTCGGACGGCTGGGACCGGCCGATCGGCCAGGCGGCTGTCGAGCGCGTCATGGCGCGCGGCGTCTTTGCCCTGCCGTCATGGACGGCGGGCGGTCCGTTTCCCGAAACCGAAGGCCGCATCGTCGGCGGTGACGTCGATGGCGAGGAGCGCGCCGCGGTCGCCGCGCTCTACGTGGTCATGATGACGGACCTGTCGCTCGACCTCATCCGCTCCGACAATATGCTTGTCGTGGACGGCGGGCTGGCGAAGATCGACCTCTTCACCGCCATGCTGGCGCAGTTACGGCCGGCACAGGCGGTCGTCCGCTCGAGCATGAGCGAAGGATCGGCCACGGGTGCGGCGGCGCTCGCGTTCAAATCGCTCGGCCTGGCGCCCTTCGAGGACGAGACGACTCCGGTTTCGGCCAGCAGCATCGAGGGACTCGAAGCCTATCGCGACCGCTGGCGGGAACTGGCAGAGCGTGACCGGGCGGTGGCGCGGGTGGAAATCACGAGGGTCGGAACATGAGGAACCTACCCCCACCCCTTACCCCTCCCCTCAAGGGGGAGGGGGATTCTGAGACGCTGGCATACCCCTCCCCCTTGAGGGGCAGGGGTTCAAGAGCGCACCCGACAGCAGGAGCCCTTCCATGACCGCTCCCTTCGTCACCATGACGGGCATGTCCAAATCCTTCGTCGGCGTGAAGGTGCTCAAGGACGTGGATTTCGACGTGCGGCCGGGCGAGGTACATGCGCTGCTGGGCGAAAACGGGGCGGGCAAGTCGACGCTCATCAAGATGCTGTCCGGCCTCTACACGCCCGACGCCGGCACGATCACCGTCAACGGCGAGGCGATGAAGTTCTCCTCCACCCGCGACGCGACGGCGGCGGGCATCGCCACCGTCTATCAGGAGCTTCTTCTGTTTCCCGAACTGACGGTGGCGGAGAACGTCTTCCTCGGCCACTATCCGCGCACCGCCGGCGGCTGGATCGACTGGGCCGAAGTCAGGGCGCGCACGCGCGACCTGCTCGACCAGCTCGATACGTTCGACCTCGACGTCGACACCAAGGTGCTCGCCCTTTCGGTGGCGCAGCGCCAGCGCGTCGAGATCGCCAAGGCGCTGTCGAAGAACGCGAAGATCCTCATCATGGACGAGCCCACCGCCTCGCTGGTGGAGGCGGACGTGCAAAGGCTCATGCAGGTGGTGCGCCAGCTGCGCGAACGCGGCGTCGGCATCGTCTATGTCAGTCACCGCATGCCCGAAATCTTCGCGCTGGCCGACCGCGTCACCGTGCTGCGCGACGGCGCGCATGTCGGCACGCGCGCCATCGGCGAGGTGGACGAGCGCGAACTGGTCTCGATGATGGTGGGGCGGCCGATCGACAGCCTATTCCCGAAAACCGAGGCGGCGATCGGCGAGACGGTGCTGGAGGTGCGAAACCTCAACCACGGCCGGCACGTCCGCGACATCTCGTTCTCGCTGCGGCGCGGCGAGATTCTCGGCATCGCCGGGCTGGTCGGCAGTGGCCGGACGGAACTCGCGCTCACCCTGTTCGGCATGACGCCGGCGACCTCCGGCGAGATCGTCATGGAGGGCAGGCCGGTGCGCATAACCTCGCCGCGGCAGGCGCGCGACCTCGGCATCGCCTATGTGCCGGAGGACCGCGGCCTGCAGGGGCTCGTCAAGCCGATGGCCATCCGCAAGAACGTCTCCATGGCGACGATCGAGCGCGTCTCGTCGGGCATCTTCATCAAACCCGCGGCCGAAGCGCGGCGTGCGGTCGACGCGGTCAAGCGTCTGTCGATCCGCTGCCGCGACATCGGCCAGCCGGTCGGCGAGCTCTCGGGCGGCAACCAGCAGAAGGTGGTGATCGCCAAGTGGCTCGAAACCAGCCCGAAGGTGCTGATCCTCGACGAGCCGACGCGCGGCGTCGATGTCGGCGCCAAGGCCGAGATCCATACCATCATGGGCGAGTTGGTGAAGCAGGGCGTGGCCGTCATCATGGTCTCGAGCGAATTGCCGGAGGTTCTGGGCATGAGCGACCGCGTGCTGGTGATGAGCGGCGGCGCGATCACCGGCGAGATCGACAGGGCCGACGCCACGCCCGAACGGGTCGGCGCGGCCATGACGGCGCATCGCGTGCAGGCGAACGGCACCGGGGAGGCGGCGTGATGGCGATGAGCATGGATCTGCCGCCCACCCGGCCCGCGAGTATGGCACGCCGGCCCGGTTTCCTGAGCCGGTTGTTTTCCGAGTACGGACAGGAGATCGTGGTGCTGGCCGCGATCGTCGTTCTGTTCATCGTCGTCACCATGGTCAATCCGCGCTTCATCAGCGCCAACAACCTGACCACGATCTTCGCCGGCAACGCCTATATCGCGGTTGCCGCCATCGGCATGTCGATGGTCATCATCACCGGCAATATCGACGTGTCGGTGGGGGCGCTGATCGGTGTGCTGGCGACCATTTCGGGCACGCTGGCCGTCGCCGGTTACCCGGTCTGGGTGGCGTGGTTCTTTCCCGTCCTGGTCGGCATGGCGATCATGGGAGTGCAGGGCGTGCTCGTCGCCTATGCGCGCATCCCGTCCATCGTGGTGACGCTCGGCGCCATGTCGATCCTGCGCGGCGGCCTGATCAGCGTGACGGGAGGTACGTGGATCAGCGGCCTGCCGTCCGAATTCCTGCTGGCGCAGCAGCGCTGGTTCGGCGTGCCGTCGCCGATCGTCATGATGGTGGTGCTGACCGTGCTCGCCTTCCTGTGGATGCGCTACTCGGCCTTCGGCCGCTCGCTCTATGCCGTCGGCGGCAATCCGGAAGCGGCGCTCGCGACCGGCATTCCGATCGAGCGGCGGATCGTCGCCGTGTTCGTCATCCACGGTGCTTTCGCCGGGCTGGCAACCATCCTGTTCGCCACCCAGCTTCAGGTCATCCAGTCCACCGTGCCGCCCAATCTGGAGCTTACGGTCATCACCGCTTCCGTCATCGGCGGTGTCTCGATCCTCGGCGGCTCGGGCACGGTGATCGGCTCGACGCTGGCGACCATCCTGTTCGCCGCCATCGGCTCGGCGCTGATCTTCGTCAACGTGTCGGCCTACTGGCTGCGCGCCGTGATCGGCCTGCTGATCCTGGCGACGGTGCTGGCCGACATGATGCGCCGGCGCGGCAAGGCGTGAGGGGAACGATGAACCTCAAATCCCTCATCCGCCACGAGACGTTCCTCGCGCTTTTGCTGGTCGCGGTGCTGGTCGTGCTGTCGTTCCAGTCGGACCGCTTCTTCACCGTCTCCAACCTGCTCAACCAGGGCAGGCTGATGACCGAGACGGGGCTGATCGCCATCGCCATGACCTTCGTCATCGCCACCGGCGGCATCGACCTTTCGGTCGGCTCCATTCTGGGCCTCGTCGCGATCCTGACGGGCGTGTTCTGGCACAATGTCGGCATGCCGCTCGGCCTGGCTGCGGTCGCGGCCATCGCGGTCGGCACCTTCGCCGGCTTCGTCAACGGCCTTATCATCACGCGCTTCCGCGTGCCGCCGTTGATCGCCACCTTGGCGACGCTGGCGCTCTACCGCGGGCTGGCGGAAGGCATCTCGCAGGCGCGCTCCGTGCGCGGCTATCCCGACTGGTTCTACGTGCTGGGGCAGGGCGAGGTGCTGGGCGTGCCCACACAGCTCTGGATCCTGGTCGCCGCCGCGATCATCGCTTCCGTCATCCTGGCTTATACGCGCTGGGGCCGCACGGTCTATGCCATCGGCTCCAACGAAGTCGCCAGCCGCTTTTCCGGCCTGTCCGTCGAGAAGACCAAGCTGGCGCTCTACACCGCCTCGGGCTTCGCGGCCGCCGTCGCGGCAGTGATCTTCGTGTCGCGTGTCTCCACCACGCGCTCGGACATGGGCACCGGCATCGAACTCGACGCCATCACTGCCGTCGTCCTTGGCGGCACGTCCATCTTCGGCGGACGCGGCACCATCCTCGGAACCGTGATCGGGCTTTGCCTGATCCAGGCGCTGAAGAACGGCCTGTCGCTCGCCGGCGTGAAAGGCGACGGCACGATCATGCTGATCGGCGCCGTCCTCATCCTGGCGATCCTCGCCAGCAACCTCTTCGAGAGGAGCGGCACTCGATAATTGGGAGAGACCCGTCCTTCACTGCCGCTCATCAGTGTCGGGACGAATTTTGGAGGAAGTAATGCACAAGATCGTACTGTCTGCGCTTCTGGCCCTGTCCTTCTCGACGAGCCTGAGCCACGCCCAGTCCGCCTGGACCGGCGGCGACGACCTGCCGACCAATCCGCTTGCCTGCGACGCAACGCCGGCGACACCGGTATCGAAGCCCTATGACGGCGGCGAGCCCACCAATGCGCCGGACCGCAAGGGCAAGACCCTCAAGGTGGTGGATGTGCCGAAGCTGGTCGGCATCGGCTACTTCAACGCCACGTCCAAGGGCATCGCCGACGCCGCCAAGGAAATGGGCACCATGGACGCCAAGACCGACGGTCCGTCCAAGGCCAATATCGACGACCAGATCACGCTGATCGACAACTACATCACCAGCGGCGTGGATGGCATCCTGTTCGCCGCCAACGACCCGGTCGCCATCGCGCCGGTGCTGAAGAAGGCGTTGGCTGCCGGCATCAACGTGGTCGGCTACGACGCCAACTCGACGCCGGACGCGCGCCAGTGGTTCGTCAACCAGGCCGAATTCAACGGGATCGCCAAGGCCTCGATCGACTCGATGGCCAAGGAGATCGGCGAGGACGGCGCCTTCGCCATCGTCACCTCGACCTTCACCACGCCCAACCAGGCGCGCTGGATTTCGGAGATGCAGGCCTATCAGACCAAATGCCATCCGAACATGAAGTGGCTGGAGACGGTCGAGGCGCAGGAAGACAACATCCTGTCCTTCAACCAGGCCAACACGCTCATCAACAAGTATGGCGACGATCTGAAAGGCATCTTCGGCATGACCTCCGTCGCCACCCCGGCGGCTGCGGAAGCCGTTACCCAGGCCGGCAAGTGCGGCAAGGTGGCGGTGGTGGGCCTGGCCACGCCGAACGCCATGAAGCCCTACGTCAATAAGGACTGTGTGAAGTCGGTGGTGCTGTGGAACCCCGTCGATCTCGGTTATGCGGCTGCCTATGTGCTGCGCGCGACCGCCGACGGCGACCTCAAGCCCGGCTCGACCTCGGTGAAGGCCGGCAAGCTTGGCGAACTCTCGGTCATCAACGGTTCCGAGATCCTGCTCGGCGCGCCGACCGTGTTCACCAAGGACAACATCAACGACTTCGATTTCTGATCGAAGACCGGCGGGGGCGTCCTGCGCCCCCGCCACGCTCGCCCCAAGGCCGAAGCGAAGGAATTTGTCGCCATGTCCCAATCCGTCTCCTGGCAAGCGGAACTCGACGCGCTCAAGGCGCTCTCGGCGCGCATCGGATCGGACCCGCTGCTGACGCAGGGCGCTGGCGGCAACACCTCGCTCAAGGTCGACGGCACGCTTTGGATCAAGGCCTCGGGGACGTGGCTCGCCGATGCGCTGGAGCGCGACATCATGGTGCCGGTCGCCTTCGGGCCGCTCCTCGATGCGGTGGCAGCCATCGATCCGGTCGCGGAGCGGGCGCATGAATTCACCATAGCGGCGCAGAACGCTTCAGGGCTGCGGCCGTCCATCGAGACGACCGTGCATGCGCTGCTGCCGCAATGCGTGGTGCTGCACGTCCATTGCGTCGACACCATCGCCTTTGCCGTGCGCGCGGATTGCGTGGAGCAGATCTTGCCGCGGCTGGAAGGGCTCAACTGGGCCTACGTGCCCTATGCCCGGCCCGGCCTGCCGCTGGCGCTGGCGATCGCAGAGCATCGCGACCAGCGGCCCGACGTGCTGGTGCTCGCCAATCACGGGCTGGTCGTCGCGGCAGAGACGGTGGATGCGGCCGAAGCGCTTCTGCTCGAGGTGAAGCAGCGGCTGCGCGCCGAACCGCGCCGTCCGGAGGCCGCCGCCGATACCGGATGGCTGGAAGAAGCCGCAGGGGCCGCAGATGTTTCCTACCGGCTGCCGCAGTCGGACGTCGCACATGATGCGGCGCTCGATCCGGCAAGTCTCGAGATCGCCGCCCTCGGCAGCCTCTATCCCGACCATGTCATCTTTCTGGGGCAGGGCTCGACCATCGCCAGTGCAGGCGAGGGTGCTGCGGCGGTCGCGCGGCGGCTCGGCTTTGCACCGGCCTCGCTCCTGTTTCCGGGCAAGGGCGTGCTGATGCGCGCCGACATGCCGCCCGGCGCGGATGCGATGGCGCGCTGCCTTGCCGATGTCCTGGCCCGCATTCCCGCAGGCGCGCCGATACGCGTGCTGACGGCCGGGGAGATCCTTCAACTCACCGACTGGGATGCCGAGAAATATCGGCAAGAGCTTGCCCGCAAGGCTGTAAGGAAGATCGCGTAAAGATGATGATATCTGGTTCGCTTCAAACGCTTTTACCCCCACCCCTAACCCCTCCCCTCAAGGGGGAGGGGGACTTGGCGCGCGGCAGCTTCCCCTCCTCCTTGAGGGGAGGGGTTAGGGGTGGGGGTGCATTCTTTCAAATGTGCGGCCTGTTTTGATGCCCCCCCTTTCCATCGGCATCGACCTCGGCACCTCCGGCGCGCGCGCCGTGGCGATGACCGCCGATTTCGAGATCGTGGCGCAAGGCGCGGCGAAGCTCTCGGCATTCGGAGGCGATCCACGCGACCCGGCAATCTGGTGGCTGGCGGTGCGGGCGGCACTCGCCGAGACGCTTGCCGGAATCGGGCAAGCAAGAGTGGGTGCCATTGCCGTGGACGGGACCTCGGGCACCGTCCTGGCGATCGACGGAAAAGGCGATCCGCTCGCGCCGCCGCTGATGTATGACCACAAGGTCGACGACGCGGTGCTGCTCGCCCGCGTCGCGCAGATCGTTCCGGCGCAGAGCGCGGCTCACGGCGCGACCTCCGGTCTTGCCAAGGCGCTGGCGCTGCAACCGACGCCGGGCGTGGCCGCAATCGTCCATCAGGCCGACTGGATCGCGGGGCGGCTCACCGGGCGCTTCGACACGACCGACGAAAACAACGCCCTCAAGACAGGCTACGACCCGCTGGAGCGCCGCTGGCCGGACTGGATCGGGGCGACGGGCCTCGATCCGACGCTGCTGCCGCGCGTGGTTGCCGCGGGAACACCGGTGGGAACGCTGGCGCCGGAGATTGCGGATGCGTTTGGTCTCGACCGTGATGCCTCCGTGGTGGCTGGAACGACCGACGGCTGCGCCTCGTTCCTGGCGACGGGCGCCGACCGGCCGGGCGACGGGGTGACGGCGCTGGGCTCGACCCTGACATTGAAGCTGTTGTGCGATCGGCCCGTCTTCGCGCCCGAATTCGGCATCTACAGCCATCGCGTCAACGGATTGTGGCTCGCCGGCGGCGCGTCGAACAGCGGCGGCAAGGTTCTGGCGCATCATTTCCCGGCCGACTCGATCGAGGCCCTTTCCGCCGGGATCGATCCCGCCACCGAGACGGGTCTCGATTACTACCCCCTGATCGTCCCCGGCGAGCGTTTCCCGGTCGCGGATGCGGGCTGGCCGCCGCGGCTGACGCCGCGTCCGGCTTCGGACGTCGACTTCCTCAAGGGCATGCTGGAGGGCATCGCCGCCATCGAGAAGCTTGGCTACGACCGGCTGGCCGAACTCGGCGCGCCGCCCCTGCGTTCCGTGCGCAGCGTCGGCGGCGGCGCGGCCAACCGGGCCTGGACGGCGATGCGGCAACGCCGGCTCGGCGTTCCTTTCCTGCCAGCCCTGTCGGATGAGGCCGCCGCCGGCAGCGCCCGGCTGGCGCTGGCCGGGATGAAGACCCTGGGGATGGTGCCGTGAGTGCCTCGTCGACCTCCGTTCATCCGGTTCAGCTTGCCGGCGGACTGCGCGAGCTCGCGGCGCAGTTCGACGTTTTCATCCTCGATCAGTTCGGGGTCCTGCATGACGGGACCGCACCCTATCCCGGCGCTGTCGAAGCGCTGTCGAAACTCAAGGCGGCGGGCAAGCGCAGCCTGCTGCTGTCCAATTCCGGCAAGCGCTCGGCGCCGAACGAGGCCCGGCTGGAGAAGCTCGGCTTCGTGCCCGGCAGTTGGGATCACTTCCTGTCGTCGGGCGAGTTCGCGTGGCGGAGCCTGCAAAAATCGCTGCGGGACAGGCCGGGGCTGCGTTGCCTTCTGGTCGCGCGCGACGGCGACCGCTCTGCGGTCGACGGACTGCCGCTCGTCCTGACGGAGCGCGGCGAGGACGCCGATATCGTGCTCCTGTCGGCCAGCGAGGGCGACCGTTACGATCTCGACCACTACAGGCAATTGCTGGGCCCGCCAGCAGCCCGCGGCGTCGAATGCCTGTGCACCAATCCGGACAAGATCATGCTGGCCGCCGGCGGGCCGCGTTTCGGGGCAGGGCGCATCGCCGACCTCTATGCGGAGATGGGCGGGCCGGTGACATGGATCGGCAAGCCGTTTCCCGACATCTACATCGCCGCGCTCGCCATGCTCGGCAATCCCGACCCGGCCCGCGTAATCTGTGTCGGCGACAGCATCGAGCACGACATCGCCGGCGGGCGAGGTGCGGGACTGGCGAGTGCGCTTGTCACGACGGGCGTTCTGGAAACCGCGTCGACGGAGGACCGGGAAACGCTGTACGCCCGCCACGGCGCGAGGCCGGATTTCCTGCTGCAAAGGTTCGCGTGGTGAGCGCCGCGCCAAGGGAGACTGTCATGGAAGCGATGATCGCCGCCGACGCCGTCGAAAAGAACAACGCATCAAGGGAGAAGGCCCTTCGTTCGGACTACGAGGCGCTGGGCGGGCAACTGGCGCGGCGGGGCATCGACATCGGGGCCGTGCTGAAGAAGGTCGAGGCCTTCGGCGTCGCCATCCCGTCCTGGGGCGTCGGCACCGGCGGCACGCGCTTTGCCCGGTTCCCCGGTGAGGGCGAGCCGCGCGACGTGTTCGACAAGATCGAGGATTGCGCCGTCATCCAGCAACTCACCCGCGCGACGCCGACCGTGTCGCTGCACATTCCCTGGGACAAGGCCGACCCCAACCGGCTGAAACAGGCGGCGGCGCGCTTCGGCCTCGGCTTCGACGCCATGAACTCCAACACCTTCTCCGACGCGGCGGACCAGAAGCGCTCCTACAAGTTCGGCTCGCTCAGCCACGCCGACGCCGCCGTGCGCCGACAGGCGGTGGAACACAACATCGAGTGCATCGAGATCGGCAAGACGATCGGTTCGAAGGCCCTGACGATCTGGATCGGCGACGGCTCCAATTTTCCCGGACAGGTGAATTTCGCCCGCGCCTTCCGGCGCTATCTCGATGCGGTCGGGGAAATCTACGAGGCGCTGCCCGACGACTGGCGCCTTTTCACCGAGCACAAGATGTACGAGCCGGCCTTCTATTCCACCGTCGTGCAGGACTGGGGCACCAACTACATGATCGCCAGGGAACTCGGCCCCAAGGCGTTCTGCCTCGTCGACCTCGGCCACCATGCGCCCAACGTCAATATCGAGATGATCGTGTCGCGGCTCATCCAGTTCGGCAAGCTGGGCGGCTTCCATTTCAACGATTCGAAATATGGCGACGATGACCTCGACGCCGGTTCGATCGACCCCTACCGGCTGTTCCTCGTCTTCAACGAATTGGTGGACGCCGAGCTTTCGGGGGCGGAGGGCTTCGATCCCGCCCATATGCTCGACCAGAGCCACAACGTCACCGATCCGATCGAGAGCCTGATGCTGTCGGCGATCGAGGTGCAGCGCGCCTATGCGCAGGCGCTGCTGGTCGATCGCCGGGCGCTGGAGGGTTTCCAGGAGGCCAACGACGCGCTGATGGCGACGCAGACGCTGAAAGCGGCCTATCGCACCGATGTCGAGCCGATCCTGGCGATGGCGCGCCTCAATCGCGGCGGCGCGATCGATCCGGTCGCGGCCTATCGCGCCGCCGGCTATCGGCAAAAGGTCGCCGCCGAGCGCCCGGCCGTCGCGTCGGGCGGCGGCGGCATCGTATAGGGAGGAAGGATATGCCGGAACGCATCGCCTTCCGCATGGCCCTCGATCCCGGCCAGGCCGCGGAATACCGCAGGCGGCATGACGCGATCTGGCCCGAGATGCTGGCGGCGCTGCGTGATGCGGGTGTATCGGACTACACGATCTGGCTCGACCCGGAGACGAACCATCTGTTCGCGACCCTGGTGCGCGCGGACGATCACACGATGGATGCGCTGCCGCGCACCGATGCGAACCGGCGCTGGTGGGACTTCATGGCCGACATCATGCACACCAACGACCTCGGCGAACCGGTCGCGGTGCCGCTGGAGAATGTCTTCAAGATGGACTAGTCGCACCCGGACGGACCGGGTGAAACAATTGCTGAGAGAAAGGCGAAGATGATGACCGACAAGGCGCTGCGCGAGGAGATGGTGGCGATCTGCCGCCGCATGAATTCGAGCGGCATAAACCAGGGCACGGCGGGCAATCTTTCCGTGCGCTCGGGCGACGGGTTCCTGATCACTCCGTCCAGCCTCCCCTATGACGCGATGACGCCGGACGACATCGTCGAGATGGATTTCTCCGGCACCTATGCCGGGCGCCGTCCGTCGTCCGAATGGCGCTTCCACCGCGATATCCTCAAGGCGCGCCAGGACATCGACGTCGTGCTGCATTGCCACTCCATCTACGCCACGACGCTGGCCTGTCATCACAAGACCGTCCCGAGTTTCCACTACATGACCGGCGTCGCCGGCGGCACGACGATCCGCTGTTCGCGCTACGCCACCTTCGGCACGCAGGAACTCTCGGACGCCGCGCTGGAGGCGCTGGAGGGGCGGCTTGCCTGCCTGCTTGGCCAGCACGGGCAGATCTCGCTGGGCAAGTCGATGGAATCGGCCCTGTGGCTGGCCGTCGAGGTGGAGACGCTGTCGCGCGTCTACGTGCAGGCGCTGACGCTCGGCGAGCCGCCGATCCTGCCCGACGAGGAGATGGAGCGCGTGATCGCTCAGATGAAGCGCATGAGCTACGGTTTCGGTCCCGAAGCCGAGGGCAGCAACGACGTGGCGCGCCCGCGCTCCAACTGATCCCGCCTGATCGGACGCCGGGGCGGGTTATCCCAGCCCCGGCAGCATCGCCTTGGCGCCGTCGAACATCATCTCGACGGCGATGGCGGCCAGGATCATGCCCATCAGGCGCGTCATCACCACGCGCATCCTCGCGGACAGAAGTCTGCCGATGGCCGAGGCGAAGAACAGCACGACGAAGAGCGCCGCCAGGACAGCGACGAGCACGAGTGCGAAGGCCGTGGCCTGCGCCATGCCGTCCGCCTGCGCCGAATAGATGATCAGCGTCGCTATCGTGCCCGGCCCTACGATCATCGGAAAGGTCATGGGGTAGAAGGTGATGTTGTCGTCGCTGTCGTCATTGGCCGCATCGTCCGCCTTTTTCTCATGGTCGCCGCGCTCGTGGGCGGTGATCGGCTTGCCGTTCAGCATCGACAGCGCGATCCCGAGCAGCACCAGGCCGCCGGCGACGCGGAAGGAATCGATCGTCACGCCGAAGAAGCCGATGATGGCGCTGCCCGCGAAAGCGACTATGGCGCACATGACGGTGGTATAAAGCGTGATCCTGACAGCCATCGCGCGCTGTTCGGCTACGCTTCTGCCGTCGGAAGGACAGGAAGATCGGCAGGGTGATGAACGGGTTCATGATGGCGAAAAGGGCGCCGAGGAACTTGGCGGCGAAGGCGAGATCCATTTTTCCATCCTTCGGCACGCCTGGGCGCGTGTAGGTTTGATCCATACGCAGACCTGTCCGGAGTGATTTGGTGAAGGATCCCTACGACATACTGGGCGTCCAGAAGACGGCGAGCGCAGCCGCCATAAGAAGTGCCTATCGCAAGCTCGCCAAGAAGCTGCATCCCGATCTCAATCCCGGCGACAAGTCGGCCGAGGAGAAATTCAAGGAAGTCTCGGGCGCCTACGACCTGCTCGGCGACGAGGACAAGCGCAAGCGCTTCGACAACGGCGAGATCGATGCCTCGGGAGCGGAACGGCCGCCGCAGCATTTCTACCGCGAATACGCCTCGGCGGCGCGCGACCATCCCTACGCCGACGAGTCGGGCTACGCCGATTTCATGGAGGGGGAGGACGCCTTCGCCGAACTGTTGCGGCGGGCGCAGCATGCCCGGGCGAACCGGCGCGGGCAGGATATGCACTACCGTCTGGCGATCGATTTCGGCGAGTCGATCGCCGGCGCCACCAAGCGCATCACACTGCCGACCGGCGGCACGCTGGACGTGAAAATTCCTCCGGGCCTTGTCGACGGACAGGTGATCCGGCTCAAGGGCAAGGGAGAGCCGGGGGCGGGCAGCGGTGGCGCGGGCGACGCCCTGATCGAGGTGGAGGTCACGCCGGACAGGCGCTTTGCGCGCGAGGGCGACGACATCTCGCTGGACCTGCCGGTTTCGCTGACGGAGGCCGTGATGGGCGGCCGCGTGCGCGTGCCGACACCCACCGGCGACGTGACCATGTCGGTGCCGAAAGGCTCGAACACCGGCACGGTGCTGCGGCTCAAGGGCAAGGGCGCGCCGCGCAAGGGTGGCGGCCGCGGCGACCAGTTCGTCAAGTTGAAGATCGTCCTGCCGAAAGGCCCCGATTCCGAGCTTGAGGCATTCGTCGAGACCTGGGCGAAAGGCAAGGACTTCGATCCACGCGAGGCCATGAGATGATGAAGATGACCAAGCAGGAATTCCTGGCCTCTTCCGGCATCCATGTGCGCACGCTGGACCTGTGGATCGAGCAGGAATGGCTGGCGCCCGAACAGACGCCGGAAGGCGCCCGGTTCAGCGATATCGACGTGGCGCGCGCCCGCTTCATCCGCGACCTCAGGGACGACATCGGCGCGAATGAAGAGGGTATCGACGTCATCCTGCACCTGCTCGACCAGTTGCACGGCCTGCGCCGGACGCTTGCCGAACTGCGGGACAACATGAAGTCGCGGCAGGGCGATTAGCCTTCGCAGTTCAATTGACGCGGCGAGCGGCTTCTTCGACGCAACGCCCGCAAACCTGGCACGACATCGCCACACCGGCTGAAGTGATGCCGGTGTCGCCGGATCGTTCGCACGCGCGAGACGCTCGCCGGTCGCTGTTTCTCACGCCGCCGATGGGCCGGGGTCGTCGCCGGCGACAGACGGCTCAGGCGCCATCGCGCCGCCGCTGACGAGCCGGAGCCGTGGCCGCTGCGGAACGGGTTGCACGGCACGCGCCCGCCTTTGAGCTTCGGGCTGGTACAGCACGGCGAGCAGCGTCACCGGCTTCTCGTGGCCCTGCTCGTCGATCATGCAGGTCTGGCCTTCGGCCATACCCAGCAGGGCAATCCCTCTCATGGTGGAGAGCGGAAGAAACATGCCGACGGGTCCGTTGATGCGGCCGAGCGAGAGCACTCTCGTCTCGTCGGGGCCGTCGCCGGCGCGGAAGCTGACGCGGCTGCTGAGCGTCGCGACGGTGTCGGGCACGTCGTCACGAAGGACAACGGTGGCATTGCGGATCTTGCGCCGCAGCAGGGGCAGCAGCGGATCGTCAGGGCCGCAGCGGTCGCTGACGACTTCGAGAATGGTCAAGTCCTTGGTGGTGAGAATGCAGGCGTCATCGTACATCGCGTGTCTCCGTGCCCGGGGGATGCTGTCATGGTCGAGATCGGGGTCCCTGGCCGCGCGACGCGCGACGCAGGGCTCAGGATCCTGCGATGAGGGATCCTCCGAACAGGCGGAGACGATGGCGGTTGTGCATGATGCTGCGGCCGGGCGTCAGGCGGAAACGGCTTCCGTCGCCGGATGCGGGACGACATCCAGGACGGTCAGCCGGTTCGATCTGCCGTCGCGCGACGTCCAGTCCATGGACTGGCCTTTGGCGAGGCCGAGCAGGGCGATGCCGATGGGAGTCATCACTGAAATCCTGCCTTGCTCGATGTCGGCATCCGCCGGGTAGGTCAGGGTCACCGTGCGTTGCTCACCGCCCTCGATGGCATAGCGCACGGTGGATCCGATCGCCACCGAACCGCGGGTCTGGTCCGGCCTGGCCACGACTTTCGCCCTGTCGAGTTCTGCCAGAAGGCTTTCGGCGACGTCGGGATTGCGCGCGGCAAACGCCTCGGCGAGGCGGTAGAGCCGGTCATGGTCCGCTCGATGCACTGTGATGGCCGGCTTGCGGCCGGCGCCGGTTCTCGCTGTCATGTCGTGATCTCGCTTCTTGCCGCTTGCCTCGGGCGAGCGGCGCGGTCTGTCTATTGGATGAAAGATGTCGCGCGAGGAGCGAAACCGGCCAGGGGTTTCGCATTGTCGGGTCCCGCGGCAGGGATGCGCGACGCAGCCGTGCCGGGGCTCAAGCGCCCGCGATGGGGCACACCCTGAAAATCACCAGAAGATGATGCGCAACCTGCAACATGCCCAAGACATCGGAAATGATGCCCGGGAAGTCAAGGGCAACCGATCGATCGTAAGCGCTGTTCCGGCGGCACCTTTCGCGCGTGGTCGTGAGGAACGATGTTCGGAGCCTTTGAGGGCTTCGACATATGACGATTACAGAGCT
>Ga0222426_100463_pt1 | contig 26349 bp, 22 predicted proteins | sample 2B50Ametagenome_FD_180087 | JGI IMG/M metagenome (GOLD analysis project Ga0222426, IMG submission 180087) | Enriched microbial communities from leaf-cutter ant dump, University of Wisconsin, Madison, United States - 2B50A (version 2) | ecosystem: Environmental > Terrestrial > Nest > Insects nest...
TCATCTTCGGCTTCGCCCTGGAAATCGCCCTGGGCCGCCTCAAGTACCTCGCCCTGTACCTGGTCAGCGGGCTGTGCTCCGGCCTGCTGTGGTGGGCGCTGGACCCGGTGTGGGTGACCGGCATCGGCGCCTCCGGCGCCATCTCCGGGCTGATGGGCATGTACATCGGCGTCTACGGGTTGCGGCGCATCCGCTTCTTCTACTGGCTGGGGCCGCTGCTCGGCTACTTCAGCGCGCCGGCGCTGTGGATACTGCCGCTGTGGATGGGCAAGGAGCTCTACGGCCTGCTGCGCGCCGCCGACCACGTCAACTACTACGCCCACCTCGGCGGCCTGGCCTCGGGCTTCCTGCTGGTGTGGCTGCCGCGCCGCTTCGGGCGGCTGAAGGTCGACGAGGCCTACCTGGCCAAGGAAGACCCGGACGCCGGCTTCAAGCGCGACCTGGCCGCCCTCGACGCCCTGATCGGCCGCTTCGCCCTGGACCAGGCGGCGAGCCGCGGGCAGGACCTGCTGCAGCGCCACCCCGGGCGCCTGCTGCTGATCGAGCGCCTGTACGGCGTGGCCGTCTCCCGCCAGGACGCCGCGCTGCTCGGCGCCGTGCTCAAGCAGTTGTTCGCCCTGCCGCCGAGCGAGGCCGCAGCGCTGCTGCGCCGTCTGGCCGACGACAGCGCCGCGGAGAAACAGCGCCAGCTGGCCCACCCCGTGGTGCAACTGCACCTGCTGCAACGGCTCCTGCAACTGGAGGACGGAGCGCGCGCCCTGGGTGCCTGGCGGCGCCTGGCGAAAAGCGGCCAGCACCCGGCGCAGCTACCGCAGATGACGCTGCAACTGGCCAAGCGCCTCGGCGCCCAGCGCGACAGCCAGGGCCTGCGCGAACTGGCGCAGTTCCTTCGTCAGCGCTACCCCGAGGCCGAGCAGACGCGCCAGCTGGCGCTCTACCAGCAGCAACTGGCGCGCTGACGAAAAGGCCCCGCCGGCTTGCGCCGGCGGGGCCCAGTGAAACCTCGCGCTGGATTACAGGCGGTCGCTGAAGTCGCGGACTTCCCGCTCCGCGCGGTCGCGGCTCCAGCCATAGCGTTCCTGCAGCTTGCCGACCAGGTATTCGGCATGTCCGTCCGCCACTTGCAGGTCGTCGTCGGTCAGCTTGCCCCACTTTTCCTTCAGGGTGCCGGACAGCTGCTTCCACTTGCCCTTGATCACGTCGGAATTCATCACGCTATTCCTCGTTCGATGGGCAGGCCCGGCGCGAGCCGGGCCGCCATTGTCAGTCCACGGCCTTCAGGCCGTCGGCGGATACCGCCTTGACGCCCTTGATGCCCTTGGTGGTTTCGATCGCCAGGTCACGCTCGGCGTCGGTCTTCACGGTACCGGACAGGGAGACCACGCCCTGGTTGGTTTCCACCTTGATGCTGGTGCCGCTGATGTCCTTGTTGGCGATCAGGCTGGATTTCACCTTGCTGGTGATCCAGGTATCGGAAACCGCTTCCTCGGTCTTCTGCACGGTGTCATTCGCAGCGAGGGTCGTCGGTTGCGCGAACACCGGGCTGGCGAGCGAGAAGCTCAGGGCGGAAGCGGTGGCAGCGGCAAGGGCCAGTTTGCTGAAACGGTGTTTCATGGCGATCTCTCCTGTACTTTGCAAGGAACTGCGACCATGCCTGGCGGCAGTTTCACAAGGGATATCGCAAGCTCCGGGCCAGTTTTTCCGCGAAGGCTAATTCCTTTTAAATCAAACACCTAGCAAAATCGCCCGGGGCCCCTGGACCGGCAAATTGCACACTGGGGGCCAAGGCGCCGTGCAATTTGCACGGGCTAACCGCCCTGGCGGGCCATCTTCTCCAGCACCTGTTCCAGGCTGGCCACCTCGGCGAGCAACGGCGTGTCCGGGTAGCGCTGGCGGATGAACGCCAGCAGCTTGCCGGCCGGCTCCAGTTGCCCGAGGCCTTCGGCGAAGCCGCGCGCGGCCAGCAGGTACGCCCGCGGAATCTGCGGGTACTGCGGGAAGCGCTGGTGCAGGTTGCGCAGCAGACTCAGGGCCTCGCGGGCCTTGTGCCGCTGCAGCAGCACCTCGGCGATGCGTTCGCACACCAGCGGGTCGTCCGGCAGGTAGTCGGCCTGCAACTGCCGGGCATTGAGCAGCGCGCCGGCCGCCAGTTGCGGGTTCAGCCGCGTCGCCAGGGGCAGGTAGTCCGCCAGGTGGGCCAGGCAGGCCTCGCGCTCGTTCAGCCCGTACAGCAGCTGGTGGTAGCGCTCGTTCAGGCGCAGGTCCTCGGGGTCCTGGCGCAGGGTCGCGGCCAGGGTTTCCACGGCGGCACCGCCCTGCCCTTCCTTCACCCGCACCTCGGCTTCGGCCAGCGCCCGGCGCCGGCGCCATTCGGCCTCTGGGAAGCCCTGCACGAGGTCATCGCCGGCCACCGCGTAGCCCAGCGCGCCCTGGTACTGGAACACGGCGTAACCCATCATTGCGCACATCACCACGCCGAAGTAGCCGAGCAGCGCCACCATCACCGGCATCAGCACTACCTTGGGCAGGCCGAAGCCGAGCAGCCAGGCCAGGTAGTTCGGCGATTGCCAGAGGATGAACAGGAAGACGCAGAGGATCAGGTAGCGCCAACCCATGGCGCCGATCACCTGGCCGACTTCCACCGGGCTGAGCGCCGCGCCCAGGCTCTTGTCCAGGGCCAGGCGGATGATGCTGGCCGGCAACACCAGCACCAGGGCGACGTTCACCGCCCAGAACAGCGAGGGATTGTCGAAGTCCGCGGCCAGCCACAGCAGCACCGCGGCCACGACGAACACCGCCAGCTGGCGCAGGAAGGCGCCCAGGCTGGAGAGGTCGAAGGCCTCGCCCAGGCCGGGCGCATCGTTGCTGCCCAGGCTGACCACCTCGATGACGCTGTGCAGGTACTTGGTGGCCACGCTCAGCAGGGCCAGCCACAGCAGCAGCATGCTGGGCATGAACAGACTGGCCAGGGCCAGCGCCGCGGCGAACATCAGCGGGCCCGGTTGCAGGGCGTAGGCGAAGAACTTCGGCAGGCGCTCCCAGAACGGCTGGGCGCTGTTGGCCGCGCCCAGGTACTGCAGGCCATTGCGGCACAGCGGGCAGGCCGGGGCGTATTCCGGCGCGTCGGCGTTCAGCGGCACGCAGCAGTCGCCGTAGTGGCGCTGGCACGGCAGGCAGAACCAGGTGGCGGGCTGCGCCTGGTGGTAGTGGCAGTAGTGCTTGTCCATCGGCCTGGCTGTCCTTGCGTGCTGGCGAGGCGCCATTTTCCAGGCAAAAAAAGAGGGCCCGCAAGGGGCCCTCTTTCATTTTGCTACCGCTTAGACGCCAGAGGCTTCGGCAGCTGCCACATCTTTAATAGAGAGCTTGATGCGGCCACGGTTGTCGACGTCCAGAACCAGGACCTTGACTTCCTCGCCTTCCTTGAGCACGTCGGTGACCTTGTCGATGCGCTTGTCGCTGATCTGCGAGATGTGCACCAGACCGTCCTTGCCCGGCAGGATGTTGACGAAGGCGCCGAAGTCGACGATGCGCTCGACCTTGCCGACGTAGATCTTGCCGATCTCGGCTTCCGCGGTGATGCCCAGGACGCGCTGCTTGGCGGCCTCGGCGGCTTCCTTGGTTTCGCCGTAGATCTTCACGCTGCCGTCGTCCTCGATGTCGATCGAGGCCTTGGTCTCTTCGCAGATGCCGCGGATGGTGGCGCCGCCCTTGCCGATGACGTCGCGGATCTTGTCCGGATCGATCTTCATCGACAGCATGGTCGGGGCATTTTCCGACAGCTCGGCGCGCGGCTGGGCGATGACCTGGTTCATCTGGCCGAGGATGTTCAGACGCGCTTCCAGCGCCTGCTCCAGGGCGATCTCCATGATCTCTTCGGTGATGCCGTTGATCTTGATGTCCATCTGCAGGGCGGTGACGCCCTTGTCGGTACCGGCGACCTTGAAGTCCATGTCGCCCAGGTGGTCTTCGTCACCCAGGATGTCGGTCAGGACGGCGAACTTGTCACCTTCCTTGACCAGGCCCATGGCGATGCCGGCAACCGGAGCGCGAACCGGCACGCCGGCGTCCATCAGCGCCAGGGAGGCGCCGCACACGGAAGCCATGGAGCTGGAACCGTTGGATTCGGTGATCTCGGAAACCACGCGGATGGTGTAGGGGAACTCGTCCTGCGACGGCAGCATGGCGGCGACGCCACGACGGGCCAGGCGGCCGTGGCCGATTTCGCGACGGCCCGGGCTGCCCATGCGGCCGCACTCACCCACCGAGAACGGCGGGAAGTTGTAGTGCAGCATGAACGGGTCCTTGCGCTCGCCTTCGAGGGTGTCGAGCAGTTGGGCGTCACGGGCGGTGCCGAGGGTGGCGACGACCAGGGCCTGGGTTTCGCCACGGGTGAACAGGGCCGAGCCGTGGGTCTTGCCGAGCACGCCGACTTCGATCTTCAGCGGACGCACGGTGCGGGTGTCGCGACCGTCGATACGCGGCTTGCCGTTGACGATGTTCTCGCGAACGGTGCGGTATTCCAGCAGGCCGAATACGTCCTTGACCTCACCGGCCGGGTACTGGCCTTCGCCTTCGCCGGCGAACCTGGCGACGATCTCGTCGCGCAGGGCGTCCAGGGCCGCGTAGCGATCCTGCTTGATGGTGATGGTGTAGGCATCGGAGATAGCCGCGCCGAACTCGGCCTTGATGGCCTCGACCAGGGCGGTGTTCTCGGCCGGAGCGCTCCAGTTCCAGCTCGGCTTGCCGGCTTCGGTAGCCAGCTCGGCGACGGCGCGGATGACTGCCTGGAACTCTTCATGGGCGTACAGCACGGCGCCCAGCATCTGGTCTTCGGTCAGCTCGTCGGCTTCGGACTCGACCATCAGCACGGCGTCGGAGGTGCCGGCCACGACCATGTCGAGGCTGGAGCTCTGCAGTTGCTCGTAGGTCGGGTTGAGGATGTAGCCGACTTCCGGGTGGAAGCCGACACGGGCGGCGCCGATCGGGCCGGCGAAGGGAATGCCGGAGATCGCCAGGGCGGCGGAGGTGCCGATCATGGCGGCGATGTCCGGATCGGTCTTCTTGCCGGTGGAAACGACGGTGCAGACGACCTGCACTTCGTTCATGAAGCCTTCGGGGAACAGCGGGCGGATCGGACGATCGATCAGGCGCGAGGTCAGGGTTTCCTTCTCGGAAGGACGGCCTTCACGCTTGAAGAAACCACCGGGGATGCGGCCGGCTGCGTAGGTCTTTTCCTGGTAGTGGACGGACAGCGGGAAGAAGCCCTTGTTCGGGTCGGCCTGCTTGGCGCCCACGACGGTGACCAGCACGGTGACGTCGTCCATGGTGACCAGCACGGCGCCGGTGGCCTGGCGGGCGATGCGGCCAGTCTCGAGGGTTACGGTCGATTGACCGAACTGGAATTTCTTGGTTACCGGGTTCACGGTGTCTTTACCTTCACTTAGTTGCCTTGGGGGAAATCGTGGAAATGCCGGGAGTCGGACCCGATGACATTCCCTAAAAAGCGAGAAGCCGGGAGCCCGAAGCCAACGACCGGTTTGCACCGACCGTCGACCCCAGACTCCCAGCTTCCCACTTCAGGCTTGCCGTCTTAGCGACGCAGGCCCAGGCGACCGATCAGGGCGCTGTAACGAGCAGTGTCCTTGTTCTTCAGGTAGTCCAGCAGCTTGCGGCGCTGGTTGACCATGCGGATCAGGCCACGACGGGAGTGGTGGTCTTTGCCGTTGGCCTTGAAGTGGTCCTGCAGCTTGTTGATGTTGGCGGACAGCAGGGCAACCTGCACTTCCGGGGAACCGGTGTCGCCTTCAGCTTGCTTGTACTCGTTTACGATCTGGGCTTTCTCTTGGACGCTCAGTGCCATGATGGGCTTTCCTCTGAGGTAACAGGCCAGGGACTTTTCCCTGTGTTCATAAAGGAGGTGTGACCGTGCCTGTTGACAGCCACCCTCGGGTTTCCGGCCTTACGACCGAATCAGTCGACGCGGCGCGATGCGCCCGTCGTCGGTCACTTCACCGATACCGATGAAGCGACCTTCGTGATCCTGTACCCGCAGCATGCCGAACTTCGGTGCCTCGGGTGCGCGTACCGGCTGCCCGTGCAGCCAGTAGTAGGCGCTGTGCTCGGACAGCTGCAGCAGCGGCCAGTGCTCCAGGCCGGCGTCCACCGGCAGCAGGAAGCGGTCGAGGGCCTCGTTGCCGCCCTCGGCATGGACCTGCACCAGTTCCTCCAGCGTCACCGCCTGGGCCAGGCCGAAGGGGCCCGCCTGGGTGCGGCGCAGCGCAGCCACGTGGGCTCCGCAGCCCAGCTCGCGGCCGATGTCCTCGACCAGGGTGCGGATGTAGGTGCCCTTGCTGCAGGAAACGGCCAGGGTGGCGCAAGGCGCCTCGAAGGCCAGCAGATCCAAGCGCGCAATAGTAACAGAACGCGCCTCGCGCTCCACTACCTCTCCTGCGCGGGCCAACTTGTACAGCGGCTGGCCGTCCTTCTTCAGTGCCGAATACATCGGCGGCACCTGCTCTATCTCGCCGCTGAAGCGCGGCAGCAGGGCCTCCAGGGCCTCCCGACCGACGGTCACCTGGCGTTCCTCGAGCACTTCGCCCTCGGCGTCGCCGGTGGTGGTGGTGACGCCCAGCTGGGCCACGGTCTCGTAGCCCTTGTCGGCATCCAGCAGGTACTGGGAGAACTTGGTGGCCTCGCCGAAGCACAGCGGCAGCACGCCGGTGGCCAGGGGGTCGAGGCTGCCGGTGTGCCCGGCCTTTTCCGCATTGAGCAGCCAGCGCACCTTCTGCAGGGCCTGGTTGGAGCTCATGCCGCGCGGCTTGTCGAGCACCAGCACGCCGTTGACCGCACGGCGGATACGTTTCACCTGGGCCACGCCTTACTCCTCGGAACCGCCACCGTGACGACGGTCTTCCGCCACCGCCCGCTCGATCAGCGCCGACAGCTCGGCACCGCGGCGGATGCTGGCGTCATAGCTGAAATGCAGCTGCGGCACGGTGCGCAGCTTCATCGCCTTGCCCAGGTGCATGCGCAGGAAGCCGGCAGCGTCGTTGAGGATCGAGACGTTCTGCTTGATCAGCTCGGCGTTGTCGTCCTGCCCCATCACGGTGATGAACACCTTGGCGTGGGACAGGTCGCGCGCCACGTCGACGCCAGTGATGGTCACCAGGCCCAGGCGCGGGTCCTTGACCTCGCGCTGGATCAGCAGCGCCAGTTCGCGCTGCATCTGATCGCCGATACGTTGGGTACGGCTGTACTCTTTTGCCATTTTCCTAACCTGCTTCCGGTGGCCCATGGGCACCGGACGAATAAGCGGCAAACGCCCGGATCAGCAAGGCTGACCCGGGCGCTGCGTTTACGCTCGTCGGCCCTTACAGGGTACGAGCGACTTCGACCTTCTCGAACACTTCGATCTTGTCGCCGACGCGGACGTCGTTGTAGCTCTTCACGCCGATACCGCACTCCATGCCGGCACGGACTTCGGCCACGTCGTCCTTGAAGCGGCGCAGCGATTCCAGCTCGCCTTCGAAGATCACCACGTCGTCGCGCAGTACGCGGATCGGACGGTTGCGGTGCACCAGGCCCTCGGTGACCATGCAGCCGGCGACCGCGCCGAACTTCGGCGAACGGAACACGTCACGCACTTCGGCGATACCCAGGATGTTCTCGCGGACATCGCTGCCGAGCATGCCGGTCAGGGCTTTCTTGACGTCTTCGATGATGTCGTAGATCACGTTGTAGTAACGCATGTCCAGGCCTTCGGCCTCGACGATCTTGCGCGCACCGGCGTCGGCACGGACGTTGAAGCCGAACAGCACCGCATTGGAGGCCAGCGCCAGGTTGGCATCGGATTCGGTGATGCCACCGACGCCGCCGCCGACCACGCGGACCTGCACTTCTTCGTTGCCCAGGCCGCTGAGCGAGCCCTGCAGGGCTTCCAGAGAACCACGCACGTCGGCCTTGAGGACGATGTTGAGGGTCTTCTTCTCTTCCTGGCCCATGTTCTCGAAGATGTTTTCCAGCTTGGCCGACTGCTGGCGAGCCAGCTTGACCTCGCGGAACTTGCCCTGGCGGAACAGCGCGACTTCGCGGGCCTTCTTCTCGTCGGCGACCACGGTCACTTCGTCACCGGCGTCCGGCGTGCCGTCCAGGCCGAGGATTTCGACCGGGATGGACGGGCCAGCTTCCTTGATCGGTTTGCCGTTCTCGTCGAGCATGGCGCGCACGCGGCCGTAGTTCACGCCGCAGAGGATCATGTCGCCCTGGCGCAGGGTACCGTCCTGAACCAGCACGGTGGCTACCGGGCCACGGCCCTTGTCCAGGCGCGATTCGACCACCACGCCACGGCCGGGGGCCGACGGGGTGGCTTTGAGTTCCAGGACTTCGGCCTGCAGCAGCACGGCTTCGAGCAGCTCGTCGACACCGGTACCCATCTTCGCCGAGACCGGCACGAAGGGTGCGTCGCCGCCCCACTCTTCCGGGATCACGTCGAGCGCGGCCAGGCCGTTCTTGATGTTGTCCGGGTTGGCGTCGGGCTTGTCGATCTTGTTGATCGCGACCACGATCGGCACGCCAGCGGCTTTCGCGTGCTGGACGGCTTCCTGGGTCTGCGGCATGACGCCGTCGTCGGCCGCCACCACCAGGATGACGATGTCGGTCGCCTGGGCGCCACGGGCACGCATCGCGGTGAACGCGGCGTGGCCGGGGGTGTCGAGGAAGGTGACCATGCCGCGGTCGGTTTCCACGTGGTAGGCGCCGATGTGCTGGGTGATGCCGCCGGCTTCGCCCGCGGCCACCTTGGCACGGCGGATGTAGTCGAGCAGCGAGGTCTTGCCGTGGTCGACGTGACCCATCACGGTCACTACCGGCGCACGGGCTACCGCCTCGCCTTCGAACTTCAGCGACTCGGCCAGTTGCTCTTCCAGGGCGTTCTCGCTGACCAGCTTGACCTTGTGGCCGAGTTCCTCGGCGATCAGCTGGGCGGTCTCCTGGTCGAGCACCTGGTTGATGGTCACCGGGGTGCCCATCTTGAACATGAACTTGACGACTTCGGCGCCCTTCACCGACATCTGCTGAGCCAGCTCAGCAACTGTGATGGTCTCGCCGATACTCACTTCACGCACAATCGGTCCTGTCGGGCTCTGGAACCCGTGCTGGTTACGCTTCTTCAGCTTCGCCTTGCCGCGACCGCCGCCACGACGACCGAAACTGTCATCGTCATCCACGCCGGAGCGGACAACGCGCGGAGCGGTGGTCTTTTCCTTTTCCTTGATCGACGGGCGATGCTGGGCATGCTTGCGATCGCGGCGCTCGTCTTCCTCTTCGCGCTTCGGCGGACGGCGTACTTCGGCTTCCTTCTTGCGCTCCTCGCCAGCGGCCGGGGCCGTGACGGGGGCAGCGGGAGCCGCAGCCGGAGCCTGGGCGGCAACCGCCGCGGGCGCCGCCGACTGGGGAGCCTGTTCGGGCTGGCGGCGAGCCGCTTCTTCCGCTGCGCGACGGGCTTCGGCCTCGGCCTTCTGGCGAGCCTCTTCCTCGGCCTTCAGGCGCGCGGCTTCTTCCGCGGCACGCTGCTCTTCCAGCTCGCGCTGGCGCTCGGCCTCGATCTCGTCGGGGCTGCGCTTGACGTAGGTCTTCTTCTTGCGGACCTCGACGCTCACCGTCTTGCTGCCGGCCACCCGCAGGGTGGAGGTGGTCTTACGCTGCAGGGTGATCTTGCGCGGTTCTTCCAGGCGATCGCCGTGGCTACCCTTGAGGTGCGCCAGCAGAGCCTGCTTTTCGTTGTCGGTCACTACCTGCTCGGCACTGCTGTGCGGCAGGCCCGCCTCGCGCATCTGCTGCAGCAGGCGCTCGACCGGCGTATCGACCGTTTTGGCCAGTTCTTTCACCGTGACTTGCGTCATGCATTTCTCTCCTCAGGCCGCGAATGCTTACTCGAACCAATGGGCCCGGGCGGCCATGATCAACTTGCCGGCACGCTCTTCGTCCATGCCGTCGATGTCGAGCAGGTCGTCGATAGACTGCTCGGCAAGATCTTCACGGGTGGTTACGCCACGCAGCACCAGGTCCAAGGCCAGCTCTTTGGTCATGCCATCGAGGCTGAGCAGGTCTTCGGCCGGTTGCGCGTCGGCAAGTTTTTCCTCGGTCGCGATGGCTTTGGTCAACAGACGGTCCTTGGCGCGCGAGCGCAGCTCGTTGACGATGTCTTCGTCAAAGCCGTCGATGTTGAGCATCTCTTCCATCGGTACGTAGGCGATTTCTTCCAGGGTGGTGAAGCCTTCCTCGACCAGCACCTGGGCCAGTTCCTCGTCGACATCCAGCTCGTCGACGAAGCGCTGCAGGATGTCGCCGGTCTCGGCCTGCTGCTTGGCCTGGATGTCGGCCTCGGTCATCACGTTCAGCGTCCAGCCGGTCAGTTGGCTGGCCAGGCGGACGTTCTGGCCGCTGCGGCCGATGGCCTGGGCCAGGTTGTCCTCGGCGACGGCGATATCCATGGTGTGGGTATCTTCGTCGACGATGATGGCTGCCACTTCGGCCGGGGCCATGGCGTTGATGACGAACTGCGCAGGGTTGTCGTCCCACAGGACGATGTCCACGCGCTCGCCGCCCAGCTCGCCGGACACGGCCTGGACGCGCGAACCGCGCATGCCGATGCAGGCGCCCTGCGGGTCGATGCGCTTGTCCTTGGAGCGGACCGCGATCTTGGCGCGCGAGCCCGGGTCACGGGCAGCGGCCATGACATCGATCAGCTGCTCGGCGATTTCCGGCACTTCGATGCGGAACAGTTCGACCAGCATCTCCGGCGCGGTGCGCGAGAGGACCAGTTGCGGGCCGCGGTTCTCGCTGCGGATTTCCTTGAGCAGGGCACGCACGCGGGTGCCGACGCGGAAGGTCTCGCGCGGGATGATCTGGTCGCGGGCCAGCAGCGCCTCGGCGTTGTTGCCCAGGTCGACGATGACGTTGTCGCGGGTGACCTTCTTGACGGTGCCGGAGATGATCTCGCCGACCTTCTCGCGGTAGGCGTCGACCACCTGGGCGCGCTCGGCCTCGCGGACCTTCTGCACGATGACCTGCTTGGCGGTCTGGGCGGCGATGCGGCCGAACTCGATGGACTCGATCTTCTCTTCGATGACGTCGCCGGCCTTGGTGCCCGGATGGCTTTCCTGCACGTCCTCGACGGTCAGCTCGGCGGCCGGGTTGGAGTAGTCCTCGTCCTCGACCACGGTCCAGCGACGGAAGGTGTCGTAGTTGCCGTTGGTGCGGTTGATCTGCACGCGCAGGTCGACCTCGTCCTCGAAACGCTTCTTGGTGGCGGTCGCCAGAGCCAGTTCCAGCGCCTCGAAAATCACGCCGGGCGGTACACCCTTCTCGTTGGATACCGACTCAACAACCAGCAGTACTTCTTTGCTCATCGTACGCCTCGCCTTTCAATCCATTGGAATCCGCTTGATCCGCGGCTCACTCAAATCGGGGAATGATGTTGGCCTTATCGATCGAATCGATCGGCAGCAGGTATTCATGGTCATCCACCAGGACCACCACGTCCTGCTCCTCCACACCGCGGAGGACGCCCTGGAAGTTGCGGCGTCGCTCGAAGGGCACGCGCAACTTGATCTTCACTTGCTCGCCAACGTAGCGGGCGAACTGCTCGAGGGTGAACAGCGGGCGGTCCATACCCGGGGAGGAAACTTCCAAGGTGTATTCGCCGCTGATCGGGTCCTCGACGTCGAGCACGCCGCTGACCTGACGACTGACCGTCTCGCAGTCCTCGATCAGGATGCCGTCGGCCTTGTCGATATAAACCCTCAGCAGGGAATGACGTCCCTGGGACAGGAACTCGAGGCCCCAGCACTCGTAGCCGAGCGCCTCTACCACAGGGGCCAGCAAGGCCTGCAACTGTTCTAGCTTGCTCGACACCTGATCGCCTCGCGTATGCCGTAGAAACGAAAAATGGGCGAAACGCCCATCCCTAAAGGGCCGCCCAGCAACGGCGGCGCGGACTGTCCAGCTAGCAAAAAGCCCCTGAAAAGGGGCTCTGCCATAACTGGTTGCGGGAGCTGGATTTGAACCAACGACCTTCGGGTTATGAGCCCGACGAGCTACCAGACTGCTCCATCCCGCGTCAAAGCTGGTGCGAAATTATACGGTTACACCCTATCCAGGTCAACCGACGCACCGGAAACGAAAGCCCCGCATGCGGGGCTTCGTATATGGTACCGAGGAGGGGACTCGAACCCCTACAGCCTATGGCCACTACCACCTCAAGGTAGCGTGTCTACCAATTCCACCACCTCGGCAAAAACCTTTGCCTTACTTCTGCTCAGGAGCTGCCGGAACGTCACCGTTGCCAGCTGCCGGGGCTTGTTGCTGCCCCTGGGTCGCCGGCACGTCGGAGGTTGCCGGGACCTTCTCCTGCTTCTGCTCCATCACTGCCGGATCAGGAAGTCCGATGTGACGTATCATATCAGCTTTTTCTTTAGCGAAATACGCTAAACCCAAGCTGGTAATGAAAAAAACTGCAGCCAGTACAGCAGTAAAACGACTGAGGAAGGTTGCGGAACCCTGGCTACCGAAAACGGTACCCGAAGCACCAGCGCCAAAGGAGGCACCGGCATCCGCACCCTTGCCATGCTGAAGCAGGACCAGTACAACCAGACCCAGCGCCATCAGCAGGTGAATCACGATTACAACTGTTTCCAGCATCTTCAGCTTCCCGCGGCGCGACAGATCGCGCCGAACTCATCCGCATTCAGGGAGGCACCACCAATCAGCCCCCCATCGATGTCCGGCATGCCGAACAGTTCGACCGCGTTCGCTGCCTTGACGCTACCGCCGTAAAGCAGGCGAACCCCGCGGGCGACCTCGGCATTCTCTGCCGCCAATTGCGCACGGATGGCCGCATGTACTTCCTGGGCTTCTTCAGGCGAGGCGGTAAGCCCCGTCCCGATTGCCCACACCGGCTCGTAAGCCACTACGGCGCGGGAGAAAGCCCCGACGCCCAAATCTTCTATCACCGAGCTCAACTGACGCCCGACGACCTCGAGGGTCTTGCCGGCTTCGCGCTGCTCGCGGGTCTCGCCCACGCACAACACAGGAACCAGGCCACAGGATTGCGCCGCGGCGAACTTGCGACTGATGACACCATCGCTTTCGCCCAGCACCTGGCGGCGCTCGGAGTGCCCCACCAGAACCAGGGAACAACCGGCATCGGCCAGTTGACTGGCAGCAATCTCGCCCGTGAGGGCGCCCTGCATCGGCTCGATAGCGCAGTTCTGCGCACCGACCGCAACCGCCTTGCCATCCAGGCCCTGAAGAACCTGATTGATGTACAGACAGGGCGGCAGAACCGCCACGTCGACACCTGTAGGCAGAGCCAGTTGTCGCAAGCCTTTGATCAGCTCCGCAACACTGGAGCGGGTACCGTGCATTTTCCAGTTCCCGGCCACTAAGGGTCGACGCATGCTGTACCTCGCTGAGCAAAGTGGGCGCAGATGTTACTCGACAAAAATCGGACTGACAAGAGAAATCAAGCACATACCTCGGTTACGACCTTCGCCAGCTGTTCGGCGTAGGCACGCACCCGGGTCTCTTCGTCGCCCTCGACCATCACCCGCACCAGCGGTTCGGTGCCGGACTTGCGCAGCAGCACGCGGCCACGGCCAGCCATGCTTTCGGTGACGCGGGCGCAAGCCTCCTTGACCGCCGGATGCTCGATGGGATCGACGTCCTTGCCCTGGTAGCGCACGTTGATCAGCACCTGCGGGAACCTGCGGATACCCTGGCGCGCCTCGGCGAGGGTCTGGCCGCGGCTCTTCAGCGCCATCAGCACCTGCAGCGCGGCGATGATGGCGTCGCCGGTGGTGGTGTGCTGGGCGCAGACCACGTGGCCGGAGTTCTCGCCACCCAGCTGCCAGCCGCGATCGAGCATTTCCGCCATCACGTAGCGGTCGCCGACCTTGGCCCGGGTGAAGGGGATCTGCAGGTCGGCCAGGGCCAGTTCCAGGCCCAGGTTGCTCATCAGGGTGCCGACCACGCCGCCCTGCAGGCGGTTGCGCTCCTGCATGTCACGGGCGATCAGGAAGAGGATCTCGTCGCCGTCCACCACCGCGCCGGTATGGTCGACCATCATCACGCGGTCGCCGTCGCCGTCGAAGGCGATGCCCATGTCAGCCTGCTCGGCGATGACCGCCGCCTGCAGCGCGGCGACATGGGTGGAACCGCAGTTGTCGTTGATGTTCAGGCCGTTGGGCTGCACGCCGATCACCGAGACCTGGGCCCCCAGTTCGCGGAACACGCTGGGCGCGACCTTGTAGGTGGCGCCGTGGGCGCAGTCGACGACCAGGCGCAGGCCGGAGAAGTCGGTGCTGGTGGGCACGCTGCTCTTGCAGAACTCGATGTAGCGGCCGGCGGCGTCGTTGATCCGCGAGACCTTGCCCAGGCGCGCGGAGTCGACGACCGTCATGGGCGTGTCGATCAGTTCTTCGATCATCAGCTCGACGTCGTCGGGCAGCTTGGTGCCCTGGCCGGAGAAGAACTTGATGCCGTTGTCGTCGTGGGGATTGTGCGAAGCGCTGATGACGATGCCCGCCTCGGCGTGGAAGGTGCGCGTCAGGTAGGCGATGCCGGGGGTCGGCATCGGGCCCAGCAGCATCACGTCGGCGCCGGCGGCCGACAGGCCGGCCTCCAGGGCCGATTCGAACATGTAGCCGGAAATCCGCGTGTCCTTGCCGACCAGCACGCGGCACTTGCCCTGCTGGCGGAAAGCCATACCTACCGCCCAGCCCAGCTTGAGCACGAAGTCCGGCGTGATCGGCGGCGTGCCGACGCGGCCACGGATGCCATCGGTACCGAAATATTTCCTGCTCATGCTGTCAGTCCTTCTTCCTTAGCTTGTTCCACCGCATCGATCATGCGGACCACATCCACCGTTTCGGCAACGTCGTGCACGCGAATGATGCGCGCCCCCTTGGCCACGGCCAACGCCGCCAGCGCCAGGCTGCCATACAGACGGTCACCGACCTCGCGCCCCAGCGCGCGGCCGATCATGCTCTTGCGCGACACTCCGACCAGCAGCGGGCAGCCCAGTTCCAGCAGACGCTCCATGCGCTGGAACAGCACCAGGTTGTGCGCCTGGGTCTTGGCGAAGCCGAAGCCGGGGTCGAGCACCAGGCGCTCGCGGGCGATCCCCGCCGCCTCGCAGACGGCGATGCGCTCGGCGAGGAAGCCATGCACCTCGGCCAGGATGTCGGGGTAGCGCGGGTCGTTCTGCATGGTGCTCGGCTCGCCGCGCATGTGCATCAGGCACACGGCCAGCCCGGTATCCACCGCGGCATCCAGCGCGCCATCGCGCTGCAGCGAGCGCACGTCGTTGATCAGCCCGGCGCCCAGGCGCGCGGTCTCGCGCATCACAGCAGGGGTCGAGGTGTCGACGGAAATCACCACGTCCAGTTCGCGGGCGATGGCTTCCACCACCGGCGCCACGCGCTCCAGCTCCTCGGTCGGCGACACCAGGCGCGCGCCCGGGCGGGTCGACTCGCCGCCCACGTCGATCAGGGTGGCGCCGGCCTCGACCATCTCGGCGGCATGGCGCAACGCGACGTCGCGCCGGCTGAAGCGGCCGCCGTCGGAGAAGGAGTCCGGGGTGACGTTGAGGATACCCATGACATGGGTACGCCCTAAATCAAGAACCCGGTTGCCGCAAGGCAACCGGGTCGGGTACAGCTCGAAACTCATCTAGTGCTCTCAGTGCTCGCCGGCGGGCCCACCGATGGGGTTTTCCTTGCGGCCACCCTCGTCGCGGCTGGCGGTCGCCGAGCCGGAGGAGCCGGAACCGCCGCCCTGCCAGTCGCGCGGCTCACGCGGCACGCGGCCGGCCATGATGTCGTCGATCTGGTCGGCATCGATGGTTTCGTACTTCATCAGCGCGTCGGCCATCATGTCGAGCTTGTCGCGGTTCTCTTCCAGCAGACGCTTGGCGGTGCCGTAGCAGTCGTCGATGATGCGCCGCACTTCCTGGTCGATCAGCTTGGCGGTCTCGCCGGACACGTTGGCGTGCTGGCTGCCGGCGCTGCGGCCGAGGAACACCTCGCCCTCCTCTTCAGCGTACATCAGCGGGCCGAGCTTCTCGGACAGGCCCCACTTGGTGACCATGTTCCGCGCCAGCTGGGTGGCACGCATGATGTCGTTGGAGGCGCCGGTGGTGACACCTTCGAAGCCGAGGGTCATCTCTTCCGCGATACGGCCGCCGAACAGCGAGCAGATCTGGCTTTCCAAGGCGCGCTTGGACAGGCTGTAGCGATCCTCCTCGGGGAGGAACATGGTCACGCCCAGGGCGCGGCCGCGGGGGATGATGGAAACCTTGTAGACCGGGTCGTGCTCCGGCACCAGGCGGCCGACGATGGCGTGGCCGGCCTCGTGGAAGGCGGTGTTCTTCTTCTCCTTCTCGGACATGACCATGGTCTTGCGCTCGGCGCCCATCATGATCTTGTCCTTGGCCAGCTCGAACTCGCGCATGTCGACGATGCGCTTGTTGGAACGGGCAGCGAACAACGAGGCCTCGTTGACCAGGTTGGCCAGGTCGGCGCCGGAGAAACCCGGAGTACCGCGGGCGATCACCGCCGCGTCGACGTTGTCGCCCAGCGGGACCTTGCGCATGTGCACCTTGAGGATCTGCTCGCGGCCGCGGATGTCCGGCAGGCCGACCACCACCTGGCGGTCGAAGCGGCCCGGGCGCAGCAGCGCCGGGTCGAGCACGTCCGGACGGTTGGTCGCGGCGATGACGATGATGCCGTCGTTCATCTCGAAGCCGTCCATCTCCACCAGCAACTGGTTGAGGGTCTGCTCGCGCTCGTCGTGACCGCCGCCCAGGCCAGCGCCACGATGGCGGCCGACGGCGTCGATCTCGTCGATGAAGATGATGCACGGGGCGTGTTTCTTGGCCTGGTCGAACATGTCGCGCACGCGGGAGGCGCCCACGCCGACGAACATCTCGACGAAGTCGGAACCGGAGATGGTGAAGAACGGCACCTTGGCCTCGCCGGCGATGGCCTTGGCCAGCAGGGTTTTGCCGGTACCGGGCGGGCCGACCATCAGCACGCCGCGCGGGATGCGGCCGCCCAGGCGCTGGAACTTGCCCGGATCACGGAGGAACTCGACCAGCTCGCTGACCTCTTCCTTGGCCTCGTCGCAGCCGGCGACGTCAGCGAAGGTGGTCTTGACCTGGTCCTCGGACAGCAGGCGCGCCTTGCTCTTGCCGAAGCTCATCGGGCCGCCGCGGCCACCGCCGCCGCCCTGCATCTGGCGCATGAAGAACATGAACACGGCAATGATCACCAGGATCGGGAAGCTGGCGACCAGCAGTTGCGTCCAGATGCTCTGCTGCTCGGGCTGCTTGCCCTCGATGACCACGTTGTTGTTGACCAGGTCGCCGATCAGGCCGTTGTCCTGGATCGCCGGACGGACGGTCTTGAAGGTATCCCCATCCTGGCGCTTGCCAGTGATCACGTAGCCGTCGACGGTAACCCGCTCGACCTTGCCTTCCTTCACCTGTTGGATGAAGTCCGAGTAGTTAAGCGTCTGCGGCTCGCTCGGACTGGAGAAGTTGTTCATCACGGTGACCAGCACCGCCGCGATGATCAACCACAGGATCAGGTTCTTTGCCATGTCGTTCAATTGATTACCCTCTGAAGCCGGCTCCGCCCTGGAAACCGCTTCACACGACGGCCAGACTCCTTCCGGCCAAATTACTACACAACCCCTAGCGACGTAGGAGGCGTCTGTAACCCTTTATGAACCCCGGCGCGAGCCGGGACAAGCCCTACTTGCGTGCAGTGGACGGACAGACGGCCCATTCGTCGCAGTCTAGGCCCCGCGGAAGCCCCGCGCGAGCAGATATTGCTCGCGGGAGCGGTCGCGGGAGGACAGCGGCTTGCGCATCTGCACCTTCTCGAAATTCTCGCGGACCATCTTCAGGTAGGTGTCGAAGCCCTCGCCCTGGAAGATCTTGATCAGGAAATCGCCGCCCGGTCGCAACACCCGGGTGCACAGGTCCAGCGCCAGCTCGCAGAGGAACATCGCACGGGGCATGTCCACGGCGGGCAGTCCACTCATATTGGGGGCCATATCGGAAATCACAAGGTCCACCGGATTTTCTCCGATGGCCTCGAGCAGCCGGGCGAAGACCTCGTCCTCGGTGAAGTCGCCCTGGATGAAGGTGACGTCCGGGATGCTGTCCATCGGCAGGATGTCCGAGGCGATCAGCGTGCCCTTGTCGCCGATCACCCGGCTGGTGACCTGCGACCAGCCGCCCGGCGCGGCGCCGAGGTCGACCACGGTCATGCCCGGGCGCAGGATGCGATCCTTCTCCTGGATCTCCAGCAGCTTGTAGCTGGCGCGCGAGCGGTAGCCGTCGCGTTGCGCCATCTTCACGTACGGATCGTCGAAGTGTTCTTTCAGCCAGCGATGGCTAGTCTTGGAACGGGCCACTTGTTACCTCGTCTGAGCGGGCACCCGGTAAACCGAAACTCGGGTAGAATATCCGCCTTTTTTCCCAGGGGTCTGATTATGGCGCTCACTCAGGAGCAGAAGAAACAGTTCAAATCTATCGGCCACCACCTGAAGCCTGTATTGACCGTTGCCGAAAACGGTCTTACCGAAGGCGTCATGGCCGAGCTGGAGCGTGCGCTCAACGATCACGAACTGATCAAGGTGCAGTTCCGCATCACCGAGCGCGACGACCGTCGCGCGCTGATCGACGAGTTGTGCCGGAACGGCAGTTGCGAGCTGATCCAGACCATCGGCAAGATGGCCCTGGTCTACCGCCGCAACCCCAAGCCGAACCGCAACCTGTCCAACGTCAGCCGCTACAGCGGCCTGTGACAGCGCAGGCCGGGCGCCCAGGCGCCCGGCCAAGGCTCCCTCCGGCGCTCAGCGCGCCGCGTCCCGCCCCGGTACCGGCTGCAGCACCAGCAGCACGCCGCACAGGGCCAGCACCAGGTAGTTGAACAGCAGCCAGCGCTGGGCATCCGGCGCCAGTTGGTTCACTACCAGGTAGCTCGCCACCATCGCCAGCACCGTCAGCAGCAATTGCCCGCGCATCTCGCGCCAGAGGCTGGGCAGGCCCTGCGCGGTCACCAGCACCAGCGCCTGGAGCAACGCACAGAAGCCGGCGAAGCCGACCAGCAACGGCGTCAGCGCATCGGCCACCGACTGCACCAGCAGCGGCGCCAGGCCGACCTTCTGCAGCGCCGGCAGAACCACGAAACGCAACAGCCAGAGGCCGCCGACCCAGAAGGTCTGGGCCAGCAACCAACTGGCTGCGGCGGCTTTCAGCGGACGCGACTCAGGCGTGGCGGACTTCAACGATCTCGTACTCGACGTCGCCGCCGGGAGTCCGGACCAGTACCGCATCGCCCTCGGTCTTGCCGATCAGCGCGCGGGCGATCGGCGAGTTGACCGAGATCTTGCCGCCCTTGATGTCGGCCTCGTCGTCGCCGACGATCTGGTAGGTCACGGTCTCGTCGGTCTCGACGTTGGCGATGTCCACGGTGGTGCCGAAGATCACCTTGCCGGTGTGCGGGATGACGGTGACGTCGATGATCTGCGCATTCGACAGCTTGGCCTCGATGTCGCGGATACGCGCCTCGGACATGCCCTGCTGCTCGCGGGCGGCATGGTATTCGGCGTTTTCCTTGAGGTCGCCCAGCTCACGCGCTTCGGCGATGGCCTGGGTGATCTGCGGACGCAGAACGGTCTTCAGGTGTTTCAGTTCATCTTCCAGGGCGCGGGCGCCCTGGATGGTCATCGGGAATTTACTCATGCGTTGATTCCTGCATGCAGGTCCTGCAGCCGGCGAACGGTCTTCTCGGGACCGAACTTGAGCGCCTCGCAGATCGCCTGCCCCGCCGCGATGGTGGTGGTGCAGTAGATCTTGTGCTGCAGGGCGTTACGACGGATCGAATAGGAGTCGGCGATCGACTGGCGGCCTTCGGTAGTGTTGATGATCAGAGTGACTTCGTCGTTCTTGATCATGTCGACCACGTGCGGACGGCCTTCGGTCACCTTGTTCACGCGACGCACCGGCAGGCCGGCCGCCTCGATCACCTTGGCGGTACCGGCGGTGGCGACCACCTCGAAGCCCAGCGCGACCAGGTCACGGGCGACCTGCACGGCCTGCGGCTTGTCGTCCTCGCGGACGCTGATGAAGGCGCAACCGGCGTTCGGCAGGATCTCGCTGGCGCCCAGCTGGGCCTTGGCGAAAGCCTCGCCGAAGCTGTCGCCCACGCCCATGACCTCGCCGGTGGACTTCATTTCCGGGCCGAGGATGGGGTCGACGCCAGGGAACTTGGCGAACGGGAACACCGCTTCCTTGACGCTATAGTACGGCGGGATCACCTCTTCGGTGAAGCCGACTTCCTCGAGGCTCTTGCCGGCCATGACGCGCGCCGCGACCTTGGCCAGGGATTCGCCGATGCACTTGGAGACGAAGGGCACGGTACGCGAGGCGCGCGGGTTCACCTCGATGACGTAGATGTCCTCGCCCTGCACGGCCATCTGCACGTTCATCAGGCCGACGACGCCCAGCTCCAGGGCCATTTTCTTGACCTGTTCGCGGATCTCGTCCTGGATGTGCTTGGGCAGCGAGTACGGCGGCAGCGAGCACGCGGAGTCGCCGGAGTGCACGCCGGCCTGCTCGATGTGCTGCATGATGGCGCCGATCACCACGGTCTCGCCGTCGCAGACCGCGTCGATGTCCACTTCGATGGCGCAGTTGAGGAAGCGGTCCAGCAGCACCGGGCTGTCGTTGGAGACCTTCACAGCCTCGCGCATGTAGCGCTTGAGCTCTTCTTCCTGGTAGACGATTTCCATCGCCCGGCCGCCCAGTACGTAGGACGGGCGCACCACCATCGGGTAGCCGATGTTCTTCGACAGGCTCAGGGCCTCGTCTTCGCTGCGCGCGGTGGCGTTGGCCGGCTGGCGCAGGTTCAGGCGCTGGACCATCTGCTGGAAGCGCTCGCGGTCCTCGGCGCGGTCGATGGCGTCGGGGCTGGTGCCGATGATCGGCACGCCGGCCTCTTCCAGGGCGCGGCAGAGTTTCAGCGGGGTCTGGCCGCCGTACTGCACGATCACGCCCTTGGGCTGCTCGACGCGGACGATCTCCAGCACGTCTTCCAGAGTCACCGGCTCGAAGTACAGGCGGTCGGAAGTGTCGTAGTCGGTGGAGACGGTCTCCGGGTTGCAGTTGACCATGATGGTCTCGTAGCCGTCTTCGCGCATCGCCAGCGCCGCGTGCACGCAACAGTAGTCGAACTCGATGCCCTGGCCGATGCGGTTCGGGCCGCCGCCGAGGATCATGATCTTGTCGCGGCCGGACGGGTTGGCCTCGCACTCTTCCTCGTAGGTCGAGTACATGTAGGCGGTGTCGGTGGCGAATTCGGCGGCGCAGGTGTCCACGCGCTTGTACACCGGCACGACTTTCAGCTTGTGGCGGTGGCTGCGCAGATTCTTCTCGGTCACGCCGAGCAGCTTGGCCAGGCGCGCGTCGGAGAAGCCCTTGCGCTTGAGCTTGCGCATCAGGTCGGCGTCGATGCCGGACAGGCCGAGGGTCTTGACCTTCTCTTCTTCCTTGATCAGGTCCTCGATCTGCACCAGGAACCATTCGTCGATCTTGGTCAGGGCGAAGACTTCTTCGATGCTCTTGCCGGCGCGGAAGGCGTCGGCCACGTACCAGATGCGCTCGGCGCCCGGCACGGTCAGCTCGCGGCGCAGGATGCCCTCGGCTTCCGGGTCGGCCAGGTCGAGTTTCGGATCGAAGCCGGCGACGCCCACTTCCAGGCCGCGCAAGGCTTTCTGCACCGACTCCTGGAAGGTACGGCCGATGGCCATGACCTCGCCCACGGATTTCATCTGGGTGGTCAGGCGGGCGTCGGCCTTGGGGAATTTCTCGAAGGCGAAGCGCGGCACCTTGGTCACGACGTAGTCGATGGCCGGCTCGAAGGACGCCGGGGTGCGGCCGCCGGTGATGTCATTCTGCAGCTCGTCGAGGGTGTAGCCGACGGCCAGCTTGGCGGCGATCTTGGCGATCGGGAAGCCGGTGGCCTTGGAGGCCAGGGCCGAGGAACGCGACACCCGCGGGTTCATCTCGATCACGACCATGCGCCCGGTGTCCGGGCAGATGCCGAACTGCACGTTGGAACCGCCGGTCTCCACGCCGATCTCGCGCAGCACCGCCAGAGAGGCGTTGCGCATGATCTGGTATTCCTTGTCGGTCAGGGTCTGCGCCGGGGCCACGGTGATGGAGTCACCGGTGTGCACACCCATGGGGTCGAAGTTCTCGATGGAGCAGACGATGATGCAGTTGTCCTTCTTGTCGCGGACAACCTCCATCTCGTATTCCTTCCAGCCGATCAGCGATTCGTCGATCAGCAGCTCGTTGGTCGGCGACAGGTCCAGGCCGCGGGCGCAGATTTCTTCGAACTCTTCGCGGTTGTAGGCGATGCCGCCGCCGGTGCCGCCCATGGTGAAGGACGGACGGATGATGCAGGGGAAGCCGACCTGCTCCAGCACGCCGTAGGCTTCTTCCATGCTGTGGGCGATGCCCGAGCGCGGGCAGGCCAGGCCGATGGCCTTCATGGCCTTGTCGAAGCGCGAGCGGTCCTCGGCCTTGTCGATGGTGTCGGCGTTGGCGCCGATCATCTCAACGCCGAACTTCTCCAGCACGCCGTGGCGCTCCAGGTCCAGCGCGCAGTTCAGCGCGGTCTGGCCGCCCATGGTCGGCAGCAGCGCGTCGGGGCGCTCCTTCTCGATGATCTTGGCCACGGTCTGCCACTTGATCGGCTCGATGTAGGTGGCGTCGGCCATGGCCGGGTCGGTCATGATGGTGGCCGGGTTGGAGTTCACCAGGATGACGCGGAAGCCTTCTTCCTTCAGGGCCTTGCAGGCCTGGGCGCCGGAGTAGTCGAATTCGCAGGCCTGGCCGATGACGATGGGGCCGGCACCGAGGATCAGGATGCTCTTGATGTCTGTACGCTTGGGCATGGGACTCTCGTTGCAATATTCAGGAAAGGGTTGCGCTGGCCAGCTTCACGCCGAAGCCGACGAACAGGGCGCCGACGCCGCTCGAGGCGCCGGCCGCCAGTCGCTGCCGGCGGCGGAACCAGGCCGCCAGGCGCACACCGGAAAAGATCAGGAAGCTGAGGTAGAGGGCGCTGATGACTTCGAGGATCGTGCCCAGCACCAGGAACGACACGCCGGGGTAGGCATAGCCCGGGTCGACGAACTGGATGAAGAAGGACACGAAGAAGAGGATCGCCTTGGGGTTGGACAGGCTCAGCAGCAGCGCCTTGCGGAACGGCTGGGCGACGTCCACGTCCTTCGCCGGGGCGGCCTGCTCCAGCGGCTGGCGCAGCTTCTGCAAGCCGCCGCGGAGCATGCCCAGGCCCAGGTAGAACAGGTAGGCGGCGCCGGCGTACTTCAGGCCGAGGAACAGCACCGGCTCGGCCTTGAGCAGCGAAGCAATGCCCAGGGCCGACAGCAGCATCAGGATGGCGTCGCCCAGGAACACCGCGCTGGCCGCCCGGTAGCCGCCGGCGACGCCACGCTGGGCGGCGGTGGCCAGCACGAACAGCGAGTTCGGGCCCGGCAGCAGGACGATGAACAGCGTACCCAGGACGTAGGTCCAGAGGTCGGTGATTCCCAGGGTCGGCATCATCTTCGCTTACCTCTTCGCAGATCTCAGCGACGCTCGGCCATGGCCGAGATGAAACGGTCGAACAGCGGCGCCACGTCGTGCGGGCCGGGGCTGGCTTCCGGGTGGCCCTGGAAGCTGAAGGCCGCCTTGTCGGTGCGCTCCATGCCCTGCAGGGTGCCGTCGAACAGCGACTTGTGGGTGGCGCGCAGGTTGCCCGGCAGGCTCTGGTCGTCGACGGCGAAGCCGTGGTTCTGGCTGGTGATCATCACCACGCCGGTATCCAGGTCCTGCACCGGGTGGTTGGCGCCGTGGTGGCCGTGGCCCATCTTCATGGTCCTGGCGCCCGACGCCAGGGCCAGCAGCTGGTGGCCGAGGCAGATGCCGAAGACCGGGATCTCGGTGTCGAGGAACTCGCGGATGGCCTGGATGGCGTAGTCGCACGGCTCGGGGTCGCCGGGGCCGTTGGAGAGGAAGATGCCGTCCGGGTTCAGCGCCAGCACTTCGCTGGCCGGAGTCTGCGCCGGCACCACGGTCAGGCGGCAGCCGCGGGCCACCAGCATGCGCAGGATGTTCAGCTTGACGCCGAAGTCGTAGGCGACCACGTGGTAGGGCAGTTCGGCGGCGGGGATTTCCGGGTGGCTGTCGGTTTCCAGGTTCCACACGCTGGAGCGCCACTCGTAGCGCTCGGTGGAGGACACCACCTTGGCCAGGTCCATGCCTTTCAGGCCCGGGAAGGAACGCGCCAGCTCCAGCGCCTTCTCTTCGGTGGCGTCGTCGCCAGCGAGGATGCAGCCGTTCTGCGAGCCCTTCTCGCGCAGGATGCGCGTCAGGCGGCGGGTGTCGATACCGGCGATGGCGACGGTGCCGTTTTCCTTCAGGTAGTCGGGCAGCGACTGCTTGTTGCGCCAGCTGCTGGCCAGCAGCGGCAGGTCGCGGATGATCAGGCCGGCGGCCCAGACGCGGTTGGCTTCGGCGTCTTCCGGGGTGGTCCCGGTGTTGCCGATGTGCGGATAGGTCAGGGTGACGATCTGTTGGGCATAGGAAGGATCGGTAAGGATTTCCTGGTAGCCGGTCATGGCGGTGTTGAACACCACCTCGCCGACGGTCTGACCATCGGCACCGATGGCTTCACCGCGAAAAATGCTGCCGTCGGCAAGTGCAAGTATGGCTGGCTTAGTCAAGAAGACCTCCCGTGAATCAAGCCTGGCTGGGCGTACGCAGGTTGTAAAAAAGCGGGATGACATCAGAAGAGGTCATCCCGCTTTTTATATGGTTCATGCTGCGCTGCTTTTAGTGGACACACTAAATCTGTAGTTTACAGAAACGCGACATAATGGTCCACCTTTTGCACGACGCAGACGCTACCACCGGGTCATCTCACACCCACCCTGCCGACGCACGGCAGGCCGCTCAGCGCAGCCCGAGCACGTCCTGCATGTCGTACAGGCCGCTGCCCTGCCCTTCCAGCCACAGCGCCGCGCGCACCGCGCCACGGGCGAAGGTCATGCGGCTGGAGGCCTTGTGGGTGATCTCCACGCGCTCGCCCTCGGCGGCGAACAGCACGGTGTGATCACCGACCACGTCGCCGGCGCGCACGGTGGCGAAGCCGATGGTCTCGCGCTCGCGGGCGCCGGTCTGGCCCTCGCGACCGTAGACCGCCACCTTCTCCAGGTCACGCCCCAGGGCATTGGCCACCACTTCGCCCATGCGCAGGGCGGTGCCCGACGGCGCGTCGACCTTGTGCCGGTGGTGGGCCTCGATGATCTCGATGTCCACCTCGTCGCCCAGCACGCGGGCGGCGGTGTCCAGCAGCTTCAGGCAGAGGTTGACGCCGACGCTGTAGTTGGCGGCGAAGACGATCGGGATGTCCTTGGCGGCTTCGGCCAGCAAGGCCTTCTCTTCCACGGAGAAACCGGTGGTGCCGATGACCATGGCCTTGCCGGCCTTGCGGCAGACCTCCAGGTTCTTCAGCGTCACCGTGGGATGGGTGAAGTCGATCAGCACGTCGAACTCGTCGACCACCTTCGCCAGGTCGCCCGACAGCGGCACGCCGATGCGGCCCAGGCCGGCCAGTTCACCAGCGTCGGCGCCCACCAGGGTGCTGTCCGGACGATCGATGGCGGCGGTGAGGCCGGCGCTGCCGTTGGTCTGCTGCACCGCCTCGATCAGGTTCTTGCCCATGCGCCCGGCGGCGCCCATTACGGCTATACGTCGCATAACAGAAAGCTCCAAGCTGGAAGCCAGAAGCCGGAAGCCCGAGCCGGCCCGCTTCAAGCCTCCAGCTTCGAGCTTCCAGCCCATCACTTATAAATCGTCGAAGAATCGCTTCATGCCTTCGAACCAGCCACTGGCGCGGGGCGAGTGGGAGGTGTCGCCCTGCAGGCTGCTGCGGAACTCCTCGAGCAGTTCGCGCTGGCGCTTGTCCAGGTTCACCGGGGTCTCGACCACCACGCGGCACATCAGGTCGCCGGCGCCGCCGCCGCGCACCGGGGCCACGCCCTTGCCGCGCAGGCGGAACAGCTTGCCGGTCTGGGTGCCTTCCGGGATCTTCAGCTTCACCCGGCCATCCAGCGTCGGCACTTCCAGCTCACCGCCCAGGGCGGCATCGGCGAAGCTGATCGGCACTTCGCAGTACAGGTGCTTGCCGTCGCGCTGGAAGATGTCGT
>Ga0222426_100464_pt1 | contig 26338 bp, 24 predicted proteins | sample 2B50Ametagenome_FD_180087 | JGI IMG/M metagenome (GOLD analysis project Ga0222426, IMG submission 180087) | Enriched microbial communities from leaf-cutter ant dump, University of Wisconsin, Madison, United States - 2B50A (version 2) | ecosystem: Environmental > Terrestrial > Nest > Insects nest...
GAGTGTAATCCAGGCGCCCGGGCCGGCCGGGCGCCCGCCCCGGCGGACAGGCGCGCCCGGCGGACATGCGCTCAGCAGTCCGGCTGGAAGGGGGCGGGGTCGATGGCGGGCGTGGCGCCGCTCATCAGGGATTGCAGCAGATGGGCGCTGCCGCAGGCCAGGGTGAAACCCAGGGCCCCCTGGCCGATGTTCAGCCACAGATTGTCCGCGGCGCGGCTGCGGCCGATCCGCGGCTTGCCGTCCGCGGTGGCGGGGCGCTGGCCCGCCCAGGCCCGGGCGGCGGCGAGGTCCGCCTCGGGCAGCAGCTCGTGCGTCTGCCGCTTGACCAGGGCGATCCGGTCGGCCTCGATGCCTTCGCCCGGGACGCCGATGCCGACCATGGCGGCGATCCGGAGGGTGTCGCCCAGCCTGGCATAGACCGTGCGCCGCTCGTAGTCGGTGACGCTGATGGCGGGGGCCTCCGCGCCGCGGCAGGGCAGGCTCAGGCTGTAGCCTTTCAGGGGATACAGGGGCGCGCGCTCGCCCAGGGCCGCCAGCAGTTCGCGGCTTTCCAGGCCGGCGGCCAGCACGAACTGGTCGGCCTCGATGGATCCGCCGTCGGCCATCGACAGCCGCTTGAGGCGGGACCCTTGGCGCTCCAGGCGCCGCACGCGGACCCCCATGCGCAGCGACACGCCGTCCATGGACGCCAGCCGGTCGAAGAGCCCCTGCGTGAACAGGGCGCAATCCCCGGCCTCCTCGCTGGGCGTATACACCGCGCCGGCCAGGCGCGACCGGGCGGGCGCCAGGGCGGGTTCCAGCGCGATCAGTTGCGCGGTGTCCAGCACCTGCTGCTCGGATCCGAGACCGGCCTGCAGCGCCACCTGTCCGCGGGCTTTTTCCAGCAGGGCGGGCGTGCGGTAGACGATCAGCTTGCCGTTGCGCACATGGGCGAAATCCAGTGGGTCTTCCTGCTGGATCTCGTGCAACACCTGGCGGCTGAGATAGGACAGGCTCAGCAGCTGGGCCGTCGTGGCCGAGGCCGCGCGGGCGTTGCAGGCGCGCAGGAACTGCAGGCACCAGCGCCACTGCCGGGGATCGGCGCGCGGCCGGAACCGCAGCGGCGAATCGGGGCTGAGCAGCCACGCGGGCAGATTGGGCAGCACGCCGGGGCCGGCCAGCGGGGCGACGTAACTGTAGCTGAGCTGCCCGCCGTTGGCGTGGCTGGCGCCGCTGGCGGGGCCAGCGGCCCCGTCCACCAGCGTGACTTGCAGGCCTTGCCGGGCCAATTGCCACGCCGTCGTGACGCCGATGACGCCGGCGCCGATGACGCATACATGCATTTTCCGTATCCATCCGAAGACAACAGCGGAAATTGTCGATCCGGGCCGCGGCGCTGACAAATGCCGATCCGGTCATCATCCATAACCAGGGTGCATGGGCCCCGGCGGGGCGGCGGGAAAGGCCGGCTCAGGCCGGCCCGGCGGACGGCAGCCGCGACAGCGTCTCGCAGATGGTGCGCACGGACTCGATGAAGTCCCGGTGCAGCAGGCTGAGCGGATCGTTGGCGTGCACCATGACGTTGATGGGGATGGGGACGGCGGGATCCAGGCGGCTGAGCGCCATGCCGGGCTTGAGCATGGCGCGGCCCGTCAGCAGGTCGACGATGGCGTCCCCGCAGCCGGCCTGCACCAGGCTGCAGGCCACGTAATGGGTCTGGACGATGATGCGGGTGTCCAGGCTGATGCCGGCGGCCCGCAGCGCGTGGTCCATGACCGTGCCGACCTGGTCGCGCGTGTCCAGGGCGATGACGGGCCGGCCGCCGAGCTGCTTCAGCGCGATGGGGTCGGGCGCGGGCGTCAGGCTCAGGTAGGCGAGTTCCGTGGTCCCGATGCCGATGCGGCGCAGGCCGGGATGGTCCTGGTCGTCGAAGGTCACGACCACGTCCAGTTCCTGTGCGTGCAGGCCCTCGACGAGGTCGGGGCTGTGCAGCGTGCTGATCTTGAATGAGGCCTCGGTGCCTGCGTGAAAGCGCTGGATCGCCATCGGCAGCAGCCCCAGCCCGATGGCGGGCGCGCAGCCCACGCGCAGGTGGCCCTGCCGCCCCTGGCGCAGGTTGGCCGCCAGGCGCCGGATGTGCGCGAGGTCCTGGCTGAGCTGCCCGATCTGGGGACTGAGGATCCCGGCCTCCCGGGTCGGCACCAGCCGGCCCTTGACCCGGTCGAACAGCTTGAATCCCAGCTGGGATTCGGCGTGAGCGAGGATCTTGCTGGCCGCCGGCTGCGAAATGTTCAGCAGCGCCGCCGCCTGGGTCAGCGAGCCGGCCTGGCGGATGGCCTCGAAGATCTCGATGTGCCGCAGTCGCATGGGAAATGGGTGCCGGATGGAGGGTTTGCGGGGCGGCGGTCGGGAAGGGCCGCCGGTCGGCCAGTATAGAGCATAGCTTGTCGTTATGGCAGCCGGTGAAATTGCTATTTGTCGCGCGCAACGACCCTGCTGATAATGGGGCCGGATCACACTATGGTCAGCACCAATGTCCAATGACTCAGGTCTTATGGCATGGTGTCGAAGGTGGCAAAGTGATTACACTTACGGTCGCTTGCATTATCCCTCATGCAGGTGCCCGTTCCAGTGAAGAACCACTGAATACGATAAAACAGGCTAACTAGGAGGAACCATGAAACTGTTACCCATCATTCTGGCGACTGCCGTCTCGGTCGTGGGCATGACCGCGGCCCAGGCTGAAAACAGCCGGATCGACAAGATCAAGTCCACGGGCGAACTGACCCTGGGCTATCGCGAATCGTCCATTCCGTTTTCTTATCTGGACGACAAGCAGAAGCCCGTCGGTTATTCGATGGACATCTGCTACGGCATCGCCGACGCGCTGAAGAAAGACCTCAACCTGCCCAACCTGAAGATCAAGCTGGTGTCCGTGACCTCCTCCACGCGGATCCCGCTGGTGGCCAACGGCACGGTCGATCTGGCCTGCGGCTCGGCGACCAACAACGCCCAGCGCCAGGAACAGGTCGCCTTCGCGCCCACGACCTTCGTGACGGCCACGCGCTTCACCGCCCTCAAGTCCTCCAACCTGAAGGACCTCGCCGATTTCAAGGGCAAGACGGTCGTCTCCACGTCCGGGACCAGCAACCTCAAATGGCTGACCCAGACCAATGCCGACCAGAAACTGGGCATGCGCATCATCCCGGCCAAGGACCACTCCGAAGCCTTCCTGACGGTGGCCAACGGCCGCGCCACGGCCTTCTTCATGGATGACATCCTGCTGGCCGGTCTGGTCGCCAACTCCCAGAACGCCAGCGACTGGATGATCAGCGAAAAGGCCTACACGATCGAGCCCTACGGCATGATCGAGCCCAAGGGCGATCCGCAGTTCAAGACCGCCGTGGACAACGCGGTCAAGGCCATGATGAAGGACGGCAAGATCGACGAGCTGTACAAGAAATGGTTCACGTCGCCGATCCCCCCGAAGAACATCAACCTGAACTGGCCGATGACCCCCGAGCTGAAGAAGGTCATCGCGAATCCGACCGATTCGCCCAACCCCGCCGACTACAAGCAATAACCCGTAGTCCTCAGGGAAACACTGCATAGGTGGCGGCACCTCCCGGACTGACCCCTGGGAGGTGCCGTTTGCATCACAGGCGCTGCCGGCATCCGGCGACGCCGCATAGGATATCCGTATGAATTATCACTGGAACTGGCTGATTTTCTGGGCAGATGCTCCTGATGGCACCGGAACCTACCTGCATACCCTGATCCGGGGTGCGTATTGGACTCTCGGGGTCTCGGCGCTGGCCTGGGTGATCGCCCTGGTCGTGGGCGTCGTGGTCGGCGTCTTCAGAACCACCCGGATCGCATGGCTCGAGCGCGTGTGCGCCGGCTACGTCGAACTCTTCCGCAACGTGCCCCTGCTGGTGCAGATGTTCTTGTGGTATTTCGTCTTCCCCGAGGTCGTTCCGGAGTCCCTGGGCAATGCGATCAAGCAGGCCGATCCCGTCTGGAGCACCTTCTGGACGGCCACGGTGTGCCTGGGGCTGTTCACCTCGTCCCGGATCGCCGAGCAGGTCCGCGCCGGTGTCACGGCGCTGCCGCGCGGGCAGAACATGGCCGCGACCGCGCTGGGCCTGACGCGGGTGCAGGCCTACCGCTACATCCTGCTGCCCATGACGGCGCGCATCATCATGCCGCCGCTCACCTCCGAGGCCTTGAACCTGATCAAGAACTCGTCCATCGCCTTCACCATCGGCCTGCTGGAAATCACCGGGGCGGCCCGGTCCATGCAGGAATTTTCCTTCCAGATCTTCGAAAGCTTCACGGCGGCGACCATCCTGTACCTCATCATCAACCTGGTGGTGGTGGTGCTGATGCGCTTGATCGAGAAATGGATCAGCGTGCCGGGCTTCATCGGCACCAAGCGCTAAGGAGACACCATGTCCGGATTCGATTTCGACGTCATCTGGCGCACCCTGCCATACGTGCTCGGCACAGGCCTGGTATTCACCATCAAGCTGACGGTCCTGGCGACCGTCGGGGCGGTGATCCTGGGCACCCTCATGGCCATGATGCGCCTGTCCTCCAACCGCGTGATCGCGGGGGTGTCGGGCATCTACGTGAACCTGATGCGCGCGCTGCCCCTGATCCTGATCATCTTCTGGTTCTATTTCCTCGTGCCGTACATCATCGGCTGGGTCACGGGGGCCGGAAGACCGATCGCGGTTGGCGGGTTCACCTCGGCGCTGATCACCTTCATCCTCTTCGAGGCCGCCTATTTCTGCGAGATCATGCGCGCCGGCATCCAGTCGATCCCCTTCGGGCAGATCGGCGCCGGCTATGCACTGGGGTTGAACTACTGGCAGGTCATGGGGCAGATCGTCCTGCCGCAGGCCTTCCGCAACATGACCCCCGTGCTGCTGACGCAGATGATCGTGCTGTTCCAGGACACGTCGCTGGTCTACGTCCTGTCGCTCACGGACTTCCTGGGCGCGGCCAACAACATCGCCCAGCGCGACGGGCGCATGGTCGAGATGTTCGTGTTCGCGGCCGTCGTCTATTTCATCATTTCCTACATCGCATCCCGCTCGGTCAAGCGGCTTGAGCGTCGTATCGCCATCGTGCGCTAAGGGCAGGAGTCTCATTCATGATTGAATTCAAGAACGTCAGCAAATGGTATGGGTCCTTTCAGGTCCTCACGGACTGCACCACCTCGGTGTCCAAGGGCGAGGTCGTGGTGATCTGCGGCCCGTCCGGGTCGGGCAAGTCCACCCTCATCAAGACCGCCAACGCGCTGGAGCCCTTCCAGAAGGGTGAAATCTTCATCGACGGCGTCTCGGTCGGCGCGGCGGGCACCAATCTGCCCAAGCTGCGCTCGCGCATCGGCATGGTGTTCCAGCACTTCGAGCTGTTCCCGCACCTGTCGGTCCTGCGCAATCTGACCCTGGCGCAGATCAAGGTCCTGGGCCGCTCCGAGGACGAGGCCAGGCAACGCGCCCGGGCCCTGCTCGAGCGTGTCGGTCTGAGCGCCCACATCGACAAATACCCCGGCCAGCTCTCCGGCGGCCAGCAACAGCGCGTGGCCATCGCGCGGGCCCTGGCCATGGATCCCATGGCCATGCTGTTCGACGAACCGACCTCCGCGCTGGACCCCGAAATGGTCAACGAGGTGCTGGACGTCATGGTCGACCTGGCCAAGGAAGGCATGACCATGATGGTCGTGACCCACGAAATGGGCTTTGCCCGCAGCGTGGCCGACCGCGTGATCTTCATGGACCAGGGGTCCATCATCGAAGACTGCACCAAGGAAGACTTCTTCGGCGATCCCGAGGCCCGTTCCGACCGCGCCAAAATGTTCCTTTCCAAGATCCTGCACCACTGATAGGTAAAACACATGATTCCCGGTGTCGACAATGACAGCATTGTCTATCTGAATGGCGAATACGTCCGGCTGGGCGATGCCAAGATCTCGGTCCTGGACCGGGGCTTCATTTTTGGCGATGGCATCTACGAGGTCGTGCCCTGCTACGGCGGCAAGCCCTTCCTGATGCAGAACCACCTGGCCCGCCTGCAGCGCAGCCTGAAAGCCATCCGGCTCGACGCCGGCCGCAGCGCCGCCGACTGGGAAAACCTGGTGCGCGACATCCTGTCGCGCACCGGCGGCCAGGGCGACTGCACCGTGTACCTGCAGGTCACGCGCGGCGTGGCCAAGCGCGAGCACGGCTTCCCGCAGGACAGCCAGGCCACCGTGTTCTGCATGGTCTCGCCCCTGAAGCGCCCCGACGCCCACAAGCGCGAGGACGGCATGACGGCGGTCAGCATGCCCGACGAGCGCTGGCTGCATTGCGAGATCAAGTCCGTGTCCCTGCTGGGCAACGTGCTGGCCAAGCAGTACGCCACGGATGCCGGCGTGGACGAGGTCGTGCAGTTCCGCGGCGATCACCTGTCCGAGGGTTCGTCCTGCAACATCTGGGTGGTCAAGGACGGCGTGCTGCGCGCGCCGGTGCGCGACCACCTGATCCTGGAGGGCATCCGCTATGGCTTCCTGGAACAGCTGGCCGCCCAGGCGGGCGTTCCCTTCGAATCGCGGCCCATCACCCGTGACGAGGTCGCCCGCGCCGACGAACTGATGCTGTCCTCGGCCACCAAGGAAGTCCTGCCGATCACGCAGCTCGACGGCAAGCCGGTGGGCACGGGGCGTCCGGGCCCGGTGTACGCGCGCCTGCGCGCCGGCTACGACGCCGCGATCGCGGCCTTGTGATGCCCGGCGGCGGCGCCATGCCGCCGCCGTGTCATGCCGCCGGGTCGTCTGCGCGCCACCAGGCGTATTGGTTCTTGCCGGCGTGCTTGGCGGTGTACATGGCGGTGTCGGCGCGGCCCAGCAGCGTATCGGGGTCCATGCCGTGCAGCGGATGCAGCGCGGCGCCGATGCTGGCCGAGATCCGGACCTCGATGCCGCTCAGGTCGAAGGGCCGGGACAGGACGCCGAGGATGTCCTGGATGATGCGTTCGGCGTCGGCCTGCGTGTGCAGGCCGTTCAGGATGATGGCGAATTCATCGCCGCCGAAGCGCGCCACGGTGTCTTCCGAGGCGTCGCGCACGTGGCGCCGGATCCGGCGCGCGACCTGGCGCAACAGGTCGTCGCCGGTGGCGTGGCCGTACCGGTCATTGACCTCCTTGAAGCCGTCCAGGTCCAGGTACAGGATCGCCGCCATGGTGTGTTGGCGGCGCGTGGATTCCAGCGCGCGCACGCAGCGTTCCTGGAACAGGACGCGGTTGGGCAGGCCGGTCAGCGGATCGTGCCGGGCGGCATGCGCCAGCCGGGTCTCGCTGGCCCGCAGGGCCAGGGTGGCGCCCCGCTGGCGCGCCAGGCCCATGAAGAGGATCGCCGTGAAGCACAGCAGCGCGACCGACGCCGCGCCGGCGGTCAGCAGATAGCCGGTGCGCCGGTGTCCGGACTCGGCGGTGGCCTCGGCGTAGGAGGTGCCGACCACGACCATCAGCGGATAGCGGTCCAGCGTGCGGTAGCTGACGATGCGGCGGACGCCGCCGATTTCACCCTCGTCCACGAAATCGCCGGTGGGATCCCCCTGGCGCCGCACGAACCAGGATGCGCCGCGCGCGTCCTCGTCGAAGCTGATCCTGCCGCCGGCCTTGCGCCCACGCGTGTAGCCGTCCAGCCCGGTGATCTCCAGCAGGCCGTGCGCGCCCAGGTCGGCCTGGTGATAGAAATTGGTCAGGTAGGCCGGGTCGATCGCCATCACGATCACGCCCCCGAAGCTCCCGTCGGGCCGGGTGATGCGCAGGGACATCGGGATGCGCCATTGGCCCGACACCCGGCCCAGCACCGGGCGGCTGACGAACAGGGCGTCCTGCGTGGCGTCCCGCTGGGCCACGAAGAAGTCGCGGTCCGAGTAATTCACCTGCGGCGGGGTGTGCTGCGTGCTGGCGATGATCGCGCCGCGCTCGTCGACCACGCTGATGATCGTGAACATGTGTTCGCGGATGACGTCGCGCTTGACCCAGCCGGCCAGATCGGGCGGCGTGCCGTCGCGCACGTATTCCTCGCGGGCGAAGGCGGCGACCTGTTCGGCCGCCTTGAGGGTGCGGAAGATGTCCTGCTCGAAGGCGATGGCGAGATTGGAGTTGGCGCGGATGGCTGCCTCGACGGCCTGCTCGCGTTCGGTCCCGATCAGTTGCAGGACGGCCAGCCAGATGACGCCCAGGATGCCCAGGCAGAGCAGCGCGATGCCGGCGCACAGCGGCTTGTTGAAGGCGTAACGCGGCCCGAACTCCATAATCCCGATCTTGTGTCACTGAGGTTCCCACTGTAACGGGTTGTACAGGTTTCGTCGATATGCGGACGCGTCCGGGTGCGCGGCCCGGCGCGGCTCGCGGCAGCGTCCTCGCGGGCTCTTCGGGTGCCCTGTGATATTCTTTTCAGCTCCCTTTACCATTCGTGGCGTGCCATGTCCGTTGATTACCTGAAGCGCATTCTGACGTCCAAAGTCTATGACGTCGCTCATGAAACCGCCCTGGACCCGGCCCCCCGAATCAGCAAGCGCATCGGCAACACGGTGTTGCTCAAGCGCGAGGACACGCAGCCCGTTTTCAGCTTCAAGCTGCGCGGCGCCTACAACAAGATGGCCCATCTCAGCGCGGACGATCTCAAGCGCGGCGTGATCGCCGCCTCGGCCGGCAACCATGCCCAGGGCGTCGCCCTGGCGGCCAGCCGGCTGAAGTGCCGTGCCGTGATCGTCATGCCCATCACCACCCCCCAGGTCAAGATCGATGCCGTGCGCGCCCTGGGCGGCGAGGTCGTGCTGTTTGGCGACAGCTTCACGGACGCCGCCGAGCATGCGGCCGGGCTGCAGGTGCGGGACGGCCTGACCTTCGTCCACCCCTTCGACGACCCCGACGTGATCGCGGGGCAGGGCACGGTCGGCATGGAGATCCTGCGCCAGCATCCCGGCACCATCGACGCCGTGTTCGTCGCGATCGGCGGCGGCGGCCTGATCGCCGGTGTGGCCGCCTACATCAAGCAGTTGCGCCCCGAGATCCAGGTGATCGGCGTGCAGACCGAGGATTCCGACGCCATGGTGCGCAGCGTGCGGGCGGGGCGGCGGGTCAAGCTGGCCGACGTCGGGCTGTTCTCCGACGGCACGGCGGTCAAGCAGGTCGGCCAGGAGACTTTCCGCCTGGTGCGCGAATACGTGGACGATTTCGTGACCGTGGACACCGATGCGATCTGCGCCGGCATCAAGGACGTGTTCCAGGACACGCGCAGCGTGCTGGAGCCCGCGGGCGCCCTGGCGCTGGCCGGGGCCAAGCGCTATGCCGCCCAGCAGAAATGGAAGGGCAAGACGCTGGTGGCCATCACCTGCGGCGCCAACATGAACTTCGACCGTCTGCGTTTCGTGGCGGAGCGCGCGGACGTGGGCGAGGCCCGCGAGGCGCTGTTCGCCATCACCCTGCCGGAAAAGCGCGGCAGTTTCCTGCGCCTGTGCGAGGCCGTCGGCCAGCGCGCGGTCACCGAATTCAATTACCGCATTTCGGACGCGGAACAGGCCCATGTGTACGTGGGCCTGCAGATCCGCGCGGAAGGCGAGATCGAAAAACTTGCGGCGCACTTCCGCAAGCTGGATTTCCCTACGCTCGATCTCACCGGCAACGAGATGGCCAAGACGCACCTGCGCTACATGGTGGGCGGGCATTCGGGCCTGGCCAAACACGAGGTGCTGTACCGCTTCGAGTTTCCCGAGCGCCCAGGCGCGCTGATGAAGTTCCTGGGCGCCATGAATCCCGAATGGAACATCAGCCTGTTTCATTACCGCAACCAGGGCGACGACTACGGCCGCATCCTGGTGGGCATCCAGGTGCCGCCGGACGACAAGAAGGCCTTCAAGGATTTCCTGTCGACTCTCGGTTATCCGTACTGGAACGAGACCGACAATCCCGCCTACCGCCTGTTCCTGTAGGCGGTTGCGGCGTCAGGCCGCGTCCCCCGACGTTGCCGGTGGTTCGACGCTGACCCGGCTGGCCGGGAAACGGATCGAGAAGGTGCTGCCGTGGCCGGGGGCGCTCTCGATCTCGAGGGCGGCCTGGTGGCGCAGCGCCACGTGCTTGGTGATCGCCAGGCCCAGGCCCGTGCCGCCGGTCGCGCGCGAGCGGCCACGGTCCACCCGGAAGAACCGTTCGGTCAGGCGGGGGATGTGGGCGGGATCGACGCCGATCCCGGTATCCCGCACCAGATAGCGCGCGTCGCCGTCGGGCAGGCATTCCCAGCGGACGGTGATGGTGCCGCCGGCCGGCGTGTAGCGCACCGCGTTGGTCAGCAGATTGCCGACGGCCGAGGACAGCTCGCCGTCCTGGCCGATGATGCGCAGTTCGTCCTGGATCCGGACGTCGAATCGATGCTGTCCGCCGGACAGCGCCTGGCACTGGGCGAGGGCGGTGCGGATCAGGGCCGGCACCGCGACGGGCGCGCCGGCCGCGTTGGGCGTGGTCTCCAGCGAGGACAGCGTGAGCAGGTCGGCCACCAGGGCCTGCATGTTGTGCGCCTGCTGGGACATCAGGTCCAGGTAGTGGCGCCGCTGCCCGGCGCTGATGGCCTCTTCGGGCAGGTCCTGCAGGGTCTCGATGAATCCGGACAGCACGGTCAGGGGCGTGCGCATCTCGTGGGAGACGTTGGCGACGAAATCCTTGCGGGTGCGCTCCAGGCGCTCGATCTGGGTGATGTCGCGGGTGACCAGCAGGAACTGTCCCGCGCCGTAGGGCGCCAGGTGCAGCATCAGCGTGCGGGCCTCGCCGTGGCGGGCGACGTGCAGGGTCAGGGGCTTGTCCCAGCGGTCCTGGCGTGCGTAGCGGGCGAACTCCGGAGCCCGGATGATGTTCAGGATGCTGTGGCCGCGATCCTGCTGCGGGTCCAGGCCCAGGTGTCCGGCGGCGGTCTGGTTGCACCACAGCAGGGACTTGTCCGGCGCCAGGGTCAGCGCGCCGTCGGGCAGCGCCTCGGCCGCGAGCAGCGCGCGCTGGAAGTTGCGGCTGCGCTCCTGCAGGTCCAGCCGGTTCTGCTTGAGCTTGCGGTAGATGGGCGCGAGGATCTCGTCCCAGGGGCCGACGGACGCCGGCGGCGGGTCGTCGATGTTGCGCACCCAGCGGGCGATGCGGGACAGCTGCAGGCCGCTCACCAGGATCATGAGCAGCAGCCCCAGGGCGAAGACCGCCCAGCCGGTGGCCGCCCCCAGCCAGGCGCCCAGCAGCCAGCCCCCCAGGGCCCAGAGTGTGATGGAGACGAGAGTCTTGGTCATTCGGTGTGTGTGGTGCTGAAGCGGTAGCCCGCGCCCCGCACCGTCTGGATGGTGTGCTCCTGGCCGGCGGGCGACAGCGCCTTGCGCAGCCGGCGGATGTGGACGTCCACCGTGCGTTCCTCGACGAATACGTGGTCGCCCCAGACCTGGTCGAGCAGCTGGCTGCGGGTGTATACGCGTTGTGCGTGGGTCATCAGAAAGTGTAGCAGGCGGAATTCCGTCGGCCCCATGGAGAGGACCTGTCCGCCGCAGCGGACCTGCCTGGCGTTGGGGTCCAGCGTCAGCGGGCCGGCCTCGATCGGGTCGGGCGCCAGTTGCGGCGCGCGGCGGCGCAGCAGGGATTTGATGCGCGCCAGCAGTTCGCGCGGGGAAAACGGCTTGGTCAGGTAGTCGTCGGCACCGGCCTCCAGCCCGTCGACCTTGTCCTGCTCGGCGCCGCGCGCCGTCAGCATGATGAGCGGGATCTCGCGGGTGCGCGGCGCGGCGCGCAATTGCCGCGCCAGCTGGATGCCGGGCTGGTCGGGCAGCATCCAGTCCAGCAGGATCAGGTCCGGCAGCACGCCCTGGATCTGGGCCTGCGCCTCGCGGCTGTCGCCCGCGGTCCGCACGGCATAGCCGGCATGCTGCAGGTTGACGGCCAGCAGCTCCTGGATGGCGGGTTCGTCTTCGATGATCAGGATCGTGGTGGGCATGACGGATCGGTGAATCAGGCGGTCGTGTTGAGCTCGGTCATCATACGGTCACATTATTTCATTCATGTGACGATGCCGCGGCGGGGCAGGACGCCGCGCGGCGGGAGGAATGCGGTACGATACGCGGATCATGAGTGAAACCCCCCAAGACTCCGGCCCGGGGCCGCAGACGCATTTCGGATTCGAGACGGTGCGCGAGGCCGACAAGGCCCATCGCGTGGCCGAGGTCTTCCATTCGGTGGCCAGCCGCTACGACGTCATGAACGACCTGATGTCGGGCGGGCTGCACCGGGTCTGGAAGGCCTTCACCGTGGGCCGGGCGCAGGTGCGCCCCGGCATGCGGGTGCTGGACATCGCCGGCGGCACGGGCGACCTGGCGCGCGCCTTCGCACGGCGGGCCGGCCCCACCGGCCAGGTGTGGCTGACCGACATCAACGACTCCATGCTGCGCGTCGGGCGCGACCGCCTGCTGGACCGCGGCCTGGTGACCCCCGTCGCGGTCTGCGACGCCGAGTGCCTGCCGTTTCCCGACCAGTATTTCGACCGGGTGTCCGTGGCCTTCGGCCTGCGCAACATGACGCACAAGGACCGCGCGCTGGCGGAAATGCACCGGGTCCTCAAGCCCGGCGGCAAGCTGCTGGTGCTGGAATTCTCGCGGGTGGCCCCGGCGCTGGCGCCGGTCTATGACTGGTATTCCTTCAATGTGCTGCCCCGGATCGGCCGCGTGGTGGCTTCCGACGAGGCCAGCTACCGCTACCTGGCCGAATCCATCCGCATGCACCCGGACCAGGAGACCCTGGCCGGCATGCTGGGCGCGGCGGGCTTTGGCCGGGTGCAGTACTTCAACATGACGGCCGGCGTCGTGGCCCTGCACGAGGGCGTCCGGCTGGACTGAGCCGTCCGTTTCTCGGATTTCCCCCCGGGGCCGCGCGACGCGGCCCCCGTCGTCTCCGGACCCCGGCTGCGGATGCGGGGCGCCCGGATCTATGGTAATTTATGAGTGTTCAGCTTCCTGTCAGTTTCTGGCTGGCAGGCCGTTTCGCTGACGAACGATTTCATACCGGAGACTCCATGACTGTTCAATTGCCCCGCTGGATCGTCGCCACGCTGCTGCTGTGCGCCGCGTTGATGATGCTGGCCGTCACATCCGATGCCCATGCGCGCCGCATGGGAGGCGGCATGAGCTTCGGCCGCCAGTCCACCAATGTCATGAAACAGCGCCAGGCCGTCACCCCGCCGGCCGCCTCGACCACCCAGCGCGCCGCAACGCCGGCCGCCGGCGCCGCGGCGGGCACGGCGGCGGCCGGCGCCGCCAAGTCCGGCATGTCGCGCTGGCTCGGGCCGATCGCCGGCATCGCCGCCGGCCTCGGCATCGCCGCCCTGCTGTCCAGCCTGGGGCTGTCGGGCGCCTTCCTCGAATTCCTGTCCAGCGCGCTGCTGATCGGCCTGGTGGTGATGGCCGTCATGTTCCTCGTCCGGCGCCTGCGCGGGGCGCAGCGCCCGATGGCCGCGGCGGGGGCGGGCAACAGCTACCGGCAGTCCGCCTCCGCGGCGGGCGGTTCCGCCTGGAATCCGGCGCCGTCGGGCGCGGCATCCGCCCCCCCCGTGATCGAGGCCGTCGCCTCGACGGCGGTCCAGGATCCTTCCTGGTTCATCCCGGGCGATTTCGACGTGCCGGCGTTCCTGGCGCAGGCCAAGCAGCAGTTCACCCGGGTCCAGGCCCTGTGGGATGCCGGCGACCGCCAGGCGCTGGGTGAGCTGCTCACCGACGACCTGCTGGCCGAGATCACCCCGCGCCTGCCGCAGCCCGGCGACGGCAACCGCACCGAGATCGTGTTGCTGAACGCCGAGCTGCTGGGGATCGAGGCCGTGGCGGGCGGACACCTGGCCAGCGTGCGCTATTCCGGCATGCTGCGTGAATCCGCCGGCGCCGAGGCCTTCCGCATGGAAGAGGTCTGGAACCTCTACAAGGCCGACGGCGCGGGCTGGCTGCTGGCCGGCATCCAGCAGCTCAATCCCCAATAATCGCCGGCCCCCGCACGCATGGGGGCGGCGTAAAACCGGTAAACTGAGGGTCCGGGGAAACCATGATGGTGGACCCGGACCCTTTTGTTTCCCGGATCCGTCATCCGGCGTCCGTCCGGCGGCCGGGCGATCGGTTCCTGCGCATGAACATGTCTTTTCCCCCATTCCTGCCCCAGCCCGCCGCGTTGCTGCTGCGGGGATTCAATGCCCTGCTGCGCCGCGAATCCTGGGCGCGCGAGCGCCTGGCCGCGCACGCGGGAAAATCCCTGCGCCTGTCGGCGGGCGGATGGTCGCTGCGGGCCAGCATCGCGTCGGACGGCTTCTTGCAGGCCTGCGAAGCGGCCGTGGTGCCCGACGTGACCCTGTCCGTGCCGTCCGGGCGGCTGCGCGATCTGCCCGGCGCCTGGAGCCGTGACGGCCTGGCGGGCGTGACGGCGCTGGCGCATATCCAGGGGGACGCCGGGCTGGCGCACCTGGCCTCCGATCTGGCCCGTGAGCTGCGCTGGGACGTCGAGGACGACCTGTCCCGGATCGTCGGCGACGTGCTGGCGGTGCGCCTGAGCGACGGCGCGCGGCGCCTGGCCGCGGGCGCGCGCCAGACGGCGGGCCGGGCGCGGGACAATCTGGCGGAATACCTGGCCGACGAATCCGGGATCGGGGTGCGGGCCGCGGAATTCCACCGCCTGGGCGAGGACGTGCGGGCGCTGACCGCCCGGCTCGACCGCCTGGATGCCCGGGTCAGGCGCCTGACGGAGGAGGCCGCATGCTGACCCTGCTGCGGCTGGCCTACATCTTCTGGGTGGGCCTGCGCTACCGGCTCGACGAGCTGGTCCTGTCCAGCCTGCAGCATCCCTGGGCGCACGCCCTGCTGTGGGTGGTGCGCCTGGGCCGGCGCCCCCGCCGCCCGCGCGGCCAGCGCCTGCGCCTGGCCCTGGAAAACCTCGGGCCCATCTACGTGAAATTCGGCCAGGTCCTGTCCACCCGCCGGGACCTGGTCCCCGCCGACATCGCGGACGAGCTGGCCCGCCTGCAGGACCGGGTGCCGCCGTTTCCCTCGGACCAGGCGGCGGCCATCATCGAGGACTCGCTGGGCGCGTCGCCGCAGACGCTGTTCGCGCACTTCGAGCGCGACCCGGTGGCCTCGGCCTCCATTGCGCAGGTGCATTTCGCGGTGTTGCATGATGGCCGCGAGGTCGCGGTCAAGGTCCTGCGCCCCGGCATGCGCGGCGCCATCGAGCGCGACCTGATGCTGCTGCGCGTCCTGGCCGGCCTGGTCGAGCGCCTGGCGCCGGACGGCCGGCGCCTCAAGCCCCGCGAGGTCGTGGCCGAGTTCGACAAATACCTGCACGACGAGCTGGACCTGATCCGCGAGGCCGCCAATTGCAGCCAGCTGCGACGCAATTTCGGTCCGGACACGGGTCGCGCCGACCTGCTCATGGTGCCTGAGGTCGTCTGGGAATTCTGCGCCAGCCAGGTCTTCACCATGCAGCGCATGCGCGGCGTGCCGATCAGCCGCATCCCGCAGCTGCGCGAGCTGGGCGTGGACATCCCCCTGCTGGCCCGCCAGGGGGTGGAGATCTTCTTCATGCAGGTCTTCAGCGACGGTTTCTTCCACGCCGACATGCACCCGGGCAACATCCTCGTCTCCGACGATCCCGATACGCTGGGGCGCTACATCGCCCTGGATTTCGGCATCGTCGGTTCGTTGTCGGAATTCGACAAGAACTATCTCGCCCAGAACTTCCTGGCCTTCTTCCGCCGCGATTATCGCCGCGTCGCCCAGTTGCACATCGAGTCGGGCTGGGTGCCGCCCGCCACCCGGGAGGAAGAGCTCGAGGGCGCGGTCCGCGCCGTCTGCGAGCCGTATTTCGATCGCCCCCTGGCCGAGATCTCCCTGGGCCAGGTCCTGCTGCGCCTGTTCCAGACCTCGCGCCGCTTCAATGTAGAGATCCAGCCCCAGCTGGTGCTTCTGCAGAAGACCCTGCTCAATGTCGAGGGCATGGGCCGCGAACTCGACCCGACGCTGGACCTCTGGCAGACCGCCAAACCCTTTCTCGAACGCTGGATGCACCAGCGCGTCGGCCTGCGGGGCCTGCGCCAGCGCCTGGACCAGGAAGCCAGCCAATGGGCGCAGATCCTGCCGCAGATCCCGCGCCTGGTCCATACCCGCCTGAACCATCCCGACGCCGGCCCCGCCATGCGCGCCGAGCTGACGCAGCTGCGCCGCGCGCAGGAAGGCACCAACCGCCTGCTGGCGGTGCTGTGCGGCATCCTCGCCGCCGGGCTGGCGGTGGCCGTCTGGGCCCTCACCCGCGGAGGCGGCCTGTGAGCCGCCGGCCGGCGGGGGCCGCCGGGGCCGCCCGCCCCGGTGTGGCGGATCCGTCGCCGGGCGGCGTGTCCGCGCCTCGGTTCGAGTCCAGGATCCTGGCTCCGGACGCGTGCCTGCGGGCGGTGGCCGAGGGCCGGGCAGCGCGCCCGCTGGTCTTCACCAACGGCGTGTTCGACATCCTGCACCGGGGGCACGTCACCTATCTGGACCGGGCGGCCGGGCTGGGCGCGACGCTGGTCGTCGCGGTGAACACCGATGCGTCCGTGCGCCGCCTGGGCAAGGGCGCCGACCGGCCCCTGAATACCTGCGCGGACCGCGCCGCCCTGCTGGCCGCGCTGGCCTGCGTGGACATCGTGACCTGGTTCGACGAGGACACGCCGCTGGAGCTGATCCAGGCCCTGCGCCCCGACGTGATCGTCAAGGGCGGCGACTACGACATGGACGTCCTGCCGGAGACCGCGGCCGTGCGTGCCTGGGGCGGCCGTGCGGTGGCCATCCCGTTCGAGCACGAGCGCTCGACGACGGCCTTGCTGAAGAAGATCCGCCAATAAAAAATCCCCTTTCGACGGAAAGGGGATGGGCGGGGGGACGCGCGCGTCAGAACTTGAAGCGGGACCGCGCCGTGCCGCGCAGCGGCTTGGTCCAGGTGTCGAAGATCTGGACCGTGTCGAAATTGGCCGCGCTGGTGCGCGTGATGCGACAAGCCGTCATGATGGGGTTCTGGCCCACGATGGCGACCAGGCGCCCGCCCACGGCCAGCTGGTATTTCAGCGCGTCGGGGACCGCCGGCACCGAGCCGGTGATCAGGATCGCGTCGTATTCGGCCGTGCCCCAGCCGGCATGGGCGTCGCCCGTTTCCTGCATCACGTTGCTGATCTGGCTGCGCGCCAGGTTGCCCTGGGCGAAGGCGGCCAGGCGGCTGTCGATCTCGATGGAGGTGACCTGCTGGCACAGGCGCGACAGCAGCGCGGCCTGGTAGCCCGAGCCCGTGCCGATCTCGAGGATGCAGTCGGTGGGCGTGAGCTGCAGTTCCTCGATCAGCTTGGTCTCGACCTTGGGCGAGAGCATGTGCTCGCGCGTGTCCACGCCGTCGATCACCAGCGGCAGTTCCGTGTCGGTGAAGGCCAGCGCCCGCATCTGCGGCGGGACGAAGCGTTCGCGGGGCGTGTCGAACACGGCCTGCAGCAGCCGCTCGTCCTGGACGTTCCAGGGGCGGATCTGCTGTTCGACCATGTTGAAGCGGGCGCGTTCGGCGTCGGGGATGTCGTTGGCGTTCATGTCGCTTGATCTGAGGGTTGACGTGGGTCGATTATAGGCCAGGCAGCGGCCGGGATTCAGTCCCGCGCGGGCCACCAGGCGTGGAAATGCTGCACCGGGCCGTGCCCCGATCCGACCTGCAGCTGGCCGGAGGCGGCGATGGCGTGTTCCAGGTAGCGCTTGGCGTGGCGGGCGGCCTCGGGCACGTCGCCGGCGCGCGGCAGCAGCGCCGCCAGGGCGGCCGACAGGGTGCAGCCTGTTCCGTGGGTATTGGGCGTCTCGATGCGGCGGCCCGGCAGCTCGATCATGCGGTCGCCGTCGTGCAGCAGGTCGATGGTGTCGTTGCCGGGCAGATGGCCGCCCTTGAGGAAGACCCAGCGGTCCCCGTCGTCGGCCAGCAGGCGGCGCAGGCGCTCGGCCACGCGCCGCATGTCCTTCAGGTTGTCGGGGGCGCCCTGGTCCAGCAGCACGCCGGCCTCGGGCAGATTGGGCGTGATGACGGTCGCCAGCGGCATCAGGCCTTCGCGCAGGGCCTCGACGGCCTGGCGCTCCAGCAGGTGATCGCCGCTTTTGGCGACCATCACCGGGTCCAGCACCTGATGGACGGGCTTCCAGTGCGCCAGCCGGTCGGCGACCGTGCGGATGACCCCCGCCTGGCCCAGCATGCCGATCTTCACCGCATCCACGCGGACGTCCGCGAACAGCGTGTCGATCTGCGCGGCCACGAAATCCGGCGGCACCGGGGAAATGTGCGTGACGGCCTGGGTGTTCTGGGCCGTCAAGGCGGCAATGACCGCCATGCCGTAGGCGCCCAGTGCGCTCATGGTCTTGACGTCGGCCAGCACGCCGGCTCCGCCGGAAGGATCCACGCCGGCGATCGACAGGGTATTGGGAATCATGACGGTTCCGCTTCGCTCAGGACACCGGCCCGCCCGGGCCGGCAGGGATGGGGGATTCAGGCGGCGCGCGTCGAAGGCAGCAGGCCTTCGGTGGGCGAGCTGGGGTCGGCGTCGTAGTACTTGCGCCGGATGCGGCCCGCCAGATAGGCCTCGCGGCCGGCCTCGACGCCCAGGCGCATGGCGCGCGCCATGCGGATCGGGTCCCGGGCCCCGGCGATCGCCGTATTCATCAGGATCGCGTCGCAGCCCAGTTCCATGGCGATGGCCGCGTCCGAGGCCGTGCCCACGCCGGCGTCCACCAGGACGGGGACCCGCGCCTGGTCGATGATCAGGCGCAGGTTCCAGGGATTGACGATGCCCATGCCCGAGCCGATCAGCGAGGCCAGCGGCATGACGGCCGAGACGCCGATGTCTTCCAGCATGCGGCACTGGATCGGGTCGTCGCTGCAGTACACCATGACCTGGAACCCGTCGGCGACCAGGGTGCGCGCCGCCGCCAGGGTTTCCGGCATGTTGGGAAAGAGGTTGCCGGCGTCGCCGAGGACTTCGAGTTTGCACAGATTGTGGCCGTCCAGCAGCTCGCGCGCCAGGCGCAGCGTGCGCACGGCGTCGTCGGCCGTATAGCAGCCGGCGGTGTTGGGCAGGATGGTGTAGCGGTCCGGCGACAGGAAGTCCAGCAGATTGGGCTCGCCGGGATTCTGGCCGATGTTGGTGCGGCGGATGGCGACGGTGACGATCTCGGCGCCGCTGGCCTCGATGGCCTCGCGGGTCTGGTCGAAATCACGGTATTTGCCCGTGCCGACCAGGAGGCGGGACTGGAAGGTGCGATCGGCGATGGTGAGGGTGTCTGCGGTGTTCATGTCGGGGGTGTGAGAGGCGTCCATGCGATGTGGCCGCGCAGGGCGGCCACACACAAGGATAATCCATTTGAGCCGGCTCAGTTGAGAATGACGCCGCCGCCGTCTTGCACGCCCTGATCGGAAGCCCCCGCTGCACGGCGCGGGGCTTTGCGTGGCGCGGGCTTTTTCACCGCCTCGGTCTGCAGGCGGGCGACCGAGCCGCGCTCGATGGCGTCGATGCTGCCGCTGAGAACCTCGCCATAGGACAGCTTGGCCTGCACGCTGATGATGCGGATGGTCGCGACCTGTTCCTCGGCGGCGCCCAGCTGTTCCCCGGTGTCGGGATCGGTCAGCGCTTCGCCCACCGAGTAGATTGCGTAGGTCTGCCCCGCGGTCGTAAGCCCCTGGCCACGATTGATGATGACCCGGCCATTGCCGGTGCCGATGACCTTGGGCGGGCTGACGATCTCGGAGATGTCGGCGACGATTTTGTTCAGGAAGCCATCCAGCGCAGTACTGAGCTGATTGCCGCTGGCGCTGAACTGGCTGGAATCCGACCAGCGCACCGCGCGGGTTGCGGATTCGACCAAGGTATAGCGCACGGATGCGCGCGTCGATGACGAAACCTCGCGATTGGTTTCCCCGGTGATGTCGATGAATTCTTCCTTGACACGGGTTGAGACGCTGGCCTGAGTCAGGTCGACGATCAGCATGAAGTCCGCGCCGAGCATCTGGCCGAGCTTGCCGCGCTGGGCATCCGATGCCTCGCTGCTGTCCAGGCGAGTCATTTCCTGGTCCAGCGCGGCGTCGTTGCTGCGGTCCAGGACCGTGAACCGACCGCTCTTGACGAACTTGTCGGTCAGTGACTGGCGCAGCTGGTCGGCATGGGCAGAGCGGCGCATGCGGCCCGTGGTCACGATGGCGATGCTGTCGCGCCGCGCTTGTGGCGCCTTGGACTGGAACTCGATCTTTTCGACTGTGACTTCAAGGTCGACCTGGCAGCCCTTGGCCTCGCAGGATTGCTTCAGGACCTTGTAGCCCTTGACCTTGCCCTGGCTGGCGACACGGTTCTCGCTGCCCATGCCGGCCTCGATGGTGGTGCGGCTGGAACCTTCGGCCTCGACCCGGGCGCTGCCGCTGGTGGTCTTGGCCTCGCCCCGGCCGGGAGACTGCAGCTTGCCTTCGGTGCTCAGCCCGCTATAGCCGGTGGTGAGGGCGCTTTCGCCGGACTCCTTGATGTTCAGCGTGGCCTTGGGGCCCGCCGAGCGGGTGGCGACCCGGGCGCCGGTGACCTGGCGCACCGCATCGCCCAGGGCGGATTCCACCGCCTGTTCGTAGGTATCGCCGTAGCCGTGCGCCTGCACGGTGACGTCCCGGGCCTGCTGAGCAATCGTGGGCACGGGCCATGTCAGAACCAAGGCCAGGCATGCTGGCAGGAATGTCTTCACCATGGGATCACCAGCTGACGGTGCGGTTGTCGCCGCGCTTGACGATCGGATATTCGCCTTCCCAGTAGGCCAGGCCGTCGTCGAGGTTGGTCATGGTCAACATGAAGTAGTAGTCGACCTGCTGCGTGCTGCTGTCGACGCGATTGTTGCGCTGGATGATCTTGCCCGACAGGGAGAAGTCCGGGGCGATCACGCGGCCGTTTTTCTTGACGGTCTTCTGGTTGATCATCTTGGACGACTTGAGTTGGCGGGACTTGGCCGTCATGGCGTCTTCCGGACCGTTCAGGCCGACTGCCGTGGTCACTACGAAACGGCCGGAATTGAGCAGGCTGATGCGGATCTTTTTCGTCAGCTGTTCGGTATCGATGCGTTGGGCAGTGTCGTTGATGACGTTCGAGACCGTCAGCACATAGCGCGCGCCCTGATTGGATTTGGGATGGACCATCAGCGGCGATGCCAGCATCTGGTTGACGAGTTCAGTGGCGGCGTTTTCGAAGTCCTTGTAGTCCAGGCCCATGACCGCGACGTTGTCGTTTTTCATGTCGACGTAGTGGGTGGGCGTGACGCAGCCGGCCAGCGCCAGGCAAAGGGTGGTGACGGAGAGTAGCGAGCGAGTGTTCACGAGGGACCTCTTGGCAGAATGGATCGGTGGGAGCGCCGGTCAGAGCGAAGCAACCCGGGATGGCAGGACCTGAATGCTGGGAGCGGCGGCCGTATTCAGGGCCCGCACGTAGACCAGCACCGGGCGCTTGTCCTGCGGCAGCGGAATCTCGATCTCGGTCTCGGGGCCCGGCAAGGTGAGCGTCAGGACGTTGTTGCCGGGATAGGGCACCTTCAGCAGCTGGAAATCGTGCGGCAGGGTGAGCCAGCTGCGCAGGTCCGCCTGCGTGCTTGCAGCCTGCGCGACGGCGGCTGCCAGGCCCAACCAGGGATTCTGGTCGTTGAGCTGCTTTTGCATCACGGTCTTGGCCGTCGCGCGGATGATCTCCCGGATCAGGATGGCGTTGAAGCGCGTCTTGAATTCACCCCGGATGATGGTGTCCATGCTGGCCAGGTGCTGGCTTTGCTGCCGGCCGACGGCGATGTGGTCGTAGGCGGCGACACCGTTTTCCAGCATGGGCAAGGCGATGCCGGTGTAGTGCATGGCGCCGGTGACCAGGAACAGCGGCAGGTCGACGCGCAGTTCGCGCTTGGAGGCCGCCATGCCGTTCTCGAATACGATCCAGACGGCGGGTTTGATCTTGGACGGTTTGCGCGCCGATGCGAGATCCGCCTTGACCTGTGCATTTCGGGTCAGCGCAAAGGCGCGTTCCAGGCTGACCCGGGATTTTTCGTAATCGGCCTTGCTTTCGCCATTCAGCAGGAAGTACAAGCCGTGCAGGTACAGCGAGGCGGGGTTGATGTATCCGGCGTAGGGCGCCCACTGTTCCACATCCACCCCCGCCTTCTCGAAGATCGCGTTGGAGCCGGCAAGGCTGCGATTGACGAGGTCGGCGTTGTCGCTGGCGGCGATTTCGTCGCGCTGTTTGGCGATCTCGGACTCGAAGTGTTCCGCGGCTCGGCGCTGGCGATCGTCCGTGCGGTTCCATTCGACCCGGGCGTTGGCGTAGTCGCCCAACTGCCAAAAATTCAGTGCCTTGTAGGTGTTGAGCATCACCGTGTCGTAGACGTTTGGCGAATAGGGCAGCACGTTGTCGTTGGTCAGGACCGCCGCGACCTGGTGGCCCCCGCTGGCCACGGCGCCGCGCGTGTCATCGTCTTTCATCAGGGCCTCGGCGCCATCCAGCATCCGGTTGGAGCGCTCGTTGAGCGACTCGTAGCGCAACATCGTGCCGGCCTCGAGGGACCAGAGCAGGTCTTCGGGTTGGTCCGCCTTGTTGAGGTCGGATTCCTTGACGGCGCGCTCTGTGGCGGCTGGGATGTTTCCTGCCTGCAGCTCCAGTTTGTAGTTCTTCGTGGACTCGGGCGTGGCGCAGCCGGCCAGGATGATGGCGCACGCGCAGGTGACGAGTATTCGCCGCATGATGGTTTCCCCTGTGGAATCGCTTTTTTTCTGACCGCGAACTGAAACCGGGTTTCAGTCGGGTTAGCAATTGTCACATAATGTTTACATGCCGGCAATAAATGCTTCAGGTATGAAAATTGTGTGTAAAAACTATACAGAGCGAGGGGTTTGGGCGTTCAGGGCACAGGTCGACGTATAGACAGAGGTCGTGCACTGTCGCGGAGCGCCGCACACACGGCCTCCGCCGCATCCACCAGCCGCGGCCCGGGCCGGTGCAGCCAGTCCGGATCGATGGCGTAGACGCGGCCCTCGCGGGCGGCCGCCAGGCCGTGCTGCGCCCACCAGCGCGTGCGCGCGGCCAGGGTGTCCCGCCCGTAGGGCGACAGGATCATCACCTGTGGATCCAGATGCAGGACGGATTCGATGCTGACCTGCGGCGCGGCCAGGCGGCTGTCCGCATACGGGTTGCGGCCGCCGCAGCGCTTCAGCAGGTCGTTGATCAGGGGATCCTTGCCCAGGGTGAACAAGGGATCCGCGCTGACCTCGATGAAGACGGACGGGGCTGGTGGCGGCACCGGCCGCAGCCGGTCGATGCGCCCTTGCAGGGCCGAGGCGGCGGCATCCGCGGTGGCCTGCGTGCCCAGCCGCGCGCCCAGCCGCCGGATCAGCCCCGGGATCTCGTCGAGCGTCCGGGGATCGGCATACAGCAGCGGGACGCCCAGCGCGTCCAGGCGGGCGGCCAGCGCCCGCGTGGCGTCCGTCGGCTGCCAGGCCAGGACCAGGGTGGGGCGCAGGGCCAGGATGGTCTCGTCGGTGTACTGGATGCCGTCGCCGACGCGGGGAATCTCGCGGGCCGCCGGCGGATAGTCGCTGTTCAGGACGGTGCCGATGATGTCGGCGCCGCCGCCCGCCGCGTAGACGAGCTCGGTCACGCTGGGCGCCAGGGTGATGAGGCGGGGGCGCGTCGCGGGGAGGTCCCCCACGGCAGGCGGCCCGCCCGCGGCCGGGGACGCGGCTGTTGCCGCGACGGCCTGGGCCGCCAGGCCGCCAACGAGCGCGACGGTCAGGGCGACGGCCTGCGCAGCCGGCAGGATGCGGGCCCATGCCGCCCGCCGCCTTCCCCGCATCCCGCCTGCCGTCACGCCCGGGCGCATGGCCTACATCCGCCAGGACAGGTTCACGAACACGTTGGACCCGGGCGTGTTGTAGCCGTCGATCAGGACATAGTCCTTGTCCAGCACGTTGTTCCAGCGCACCTGCACGCCCACGGACTTGCTGAAGTCGTAGGCGGCGGTCAGGTTGACGAGGGAGTAGCCGCCCAGGCGGGTGGTGTTCGCGGTTTCCTTGTAGCGATTGCCGGTGTACTGGTATTCGGCGCCCAGCTTCAGGGCCTGGATGCGGTGCTCGACGCCCAGGTGGAAGACCTGGCGGGCGCGGTAGGGCAGCATGGATCCTTCCGCCGGCGTGAATCCCTGCGTGGGTTGCGGATCATCGTTGCGCGGATCCAGGAAGTCGGCGCTGGCGCTCAGGCGGGTGTCGCCGAACCGGTGCTCGCCCGTGATCGTCAAGCCGCGCAGCGTCGCCTGCGCGACGTTCTGGGGAGAGGTCATCCACGTGACCGGATCCGACACATTGACGATCAGATTGCGGACCTTGTTCTGATAGGCCGTGATCTTGAGCAAGGTGCTGTCGTCCTGATACTGGACGTGCGCCTCGATGTTGCGGGACTTCTCGGGCTTCAGGTCCGGGTTTCCGCGATAGAAGGCCGCCGGATAGTCCTGGTACAGGTCGGCGAAGGTCGGAACGCGGAAGCCGGTGCTGCCCGCGATACCCACCTGCCACGTGTCGCTCAGGTCCAGGTCGGCACCCAGCGCGCCGGTGGTCTGGTTGCCGTGGTCCGTATAGTTGTCGTTGCGCAGGCTCGCCTGCAGATGGAGGCGGTCCAGATCGCCCTTGTAGATGAGCGCCGTGCTGTTGACGTTCCGTTCCGTCCTGTCGTACGAGAAATCGCTATTGATGCGCTCTTCCAGGCGCTCGGCCAGGATGGAAAGACGGTGGCCGGGCAGCACCCGCAGGTTGTTCTGCCAGGACCAGCTGCGTTTCAGGCTGGAATGCATGAACGAACCCTCGATCGGCCGGCGGTAATCCAGGGCGTCCCTCGTCCAGCCGAACTGCAGCACGCTCTCCCAGCGGTCGGTGATCTGGTCCGTGCTGGTGACGCGGTAGGCTTCCTGGCGGACGAGATTGCGGACATTGTCTTCGGTCGCATAGGGAAAATCGTCCTGGGTGCCGTCCGAGTCCGCGTGCAGATAGCTGCTGTAGGCAGTCAGCCCGATCCGGTGGCCGGGTGCCCAGCGGTAGCCCAAAGCGCCCGTCCAGCCGCGGCTGGCGTAGCCATCATCGTCCAGGTCGTGCCCCCAGCTGTCGGTCGAACTGTTGTTGGCGAAATGCCGCCGCATGACGTCAAAGCCCTTGCTGCTGGCGGCGCTTGCGGAAAAACTGTAGTCCCATCCGTGGCTGGCGCCGGAGATCCCCGCGCTGGATTTCACGGTCTCGTAGGTGCCATACCCCAGGTTCGCCCAGGCCGACAGCGGCCGGTCCTGCGCACCCTTTTTCGTGATGATGTTGACGACCCCGCCGATGGCATCCGATCCATACAGGCTGCTGGCCGCGCCGCGCAGGATCTCGACGCGCTCCACCAGCGCGGGATCGATGGTTTCCAGGTGCGTCCCGCCGGACAGCAGCTCCGATGCCCGCATCCCGTCGATCAGCACCAGCGTATGCGAGGCATTGGCCCCGCGCAGGAACAGACTGGACACCGTCTGCGGCCCGCCGGTCGACGTGAACTGCACGCCCGGCGCGCGGCCGATGATCTCCACGATGCTGTCGCCACGAGCCTCGGCCAGCTCCCGCGGGCCGATCACCGTCACGTCCCCGACCACGTCGGCCAGGGGTTCGGGGCTGCGGCTGGGGGTGACGACGATGTCCTGCAGGGCGGGGACAGCGGCGGAACCGGATTGGGCCATGGCGGCCAGGGGGAGGAAACAGACGGCGGCGGCGAGTGCGCGCCGGGAAAGCGGGATGGTCATGGTCGGTCCTGTATGGCGCGCGTCCCCGCACGCCGGAACAAACAAGGCCCGCGGCCGGAGCGGATCTGCGTGAAGACATCGCAGGCCCCTTTCAGCGGGAACGGTCAGGAAATCGAAGCAGGCCGGTATCGGGCTGGCGCGACCGGGCCGAAGGCCCGGCGGACACGCTCACCGTTGCGGGGGCAGCACAGCTGGGTCGGATCAACGACCGTCTGTTTCCCGTTTGGATGTCCGCGGCGCCCGAGGGCACCATGAACATACCTGTTTCGCCGCACATTATAAGGCCCGCCTCGTCCAGCCCCCCCACCTCGGCGACATGCCATCAGGGACACACCGGAGACACGCCCCCAGCCACATCCACCACAAACAGCCCCCAGCCACAGCCACCACAAACAGCCCCCAGCCACATCCACCACGGCACCCCCCCTCCCTTCGTCAATCGGGGCGATCCGCTG
>Ga0222426_100469_pt1 | contig 26099 bp, 24 predicted proteins | sample 2B50Ametagenome_FD_180087 | JGI IMG/M metagenome (GOLD analysis project Ga0222426, IMG submission 180087) | Enriched microbial communities from leaf-cutter ant dump, University of Wisconsin, Madison, United States - 2B50A (version 2) | ecosystem: Environmental > Terrestrial > Nest > Insects nest...
GAACTGCATCGGCCCGATCTTCTTCGAGATCATCCAGCGCAAGGGCAACGAAGGCTTCGGCGAAGGCAACTTCCAGGCACTGTTCGAGAGCATCGAGCGCGACCAGATGAAGCGCGGCGTGCTGTAAGCCTGAAAGCCCCTCTCCCCTCGGCGACCGAAGGAAGTCCCCTTGCGGGAGAGAGGGGTTGGGGTGAGGGTACGGTCGGAGCGTGAGGGTGTTGACCCAGCCTCGAACCATCAACTCCGACCAAAGAGAACGAATCAAAGGCAAGGAAGCCCACCATGACCCACGGAACCAAACCCCCACTCCCCACCCGGACCCTCACCAACGCCCGCGATCTGCGCCAACACCAGACGGACGCCGAGCGTGAACTGTGGTACCACCTGCGTGGTGGACGTTTGAACGGCTTCAAGTTTCGTCGGCAGCATCCGATACCGCCCTATATCGTCGACTTTCATTGTGAGTCGTTGAAGCTGGTGGTTGAACTGGATGGTTCGCAGCATGGCGAGGATGCGGATCGTGAGCGCACGCGGTTTCTGGAGCGGCAAGGGGTGAGAGTGGTGCGGTTCTGGGACAACGATGTTCTGCTGCGGAAACAGGCAGTGCTGGAGGCGCTGTTGGCTGTGGTTGAAGAGCAGGAGCGTGTGAGGGATCAGCTGGGGTCGAGTGAGGGCTGAAGGGCCGAACCCTCACCCCAACCCCTCTCCCAACGGGAGAGGGGCTTTCAAGAGCTCGTGGACAGACAGGTCGGTCATGAACAACAACGGTTACCAATCCGGTTTCGGCAACGAATTCGCCACCGAGGCCGTGCCCGGCACTTTGCCGGAAGGGCAGAACTCGCCGCAGCGGGTGGCGCACGGTTTGTACGCGGAGCAGCTGTCGGGCACGGCGTTCACCGCGCCGCGCCACGGCAACCGGCGCAGCTGGCTGTACCGGATCCGGCCGGCGGCGGTGCACCAGCCGTTCCAGCCGCTGGCGCATGCGACTTTCCACAACCGCTTCAATGAGGCACCGGCCACGCCGAACCAGTTGCGCTGGAACCCGCTGCCGATGCCGCAGGCGCCCACCGATTTCGTCGATGGCCTGGTCACGCTGGGTGGCAACGGTGGCCCGGACGCGCTGGTCGGCGTGGGCATCCACCTGTACGCGGCCAACCGCTCGATGCAGGGGCGCTTCTTCTACGACGCCGACGGCGAGCTGCTGATCGTGCCGCAGCAGGGCCGCCTGCGGCTGGCCACCGAGCTGGGCGTGATCGAGATCGAGCCGCAGGAGATCGCGGTGATTCCGCGTGGCGTGCGCTTCCGGGTGGAATTGCCGGACGAGATGGCACGCGGCTACGTCTGCGAGAACTTCGGCGCGCTGCTGCGCCTGCCCGACCTGGGGCCGATCGGCTCGAACTGCCTGGCCAATTCGCGCGATTTCCTCACGCCGCAGGCGGCCTACGAGGATGTCGAAGGCGACTTCCAGCTGGTGGCCAAGTTCCAGGGCGGCTTGTGGACGGCGTCGATCGACCATTCGCCGCTGGACGTGGTCGGCTGGCACGGCAACTACGCGCCGTACAAGTACGACCTGCGCCGCTTCAACGCGATCGGCTCGATCAGCTACGACCATCCCGATCCGTCGATCTTCACCGTGCTGACCTCGCCCAGCGACACCGCGGGCACGGCCAACATGGATTTCGCGATCTTCCCGCCGCGCTGGCTGGTGGCGCAGAACACCTTCCGTCCGCCCTGGTTCCACCGCAACGTGGCCAGCGAGTTCATGGGCCTGATCACCGGCGTGTACGACGCCAAGGCCGAGGGCTTCGTGCCCGGCGGCGCCTCGCTGCACAACTGCATGATCGGCCACGGCCCGGACAAGGCGACCTTCGACAAGGCGTCCGCTGCCGACCTGTCCAGGCCGGACGTGATCGGCGGCACCATGGCCTTCATGTTCGAGACGCGCATGGTGATCCGTCCCACCCGGCAGGCGTTGGACACGCCGCAGCTGCAGCCGGACTACTACCAGTGCTGGCAGGGCATCGAGCGCCACTTCGATCCGGGCAGCCAGGCGTGATCCGGCGTTTCGGCGGCCTGACACTTTGCCTGATGCTGGCCGGCTGCAGCGGCAGTGCGCCGCCGGCGGCATCGGCGATGGCCGAGTCGCCGGCGATCAAGCCGGTGACGACACCGGTGGCGGATTCGCCGGCACGCTACGACGGCTACGGCCCGGTGTGGCTGGGCATGGACGAGGCCAGCTTCAATCAGGCCAGCTTCAATCAGGCCTGGGGCGGCAAGCTCGAAGGTGCGGCTGGCGCTGACTCGACCTGCTTCAGCAAGCGCGCGGTCGCTGCGACCCCGTCGACGCCTTCGGGCTTCATGTTCGAGGATGGCCGCTTCGTGCGTTATGACGTCGACAGCCCGGCAGTCACGGCGCCGGGCGGCGGGCAGGTCGGCATGGACGAAGCGCGGATCCGCGACCTGTATGGCGACGCCGTGCAGGCGCAGCCGCACAAATACGTCGATGGCGCGACATACCTGCGCATCGCCGCGCCGCAAGGCCCGGGCGCGCTGCTGTTCGAGACCGACCAGCACGGCACGGTCACCCGCTGGCGCGTGGGCCTGCCGCCGCAGGTCGACTACGTCGAGGCTTGCGGCTGATCCGCCGCAAGCCGCACTCCTTTCACTTTTTCGATTCCGGAGCACCAGATGAAACTCGCAAGTCTCAAGGAAGGCGGCCGTGACGGCACCCTGATCGTGGTCAGCCGCGACCTCACCCGCGCGGTGAAGGCGACCGGCATCGCGGCGACGCTGCAGGCGGCGCTGGATGACTGGTCGAGTACCGCGCCGCGGCTCAACGCGCTGTCCGACGCACTCAACGCCGGCAACGCCGACGGTGCCTTCGCGCTGGACGTGCAGGCGCTGGCCTCGCCGCTGCCGCGTGCCTATGAATTCGTCGACGGCAGCGCCTACCTGCCGCACGTCGAGCGCGTGCGTCGCGCCCGTGGCGCCGAGGTGCCGGAATCGTTCTACACCGACCCGCTGATGTACCAGGCCACCAGTGCCGGCTTCCTCGGCCCGCGCGATCCGGTGGTGGTGCCCAGCGAGTCCTACGGCATCGATCTGGAAGCCGAGGTGGTGGTGGTCACCGACGACGTGCCGATGGCGGCCACGCCGGAGCAGGCCTCCGGCCACATCCAGCTGGTCGGCCTGGTCAACGACGTGTCCCTGCGCGGCCTGATCCCCGGCGAACTGGCCAAGGGCTTCGGCTTCCTGCAGAGCAAGCCGCGTTCGGCGCTGTCGCCGGTGCTGGTGACCCCGGACGAACTGGGCGATGCCTGGCAGGGCGACAAACTGCATCTGCCGATGCGCACCTGGCTCAACGACCAGTGGTTCGGCGAGGCCGAGTGCGGCGTGGACATGCAGTTCAATTTCGCCCAGCTGGTGGCGCACGCGGCGAAGACCCGCCCGCTGACCGCCGGCACCATCGTCGGCTCCGGCACCATCGCCAACGAGGACACCTCCAAAGGCGCCTCCTGCCTGGCCGAGCAGCGCACCGTGGAAACCCTGCGCGACGGCAAGCCGACCACCCCGTTCCTGAAGTTCGGCGACCGCCTGAAGATCGAAGTCACCGACGCCGAAGGCAAGTCGATCTTCGGCGCGATCGAACAGCAGGTGGCCTCGCTGGAGGGCTGATGTTTCCCGCGCCGCGCGTGGGGTGCTCGCTGGCGGGCGTTGTTTTGCTGGCGGGCGTTGTTTTGTAGGAGCCCGCTTGCGGGCGATGCTCTTGAAGCCAAAGCTTGAAGGTCAAGATCAAGATCAAGATCAAGAGCGTTTCGTCCTCCTTCGGAGGGCGAGTTACTTTCTCTTTGCGTGGCCACGCATGCGCAGGATGCGCATGCGAACAGCGCAGCTGGCCCGAAGGGCGTAGGGCAGGATGCCCGGAGTAAAGAGAAAGTAACCAAAGAGAAAGGCCACCCCGCTTACGCGCCGTTCGGACATCGGGCAACCGCTCCTGCGTTGCCTCAACTCCGACATCCATGTCGTCGCTTGTCCGAACGGTACGCGGCCGGGCTGCGGGTTTTTTCGACAGCACATCGGGCAACCGCTCCTGCGTTGCCTCAACTCCGGCATCCATGCCGTCGCCATGGGCTGGCGAAAAACTGGCTGGCATCGGGCAACCGCTCCATGCGTTGCCTCAACTCGGGCATCCATGCCCTCGCCCTGTCAGCCACCCCTGCGGGGCTTTCCTTCGCCCGCCCGCCGCTTCAGAGGGGCCCCGGAAGAGCAGCGGGCCTTCGTGGCCCGCACTTTTCGAAAAAGCCAAAGCCAAAGCAACAGCCGAAGCCGAAGCCGAAGCGGTGCAGGGTGCGTGGTACTGGCCCCTCTCCCATTGGGAGAGGGGTTGGGGTGAGGGTTCGGGCGGAGCATGGGATTTGATCGCTTCGCCCGAACCCTCACCCGGCGCCTTCGCGCCACCCTCTCCCGGCGGGAGAGGGTGAATACCGCTCGTCCGCGAGGGCAGCTGGCTGCGCACCTTGTCCTGCTGGAAGAGGGGCAACAAGGTGTCGGCTTGACCGGGGTCAAGGCGCACGGGTCGTGCTGGCGACACACTTGCCATCATGGCCACTCCCATCGTCCCTCCCGAATTCGATCCGGCGCTGATCGCCCGCTACGACGTGGCCGGCCCGCGCTATACCAGCTACCCGACTGCGCCGCAGTTCCAGGCCGAGTTCGACGAATCGGCGTTGCGTGCAGTGATCCGGGCCTCGAACGAGGAGCCGATCCCGCGGCCGCTGTCGCTGTACGTGCACGTGCCGTTCTGCATGAGCCCGTGTTTCTACTGCGGCTGCAACCGGGTGATCACCCGCGACATCGCCCAGGGGGATCGCTACCTCGAACGGCTTTACCGCGAGATCGGCCTGGTCGCGCCGCTGTTCGACCGTGATCGGCCGGTACGCCAGCTGCATTTCGGCGGCGGCACGCCGAACTTCCTGGACGCGTCGCGGATGCGCGAGCTGATGGAATCCCTGGCGCGGCACTTCAGCTTCAGCCACGAGCCGGGGCGCGAATACGGCATCGAGATCGACCCGCGCTACGCCAACGGCGAATACATGCGCGAGCTGGGCAGGCTGGGCTTCAATCGTGTCTCGGTGGGCATCCAGGATTTCGATCCGCAGGTGCAGCGTGCGGTCAACCGGGTCCAGAGCTTCGACGAGACCCGGGAGGTGATCGACGCGGCCCGCGACGCCGGCTTCCGCTCGGCCAGCGTCGACCTGATCTACGGCCTGCCGCGGCAGAGCCTGGACGGTTTCAGCCGCACCCTGGACCAGGTGGTGGCGCTGAACCCGGATCGGGTGGCGGTCTACGGCTACGCCCACCTGCCGGAGATGTTCAAGCCGCAGCGGCAGATCGACGCAGCCGAGCTGCCCGATGCGGCGACCCGTCTGGCGCTGTTCGGGCGGGCGCTGGAGCGGTTGAGCGAGGCGGGTTACGTCTACATCGGCATGGATCACTTCGCCCGTGTCGACGATGAGCTGGCGCAGGCCCAACGCTGCGGCAGCCTGCAGCGCAATTTCCAGGGCTATTCCACCCACGGCGACTGCGACATCATCGGCCTCGGCGTCAGCGCGATCGGTCGCATCGGCGACAGCTACAGCCAGAACGCACGCGACCTGATCGGCTATTACGCCGCGCTGGATGCCGGCCGCCTGCCGGTGGTGCGCGGCCTGCAGCTGGACGAGGACGACCTGATCCGGCGCGCCCTGATCAACGAACTGATGTGCCACGGCGAGCTGGACAAACAGCGCTTCGGTGCGCACCACCGGCTGCTGTTCGACGAGTACTTCGCGCGTGACCGGCAGCGGTTGGCTCCGCTGGTGGCCGACGGACTGGTGCAGGAGGATGCGCAGGCCATCGTGGTCACCTCGCGGGGCCGCCTGCTGTTGCGTATCATCGCGATGTGCTTCGATGCCTGGCTGGGCGACGCGGCGCAGACACCGCGATATTCGCGCGTGATATGACCTCCGCAGCCCTCATCGGCCTACCGCACATCATGCAATCCAAGCACCTCGCAGGTCGCCTGCCCGAGCCGCCCAATCCGATCGCCGACGACGGTGACGAAACCCGTTTCTGCGGTACCTGCGCGTTTTCCAGCGCCTGCATCGCCGCAGGCTACGACAAGCCCGAGCTGGTCGAGCTGCAGTGCCTGGTCGAGCACGTCGGACCGTTCCGCGGCGGCGAGCACATCTTCCGCACCGGCGATCCGTTCCGCGCGATCTTCGCGGTGCGCAGCGGCACGGTGAAAACCCGCATGGTCGACAAGGAAGGCCGCGAGCAGGTGCTGGGCTTCTACCTGCCCGGCGAGGTGATCGGCCTGAACGCGATCTACCCCGAGCATTTCCCGTGCGACGCGGTGGCGCTGGACACGGCGTTCTTCTGCCGCTTCTCGTTCCCGGCGATGAGCGCGCTGGCCTCGCGCGTGCCGGCGGTGCAGCAGCACCTGTTCCGCATGCTCAGCAAGGAGCTGGGTACCGCCAGCCTGTTGGCCGGCGACCACAGCGCCGACGAGCGCGTGGCCGCATTCCTGATGGACCTGGCGCACCGCTACGAGGTGCGCGGTTTTTCCGGCACCCGCTTCCGCCTGAGCATGTCGCGCGGAGACATCGCCAACTACCTGCGCCTGGCCGCGGAAACCGTCAGCCGCGTGTTCAGCCGCTTCCGCACGCAAGGCCTGATCGAGATCGAAGGACGCGAACTGCAACTGCTCGACCCCGCCAAGCTGCGCCAGATCGGCCAAGCCCTGCTGCCCTGAACCGCGCTTCGCCAAAAGCAAAAGCATCGCCCGCAAGCGGGCTCCTACGGAGATTCGCGCTGTAGGAGCCCGCTCGCGGGCGATGCCGTTGTGCCGTGATGAGTCTGTCGACCGTTGGGGCTCGCCGAAGCAAGAGCATCGCCCGCAAGCGGGCTCCTACGGAGATTCAGGCTGTAGGAGCCCGCTTGCGGGCGATGCTTTTCGCTGCTGATCCAGGTCAAGGCTGGTGCGGTGGTCTGCGTGTCACGATGGGGAATCATTCTCATTCGAGTCGTCGCCATGTCCGAGCGCGGATCCGCGGTGCGCAAGGCCGCCACTTTCAGCGAGCTTCCGGGGTTGCTTGCCTCGGCGCCGCATCGGCTGTTGTTTCTGGCGGGGGCGGTGACGGTGTTGCTGTCGATGGCCTGGTGGGCGCTGGAGCTGAGCTGGATGTCCGGCCTGTTGCCGGGGGGCTGGCCGCAGCCGACGATTCCGCCGGCCCGGGCGCACGCCATGCTGATCCAGTACGGCGTGTTTCCCTTGTTCATGTTCGGCTTCCTGCTGACCGTGTTCCCGCGCTGGATGAGCCAGCCGGCCCTGCAGCGCCGGCATTACGTGCCGGTGGCCGGGGCGATCTTCATCGGGTACGTGCTGGCCAACCTCGGCTTGCTGCAGTTGCCCTGGCTGCTGGGTGCGGGCCTGCTGCTGATGCTGGCCGGTTACCTGTACGGCATCACGGTGCTGGCGCGGGTACTGCGCGCGGCCAGCCAGCGGGTCGATCACGCCTGGTCATGCCTGCTGGCGCTGTGCCTGGGGGCATCGGGGCTGTTGCTGTTCCTCGCCTGGATCGGCGGGGCACCGGATGACTGCGCCCGGCTGGCCGTCCGTCTGGGCACGTTCGGGCTGTTGCTGCCGGTGTACTTCAGCGTGACCCACCGGATGCTGCCGTTCTTCAGCGGCAACGTGGCGGCGGGCTACAAGGTGGTGCGTCCACGCTGGAGCCTGCCGGTGGTCTGGGTCCTGCTGTTGGCGCATTTGCTGCTGGACTGGCGTGGTGCCTTGGGCTGGCTGTGGCTGGCTGACGTGCCGCTGGCATTGGTGTTCGCCTGGCATGCGCTGGCCTGGCAGCCGTGGAAGGCGATGCGGCCGGGCTTGCTGGCGGTGTTGCACCTGGCGTTCGCGTGGTTGCCGGTGGCGTTCGTGCTGTACGCGGTGCAGGACGTGATCCACGCCGCCAGCGGGCAATTGCCGTTCGTGCGGGCGCCGCTGCATGCGCTGGGCATCGGTTATTTCGGTTCGATGCTGGTGGCGATGGTGACCCGGGTGACCCAGGGGCATTCGGGGCGGCCGCTGCAGATGGGCGCTGTGGCCTGGACCTGTTTCGCCTTGCTGCAGCTGGTGGTGCTGGTGCGCTTGCGCGCCGAATTCATGGGGGCCGGCTTCAATCCCTGGCCCTGGCTGGTGGTGGCCGCCTGGGGCTGGCTGGTGGCGTTCCTGCCCTGGGTGCTGCGCTCGGCGTGGATCTACCTGACGCCGCGAACGGACGGCAAGCCGGGGTGATCCGGCGGCTGTGGCACGGTGACGCAGACGCCGTGCAACACGGCTCGTTTTGACCCAGGTCAAATGGCGCGTGTGGCGTTAACCTACGCTGGCAACAGTACCCAGGGAGAGCGTCCATGAAGCGTTTGTACCTTTGCTTTGCTGCTGCATGTTTCACGCTGGCAGCGTGTTCGAACAAGCCGGCCCCGCCGGATCAAACCACTGCCACGCCATCGGCCAGCACTTCGGTCGCTTCCGAGCGCGGCGACTTCGGCCCGCCGCAGGGCGAGCCGATCCACGCGGTGCTGACCAGCCCGCCCAACGTGCCGCCACCGATCCACCGCAACTACCCGGCCAAGGTGATCGTGGAGCTGGAAGTGGTGGAAAAGGAGATGCCGATTTCCGAAGGCGTCAGCTACACCTTCTGGACGTTCGGCGGCACCGTGCCGGGCAGCTTCATCCGCGTGCGCCAGGGCGACACGGTGGAGTTCCACCTGAAGAACGCCCCGGACAGCAAGATGCCGCACAACATCGACCTGCACGGCGTGACCGGGCCGGGCGGCGGCGCGGCATCGAGCTTCACCGCGCCGGGGCATGAGTCGCAGTTCACCTTCAAGGCGCTCAACCAGGGCATCTACGTCTACCACTGCGCCACCGCGCCGGTGGGCATGCACATCGCCAACGGCATGTACGGCCTGATCCTGGTCGAGCCGCCGGAAGGGCTGAGCCCGGTCGACCATGAGTACTACGTGATGCAGGGCGACTTCTACACCACCGGCAAGTACCGGCAGAAGGGCCTGCAGCCGTTCGACATGGAGAAGGCGATCGACGAGAACCCGACCTACGTGCTGTTCAACGGCAAGGAAGGCTCGCTCACCGGTGACAACGCCTTGCCGGCGAAGACCAACGAGAAGGTGCGCCTGTTCGTCGGCAACGGTGGCCCGAACCTGATCTCCAGCTTCCACGTGATCGGCGAGATCTTCGACAAGGTGCAGCCGGAGGGTGGCACGCATCCGCAGGAGAACGTGCAGACCACACTGATCCCGGCCGGTGGCGCCGCGATCGTCGAGTTCCGCACCGACGTGCCGGGCAGCTACGTGATGGTCGACCACTCGATCTTCCGTGCCTTCAACAAGGGCGCGCTGGGCATCATCAAGGTCGATGGCCCGGAGGACAAGACGATCTACTCGGGCAAGGAAGTGGACTCGGTCTACCTCGGTGATCGCGCTGAACCGAACCTGCAGGCGGTGAGCACCGCGGCCAAGGCGCACGCGGCCGGCACGCTGACCCAGGACGAGCAGATCGCCGCCGGCAAGCAGCTGTTCACCGGTACCTGCTCGGTTTGTCACCAGCCCAACGGCGAAGGCCTGGCCAACGTGTTCCCGCCGCTGGCCAAGTCGGACTTCCTGGCGGCCGATCCGAAGCGGGCGATGACCATCGTCACCCACGGCCTGAGCGGCAAGATCACCGTCAACGGCCATGAGTTCGACTCGGTGATGCCGCCGATGGCGCAGCTCAACGATGACGAGGTGGCCAACATCCTCACCTTCGTGCTGAACAGCTGGGGCAACCCGGGTGGCCGCATCACCAAGGAGGAAGTGGCCAAAGCCCGCGCCGCGGCACCGGCCGCCCCGGCGGCGGAGCACTGAGATGCGGATGCGGCAGGCCTGGGCCTGGCTTGGCCCGATCCTGTTGGCCCTGGTGGCCCTCCCGGCAGCGGCGGCGGAATACGTCGCCCTGCCGGGAGGCAGTTTCACCAGCGTGCTGCCGGCCGATGGCAAGGACGCCCCGGCGCAGGTGGCGCCGTTTCAACTGCGCCGCGAGCCGGTCACCAACGCCGAGTTCCTGGCTTTCGTGAAAAGCCATCCGCAATGGCGGCGCGACAAGGTCGCCAGCATCCTCGCCGATGCGCGTTACCTGACCCAGTGGGCCGGCCCGGACGCACCGGGCGAGCAGGCCTTGCCGCAGCAGCCGGTGACCCGCGTGTCCTGGTTTGCTGCCCAGGCGTATTGCGAAAGCGAGCAGGCGCGGTTGCCGAGCTGGTACGAGTGGGAATTCGCCGCGGCGGCCGACGCCACCCGGCGTGATGCCCGCGACGATCCGGCCTGGCGCGAGAGCATCCTGGGCTGGTATTCGCGTCCGTCGAATGCCGCGCTGCCCAGCGTCGGCGGCACCTCCAACGCTTACGGCGTGCGTGACCTCAACGGCCTGGTGTGGGAATGGGTCGATGATTTCAACGCGCTGATGGTCGCCAGCGACAGCCGCGACCAGAACGATCCCGACATCCTGAAATTCTGCGGTGCCGGCGCACTCAGCCTGCAGGAAAAGGACAACTACGCGGTGCTGATGCGCATCGCCATGCTGTCCGCGCTGAAGGCCGCCGACACCACCAACAACCTCGGCTTCCGCTGCGCGAAATCCGAATGAGGACGCTGCGATGAAATACCTGTTGCCCGCACTGGCGATGCTGTGGCTTCTGCTTGGCGGCGTGGCCCGTGCCGACACGCCGCTGCCCGGCGATTCGGTCTACCAACTGCCGGTGCAGCTGACCGACCAGGACGGCCGGCAACAACCGCTGGCCTCGCGCCGCGGCCGCCCGCAACTGCTCACCATGTTCTACAGCTCGTGCCAGATGGTCTGCCCGATGATCATCGACACCATGCGCATGACCCGCAACGCGCTGGACCCGGCGGTGCGCCCGCGCATCGACCTGCTGGCGGTGAGCTTCGACCCCGCCCGAGACGACGTTGCCACGCTGCATGACTACGCCGCCAAGCGCAAACTGGCCCCGGCGATCTGGACCCTCGCCCGCGCCGAGCCCTCGCAGGTGCGCCAGCTGTCCAGCGTGCTCGGCCTGCAGTACCGCCAGCTGCCCGACGGCGATTTCAATCACAGCAGCGAATTGATCCTGCTCGACGCCGACGGCCGCATCGCCGCCCGCACCACCGTGATCGGCCGCATCGACCCCGCCTTCATCGAAGCCATCGGCAAAGTCGCCGCCGTACGCGACGGCGAGGAGTGAGTGGAGAGGAGTGAGGAGCGAGAGAAAGCTCGCTCCTCGCGCCCCATGCCATGCCGTGTCGCCGCAGGAGCCCGCTCGCGGGCGATGCTTTTCGCCCCACCCAGCGGCGAGTTGTCACACCACCGCCTTTCGTGATCCCGACCTGACCACGGTCAAGTCCCCGTGCATGCCCGCTGCCCAGACTGCGCCCATCCAAAGGGAGAGCACACGATGAAAAGCACGTACGGGATGTTGGCGCTGGCCTGCCTGCTGGGCGGCGCCGCGATCGCGCCGCCGCTGCACGCACAGGCCGCCACGCCGGCCAGCGCCCCGCTGCAACTGGAATGGGACGCGCGCCTGCGCCACGAACAGGTCGATGACGACGCCTTCGCCCGCGATGCACGCGCTGATACCTTGCGCCTGCGTCTTGGCCTGCGCGCCAACTTCGGCCATGGCTGGGGCGGCCTGCTCGAAGGCACCGGCGTGGCTGCTGCCGGCAGTCACTACAACAGCGGCGCCAACGGCCATGTCCAGTATCCGGGCATCACCGACCCGAAGGGCAGCGAGCTGGGCCAGGTCTGGCTGGGCTGGCATGACGACGCCTTCAGCGCCACCGTCGGTCGCCAGCGCCTGCTGCTGGACAACCAGCGCTGGGTGGGCAACAGCGGCTGGCGCCAGCACGAGCAGACCTATGACGCGGTCGACCTGCAATGGCATCCGCTGGCCAGGCTGGCGCTGCGCTATGACTGGCTCGATCGCGTGCACCGCGTGGCCGGGCGCGATGCGCGTGACCCGCTGGCACGCGAGCGCCGGCTCGACACTCACCTGTTCAACGCCGCCTGGACCGAAGGCACGCAGCAATGGGCCGGCTACGCCTACCTGCACCAGGACCGCGACGTGGCCAGCGCCTCCAGCGCCACCTACGGCCTGCGCTGGAGCGGCAACGCGCTGCGCGACGGCCAGGGCCCGAGCTGGATCCTGGAGGCCGCACGCCAGCGCGACTACGCCAACAACCCGCTGCATTTCGCACACAGCTACTGGCTGCTCGAACCGGCCTGGGCCGTGCAGGGCATCACCGCGAAGCTGGGCTGGGAGCATCTGGGCGGCAATGGCCGGCATGCCTTGCAGACGCCGTTGGCGACTTTGCATGCGTTCAATGGTTGGGACGACCAGTTCAACGTCACCCCGCCCGGTGGCCTGGAAGACCGCTACGCCAGCCTCGCCGGCAAGCTGGCCCGTCACGGCGCAGCCGCGGACATCGGCTGGGAGGTGGCCTGGCACGATTACCGCGCCGACCACGGCGATCGCTACGGCAGCGAGCGGGATGCCTCGCTGAGCTTACCGCTGGCGACGGGTTTGAGCGGCCTGGTCAAAGTGGGTGATTACCGCGCCGATGGCTTCGGCCACGACAGCACCAAGGTGTGGCTGCAGTTGGAGTGGCATGGCCAGCAGGCGTTGCTGCGTTAGAGTGGCCCGGAAGAGCGACGGGCCATCGTGGTCCGCACTTTTTGAACGAGCCAAGAGCATCGCCCGCGAGCGGGCTCCTACAGTGCATGTCGTTGTCTGTAGGAGCCCGCTTGCGGGCGATGCCTTTGAAGCTTCCAAGCCGGAGCATGCGGCTTGTGGTTGGGACGGGAGTTTCGATGGGCGACGGTGCAGCGGAACGTCGTGGCGCCTGACCAGGATCACGCGGTCGCAGCCAAATGCTGCGCGAGTCTGGCTTGTGGGCACGCCTGCGTGAGCAGGCGATCGGCCCTTTGCGCGATGCGCGGGTGGTCGATGGCAATGATCCCGGCAGGCTGGTGTTCCGGCATCAGAGGCAGGGCCGGCGCAATTGGGGCTGATGCTCAAGAAGGGCTCCATCGCCTCAGACTGTGACAGTGCCGACCGTGGTGGCGGGATTGGCCGCCATGCGTCGATTTTCCGGATGACGACGCGACCGGCGTCGGGATGGCACCGGGGAACATCATGGGAATGACGGCATGGGCACGGCATGCGTTTCGATGCGGCATGGTCATCGCGCCGTGCGTGTTGGCGATGGGTTGCGTCAGTCGCGAAGAGGCCGCTTTTCGCTCTGCCTCCGAAGCCTGGAGCTGCCCGCGCGAGGATCTTTCGGTCACGCCGATCGACAACGTGACGATGGGTGAGTTGGCGCTGCGGGCGTTGCCATCGTCCGTGCCGCCGACCGAGGTGCAGGCCGATCCCGCCCGTCTGGCGATCTGGAACAAGGCGCAGGAAAAGGCGCGCAGGAGCACGTTGTTCTACGCCGAGGACTTCGCGCTGTTCCACGTCGAAGGCTGTGGCCGCACCATCGACTATGCCTGCTATTGCCCACCGGTCGGGAATTCATCGCACGGCCCCTGGCAGGAGCAGTGCCATTGCGAGGATCCGCCGTCACCGATCCCGCGTTGACGGTTTGTCGCAGGGGCGCGGTGACGTGTGTCCGGCTGACATGGATCAGCCGCAGGGCGCGGGTGGCACGCTAGCATGCCTTCCACTCGCGGCAATGGCGCCGCTCGTGGAGGCATGGACATGAAGCCGGTCGGAATCGTCATCACGCTGGCGTGCGCACTGGGGCTTGGCGCGGCAGCCCAGGCATCGCCGCAGCATGCCCACGAACACCGCGCGGCAACTGTTGCTGCCGCGCCAGCCCCGGCACAACGCTGGACGCCCGACGCCTCGCTGCGCGAGGGCATCCGTCGTGCCTACGCGGCGGTGGACCAGTTGCGCCATTACGAGATGGGCCACATGGACGCGACCATGGCGGTCGACCGTGCGGACACGGTGGAGCAGGCGGTGAACTTCATGTTCGCCCACTGCAGCCTCGCGGCGGAACCGGACGCGGCGCTGCACGGCATCCTGGCCCCGTTGCTGACGGCGGCACAGGCGCTGAAGCACGATCCCGCGCACATGGCCGCGGTGGCCGACATGCGCACGGCGCTTTCGCACTACCCGCAGTACTTCGACGATCCGGGCTGGGATGCGCCGCCGGCGATGCCCGAAATGCATGACGAACCCTGACCGATGACCGGGTGGATCCAGGCCTGGCAGTGCATCGGCTGCGGCAAGATCGAGGCGCCGCAGCCGTGCATCGGCGCGTGCCGCGACCGGAAGATCCTGATGGCCGCGAAAGACGAGCATGAACAGGTGCTGGCCCGGTTGCACGATGTGCAGGCTGCCCTGAAGGACTTGCAGGCCGTGCTGACCCAACTGGCCTGGAGCGAACCGCGCGACGGACAATGGGAGCGTTGCTGGCACGCGCTGCAGCAGCGGGCCAGGGCGCACATCGCCCAGCCGGAGAACAGCGCGTCTTCCCCAACCTGACGCACCCACGCGTAGGAGCCCGCTGGCGGGCGATGCTTTCGGGCCGGGATGACCAGACGTTCGTCTGTTGAGAGCCGGGATTCGCAAAAGCAAAAGCATCGCCCGCCAGCGGGCTCCTACGCGTGGATGGGGGAAGATGGTGATTGGCCGGAAACGAGGCTTTCGCGCAAACGGGTGAGCCAGGGGACGGGGTCGATGTTGCGTGCGGCCAGCCAGGCGGGGTCGAACAGCGTTTGTGCGTAGCGTTCGCCGCGGTCGCAGAGCAGGCTGACGATGCTGCCGTGCTCGCCGCGTGCGCGCATCGAACTGGCCAGTTGCAGGCAGGCGACCAGATTGGTGCCGGATGATCCGCCGTAGCGATGACCCAGCAGCTCCTCCAGCAGCCAGGCGGCGGCGATCGACGCGGCATCCGGCACTTCGATCACCTGGTCGACCACATCGAACAGGAAGCCGGGTTCGACGCGGGGGCGTCCGATCCCCTCGATCACCGTTGTCTGGACGGCCACCGCCGAGCGGTCCTGCAAACGCCAGCCACGGGCGAAGCCGCTGCCCTCGGGGTCGGCCACGCACAGCCGGGTGGACAGGCGGCGATAGCGCAGGTAGCGGCCGATGGTGGCCGAGGTGCCGCCGGTACCGGCGCCGCAGACGATCCAGGCCGGTTCCGGCGAGGGCTCCAGCGCCAGCTGGCCGATGATCGATTCGGCGATGTTGTTGTTGCCGCGCCAATCGGTGGCGCGCTCGGCCAGGCCGAACTGGTCGAGATGGCAGGCGCCGCGGGCGGCATGTTCGGCGGCGCGCGCGTGCACCTTGGACGGGTCGTCGACCAGGTCGCATTCACCACCCAGTGCCTGCACGTCGCGGATCTTCGCCGGCGCGGTGCCGGCCGGCATCACGGCGATGAAGGGCAGGCCGAGCAGGCGCGCGAACCACGCTTCGGAAATCGCGGTGCTGCCGGAAGAGGCGTCAACCACGGTCTGGCCTTCGTGCAGGCGTCCGTTGCACAGCGCGTACAGGAACAGCGAACGGGCCAGCCGGTGCTTGAGGCTGCCGGTGGGATGGGCGGCTTCGTCCTTGAAGTAGAAATCGATGCCGGGAAAGCCGGGGAAACCAAGTTTCAGCAGGTGGGTATCGGCCGAGCGGGCAGATTCCTGTTGCAGTTTGGCCAGTGCCTGATGCACCCATTCGCGTTCGTCGAAATAACCCGGATTCATGCCGGCGCTCCTTGTCGGTCGGGGTTTGTGCTCAGCCAGGCCACGCGTGCAGCCACCCCAGCGGATGGTGCATGCGGGCCACGCCGAGCATGTAGATGAAGGTGAGCAGTGCGATGACGTAGCAGAGCCGCCGCATGCCCGGCGTGCGCCCGCGCTTCAGCGCCAGCGTGCCCAGCACCACGTAGACCACCAGCAGGCACAGCTTGGTGGTCAGCCAGCCGTTGGCGAACATCGCGCCGGGCAGGATGGTCACCAGCATCAGCGCGGCGGTGAGCAAGGTGGTGTCGATGGTGTAGCTCAGCCAGCGCACCGGCGCCCACTGCGCCGCACCGGGCTGACCGATCTGCACCAGCAACCCGCGCAGCGCGAACAGGCTGCCGCTGGCAAGAACGCAGATGATGTGCAGCCATTTGATCTGGGGATAGAACTCGATCACGCGGATAGCCTCCGAAGTGCGAAAAAACGCGCCCTTGCCATGTGTAGGAGCCCGCTCGCGGGCGATGCTTTTTTGCCGGGATTCGAAATTCGGGATTCGGGATTCGGGATGACCAGCCATTCGGCTGTTGAGAGCCGCAAAAGCAAAAGCAAAAGCAAAAGCATCGCCCGCGAGCGGGCTCCTACACATGGCATGGGCGCATGGTGGTGGCCATGCGCCTTGTGGGTCAGCGGCGGCGGGAGGGCAGCCACAGCGAGGCGACGAACACGGCGGCCAGCAGCGCGCCCACCGCGAACAGGGTATCGCCGGGCACGCGCATCCACACCAGCAGGTGGATCAGCGGGCGATCCATGAACTCGGCCGAGCGGGCGAACCAGTAGCCGTGTTCCAGCACCGCCTTCAGCTGCAGCGTGCCCAGCGGCAGCAAGGTCAGTGCGGCCATCATCGACAGGCCGATGTTGAGGCTCCAGAACGAACCCTTCAGCCAGCCCTCGCGCCAGTGCGCCTCCGGCTTGATACCGCGCAGGCAGAACAGCATCAGGCCCAGGCCGAGCATGCCGTACACGCCGAACAGTGCGGTGTGGCCGTGGGTGGCGGTGAGGTTCAGGCCCTGCATGTAGTACAGCGCGATCGGCGTGTTGACCAGGAAACCGAACAGGCCGGCGCCGATCAGGTTCCAGAAGCTCACCGCCACGAAGAACATGATCGGCCAGCGGTAGCGCGCCATCCACGGCGCGGCGTGCTGCTTCTTCCAGGTGTCGTACGCCTCCAGGCCGATCAGCGCCAGCGGCACCACTTCCAGCGCCGAGAAGCTGGCGCCCAGCGCGATCACCGCCGTGGTGGTGCCGCTGAAGTACAGGTGGTGCAGGGTGCCCAGCACGCCGCCGGCCATGAACACGATGGTGGCGAACAGCACGTTGGTGGTGGCGCTGCCCACGCGCAGCAGGCCCAGCCGCACGAACAGGTAGCTGATCAGGGCGGTGGCGAACACCTCGAAGAAACCTTCCACCCACAGGTGCACCACCCACCAGCGCCAGTACTCGACCATCGCGATGTGGGTGTGCTCGCCCCACATCAGGCCGGCACCGTAGAGCAGGCCGATCGCCACGGTGGACAGGAACAGCAGGCCGACGATGGAGGCGGTCTGGCCGCCGCCGCGCATGGTCGGCCACAGCGCGCGGCCGACCAGGAACAGCCACAGCATCAGGCCGATGAACAGGAAGATCTGCCAGAACCGGCCCAGGTCCACGTATTCCCAGCCCTGGTGGCCGAACCAGAAGTTCTTCGCCAGGTCCATCTTGTCCATCACCGCCATCCACTGGCCGGCGAACGAGCCGACCACGATGATCAGCAGGCACACCCACAGGAAGTTCACGCCCAGCCGCTGGAACTTCGGCTCGTAGCCGGAGATCAGCGGCGCGATGTACAGGCCCGAGGCCAGCCAGGCGGTGGCGATCCACAGCACCGCCAGCTCGGTATGCCAGGTGCGGGTGAGGCTGTAGGGCAGGTAGTTGGCCAGCGCGAAACCATAGGCCTGCTGGCCCTCCACCTGGAAGTGCGCGGTGGTGGCGCCCAGCAGGATCTGCACCAGGAACAGTGCCAGCACGGTCCAGAAATACTTGGCGGTGGCCTTCATCGACGGGGTCGGCTTCATCGCCGTCAGCGGGTCGCTGGCCGGCACCGGCGGCAGCGGTTCGTGGTTCACCTGGCGCGCGTGGTGCCAGCCAAGCAGGCCGATGCCGAGGATCAGGAACAGCACGCTGAACACCGACCACAGGAAGCTGGCCGGGGTGGCGGTATTGCCCACGGTGGTGTCGTAGGGCCAGTTCTGGGTGTAGCTGATGCTGCTGTCGGGACGCTCGGCGACAGTGGCCCAGCTGGCCCACCAGAAGAACGCGGTGACCGCGCGGCGGTGTTCCATCCCGGCGATGGTGTTGTCGCGCATCGCGTAGGTTTCGCGCAGTTTGGCGGTGGCCGGGTCGTTGCTGAACAGGCTCATGTAGTGCGCGGCCACCACGTTCATCGCCTGCGCGCGCAGCGGCGACACGGTGATGGTGTCGCTGGCCGCGTCATACGTGTTGTGGCGCAGCTCCGGCTGGATGCGTGCCTTCAGCGCGGCCTGGCGTTCGGCGTCGAGCGATGCGAACGACGCGGCGCCCTCGTCGCGCGCCAGCAGCTCCAGCATGGCCTGCGATTCGCGATGCAGCCAGTCGGCGCTCCAGTCTGGCGCGAGCAGGGCGCCGTGGCCCCAGATCGAGCCCAGTTGCTGGCCGCCTATGCTCTGCCAGACCTGCCGGCCCTCGTCGAGATCGGCGCGGGTGTACAGCGTCTGGCCGTCGCTGGTGACCACCGCCGCAGGCAACGGCGGCGCCTGCTGGTGGACCACGCTGCCGACCCACAGCAGCACGCCAAACGATGCGATCAGCAGGGCCGCCAGGCCCAGCCAGAGTTTTCGGGTGGTACTCATGCGCCTCTCCCTCATGGATGCGCGCATGCTCGCCGCTGGCCCGGGAAACGGCCTTGATGCAGGTCAGATGGCTACCGTGGCGGAGAGCGACGGATTGCCGCAGGGGCCTTGGGTGGCGGTTCGCACCGGCAAAAAAAACGGGCCGCGTGAGGCGGCCCGTTTCCTGGAGCGACAGCTTGTCGACGCGGCTTACTTCAGCTTGGCGTCCTTGCGCAGCGCCTCGGCGCGGTCGGTCTTTTCCCACGAGAAGCTGGTGAAGACGTTGCCGTTGGCGTCCTTGAGCTGCTGCGGGGTACGGCCGAAGTGGCCGTAGCTGGCGGTCTGCTGGTACATCGGGTGGATCAGGTCGAGCATCTGCAGGATGCCGTACGGGCGCAGGTCGAAGTGCTGGCGGATCAGCTTCTCGATCTTCTCGTCGCTGATCTTGCCGGTGCCGAAGGTGGTCACCGAGATCGAGGTCGGGTGGGCCACGCCGATGGCGTAGCTGACCTGCACCTCGCAGCGGTCGGCGATGCCGGCAGCGACGATGTTCTTGGCCACGTAGCGGGCCGCATAGGCCGCCGAGCGGTCGACCTTGGACGGATCCTTGCCGGAGAACGCGCCGCCGCCATGACGGGCCCAGCCGCCGTAGGTGTCGACGATGATCTTGCGGCCGGTCAGGCCGCAGTCGCCCACCGGGCCGCCGATCTCGAACTTGCCGGTCGGGTTGATGTGGAACTTGGTGCCCTTGTGCAGCAGCTTGGCCGGCAGCACCGGCTTGAGGATGTGCTCGCGCACGGCCTCGATCAGGTCCTTCTGCTTGATGCCCGGATCATGCTGGGTGCTCAGCACCACGGCGTCGATCGCGGTGGCCACGCCGTTCTCGTAGCGCAGGGTGACCTGGCTCTTGGCGTCCGGGCGCAGCCACGACAGCGGCGAGTTCTTCTTCTTGCGGATCTTCGCCTGCTGCTCGACCAGGCGGTGCGAGTAGTGGATCGCCGCCGGCATGAAGTCCTTGGTCTCGTTGGTGGCGTAGCCGAACATCAGGCCCTGGTCGCCGGCACCCTGGTCTTCCGGGTTCTTGCGATCCACGCCGCGGTTGATGTCGGGCGACTGCTTGCCGATCAGGTTCAGCACGCCGCAGGTGGCGCCGTCGAAGCCGACGTCGCTGGAGTCGTAGCCGATGTCGAGGATGACCTTGCGAGTCAGCGCCTCCAGGTCGATCCACGCGCTGGTGGTGATTTCGCCGGCAACGATCGCCACGCCGGTCTTGACCATGGTCTCGCAGGCGACGCGGGCGGCCGGGTCCTGCGCCAGGATGGCGTCCAGCACGGCATCGGAGATCTGGTCGGCGACTTTGTCCGGATGGCCTTCGGAGACCGATTCGGAGGTGAACAGGTAGTTGGACATCGCGGTTTATATCCCTTTGTGCGGATAGAAAGATAAAAGAGGTCGCGCATCATACATCGCCCACCCCGTTTTTGCAGCCGGCAATGATTCTGGCGGTCAAGGGGTTAGGCGCACGTTCAGCGCCGCCTGTCCCGCAAGACCCCGCATCGTGGTGATAGCGCCGCCCGCAGGAGCCCGCTCGCGGGCGATGCTTTTACGAATCCCGAATCCCGAATCCCGAATCCCGGCCCAAAAGCATCGCCCGCGAGCGGGCTCCTGCGGGCGAGGCCGTTGCCAGCGTGATGGCCTGTTCCGGTACGCCGAGATTGCCGGCGAACCATTGCCGGCGCGAGACAGCGGCAAGACGCGGTGGCTCAGGCGGCCAGCGCGACGCCTTCGGCCAAGGCGGCGAAATACTCGCGGGTCAGCCGGCTCTGCTCGGCGGCGCTTTCGGCGCGGTTGACGACCTGCCGGAAGGCGGCGTTCTCCGGCCGGTCTTTCGCGTACCAGCCCAGGTGCTTGCGCGCGATGCGCACGCCGGCCAGCTCGCCGTAGAAGTCGTAGAGATGTTCCAGGTGGCCCAGCAGGATCCGCGCCACCTCGTCCGGCTCCGGTTCGGGCAACAGCTCGCCGGTGGCCAGGTAGTGGGCGACCTCGCGGAAGATCCACGGCCGACCCTGCGCCCCACGGCCGATCATCACCGCATCGGCGCCGGTGATGTCGAGCACGTGCCGTGCCTGCTGCGGCGTGCGGATGTCGCCATTGGCCAGCACCGGAATGCCCACGGCGGCCTTCACCGCGGCGATGGTTTCGTACTCGGCCTCGCCCTCGTACTTGTCGGCGCGGGTGCGGCCATGCACGGCCAGCGCGGCGATGCCGGCGTCCTCGGCGATGCGGGCGATGGAAAGCGCGTTGCGGTGCTGGCGGTCCCAGCCGGTGCGGATCTTCAGCGTGACAGGCACCTCGACCGCGTCGACCACCGCCTTGACGATGCGCGCCACCAGCGGTTCGTCCTGCAGCAGCGCCGAACCCGACCACACGTTGCAGACCTTCTTGGCCGGGCATCCCATATTGATGTCGATCAGCTGCGCGCCGTTGGCCACGTTGAACCGCGCCGCCTCGGCCAGCATCGCCGGATCGTAGCCGGCGATCTGCACGCTGACCGGCTCCGGCTCACCCTCGTGATCCATCCGCCGCAGCGACTTGCGCGTATGCCACAAACGCGGATCGGCGTTGGTCATCTCCGACACCGCCAACCCCGCGCCCAGCCGCTTGCACAGCAGCCGGAACGGCTTGTCGGTGACACCCGCCATCGGGGCGAGCACCACGGGTGGGTCGATGAGGTAAGGGCCGATGCGCATCCGGCCATTGTACAGGGGCCGGGATGACCAGCCATTCGGCTGTTGAGAGCCGCAAAAGCATCGCCCGCGAGCGGGCTCCTACAGGCGAATAACGGGGTCAGGTTCACTTCCGCCGCAGCGGAAGTGAACCTGACCCCGTTATTCCCGGCTTTTCAGTGCCGAATCCCGGCTTCCAGCGGCTTGTGCTTGTGCTTGAACAGCGGCACGAACAGGATCGCCATCACCAGCGAATAGGCGGCGAAGGCCAGCCAGATGCCGGGCCAGTCCTTGCAGATGGCGGTGGTGTCGTCGCAGGTGTGGTTGGTGAAGAAGTGCTCGATGACGTAGCCGGCGATCAGGCTGCCGAGCACGGCGCCGACGCCGTTGGTCATCAGCATGAACAGGCCTTGCGCGCTGGCGCGGATCTTCGGGTCGGCCTGGCCTTCGACGAACAGCGAGCCGGAGATGTTGAAGAAGTCGAAGGCCATGCCGTAGATGATGCACGACAGCACGATCATCCACAGGCCGCCGGCCGGGTTGCCGAAGCCGAACAGGCCGAAGCGCAGCACCCAGGCCAGCATGCTCATGGTCATCACCGCCTTGATGCCGAAGCGCTTGAGGAAGAACGGGATGGTCAGGATGAAGGCGGTTTCGGAGAACTGCGAGATCGAGATGATGATGGTGGAGTACTTCACCGTCAGCAGGTTGGCGTACTCGGGCACCTTCACGAAGTCGCTGAGGAAGGCGTCGCCGTAGGCATTGGTCAGCTGCAGCGCCGCGCCCAGCAGCATGGCGAAGATGAAGAACACCGCCATGTTGCGGTTGCGGAACAGCGCGAACGAGGTCAGGCCCAGCCGGTCGGTGAGGCTGCGGCTGTTGGCGGCATCCAGCCGCGGCGGGCACTTGGGCAGGGTGAAGGCGTACACGCCCAGCAGCAGCGAGGCGGCCGCGGCCACCTCGAACTGCGCGGCCGAAGCCTTGAAGCCGAGCAGGCTGGTGGTCCAGGTGGCGGCGATGAAGCCCACCGTGCCCCACACGCGGATCGGCGGATAGGTGCTGACCACGTCCAGGCCTTCCTGCTTCAGTGCGTTGTAGGCCACCGTGATCGAGAGCGAGATGGTGGGCATGTAGAAGCACATGTACAGCAGCACGATCCAGAACATCTGCTCCGGGCTGGCGGCATGAGGCACCACCATCAGTACCACCGCGCCGAGGATGTGGAACAGCCCGTACAGGCGCTCGGCGTTGATCCACTTGTCGGCCACGATGCCGGCCAGCGACGGCATGAACAGCGAGGCCAGGCCCATCGTCGAGAAGATCGCGCCGAAGCTGGTACCCGACCAGTGCAGGGTCTGGAACCACCAGGTGCCGATGGTCAGCAGCCATGCCCCCCAGACGTAGTACTGGAAGAAGTTCATGACGATCAGGCGCTGCTTCAGATTCACGGGCAGATATCCAGCATGTGTTTCACCACGTCCAGCCGTGGGAGATTGCCCCGTGGCCACCAGCCGGGCAGGTTAGAGGAAGCCACCGGGAAGCGGCAAGGCGCAGCGCGGGGTGCGTGTTTCGCGCCTTCGTGATGGAGGGGCGCTGCCCGGCAAGGTGTGCTGGAAAAATTGACATGCATTGTTTGGTGATACCAGACTTGGTTTGGCGATGGTGCGGGTGCCGAAGTGCCGCCTGCCATGGTCGCCATGGCACCACTGCACGGAAGGGACGCATGCATGGCCATCAGTCTGGCGAAAGGGCAGGGCATCACCCTGCACGCAAGTGAGTTCGACCTGTCCACGATCAGCCTCGAGCTGGACTGGGAAAGGGATGTGCCGGGGCATCTGCTGAAGCGCTTGTTCGGCTCTGCGCCGGAGGCGTTCAAGCTCGATGCCGTCGCCTTGCTGTGCCATGCCGATGGCAAGGTGCATCGCTTGGGCGAGAACCTGGCCGGTGGTGACGTGGTGTTCTTCAACCACCGGCGTCATTCCTCCGGGGCGATCTGGTTGGGCGATGACGACAGCGTTGCCGATGCCGGGTCGCACGAGGATGCACGGATCATCATGCGGCCTGCCGTCATGCCGGCGGAGGTTGCCAGGATCATGATCGTCGCCAGCATTTTCCAGGGGCAACGCAGGAAGCAGCATCTGGGCCAGCTGCATCGCATCGTCATGCGCGTACTTGATGCGCAGGAGCGCGAGATCGCGCACATGGAGGTGCGTGCGGGACCGGAGACGCAGGACATGTGCTCCATGGTGCTGGCGGAACTGGGGCGCACGGGAGATGGCTGGGCATTCCGTGCGTTGCTGCAACCGGAATCCACCGACAATTTCGTGATGATCCTGCGCGACTACTACATGCCGCCGTTCGGGTTGAACTGATCAGCCCCGGGGACGGTCCTTGCCCAGCACCGCCGCCACCCGCTCCCGCAGCACCGGCAGCAGGTCTTCCTCGAACCACGGGTTGCGCGTGAGCCACAGCCGGTTGCGCGGGCTGGGGTGGGGCAGGGGCAGGTGGCCGCGGGCGAGGTGGTCGCGCCAGGCCTGCACGGTGTCGGTGAGTTTGGTGCCGCGTTTGACGCCGAGCAGACCGGCTTGGGCGTACTGGCCGATCACCAGGGTCAGCTGCACCTGCTTCAGTTGCGGCAGCAGGCGCGGATGCCAGGTCGGGGCGCATTCGGGGCGTGGCGGCAGGTCGCCGCCCTTGCCGGTGCCGGGGAAGCAGAAGCCCATCGGCACGATGGCGATGCGGCTGGCGTCGTAGAAGGTGGCCTTGTCGATGCCCATCCAATCGCGCAGCCGGTCCCCGCTGACGTCGTTGAAGGGGACGCCGGTCTCGTGCACCTTGCGCCCCGGCGCCTGGCTGACGATCAGCAGCCGCGACGTCGCCGATGCCTGCAATACCGGTCGCGGCCCCAGCGGCAAATGCGCCGCACAGATCCGGCAAGCACGGATTTCATCCAGCAGCTGCCCCAATGCCGCGGGCTCCACGCTCTTCCGATTCCTCATTCCCTATTCCCCACTCCCCGCACAAAGCGCGGGCAACAACTTGCCGGGATTGAGAATGCCATCGGGATCGAACGCGGCCTTGACGTTGCGCATCAGCGCCAGCGTGGATGGCTCCAGCGCCAGCGGCATGAAATCGCGCTTGGCGATGCCGATGCCGTGCTCGCCGGACAGCGTGCCGTCCAGCGCGATCACCAGCGCGAACAGCTCGCCCAGGCAGACGTGCGCGCGTTCGCGCTCGGCCTCGTCGCGGGGCAGCAGGTTGACGTGCAGGTTGCCGTTGCCGGCGTGGCCGAAGCTGACGATCAGCACGTCGTGCTTTGCCGACAGCTGGCGGATGCCGTCAACCAGCTCGGGCAGGCGGCTGACCGGCACCACCACGTCCTCGTTGATCTTGTTCGGCGAGATCCGGCGTTGCGCCGGTGACAGCGCCTTGCGTGCCGACCACAGCGCGCGGGTTTCGTCGGCGTCGGCGGCCACGCGCAGTTCGTCCAGACCGTCGCCGCGCGCGGCAGCCGAGACGGCCTCGACGGCGGAAGGCAGGGTGGCCGGCTCGCCGTCGACCTCGATCATCAGCATCGCGCCGGCCAGCGGCACGCTGTCGCCACCGTGTTCGTGGGCGAGCTTGAGGGCGACGTCATCCATGAACTCCAGCGCGCATGGCGTGACCGGCTGCGCCATGATCCGCGCCACCGCCCGCGCTGCCGCACCGACGTCACGGTAGGTGGCACGCAGCGTGCGCAGCGCGGAGGGTTTCGGGGTCAGCTTGAGCGTGGCCTCGGTGACCAGTGCCAGCGTGCCTTCGGAGCCGATCAGCAACCGGGTCAGGTCGTAGCCGGTGGCGCCCTTGCTGGTGTACGTGCCGCAGCGGAAACCCTCGCCGTTGCCGGCCACCGCGCGCAGGCCCAGCGTGTTCTCGCGCGGGCTGCCGTATTTCACCGTGCGCGGACCGGCCGAGTTGCAGGCCAGGTTGCCGCCGATGCTGCACCAGGGCGCGGAGGAGGGATCGGGCGGCCAGAAGAAACCGTGTTCGGCCAATGCCTGCTGCAGCTCGCCATTGAGCACGCCCGGCTCGACCACCGCCAGCCGGTTGGCCGGGTCGATGCGGAGGATCCGGTTCATCCGCTCGAAGCTGACCACCACGCCACCTTCCAGCGGCACCGTGGCGCCGGTGGTGTTGGTACCACGCCCGCGCGCGATCACCGGCACCCGATGCGCGCGGCAGGCGTGTACCAGGGATTCCACCTGCTCATGCGTGGTGGGGAACACCACCGCGTCGGGCAGCGCATGCCGGCGCGAGTTGTCGTAGGCGTAGGCGATCCGCTGCGCCTCGCCGGTGGCGAAGGCGTCGGAGGGAAACAGGGTGGCAAGCGTGTCAGCGAGCGGGGCAGGAAGCATCCGGGCAGTTTAGCCCGGCGGCTGCGGATGCGGGATCAAGAAGCATCGCCCGCGAGCGGGCTCCTACCGGGTGCGCGTGATCCGGTAGGAGCCCGCTCGCGGGCGATGCTCTTCCCTCATCCCGGCGAGACCGGCCAGCTCGTCCGGGGTGGCGGTGCGGTTTGCTGGTGACCACGGCCAGCTCAGCGTGTTGAAGCGCTGTGGGCAAGAGCCAGAAGCATCGCCCGCGAGCGGGCTCCTACCGGGTGCG
>Ga0222426_100470_pt1 | contig 26095 bp, 17 predicted proteins | sample 2B50Ametagenome_FD_180087 | JGI IMG/M metagenome (GOLD analysis project Ga0222426, IMG submission 180087) | Enriched microbial communities from leaf-cutter ant dump, University of Wisconsin, Madison, United States - 2B50A (version 2) | ecosystem: Environmental > Terrestrial > Nest > Insects nest...
GGGCGATCTGGCTGGGCTCGATGCGGTCGGGCCATTCGCCCATCAGGCCCATGATCACGGCGCGGTCGGTGCCGTGGCCGACGCCGGTGGCGGAGAGCGAGCCGTAGAGCTTCACTTCCACGCGGCTGACGCGCGGCAGCAACTGGCGTTCGCGCAGGGCGCCGACGAACAGCGCGGCGGCGCGCATGGGGCCGACGGTATGCGAGCTGGAAGGGCCGATACCGATCTTGAACAGGTCGAACACACTGATAGCCATGCCGGCCTCCTCAGGAACTGGGCGTGATGCGGAGCGCCCGCGGGCGCCCTCGATGCGGGGCATCATCGGTCCTAAGTCGGCTCGGTCGGCGTCCGGCACCGACCCGGCCTTATCCAAAAGCGCCGCAGCGTGCGACATGGGAAGAATCGTGCCAGCCAGTGTCGTTAATGCGACAAATAGTTATGAATTTGTGACGCTGTCGATAGACAACATCAATCGGTCGACAGCCCCATGTTTCGGGGTGTTTCATGATGAACGGTCGACGAACGGCTAGGGTTTCGCCTTCGGACCTGCGCTTGACCCCTCCCCGTAATTGCTAGAGGCTGACCTCATGAAGTGTCTTCTGTTGTCGCTGTTGGCGTTACCCGTTCTTTGCTCTGGCCTGGCCCAGGCCGCCGAACCACAGTCCTGCTCGCTGGTCCGTTTCGCCGATGTCGGCTGGACCGACATCACCGTCACCACCGCCGTCACCCGCCTGGTGCTCAGCGAACAGGGCTACCGCACCAAGGTCGAGCGTCTCTCCGTTCCCGATACCTACAAGGCCCTGGCCGAGAAGCGCATCGACGTCTTCCTCGGCAACTGGATGCCGAGCATGGCCGCGGACATCAAGCCCTACGCCGACGACGGCCGGGTGCAGACCGTGCGCGCCAACCTGGAGGGCGCCAAGTACACCCTCGCCGTTCCCCAGTACGCCTACGACGCCGGCCTGAAGAGCTTCGCCGACATCGCGAAGTTCAAGGAGCAGCTGGGCGGCAAGATCTACGGCATCGAGCCGGGCAACGACGGCAACCAGCTGATCCGCAGGATGATCGCCGAGAAGGCTTTCGGCCTGGGCGACTTCAGGCTGGTGGAGTCCAGCGAGGCCGACATGCTCGCCTCGGTGCGCCGCGCCGGCGCCCTCAAGCAGCCGATCGTGTTCCTCGGCTGGGAGCCGCACCCGATGAACACCCGCCTGCAGATGCGCTACCTGGAAGGCGGCGATGCCTATTTCGGCCCGAACTATGGCGGCGCCACCGTCTACACCAACGTCAGGGCCGGCTATCTTGATGAATGCCCGAACGTCGCGCAGCTGCTGCGCAACCTGAAATTCGACCTGCCCATGGAGAACCGCCTGATGGATGCGGTGCTCAATGAACGGAGCAATCCGCGCCAGGCCGCCAAGGACTGGTTGCAGGCCAACCCGCAGGTGCGCGATGCCTGGCTCAAGGGCGTGCAGCCGCGCGCCCAGGCCCAGCCCAAGGCCGTCGCCCAGCAGTGAGGGCGACGTCTCCGGGCTGCCGGAACAGGGCCGTGGAACTGGATGCGACACCCCTGGTGCTGATTGCGACTTCGCCTGCACTGGTTGCGACGCACCCGGTATGCGGCGGATTTTTCCTGTTCCATGATCGTTTCCGAATCGACGAAGAAAGGGCCCGCGTCCCGGCGCGGCCCACCTAGAAACCCACGCAGATCGCCCCATCCCGTAGAGGAGTACGCTCATGAAAGGTTGCAAGTCTTTGCTACTGGCTGTGTCCCTGAGTGCGCCGCTGGTGGTTCAGGCCGCTGAACCTGAGTCGTGCGGCACGGTTCGCTTCTCCGACGTCGGCTGGACCGACATCACCGTTACCACCGCGACCACTCGCCAGGTGCTGGAGTCGCTCGGCTACACCACCAAGGTGAACATGCTTTCCGTGCCGGTGACCTACCGCTCGCTGGCGAACAAGGACCTCGACGTCTTCCTCGGCAACTGGATGCCGAGCATGGCCAACGACATCAAGCCTTACGCCGACAACGGCTCGGTGGAAACCGTGCGGGCCAACCTGGAGGGCGCCAAGTACACCCTGGCGGTCACCCAGGCGGCCTACGACGGCGGGCTGAAGACCTTCGCCGACATCGCCAAGTTCTCCGACAAGCTCGGCGGCAAGATCTACGGCATCGAGCCGGGCAACGACGGCAACCGCCTGGTCCAGGGCATGATCGACAAGAACCAGTTCGACCTGGGCAAGTTCAAGCTGGTGGAGTCCAGCGAGGCCGGCATGCTCTCGCAGGTGGGCCGCGCCGACCGCCGCAGCCAGTGGATCGTGTTCCTCGGCTGGGAACCGCACCCGATGAACACCCGCTTCAAGATGCAGTACCTGCAGGGTGGCGATGACGTGTTCGGCCCCAACTACGGCGGCGCGACCATCTACACCAACGTGCGCAAGGGCTACGCCCAGGAGTGCCCGAACGTCGGCAAGCTGCTGACCAACCTCACGTTCACCCTGGACATGGAAAACAAACTGATGGACGCCGTGCTCAACGAGGGCAAGAAGCCCGAGGACGCGGCCAAGGCCTGGTTGAAGGATCACCCGGAACTGCTCGATGCCTGGCTGGCTGGCGTCACCACGCGTGACGGCAAGCCGGCGCTCGCCGCGGCCAAGGTCGCTTTCGCCAAGTGACCCTGGCCGGTCGCTTCCACCTTGCTTGATGGGCCCGCACTATGTTTCTGACTGAACACAAGATCCCCCTCGGTGAGCACATCGCCGCCTTCGTCGACTGGCTCACCCGCCATGGTTCGGCGGTCTTCGACAAGATCTCGGATGTCCTCGAGTTCCTCATCCACGGTGTCACCGGCGGGTTGCTGTGGTTCCACCCGCTGCTGCTCACCGCCATCATGGTGGGCCTGGTGCACTTCATCCAGCGCAGCATCGGCCTGACGCTGTTCGCCCTGGCCTCGCTGCTGCTGATCCTCAACCTGGGCTACTGGCAGGAAACCATGGAGACCCTGGCCCAGGTCATCTTCGCCACCCTGGTGTGCGTCGCCATCGGCGTGCCCCTGGGTATCGTCGCGGCGCACAAGCCCTGGTTCTACACCGCCCTGCGCCCGCTGCTGGACCTGATGCAGACGGTGCCCACCTTCGTCTACCTGATCCCCACCCTGACGCTGTTCGGCCTGGGTGTGGTGCCGGGCCTGATTTCCACTGTGATCTTCGCCATCGCCGCGCCGATCCGCCTGACCTGCCTGGGCATCCAGGACGTGCCGGCGGAGCTGATGGACGCCGGCAAGGCCTTCGGCTGCTCGCGTTGGCAGCTGCTGACCCGAATCGAACTGCCGCACGCCATGCCCAGCATCGGCGCCGGCATCACCCAGTGCATCATGCTGTCGCTGTCGATGGTGGTGATTTCCGCGCTGGTAGGCGCCGACGGCCTCGGCAAGCCGGTGGTGAACGCGCTGAACACCGCGGACATCTCCCTGGGCTTCGAGGCCGGCCTGGCCATCGTCCTGCTCGCCATCCTGCTCGACCGGGTGTGCAAGCAACGCTCGCTGCGGGGGAGGTAAGCAACCATGGCTGCGATTGAATTCAAGAACGTCGATGTCATCTTCGGCAAGAACACCAAGGAAGCCCTGCGCCTGCTCGACGAAGGCCTGGGCCGCCAGGAAATCCTCAAGCGCACCGGCCAGGTGCTGGGCGTGGAGGACGCCAACCTGGACGTCGAGCGCGGCGAGATCTGCGTGATGATGGGCCTGTCCGGCTCGGGCAAGTCGAGCCTGCTGCGCTGCATCAACGGCCTCAACACGGTCAGCCGCGGCAAGCTGCTGATCGAGCACGAAGGCCAGCAGGTGGACGTCGCCAACTGCTCGCCGGCGACGCTCAAGACCATGCGCACCAAGCGTATCGCCATGGTGTTCCAGAAGTTCGCCCTGATGCCCTGGCTGACCGTGGCCGAGAACATCGGCTTCGGCCTGGAGATGCAGGGCCGCCCGGCCGCCGAGCGGAAGAAGGTGATCGACGAGAAGCTCGAACTGGTGGGCCTGTCGCAGTGGCGTGACAAGCGCCCGGACGAACTCTCCGGTGGCATGCAGCAGCGCGTCGGCCTGGCCCGCGCGCTGGCCATGGACGGCGACATCCTGCTGATGGACGAGCCCTTCTCGGCGCTGGACCCGCTGATCCGCCAGCAGCTGCAGGACGAACTGCTGGTGCTGCAACGCCAGCTGCACAAGACCATCGTCTTCGTCAGCCACGACTTGGACGAGGCGCTGAAGATCGGCTCGCGCATCGCCATCATGAAGGACGGCCGCATCATCCAGCACAGCAAGCCCGAGGAGATCGTGCTGAATCCGGCGGACGACTACGTGCGCACCTTCGTCGCCCACACCAACCCGCTCAACGTGCTGTGCGGCTCCAGCCTGATGCGCGGCCTGGACCAGTGCCGCCGGCAGGACGGCGAGGTGTGCTTCGACCAGGGCCGCGACTGCTGGATCGGCCTCACCGAGACCAACCAGATCAAGACCGCGCGCCAGGGCAGCAACATCATCGACCTGCAGCAATGGCGCCCGGGCGACCCGGTGGAAAAGCTCAAGCACGAGCCGACCCTGGTGGACGTCAGCATCCGCATGCGCGACGCGCTGCAAATCCGCTACCAGACCGGCCACAAGCTGGTCCTGCAGGAGCAGAGCCGCGTGGTCGGCGTGCTCGGCGACAGCGAGCTGTACCACGCGCTGCTGGGCAAGAACCTGGGCTGACGGGGCCGAGGCAACGAAAACGCCGGGCAGATGCCCGGCGTTTTCGTTTTGCGTAACCGTTCGCGAGGCGGGCATGGCTTCTCGTAGGAGCGAGCTTGCTCGCGAACGGATTTTCCGGCGGCTGCGGTGCCGTGCGGTTCGCGAGCAAGCTCGCTCCTACGAAGAGCGCGTCCTCAATGCTTGAACTCGGCCAGGCCCTTGAGCAGCGCCGCGTGGAAGGCCTGCGGGTCCTGGATCTGCGGCGCGTGGCCGAGCTTGTCGAACTCCACCAGGGTGGCGTGGGGGATGGCCTGGGCGGTGCGCTTGCCCAGCTCGGCGTAGTTGCCCAGCTTGGCGCGCAGCGGCTCGGGGGCCACGTCCTTGCCGATCGCGGTGTTGTCCTGGGTGCCGATCATCAGCAGGGTGGGCGCCTGGATCTGGCCGAACTCGTAGACCACCGGCTGGGTGAAGATCATGTCGTACTGCAGCGCCGAGTTCCACGCCACGCGCTCGTGGCCGGAGCCGTTGTACAGGCCGGCGAGCATGTTCACCCACTTGTCGTACTCCGGCTTCCACTGGCCGGCGTAGTAGGTGGCCTGCTCATACTTGCGGATGCTTTCCGCGCTGGTCTTCAGCTCGCGCTCGTACCACTGGTCCGGGGTGCGGTAGGGCACGCCCAGGGCCTTCCAGTCCTCAAGGCCGATGGGGTTGACCAGCACCAGCTGCTCGACCTGCTGCGGGTACATCAGCGCGTAGCGCGCGGCGAGCATGCCGCCGGTGGAGTGGCCGAGCATGGTCACCTTGTGCAGCTTGAGCTTGTCCAGCAGGGCGTGGGTGTTGCTGGCCAGTTGCTGGAAGCTGTACTGGTAGTGCTCCGGCTTGGTCGACTTGCAGAAGCCGATCTGGTCCGGCGCCACCACCCGGTAGCCGGCGGCGCTGAGGGCGGCGATGCTGGCCTCCCAGGTGCCGGCGCAGAAGTTCTTGCCGTGCAGCAGCACCACCGTGCGGCCGTTGGGCTTGGCCGGCTTCACGTCGATGTAGGCCATGTGCACGTGCTTGCCCTGGGAGGCGAAGCTGAAGTGTCCCACCGGGTAGGCGTAGTTGAAGCGTTCCAGTTCGGGGCCGTAGGTCGGCCGGGTTTCGGCGGCCTGCAACGGCAGGGCGGCGGCCAGCAGCAGGGCGGGGAGCCAGCGTCGGAACATGGGGTTTCCTCGGGAGGGCGGGGGAATGCTCTAGCATGCCTGGGGAGGGCCCGGGCTGGGAAGGGCGCGGGCGCCATCGCGCCAGGCGAATCGCGGACGAGGCACGGCGTCGAAGTCGCTGGGTTCCCGCGTTCGCGGGACGCGGCTCCATCGCGAACAGCGCTTGCGCTGGCCCGAAGGGGAATAACCCAGAAAACAGCGTAAGCGGACTCCGTCCGCGGTATATCCGTATTGTAGGAGCGGGCCCTGCCCGCGAATCGCGCGCAGGGCGCGCTCCTACATGGGGCGATCGATGTTCAGGCGGGCCCGTCGCGCGTCAGCCAGTCGATGAACAGCGAGAACAGCTCCGCCTGGGAGTTGATCTCCAGCTTGGTGTAGAGGTGCTTGCGGTGCATGCGCACCGTCTCCGGCGAGATGTCCAGCACGCGGGCGCTGGACTTCACCGAGTGGCCGCGCAGCAGCAGGTGGGCGATTTCCCGTTCGCGCTCGGTCAGGCAGTCGCCGCCGAAGTTCATGAAGGCTTCGCGGATGTGCCGGTTCAGCGCCGCCGCCGGTTGCGCGCCGGCGTCGCCGCCGGCCAGCAGCAGGTCGAGGCCGCCGCGGCTCTCGAACTGCCGGCACAGCTCGCGCACCAGCGGCAGCGCGGCGCGCAGCAGTTCGGTCTGTTCCTCACTGAAGCGCGCGCCGCTACGGCCTTGATACACGCACAGGGAAAGCTTGCGCTGGGCGTCGAGGTCGACGATGTAGTGGCTGTCTTCCACCGAGCCGCACTTGAGGTAGTAGGTCTTGTAGTACTCGCTGGCGAAGAAGTCGTCCGGGGCGATTTCCGCCAGCGGGTAGAAGCCCTCGGCCAGGCCGCCTTCGATGGCCAGGCAGAAGGGGTCGAGCAGGTAGCCGCGGGCGTAGTAGCGCTCGGTCAGCGGTTCGCGGTATTCCGCGGGGATGCCGTGCTGGAACAGGTGGCGCGGCGGCTGGCCCTTGCGCTCCAGGCCGAACAGCGACGACTCGATGGGCACCAGCGCGCCGAGTGCCTCCACCAGCCGCGCCGGGAATTCCGTCGTGGCCACCGCCGCCATGGCGCGCGCCAGCCCCGCATGCCAGGCATGCAGGGCCGGGCTGTTGGGTGGGGTGTCGAGTGGGGTGGCCGGTGTGCTCATGGTCGGCAGCATACGGCCGCCGCCGACCAGGTGCAAAGCGCCGCGTCCGCGCATCAGTGCCCCGCGTAGTCGCCGCTGCGCTTGAGGTCCTCGGCGGTTTCGAGAATCGCCTCGCGCAGGGTGTCGACCACCTCGTCGACCTGCTCGCGGGTGATGGTCAGCGGCGGCGACATCACGTTCAGGTGCACGATGGGGCGCACCAGCAGGCCGCGCTTCTGCGCCCGCAGGTGGATCTTCTCGCCGATGTTCAGCTCCTCGGGGAACAGCGTCTTGCTGCGCTTGTCGGCGACGAACTCGACGCAGGCCATCAGCTTCTGGCAGCGCACGTCGCCCACCAGCGGCAGGTCGGCCAGCTCCTGCAGGCGCTGCTCCAGGTAGGCGCCGACGTCCTTGACGTGCTCCAGCAGGTTCTCGCGCTGGATGATCTCGATGTTCTTCAGCGCCGAGATGCAGCTCACCGGGTGCCCGCTGTAGGTGAAGCCGTGGCTGAAGCAGCGGCCCTGGTTCGGCTCGGCGATCACCTTCCAGATGCGGTCCGAGAAGATGCACGCGCCCAGCGGCAGGTAGCCGGAGGTCAGGCCCTTGGCGGTGGTGATGATGTCCGGCTGCATGCCGAACACGTCCTCGGAGGCGAAGAACGCGCCCAGGCGGCCGAAGGAGGTCACCACCTCGTCGGCGACGTAGAGCAGGTCGTACTTCCGGCACACCTCCCACATGCGCTTGTGGTAGCCCTTGGGCGGGATGATCACGCCGCCCGAGCCCATGATCGGCTCGGCGAAGAAGGCCGCCACGTTGTCGGCGCCCAGTTCCAGGATCTTGTCCTCGAATTCCTTGACCAGGAATTCCAGGAAATCGCCCTCGGTCATGCCCGCCGGCGCGCGGTAGGGGTTGGGGCAGGAGATGTGGTGGATGAAGTCCTTGAGGAAGTCGAACTCGGCCGGGTGGTCGGCCACCTTGCCGCCGAGGGACATGGTCAGGAAGGTCGAGCCGTGGTAGGCGTTGACGCGGCTGATGATGTGCTTCTTGGCGTGCTTGCCGCGGCAGTTCTGGTAGTACTGGATCAGCCGGTAGGCGGTGTCCACGGCGGTGGAGCCGCCGGTGGTGAGGAACACGTGGTCGAGGTCGCCCGGGGCCAGTTCGGCGAGCTTTTCGCAGAGCTGGATGGCGGTGACGTTGGCCATGTCGCAGAAGGGGTTGGAGTAGGCCAGCTGGCGCACCTGCTCGGCGATGGCCTCGGCCATCTCCTCGCGGCCCAGGCCGATGTTGGTGCACCACATGCCGCCCACGGCGTCCAGGTAGCGGTTGCCCTTGGTGTCGTAGATGTAGGCGCCCTGGCCTGCGGCGATGTTCAGCGCGCCGTTTTCGCGATGGTCGTCGAACACGTGGTAGCCGTGCACATAGTGGGCCTTGTCGGCGGCGACCAGCTTTTCGTCATCGAACTGGGCGAAGAAGGCGGCGGATGGGGTGGTCATGGCAGTACCTCGATATTGCGGTTTCATCTCGTTAATTCCGTTTCCCTCTCCCTAACCCTCTCCCTGAAGGGAGAGGGGACCGTTCGGAGTGTTCGGCAACTGCGAAACTCCTTGTTGGTCGGGCAGCATCTCCAGCTATCAGGACAACACCTTGCTAGCTGCGCACTGCGGACTGCCCCCTCTCCCTTCAGGGAGAGGGCTGGGGAGAGGGGGCTCTTGAAAGTCAGCTCATCAGGTCCCCGTCTTCACCGCATTCCACGTCCGGGTGATCAGCCGCGTGGCCTTGGGCCCCTGGACCTTCTGGGTGAACAGCCGCGAGCGCGTCTCGGCATCCGGGTAGATCGCCGGGTCGTCGCGCACCTCGGCGGCCAGCAGCGGCTTGGCCGCGCCGTTGCTGGTGGCGTAGCGGATGTAGTCGCTGACGTCGGCGGCCACCTTCGGCTGCAGCATGTACTCGATGAACTTGTGGGCGTTGGCCACGTGCGGCGCGTCGGCCGGGATGTAGAAGTCGTCGAACCAGATCAGCGAGCCTTCCCTGGGCACGAAGTAGCCCAGCTTGACCTTGGCCCCGGCCTCGTCGGCGCGGGCCTGGGCGGTGGCGTAGTCGCCGGACCAGGTCATGGCCATGCACTGGTCGCCGTTGGCCAGGCCGTTGAGGTAGCTGGTGGAGTCGAACTTGCGGATGTACGGGCGGATCGACTGCAGCAGGTCCTGGGCGGCCTTGAGGTCCTCGGGGTTGGCGCTGTTCGGGTCGCGCTTGAGGTAGGCCAGGGCCAGCGGGATGACGTCGGTGGGCGAATCGATGATGGTCACCCCGCAGTCGGCGAATTTCGACACCACCTTGGGATCGAACAGCATCGCCAGCGAGCCGATGGGCGCGTCGGGCATGCGTTGCTTGATCTTCTCGATGTTGTAGGTGATGCCGTTGCTGCCCCAGGTGTAGGGCGCCGAGTACTGCACGCCCGGGTCGTAGTGCTCCAGGTGCTTGAGCACCTCGGCGTCGAGGTTGCTCCAGCTGGGCAGCTTGCTCTTGTCCAGCGGCTGGAACACCCCGGCCTTGAGCAGCGGCGGCACCAGCGCGGCGTTGAGCACCACCAGGTCGTAGCCGGAGCGGCCGGGCAGCAGCTTGCCCTGCACCGTCTCGTAGGAGTCGAAGGTGTCGTAGACCACCTTGATCCCGGTGGCCTTCTCGAAGTCGGCGATGGTGTGCTCGCCGATGTAGTCGGTCCAGTTGTACAGCCTCAGCGTTTTGGCGCCGTCGGCGTCCGCGGCCTGGCCGAGCAAGGGGCTCAGCAGCAGGGCCGTGCCCAGGATCGCTGCGCAGGATTTGTACATGTCACTCCCACCTGTGGTTGTTTTCGAGGGTCGTGTCGGCTGTGGCCACTGTCCGCCGCCAGCCGTCGCCGGGCCATTCCCCGAATGGGTGGGTGGGGCTGGTATGCTGTTGCACATTCGTTCAGATTGGCGGCCTTGGACACAGGAGCGGCAGGCGATGAACCAGGCAGTGCGCTTTTCCCGGCTGGAACCCGAACAGCGCAAGGCGCTGCTGATCGAGGCCACCCTGGCGTGCCTGAAGCAGCACGGCTTCCAGGGCGCGTCGATCCGCAAGATCTGCGCCGAGGCCGGGGTCTCGGTGGGGCTGATCAACCACCACTACGCGGGCAAGGACGAGCTGGTCGCCGAGGCCTACCTGACGGTCACCGGGCGCGTCATGCAGTTGCTGCGCGAGGCCATCGACCAGGCCGCGCCGGACCCTCGCGCGCGCCTGTCGGCGTTCTTCCGCGCCTCCTTCAGCGCCGAACTGCTCGACCCGCAACTGCTCGACGCCTGGCTGGCGTTCTGGGGCGCGGTGAAGACCGCCGAAGCGATCAACCGCGCCCACGACCATTCCTACGGCGAGTACCGCGCCCTGCTGGCCCAGGCGCTGAACCAGCTGGCGGCGGAGGAGGGCTGGGCCGACTTCGACGCTGACCTCGCCGCCATCGCCCTGTCCGCCATGCTCGACGGCCTGTGGCTGGAATCCGGGCTGAACCCCAACACCTTCAGCCCCGAGCAGGGCATCCAGGTCTGCGAAGCCTGGGTCGATGGCCTGCAGGCTGGCGGGCGGCAGCGCTTCAGCCGTCGGCCGGCGGACTGTTGATCGGCCGTTCAGCAATCGCTACTCTGCGCCGGCCCCTGGGAAATTTCCCACGGGCGTCCATCCTCTAATAAGAAATCCGCCGCGACCTCGCCGGCGGCCGCAGCAGGGTATTGGCGATGGCTCCCCGTGTACTGATCGTCGACGACGATCCGCTGATCCGCGAACTCCTCCAGTCCTACCTCGCCGGGGAGGGCTACGAGGTGGCCTGCGCCAGCACCGCCGAGCAGGCCGAGGCCAGCCTGGCCGAAGCCGAGCAGGGCGGCCCGCCCTTCGACCTGGTGCTGCTGGACATCCGCCTGCCCGGCAAGGACGGCCTGACCCTCACCCGCGAACTGCGCGTGCGCTCGGAGGTGGGCATCATCCTGATCACCGGGCGCAACGACGACATCGACCGCATCGTCGGCCTGGAATGCGGCGCCGACGACTACGTGATCAAGCCGCCGAACCCGCGCGAGCTGGTGTCGCGGGCGAAGAACCTGATCCGCCGCGTGCGCCATGCCCGCGCGCCGGCCACGGCAACGCCGGCGCGCCAGCCGCTCAAGCGCTTCGCCCAGTGGCGCCTGGACCCGGACCGGCGGCGCCTGGTCGACCGCGACGGCGGCGAAACCCTGCTCACCCACGGCGAGTTCCAGCTGCTCAGCGTGTTCCTGCGTAACAGCGGCCACACCCTCAGCCGCGACCAGCTGATGGACCAGATCCGCAACCGCGAGTGGCTGCCCAACGACCGCTCCATCGACGTGCTGGTCGGCCGCCTGCGCCGCAAGCTGCGCGACGACCCGGCCGAGCCCGAGCTGATCATCACCATCCACGGCGCCGGCTACCTGTTCACCGCCGCCCCCAGCGACGCCTGAACGTGCGTTGGCTGGCCCTGCTCGCCCTGGCGCTGTGTGGCCTGGCGCCGGCCGCCGAGCGCGTGCGCTACTGCGACTACCCGGTGTACCCGCCGGTGTCCTGGAGCGATGGCCATGAGGTGCGCGGGCTGGCGCCGCAGGTGGTGAAGAGCGTGCTCGGCGGGCTCGGCTACGAAGTACAGGTGGTGGTGCTGGGCAACTGGAAACGCTGCCTGCTGGACGCCGCCGCCGGCCGCGTCGACGTGGTGCTGGCCTATCGCACGGCGCAGCGCGACCAGGGCCTGGCCTTCGCTGAGGCGCCGGTGCTGCGCGAGGAGGTGGCGCTGTTCTACAACCGCCGCAAACCGGTGCGCTTCCAGACGCTGGAGGACCTTTCCCGCTACCGCGGCGGCCTGCTCTTCGGCGAGAGCTACGGCGCCGAATTCGACCGCTTCGTCGCCAGCCACGACAACATCGAGTACGTCTCCGACAGCACGCAGAACTTCGGCAAGCTGATCCGCCAGCGCATCGACTTCATCCCCTACGAGCGGCGCACCGGGCGGCTGCTGGTCGAGCGCCTGCCCGGTGGGGAGGACATCGTAGACGCGCCGCAACCGATCACCGTGGACTACCTGCGCCTGGCGGTGTCGCGGCACTCGCCGTTGCAGGCGCGCCTGGGCGAGATCGACAAGGCCCTGCGACGCCTGCAGGCCGACGGCAGCCTGGCGCGCTGGCTGGACGAAAGCGAGCGCGACTACCGCGCCATGCTCGCCGCTGGAGCCACGCCGTGAAGGCCCTGCGCGCCCCCGGCCCGCTGGCGCGGCGCCTGTTGCTGCGGGTGCTCGGCTTCAGTCTGTGCTTCACCCTGCTGGCCGGCGCGCTGCAGCTGTACCTGGAATACCGCCGCGAGATGCGCGACATCGAAACCCGCCTGGAGCTGATCCGCAGCGGCTACCTGGCCAGCTTCGAGCGCAGCCTGTGGGACCTCAACCAGGCCCAGCTCAACGTGCAGTTGCACGGCCTGGTGGACTTCCCCGATATCGCCTGGGCGAGCCTCGCCAGCGCCGACTTCAACCTGGTCCAGGGCGACATCCAGGCCCCCGGCCCGCTGCGCGTCGAACACTTCCCGCTCAGCTACCAGCCGCCGGACGGCGAGCTGCGCGCCCTTGGCGAGCTGGCCGTGGCCATCGACCAGGGCGCCGTGTACCGCCGCCTTTGGCACGGCGGGCTGAGCAACCTGCTGTGGATGGGTCTGTTCCTCTGCGGCCTGGCGGTGGCCCTGAGCTGGCTGTTCCACAAGCTGGTGACGCGCCACCTGGAGCGCATGGCCGAGTTCGCCGGGCGCATGGCCGGCGGCGACCTGCAACAGCCGCTGCGCCTGGACAAGCGCATCCGCGCCGAAGACGACGAACTCGACACCGTGGCCCATTCCCTGGACGACATGCGCCAGGCCCTGCGCGAAGAGCGCGACGAACTGCAGCGCCAGGTCGAGCGGCGCACCGCCAGCCTGCGCCGGGCCAAGGACGAGGCCGAGGCGGCCAACGAGGCGAAGAGCCGCTTCCTGGCCACCATGAGCCACGAAATCCGCACCCCGCTCAACGGCATCCTCGGCATGGCCGAACTGCTGCGCGACGCGCCCCTCGGCGAGCTGGAGCGCAAGCGCCTGCACGCCCTGCACAAGGCCGGCGAGGGCCTGCTGGCGGTGCTCAACGAAGTGCTGCACTTCGCCAAGCTGGAGGACGGCGCCAGCCTGCCGGAGCCGGTGGACTTCGACCTCGGCGAGCTGCTCGACGAGGTGCTGACGCTGCTGGAACCCCGCGCGGCGGCCAATGCCACGCGCCTGTCGCTGCACCTGGACGACGATGTGCGCCGCCGTTGCCGCGGCGCCGAGCAGTTCCTCCGCCAGGTGCTTAGCAACCTGGTGGCCAACGCGGTGAAGTTCACCGAGGGCGGCGAAGTGCGTGTGGAGGTGGAACTGCTGGCGCAGCAGGGCGAAGGCCAGCGCCTGCGCTTCGCGGTGGTCGACGATGGCATCGGCATTCCCGAGGCGGTGCAGGCGCGCATCTTCGAACGCTTCACCCAGGCCAGCGAGGAAGTCACCCGCCGCTACGGCGGCAGCGGCCTGGGCCTGGCCATCAGCAAGCGCCTGGTGGAAGCCATGGGCGGGCGTATCGGCGTACGCAGCCGGGAAGGGCAGGGCAGCACCTTCTGGTTCGAGGTCGAGCTGCAAGCCGCGCTGGCTTCCGTGGTGGAACCGCAGGCGGCCCCGCGCGGCGAACGTGCCTTGAGTGTGCTGCTGGTGGAGGACGTGCTGCTCAACCGTGAAGTGGCCCAGGGCCTGCTGGAGCGCGACGGTCATGCCGTGTGCCTGGCCGAGGATGCCGAACCGGCGCTGGTCGCTTGTCGCGAGCAGGCCTTCGACCTGATCTTGCTGGACATGCACCTGCCGGGTCTGGGTGGCATCGAACTGTGCCGGGCGATTCGCGGCCAGGAGGGCGGGCGCAACCGGGAAACGCCGATCCTGGCCTTCACCGCCAGCGTGCAGCCGGCGCTGGTGCGCACCTACTTCGAAGCCGGCATGCAAGGCGTGCTGGCCAAGCCGTTGCGGGTCGATGATTTGCGCCGTGCGCTGGCCAGCCTGCACGCGCCTGTGCCCGAGCGCGAGGCGGATGGGGTGATCGACGAGCAGGTGCTGGCGACTCACCGCGAACTGCTGGGTGAGCACCGGGTGAGCGAATTGCTGGGCGTGCTGCGCGACTTGCTGGCACAGCAACTGCCGCTGCTGCACGAAGCCATCCGCGCCGGCGATGCCAGCGAGGCCGCCGGCCTGGCCCACCGCCTGGCCGGCAGTTGCCATTCCATGGGCCTGCGCGGCCTGGGCGAATGCCTGCACGGCCTGGAAGAAGCGGCCCTGGCCGGCGAACCGCTGCAAGCCTGGAGCGAAAGACTCGACGCGCAACTCAGCGCCGCCAGGATGCACCTCCTGTAGGAGCGAGCTTGCTCGCGAACGGATTTCCCGGCGGCTGCGGTGCCATGCGGTTCGCGAGCAAGCTCGCTCCTACGAAAAGCACAGAATGCGCAGACCCAGCAGGGAGGCACGCGCATACAGCAGGCACGGACAGTCCCTTCTCCCTTCAGGGAGAGGGTTGCGGGCTCCCAGATGAACTCCGTGCGTTCGGCTGACTCCGTCCCCTCTCCCCAGCCCTCTCCCTGAAGGGCGAGGGGGCCGATCGGCAGGCTTGGATGTTTCGGAGTTAGCCGATGCGTCCGGAAAGCCCCCGCTACAAATTCCTTTGCTCGCGAATGGATTTCCCGGCGACTGCGGTGCCATGCGGTTCGCGAGCAAGCTCGCTCCTACGAAAAGCACAGAATGCGCAGATCCAGCAGGGAGGCACGCATTCCCCGCAGGCACGGACAGTCCCCTCTCCCTTCAGGGAGAGGGTTAGGGAGAGGGTTGCGGGCTCCCAGATGAACTCCGTGCGTTCGGCTGACTCCGTCCCCTCTCCCCAGCCCTCGGCTGCGCGCCCCGCCCTGAAGGGAGAGGGGGCCGTTCGGCAGGCTTGGATGTTTCGGAGTTAGCCGGACGTTATCCCGAGGGCGTGGGGACTAGCCCGCTACAAATTCCTTACAGCTTTTTACATCTTCGATCCCGCCGTTCAACGCGACCTTACATCCCCTTCGAATAATCCGGCGGTATCCGTGCCACGAGCCACGGCCTCTGACTGATTGGAGATAACAACAATGATCCAACGTAGAGTTCCGCTTCGCCGCGCCCGCCGTTCAGCGGGGGTGCGCCATGTCTGATTCGAAGATCCAGCTCACCCGCGCGCTCAAGAGCCGCCACATCTTCATGCTGTCCCTCGGCGGGGTGATCGGCACCGGGCTGTTCATGGGCGCCGGCGTCACCATCAACCAGGGCGGCCCGGCCGGCGCCGTGCTGGCCTACCTGGTGGCTGGCCTGCTGATGTATCTGGTGATGGTCTGCCTGGGCGAGCTGTCGGTGCAGATGCCCGTCTCCGGCTCCTTCCAGGCCCACGCCACGCGCTTCATCGGCCCGGCCACCGGGTTCATGATCGGCTGGGTGTACTGGATGAGCTGGGCCTCCACCGTCGGCCTGGAATTCACCGCCGCCGGCATGCTGATGACGCGCTGGTTCCCCGAGGTGCCGATCTGGCTCTGGTCGGGCTTCTTCGTGGTCGTGCTGTTCTCCCTCAACGCCCTGGCCACCCGAGCCTTCGGTGAGGCCGAGTACTGGTTCGCCGGGATCAAGGTGGCGGCCATCCTCGCCTTCATCATCGTCGGCGTGCTGGTGATCTTCGGCGGCATCCACCTGAACGACGGCGCACCGGCCCCCATGCTGAACAACCTGGTCGGCGACAGCCTGTTCCCCAACGGCCTGTCGGCGGTGTTCGCGGTGATGATGACGGTGGTCTACGCCTTCCAGGGCTGCGAGATCATGGGCGTGGCCGCCGGCGAGACCGACCAGCCGGAGAAGAGCATCCCCCGCGCCGTGCGCAACGTGGTGTTCCGCGTGCTGATCTTCTACGTGCTGGCGATCATCGTGCTGGCCGCCATCGTCCCCTGGCAGCAGGCCGGGCTGGTGGAAAGCCCGTTCGTGCAGGTGTTCGACATGGTTGGCATCCCCTACGCGGCGGACCTGATGAACTTCGTCATCCTCACCGCCATCCTCTCGGTGGGCAACTCCGGCCTGTACGCCTCCACGCGCATCCTCTGGGCCATGTCCAAGACCGGCATGGCGCCCAAGGGCCTGTCCAAACTCAGTTCCCGCGGCGTACCGCTGTACGCGCTGCTGATCAGCCTGGCCTTCGCCCTGCTCTCGCTGCTGACCAGCGTGGTCGCCGCCGACACCCTGTTCATGGTGCTGATGGCGGTGAGCGGCATGTCCGGCACCGTGACCTGGATCGTCATCGCCTACGCTCAGTACCGTTTCCGCCGCGAACACATGGCCAAGGGCGGCACGGTGTCCGACCTGAAATACGCCGCGCCGCTGTTCCCGCTGATCCCCCTGGCCTGCATCGCCATCTGCTGCTCGCTGTTCGTGTTCCTCGCCATGGACCCGACCCAGCGCCCGTCGCTGTACTGGGGCTTCGGCTTCATCGCCGCCTGCTACCTGGCCTACTACGTGCTCAAGCGCAAGCGCCCGCAGGGGGTCAGCGAGGCGGTGCCCAGTATCGGCTGAACCCACGAAGCCCCGCCCTGCGGGGCTTTTCGCTTTTCGGCTTCTCGTAGGAGCGAGCTTGCTCGCGAACGGATTTCCCAGCGGCTCCGCTGCCATGCGGTTCGCGAGCAAGCTCGCTCCTACGAAGAGCCCGCAGGGCCGTTTGTGCGAAGTTGTAACAAGGTCCCGGGGAAAACCCTTCCGAATCCCCACAGCCCCCGCACCGCGCGGCCTTCCCGCCGTCCGGCGGGGCGTTACAAGCCCCCCGAACGGGTGCATTGCCGTCTTGTTGAACACTTGTTTAGTATGGTGGCCAACACCGCCCTCATGCGACAACAACAACGAGGCCAGCATGACTCACGCATCCCCGCTCAGCCGGGTCCAGGACGGCATCGCCTGGATCACCCTGAACCGCCCCGAACAGCGCAACGCGCTGGACGTCCCCACGCTGAAGAACCTGCACGCGCTGCTCGACGCCTACGCCGTCGACCCGGCCGTGCGCGTCATCGTGCTGACCGGCGAGGGCCGCAGCTTCTGCGCCGGCGCCGACCTCGCCGAATGGGCCGAGGCCGAAGCCCGCGGTGAGCTGGAAACCTACGGCTGGACCGAAACCGCCCACGCCCTGATGACCCGCCTGCACGGTCTGGACAAGCCGACCATCGCCGCGGTCAACGGCACCGCCGTCGGCGCCGGCATGGACCTCACCCTGTGCTGCGACTTCCGCATCGCCGGCGCCTTGGCGCGCTTCAAGGCCGGCTACACCGGCATGGCCTACTGCCCGGACGCCGGCGCCAGCTGGCACCTGCCGCGGCTGATCGGCAGCGAAGCGGCCAAGCGCCTGCTGTTCCTCGACGAACTGTGGAACGCCGAGCGCGCGCTGAACGCCGGGCTGGTCGGCGAAGTGGTCGCCGATGACCAACTGCAGGCCCAGGTCGGCGAATTCGCCGCGCGCCTGGCCGCCGGCCCGACCTTCGCCTTCGCCCAGACCAAGCGCCTGATCCGCGACGGCGCCAACCGCACGCTGGCCCAGCAACTGGAGGCCGAGCAGGCCGCCGGGCTGCTCTGCGGCCGCAGCGAGGACGCCGCCGAAGCCCTGCGCGCCGTGGCCGAAAAACGTTCCCCCCACTTCCAAGGCCGTTGAGCGGCGAGGTATTCCCCATGGATTTCAAACTGACCCAGGAACAGGAAATGCTCGTCGAGGCGGTCAAGGCTTTCGTCGAGAAAGAGCTGCTGCCCCACGAGGAAGAAGTCGACCGCGCCGACGCGGTGTCCCCGGAGCTCGCCGCGCAGATTCGCGGCAAGGCGCTGGCCGCCGGCTTCTATGCCTTCAACATGCCCGAGGAAGTCGGCGGCGGCGGCCTCGACTACCTGTCCCAGGCGCTGGTCGAGCGCGAGCTGTCCAAGGTCTCCTGGGCGCTGCACGTGTTCGTCGCGCGGCCCTCGAAAATCCTCATGGCCTGCAAGGGCCAGCAGGTGCAGGACTACCTGCTGCCCTGCGTGAACGGCGAGAAGATCGACTGCTTCGCCCTCACCGAGCCGGGCGCCGGCTCCGACGCCAACTCGATCAAGACCCGCGCCGTGCGCGACGGCGACGACTTCGTGATCAACGGCGCCAAGCACTTCATCAGCCACGCCGGCCACGCCGACTTCGCCATCGTCTTCGCCGTCACCGACAGCTACGAGCGCAACGGCAAGAAGCGCAACGCCGTGACCGCCTTCCTGGTCGACAAGGGCACCGCCGGCATGACCGTGCGCCGCGGCCCGAAATGCGTCAGCAACAAGGGCTATCACACCTACGAAATCTTCTTCGACGACTGCCGCGTGCCGGCCTCCAAGGTCCTCGGCGAAGTCGACAAGGGCTGGGAAGTGGCCAACGCCTGGCTCACCGCCGGCCGCGTAATGGTCGCCGCCAACTGCGTCGGCCAGGCCCAGCGCGCCATGGACCTGGCCCTGCAATGGTCGGCCGACCGCAAGCAGTTCGGCCAGGCCATCGGCAGCTACCAGGGTATTTCCTTCAAGCTGGCCGACATGGCCACGCAGATTCGCGCCGCCGAGCTGATGACCCTGCACACCGCGTGGAAGATGGACCAGGGCACGATGACCGACGGCGAGGCCGGCATGGCCAAGCTGTTCGCCAGCGAAGTGCTCGGCAAGGTCGCCGACGAGACCGTGCAGATCTTCGGCGGCATGGGCCTGATGGACGAAGGTCCGGTGGAACGCATCTGGCGCAACGCGCGCATCGAGCGCATCTGGGAAGGCACCTCGGAAATCCAGCGCCACATCATCTCCCGCGAACTGCTGCGGCCGCTGCTGCGCTGAGGTCCGGACCATGCAACGCGAAAACCTCAAGCGCCTGCTGGCGCCCCGTCACCTGGCCTTCATCGGCGGCCGCAGCATGGCCCGCGCGCTCAAGCGCTGCGCCGAGGGCGGCTTCGCCGGGCCGCTGTGGCTGGTCAACCCGCAATACGACGAACTCGAAGGCGTGCCCTGCGTGCGCAGCATCGCCGAGTTGCCCGAAGGCCCGGACGCGGTGTTCGTCGCCACCAACCGCGACCTGACCCTGAAAGCGGTCGCCGAGCTGGCCGCCAAGGGCGCCGGCGGCGCCATCTGCTACGCCTCCGGCTTCGCCGAAACCGGCGCCGAAGGCCAGGCCCTGCAACAGCGCCTGCTCGATATGGCCGGCGACATGGCCCTGCTCGGCCCCAACTGCTACGGCCTGCTCGACTACCTGCACGGCGCCGCGCTGTGGCCGGTGGCCCACGGCGGGCACATCGTCGAGAAGGGCGTGGCGGTGCTGACGCAGAGCGGCAACTTCGCCTACAACCTGTCGATGAGCGACCGCTCGCTGCCCATCGCCTACATGGCCTCGGTGGGCAACCAGGCGCAGCTGGGCGTGGCCGAGCTGATGGACGTGCTGCTCGACGAGCCGCGCGTCACCGCCATCGGCCTGCACCTGGAGGGCCTGAAGAACGTCCCCGGCTTCGCCCGCGCCGCCTACAAGGCGCTGCAGAAGGGCATCCCGGTGATCGCGTTGAAGACCGGCGTATCGCAGATAGGCGCCGAACTGGCGCTCAGCCACACCAGCTCGCTGGCCGGCTCCGACGCGCTGTACGACGCGCTCTTCGACCGCCTCGGGGTGATCCGCGTCAGTGGCCCGGTGAGCTTCATCGAAACCCTCAAGGCCGCCGCCTGCGGCAACCTGCCGGCCGGCCCGAGCCTGGCCGCGCTGGCCTGCTCCGGCGGCGACGCCGGGCTGATCGCCGACTACGCCGAACGCAACGGCCTGCCGTTGCCCAGGCTGGTCGACGCGCAGCGCGCCGAACTGGCCCAGGTGCTGCCGGACTACGCCAACATCGCCAACCCGCTGGACTTCACCACCGCCATCTGGGGCGACGGCCCGGCGCTGGAGCGGATGCTCGACAGCGCCCTGCGCACGCCGGCCGACGCTGCGTTGCTGGTACTCGACTACCCCGGCGAGGAAACCGGCGAACGTCCGCAGTGCGACCTGCTGCTGGAACTCTACTGTGCGGCGCTGAAACGCCACGACAAGGTCGGCTTCATCGCCTCGGCGCTGCCCGAACTGCTGCCGGCCCACGCCCGCGAACTGCTGCACGGCCACGGCGTGGCGGCGTTGCAGGGTGTGGAAGATGGCCTCGCCGCCTGGGGCCGCATCGCCCACTACCGCCAGCGCCGCGACGCGTTGCTGGCGCGCGGTGAAGCGGCGCTGGTGCCGCTGTGCCCGCAGGCCATCGACGGCCAGGGCCGGCTGCTCGACGAGTGGCAGTCCAAGCAGGCGCTGAAACCCTTCGGCCTGCCGCTGCCGGCCGCCGTGCTCAGCACCCCCGGCCAGGCCCGCGAGGCCGCCGCCGACCTGGGCTATCCGCTGGTGCTCAAGGCGGTCAGCGCCGAGCTGCCGCACAAGACCGAGGCCGGCGGCGTGGCGCTCAACCTGCGCAACGAAGCGGCCCTGGAAGCGGCGCTGTTCGACATGCGCGAGAACCTGGCGAAGCACGCACCGCAGCTGAAGTTCGAGCAAGTGCTGCTGGAACGCATGGCCAGCCCGCCACTGGCCGAGCTGATCGTCGGCATCAAGCGCGAGGTCGGCTTCGGCCTGGCCCTGGTGCTGGGCGCCGGCGGCATCCTCGTCGAGCTGCTCAAGGACAGCCGCAGCCTGCTGCTGCCGACCACCGACGCGGCCATCCGCGACGCCCTGCTGAGCCTGCGCAGCGCACCGCTGCTCAGCGGCTTCCGCGGCCGCCCGGCGGTGGACATGGACAAGCTGGTGGACGCCATCCGCGCGGTCGCCGACTACGCCTGCGAGCACGCCGACGGCCTGCTGGAACTGGACGTCAACCCGCTGCTGGTGAACGCCGAAGGCGCCGTGGCGGTGGATGCGCTGGTGCGCACGGCCAAATGACAACGCACGGACCTGTAGGAGCGAGCTTGCTCGCGAACAAACCCCGCTGCGGGGCTCGGTTCGCGAGCAAGCTCGCTCCTACAAGGTCTTGCCATAGCTTTGGGGAGAAATCTCATGCAACAGAACGATAAAACCCTCACCGGCGGCCAGGCCCTGGTCCGCCTGCTGGCCAACTACGGCGTCGACACCGTGTTCGGCATCCCCGGCGTGCACACCCTGGAGCTGTACCGCGGCCTGCCCGGCAGCGGCATCCGCCATGTGCTCACCCGCCACGAGCAGGGTGCCGGCTTCATGGCCGACGGCTACGCCCGCGTCAGCGGCAAGCCCGGCGTGGCCTTCATCATCACCGGCCCGGGGGTGACCAACGCCGCCACCGCCATCGGCCAGGCCTACGCCGATTCCATCCCGATGCTGGTGATCTCCAGCGTCAACCACACCGCCAGCCTGGGCAAGGGCTGGGGCTGCCTGCACGAGACCCAGGACCAGCGCGCCATGACCGCGCCGATCACCGCGTTCTCGGCGGTCGCCTTGACCCCGGAAGACCTGCCCGAGCTGATCGCCCGTGCCTACGCCGTGTTCGACAGCGAGCGCCCGCGCCCGGTGCACATCTCGGTGCCGCTGGACGTGCTCGCCGCGCCCATCGCCCGCGACTGGACCCACGAAGTGGTGCGCCGCGCCGGCCGTGGCCAACCCGCCGCCGATGCGCTGCGCCAGGCTGTGGATAAGCTCGCCGCGGCCAAGCGGCCGATGATCATCGCCGGCGGCGGCGCGCTGCATGCCGCCGACGCCCTGGCCGCGCTCAGCGAGCGCCTGGCCGCGCCGCTGTTCACCAGCGTCGCCGGCAAGGGCCTGCTGGCCCCGGAAGCGCCGCTGGCTGCCGGCGCCACCCTGTGCACCCAGGCCGGCTGGGACATGATCGCCGAGGCCGACGTGGTGCTGGCCATCGGCACCGAGATGGCCGACACCGACTACTGGCGCGAGCGCCTGCCGCTGAGCGGCGAGCTGATCCGCGTCGACGTCGACTCGCGCAAGTTCAACGACTTCTACCCCAGCGCCGTGGCTCTGCTGGGCGATTCGAAGGCCACCGCCGAAGCGCTGCTCGCCGCGCTGCCGGCCGCCAAGCGCGACGCCGGCAGCGCCATCGACCGCGTCGCCCAGCTGCGCCAGCAACTCGATGCCAGCCACGCGCCGCTGCAGCTTATCCACAAGGCGATCCTCGAACGCATCGCCAAGGCGCTGCCGGCCAACGCCTTCATCGCCAGCGACATGACCCAGCTGGCCTACACCGCCAACTACCTGTACCCCAGCCAGGCGCCGCGCGGCTGGCTGCACCCCACCGGCTACGGCACCCTCGGCTACGGCGTGCCGGCCGGCATCGGCGCCAAGTTCGGCGCGCCGGAGCGTCCTGGCCTGGTGTTGGTGGGCGACGGCGGCTTCCTCTACACCGCGCAGGAACTGGCCACCGCCACCGAGGAGCTGGACAGCCCGCTGGTGGTGCTGCTGTGGAACAACGACGCGCTCGGGCAGATCCGTGACGACATGCTCGGCCTGGACATCGAGCCGGTCGGCGTGCTGCCGCGCAACCCGGACTTCGCCCTGCTCGGCCGCGCCTACGGCTGCGAGATGCGCCAGCCGCAGAGCCTGGACGAACTGGAGTGCGACCTGCGCGAAGGCTTCGCCCACCCCGGCGTGACCCTGATCGAGCTGAAACACGCCTGCGCGAAGTAGGCCCCCGTTGCACCCGCCGGGGCCGACGCGGCCCCGGCGCATTGAAGGACTCCCCGTCATGCGCTTCTCGAACCTCACCCAACGCATCGCCGGCGACGGCGCGGCCGCCTGGGACATCCACTACCGCGCCCTGGCGCGCCTGGAGCAGGGCGACGACATCCTGCTGCTGTCGGTGGGCGACCCCGACTTCGACACCCCGGCGCCCATCGTGCAGTCGGCCATCGACAGCCTGCTGGCCGGCAACACCCACTACTCCGACGTGCGCGGCAAGCGCAACCTGCGCGAGGCCATCGCCCGCCGCCACACGCAACGCAGCGGCCAGGCGGTGGACGCGAACGACGTCGTGGTGCTGGCCGGCGCGCAGTGCGCGCTCTACGCCGTGGCGCAGTGCGTGCTCAACCCGGGCGACGAGGTGATAGTCGCCGAGCCGATGTATGTCACCTACGAGGCGGTGTTCGGCGCCTGCGGGGCCAAGGTGGTGCCGGTGTCGGTGCGTTCCGAGCACGGCTTCCGCGTGCAGGCCGAGGACGTCGCCAGGCTGGTCACCCCGCGCACCCGCGCCATCGCCATCAACAGCCCGCACAACCCCTCCGGCGCCAGCCTGCCGCGCGCCACCTGGGAAGCCCTGTCGCGGCTGTGCATCGCACACGACCTGTGGATGATTTCCGACGAGGTCTACAGCGAACTGATCTTCGACGGCGAACACGTCAGCCCGGCCAGCCTGCCGGGCATGGCCGAGCGCACTGCGACCCTCAACAGCCTGTCCAAGTCCCACGCCATGACCGGCTGGCGGGTGGGCTGGGTGGTCGGCCCGCAGGACCTTTGCGCGCACCTGGAAAACCTCGCCCTGTGCATGCTCTACGGCTCGCCGGACTTCATCCAGGACGCCGCCTGCACCGCGCTGGAAGCGCAGCTGCCGGAGTTGGAAGCCATGCGCGAGGCCTACCGCCAGCGCCGCGACCTGGTCCTCGACTGCCTGGCCGATTGCGTCGGCCTGCGCGCGCTGCGCCCGGACGGCGGCATGTTCGTGATGGTCGACATCCGCCCCACCGGCCTTTCCGCCCAGGACTTCGCCGACCTGCTGCTGGACCGCCACGGCGTCTCGGTGCTGGCCGGCGAAGCCTTCGGCCCCAGCGCCGCCGGGCACATCCGCCTGGGCCTGGTGCTCGGCGCCGAGCCGCTGCGCGAAGCCTGCCGGCGCATCGCCCTGTGCGCCGCCGAACTGCTCAAGGAGAAGCGCTATGCATGACCGCCTGCAGCTGTACATCGACGGCGCCTGGGTAACGCCGCAAGGGCAGGGCCTGGCCGAGGTGCAGAACCCGGCCACGGAACAGACCATCGGCCGCGTGCCGCTGGGCGCCGAGGCCGACGTGAACCGCGCGGTGGAAGCCGCGCGGCGCGCCTTCCCGGCCTGGTCGCGGACGCCTTCCAGCGTGCGCGCCGGCTACATCCGCGCCCTGGCCGAGCAGCTGCGGGCGCGGGCCGACGAGATGGCCGCGCTGATCACCGCCGAACTGGGCATGCCGGTGCAGTGGTGCCGCATGGTGCAGGTCGACGGGCCGATCGAGGGCCTGGAAAGCTATGCTCCGCTGGCTGCGCACATGGACGAGGTGCGTGAGGTCGGCAACTCGCTGGTGGTGAAGGAAGCGGTGGGCGTGTGCGCCTTCATCAACCCCTGGAATTACCCGCTGCACCAGTTGATCGGCAAGCTCGCCCCGGCCCTGGCCGCCGGCTGCACGGTGGTGGTCAAGCCCAGCCAGGACACCCCGCTGCACGCCTTCCTGCTGGCCGAGATGATCGACGCCATCGGCCTGCCGGCCGGCGTCTTCAACCTGGTCAGCGGCCCCGGCTCGAAGGTCGGCGAGGCGCTGGCGCGGCATCCGGACGTGGACATGGTCTCGTTCACCGGCTCGACCACGGCGGGCATCCGCGTTTCCGAGGCTGCGGCGCCGACGGTCAAGCGCGTGTGCCTGGAGCTGGGCGGCAAGTCGCCGTTCCTGATCACCGCCGACGCCGACCTGGCGGCCGCCGTGCGCCACGGCGTGCAGGACGTGATGATCAACTCCGGGCAGACCTGCACCGCGCTGACGCGCATGCTGCTGCCGGCCAGCCGCTACGCCGAGGCGCTGGAAATCGCCCGCGCCGAGACCGAGGCGCTGAAGCTGGGCGACCCGCTCGACGCCGACAGCTTCCTCGGCCCGATGTGCTCGGCCGGCCAGCGCCGCACCGTGCTGGATTACATCCGCGTCGGCCAGGAGGAGGGTGCGCGCCTGCTCTGCGGCGGCGCGGAACGGCCGTTCGGCCTGGAGCGCGGCCACTACGTGCAGCCGACGCTGTTCGCCGACGTGAACAATTCGATGCGCATCGCCCGCGAGGAAATCTTCGGCCCGGTGCTGTGCCTGATCCCGTATGCCGACGAGGCCGAAGCGCTGCAGATCGCCAACGACTCGCCGTTCGGCCTGTCCAGCGCGGTCTGGGCGGGCGATCGCGAGGATGGCCTGCGCCTCGCCCGGCAGATGCGCGCCGGCCAATGCTTCGTCAACGGCGGCGCGTTCAACTACCGCGCGCCCTTCGGCGGCTACAAGCAGTCCGGCAACGGCCGCGAGTGGGGCGAGGAAGGTTTGGCGGAGTTCGTCGAACACAAGGCCATTCAACTCTGAACGCCTGAAGAGCACCCTCTCCCCAGCCCTCTCCCGCAAGCGGGAGAGGGGGCAAAAGCGCTTCGGTGCCACCCGGCGATAGCTGGTGTTGAAGGATGAACACGAATGCTCCCCTCTCCCTTCAGGGAGAGGGGCTGGGGGAGAGGGGCCGCCCAACGCCGATGTCCAGCCATGAAGGAACGAAAATGAAAGTACTGATCATCCACGCCCACAACGAACCGCAATCCTTCAGCACCGCGCTGTACAAGCTGGCCGAAGAAACCCTCAAGGGCCAAGGCCACGAAGTACAGGTCTCCGACCTCTACGCGATGAACTGGAACCCGGTGGCCAGCGCCGCCGACTTCGGCGCCCGCGCCAATCCGGACTACCTGGTCTACGCCCTGGAACAGCGCGAAGGCGCCAAGCGCCAGACCATCGCCGCCGACATCCAGGCCGAGCTGGACAAGCTGCTCTGGGCGGACCTGGTGATCTTCAACTTCCCGATCTACTGGTTCTCCGCCCCGGCCATCCTCAAGGGCTGGTTCGACCGCGTGCTGGTCTCGGGCATCTGCTACGGCGGCAAGCGCTTCTACGACCAGGGCGGCCTGGCCGG
>Ga0222426_100475_pt1 | contig 25916 bp, 22 predicted proteins | sample 2B50Ametagenome_FD_180087 | JGI IMG/M metagenome (GOLD analysis project Ga0222426, IMG submission 180087) | Enriched microbial communities from leaf-cutter ant dump, University of Wisconsin, Madison, United States - 2B50A (version 2) | ecosystem: Environmental > Terrestrial > Nest > Insects nest...
CGCGGGAGCGCTCGATCACCGCCTCGGTCTCCACCTCGTCGCCGAACTCCGGCGGCTGCGCCACCGAGAGGATGTGCAGGCCGGCGCCGAAGCGTTCGGCCAGCTCGTTGGCGAAGTTCAGGGCCAGCTCCGCCGCGGTGGAAGCGTCGTAGGCCACCAGGATGCGCTTGATCATGCTTCACCTCCTCTGCGCCGCGTCTGCGGGCGCAAGTCGTCGTGGCGCGCGGGCTCTGCCGGCGGGGCGGTGCCCTCCTCCTGCGGGTCGCCCTTGGGCAGCAGGTGCCGGGGCAGGAAGAAGGCGTTGGCGATCAGCGTCGGCACCACGGCGCTGCCGATCACCGCGGCCACCAGCGCCGAATACTGGCCCTGGTCGATCAACCCGTGGGCCAGGCCGAACAGCGCCGAGATGGTGCCGAAGGTCAGCCCGGTGGACATCAGCAGCGTGGTGTAGGCCCCCTCCCGGCGCGGCGAGCCGTAGACCAGGCAGGTGGGATACACGCCCACCAGCTTGGTGAGCATCTTCACCAGCAACAGCAGCACGAAGGCCGCGGGCGCGGCGGCCAGGGCCGGCAGCGACACCAGCGAACCGGCGCGGATGAAGTAGAACGGCGTCAGCAGGCCGAAGGTCAGGGTGCGCAGGCGGCGGATCAGCGCGTGGTCCTTGCCCACGGTGCCGGCCAGCACCATGCCGATCAGGTAGGCCGGCAGCACCGCCTCGCTGCCGGCCCAGGTCGCCGCCGCGCCCAGGCCGAACAGGCAGAGCATGAGGAACTTGGCCTCCAGCTCCGAAGGGCGGCCGCCGAAGCGGCGGAAGAAGCGCGGGGTGAGCCACGGCAGCAGCAGCGCGGCCAGGACCAGGGCCCCGGCGAAACCGGCGGTCTTCAGGGTGAAGGGGGCGAAGATCAGCCCCAGGGCGATCACCGTGGCCAGGTCGTTGACGAAGCAGGCGGCCAGCACGATCTTGCCGTACTCGCTGGTGTTCAGCCCCAGCTCCAGCATCACCGCGTAGACCACCGCCACCGAGGTGGTGGACATGGCGATGCCGGCCAGCCAGCTGGCCTGCGCGCTCCAGCCCAGGCCCCAGTACGCCAGCGCCGCGCAGCCGAGGAAGGGCACCACGAAGCCGACCAGGCCGATGACCGTGGCCTGCTTCCAGTGCGCGCGGAACACCTTCGGGTCCAACTCGGCGCCGGCCAGGAAGGTCAGCAGGATGGCCCCGGCGCCGGAGAGGAACTTGATCCAGCTGGCGTCGCCCTGCAGCACCGCCATGCCCAGCAACGCGCCGATGATCAGTTGGGCGATGGTTCCCACGACGATTTCCGACAATGCCGTGGCGATGCGCAGGAAGATCGACACCAGCGTCGCCAGCAGCGCCAGTCCCAGCCACAGGGCGGCCTGGGCCCAGATCTCAGTCATGGCGGCGGCTCCGCTGAAGCCGGGGGACGGCGCGGTGCGAAAGAGGAAAAGCGGCGGAACGGGATGGGTTGGGCATGTTCGCTATCCACGGGCAGACCATGGACAGCAGAACAATGCCTACGCCGCCCATGAAGGGTTATGCGTAGGCATCATCAGCCGGGGGGCGGTTAGAGGAGGAATGCCATCTCCTGCCTAACGACATTAGCAAAGCCTTGGGAAAATGCACGCCCCTAGTGGCTGCCGCCGAGCAGGTCGAAGGAGTCGAGCAGGCGCCAGGCGATTTCCGGGGTGCGTTCCAGGCCCCGGCGGATGGCCGCGGGGATGGCCTGGCGAGTCTTGCGGCACAGGCCGGGCTGCGCGGCGATGCGGATGTCCAGGCCGCGCATGCTGCGCACCTCGTTGAAGCCGGGGGCGATGCTCAGGCGCAGGCCGAGCTGTTCGTACATGCGCTGCTGCATGTGCTGCAGGTCGGCCAGGTCCTTGAGCTGTTCCAGGCGCTGCACCAGGCGCTGTTCTTCCTGGCGGGTGAGCAGGAGGATGCGGATGTCGCCATGGGGCTCGGCCAGCAGCGCCTCGCGCCCGCAATCGCAGGCGCCCGGCGGGCAGGGTTGGCGGAGGGGGAGCTGGCCGTTCATGGCGTCGAGCATAGCGATTCGGCCGGCTCCGCGCCGCTACCCTTCGTGAAAATTCCCACGCTGAAATCGCCTTGAGGTCCTACGAGGGCGCTGGATAGATTCCGCCCTGCCGCAACCTTGTTGTGGTCGGGGGTAGGATCCCGTTGGTACGAGGAGTGGTGCGTTATGTCGCGAGTACAAGTGATCCATCGCCGTCTGTATTCGCGTTCCGTGGCGGACCGTGCGGGGAGGCTTCGGCCTGCCGTTTTCCTCATACCCGGTGATCCTACCCCCGTACGGTCCACCTCCCTTTTTTGGGGAGGCGGCTCTTGGTCCCACTCAGGAGCAATGGAACATGCACTCTCCGCACTTCGCCCTCCACACCTCGGAGGCGCGCCATGTCTGACCTGCAACCCGTCACCACTCTCTCGCAACCCCACGACGACGTGCTGTTCGTCGACGCCAGCGCCCCCGCCGAGCATCTGTACGAGGCCGCCGAGCGTCGCCTGATAGCCCTGGAAGACCTGCTCTGCCTGCTGGCGGACTGCCCCGACGAAATGCCGCTGGTACAAGGCCAGGCCCGCCTGGTCTCGGCCCTGCTGCCGATGGCGGCGGAAGCGCGGCAACTCTACCGACTGGCCCAGAGCCGGAGCTGAGCGCCCCTGGGCGCTTGCGTGCGGGGCGGCGCAGCAGTGCCGCCCCGCGCTTCACGAGCTGGCCGGCCCCTCGGACAGCAGGCGGCAGCCCTGGCGGCGGATTTCGATGTTCGGATAGATCGGCGGCCGCGCCTCGCCGCTGGCCCGCAAGGCCTCCACACGCTCCAACGCCTCCTCGATGCGCTGCAACGGCAAGGCGGCGATCTGCGCCGGCGCCAGGTCCCACCAGCGGCTGGCCTGCAGGCGCTCGCAGATGTCCGGCGGGAAGCGGTAGCGCACCACCTTCGCCGGCGAGCCGGCGACTATGGCGTAGGGCGGCACGTCGCGCGTCACCACCGACATGGCGGCCACCACGGCGCCGTCGTGGATCTTCACCCCGCTCATCACCACCGCGCCCTCGCCGATGAAGGCGTCGTTGCCGATCCAGGTGTCGGCGTCGGTGTCCTCGTAGCGCTGGCGCGGCGTGTCGTAGCGGTCGAACACGCCCGGCTCGTACTGCACCGAGCTGGTGCTCAGCCAGTCCATCGGGTGCGCCCGGGCGGCCAGGCCGATGCGGCAGTGCTGGCCGGTGGAGCTGAAGCGGCCGAAGTGCGAAATGCGGTGGAAGCTGGTGGCGCGGATGGTGGAAAAGGCGCCGATGTGCATCTCGTCCCGGTAGATCTTGAACTCCGCCTCGCCGATGCTGCCCGGCGCCTCGACCAAAAGGCGCTTGCCGCGCCCCAGGCGGCTGACGCCGCTGCGGAATTCGATGTCGTAGCCTTCCAGCCAGTGCTTCCAGTGACTGTTGCGCCAACGCTTCAACATGGGGTCCGTGATCCTTTGTATGTTTTCCGATACGGACCTCTGACAGGTGGGAGGCGTGCAAGGTTCGGTTTAAGTGAGTTGCGAGGGTGTGAGTTGCTTTTCGTAGGAGCGAGCTTGCTCGCGAACAGAGTTCGCCGGGAATGCAAGTGCTGGATTTGAGAGCGCCCTCTCCCTAACCCTCTCCCTGAAGGGAGAGGGGACCGTTCGGAGCGGTCTGGTTTTCCCGAGTCAGCCGGCAAGCACGGTAGTTTCCGGCTGAAACCATCCCTTCTCTCGGCACGGCCTAGCCCCCTCTCCCTTCAGGGCGGGGCGCGCAGCCGAGGGCTGGGGAGAGGGGACCGTGGTCAAGCCCATGCAGAGAAGTGGCCGGTTCACGCTGTTCGCGAGCAAGCTCGCTCCTACGAAAAGCGGGACATCGACCCCGCCAAAGCTCTCAGCTCAGATGCGCAGCAAAGCCAGTCAACTGCGGCGCAATATCCTCACGCAAGGTCAACGCAGGTATCTCATAGTCCCCAGCATTCTGCCGGCGGAACGGAATGGGCGCGGCGCTGAACAGACTGTCCAGGCGCTCGCCATAAGCCTGTTCGATCGCGGCATAGCGAGCCTCATCCATCCGCCCAGTGCGATACACCAGAAACGCCGGCAGCACCTCGAAGCCCGGGTAGTAGAGAACGCCGTGATGGATGGGGAACAGCAGGTCATCGATCGGCCCGTTGATGCCGCGGGCGCTGTAGTGCGATTCCCAGCCGCCGGTGGTGACCACCAGCATGGCGCGCTTGCCGGCCAGGCTGCCCTCGCCGTAGCGGTCGCCCCAGCGCGCGTCGGAGTGCTCGCCCACGCCGTAGGCGAAGCCATAGGCGTACACGCGCTCGACCCAGCCCTTGAGGATGGCCGGCATCGAGAACCACCACAGCGGGAACTGCAGGATCAGCGCGTCGGCCCAGCGCAGCTTGGCCTGTTCGGTGGCGATGTCGGCGCTTTGCCGGCCGCTGGCGTAAGCGCGGCGGGAGTCCTCGGAGGGGTCGAAGCGCTCGGCTGCGGCGCCGTCCAGGCTGTCGGCTGCATCCAGCGGGGCCTTCCAGCCCATGGCGTACAGGTCCGAGACCTGCACCTGGTGGCCGGCGGCCTGCAGGCGGGCCACGGCGAAGTCCTTGAGCGAACCGTTGAGCGAGCGGGGTTCGGGGTGAGCGTAGACGATGAGGATGTTCATGACGGCCTCCAGTGGGTGGATGGCCGCAGCATGGCGTTGCGCAAGGTATAGTGGAAATGAATATCCATTACACTAGGTATAGTCATGACCAATCTGCGCACCCTGGACCTGAACCTGCTGGTGACCCTCGACGTGCTGCTGGCCGAGCACAACGTCACCCGCGCCGCCGAGCGCCTGCACTTTTCCCAACCCTCGGTGAGCGTGCAGCTGGCCAAGCTGCGCGAGCTGTTCGACGACCCGCTGCTGCTGCCCGGCCCCCGCGGCATGCGCCCCACCGCCCGCGCCGAGGCGCTGCGCGAGCCCCTGCGCCAGGCCCTGGCGGCGCTGCAGCGGGCGGTGGCGCCGAGCGAACCGTTCGACCCGCGCGCCGCGAGCAACACCTGGCGCCTGGTGGCTTCCGACTACAGCGAGGCCACCGTAGTGCTGCCCGCCCTGCCCGGCCTGCGCGAGGCGGCGCCGGGCACGCGCCTGGCGCTGTTGCCGCTGCAGCCGGCGCTGATCGTCCGGCAGCTGGAACAGGGCGACGCCGACCTGGTGTTCCACATCACCGAGGACGCCCCCGAAGGGCTGCGCCGGCGCCCGCTGTTCCGGGAACGCTACGTGCTGGTCGGCCGCGCCGGCCACCCGCGGCTCAAGCGCCGGCCGAGCCTGGCGCAGTTCTGCCAGCTGGAGCAGGTGATCGTCTCGCCGGACGGCGGCGGCTTCCACGGCCCCACCGACAAGGCCCTGGCCGGGCTGGACCGCGAGCGCCGGGTGGTGCTGTCGGTGCCGCACTTCCAGTTCGTCGCCCCGGTGCTGGCCAGCACCGACCTGGTGGCCATGCTGCCGCAGCGCCTGGTGCGCCCGGACAGCGGCCTGCGCATGGTGGAGGCGCCGCTGGAGGTGCCGGGCTACGAGATGTCGATGCTCTGGCACGAGCGCACGCACCGCGACCCGGCGCACCAGTGGCTGCGGGAGTTCATCGCCGCGGCGATGTGACGGCCTACCGCTCGGCCGGCCGCCGCCGCCGACGCCGCCAGCGGCGTAGGCTGGTGCAAGAACACGAGGAGGACACGAGCATGCGGCACCACAGCCACCCGGATTTCCACCTGCACGAGGCGCGCCGCGCCATGCTGTTGCGCTGGGCGCAGATGGCGCAATGGTTCGGCCTGGTGATGATCCTGCTGACCATCGGCCTGGCGGCCCTGGGCGACAGCCTGGAAGACCCCACCGGCACCAGCATCATCACCCTGTGCGGCGCCTTGGGCCTGGCGGCGCTGATCCCGGCGCGGATGATCCTGGCGCATTACCAGAAGCAGGACGAACGCGACGGGCAGCCCTAGCCGAAGCGCACGCAGTAGATCGGCGGCAGGTGCGCGGACAGGCATTCCCAGCGCTCGCCGCCGTCCTCCGACAACCACAGGCCGCCGGTGGTCGAGCCCATGGCCAGGCGCTCGCCGTCGTCGTCCACGGCCAGGCCGTGGCGGTACACCAGGTCGTAGCATGGGCCCTGGGGCAGGCCGTGGTCCAGGGCCTGGAAGCTCTGGCCGCCATCCTCCGTGCGGTTGACCAAGAATCGCCCGGCCACCGGGATGCGGCAGATGTCCTTCGTCGCCGGGACGAACCAGGCGGTGTCCGGCCGCGTGGGGTGCACGGCCACGGCGAAGCCGAAGCTGGACGGTTGCGCCGGCACGTCGCGCCAGTTGGCGCCGCCATCGCTGGAAACGAAGATGCCGTTGTGGTGCTGCACCCACAGCCGGTCCGGCCGCGCCGGGCAGTGCACCAGGCGGTGCGGGTCCTGGATGGCGCCCTCCTCGCGCAGGTCCGGCGGCATGTAGTCGGCGTACATGCCGGCGGTGGTGTTGCGCCAGCTGGCGCCTTCGTCGTGGCTCTGCCAGACGCCGCCGCAGGACACCCCGACGGTGAGGTGGCGGCTGTCGCGCGGGTCGACGCTGACGGAATGGATGCCCGGCCAGTCGTAGCCGCCGCCGAACCAGCGGGCGCGTTCGGGGCGGTCCCACAGCGGGCGGTTGAGCGTCCAGCTGTCGCCATGGTCGTCGCTGCGGAACAGGCCGCCGGGGATGGTCCCGGCCCAGAGGGTGCCGGCCTGGTCGGTGCCGCCGGTCTCCAGGCACCAGATCAGCTGCAGGCTCCAGGGCGCCTGCGGGGCCTCGCCTTCGGCCGGCGGCGGCAGCGGGTCCGGCTGCGGCGGGTAGACCGGCACCGCGCATTCCTGCCAGTCGCCGCCGCAGGGCTTGCGCCACAGCTTGCAGCCGAAGTGGCCGAGGTCCAGGGCGGCGTAGAGGGTGTCGTCGCGGGGGTCGGCCAGCAGCATGTTCACCGGCTCGCCGAGGAAGTCCTGGCCCGCCTCGTGCCAGGTGCCGCGATCCTGCAGGAAGCTGAACAGGCCCTTGCGCGTGGCCACCAGCAATCGGTCTTCCATCTGCCCTCCTCCGGGTTTCAGCCGCCGGACAGCGCCTGCACCACGTACACCTCGCTGTCGTCCGCCACCACGTCGCCCAGGCCCTGGCGGTCGCGCAGGCGCAGGCCGTCGATGAACACGGTGACGTGCCGGCGCAGGCCGCCCTGGTCGTCCAGCAGGTAGCCGCGCAGGCGCGGATGCCGGGCGAACACGCCCTCCAGCAGGCCGCCGAGGGTGGCGCCGGGCAGGTCCTGCTCGGGCACTTCGACGTGGCGCTGGATGGACGGGGCGAAGACGATATGGGCCATGGGCTGCGCGGCATGACGGGTTTCGCTCAGTTTAGGCGGCAGGGCCGGCGCCGGTGGCGCGGATCGACCGGGCGGCAATCAGTTTCGATTTCGCTCAACTGAGTTCCACTAGATTCACATTTAAAGCACCCATCGCCTGTGCGAGTCTCCGGGCATCGTCCCCCACGCAGCCCCCCATGCATCTTCTGCAACAGCACTTCGCCGCCGCCAGCGCCTCCGCCTCCCAGGCAGAGCCCCTGCGCCTGCCGCGCGAACGCTGCCGCTGGCTGCGCCTGCAACCCCTCTCGCTGCCGCTGGAGCTGGCCTTCTGGGCGCTCTGGCACTGCCGCCACGCGCGTCCACCGGATAGCGCCGCACGCTGACGGGCGCCCCGCCCACCCCTTTGCTGGAACTACGCTGAACGCAGGCGCCCGACGCTGCGCGAGCTGGCGTAGCCATTGCATCGCCTGCCCCGCCACAGCCCGGCCGCGCAGGCCATCAGCGCGCCCATTGGCGCTATGCGAGAACACCAATGAAATTCACCCCCGTGCAAGAGGCCCAGGCCTTCCTGGCCGCCAATCCCGACATCGAGATGGTCGAGCTGTTCATCCTCGACGCCAACGGCGTGCCCCGCGGCAAGCTGCTGCATCGCGAGGAACTGCTGGCGGTCTACGAGGCCGGCCGGCCCTTGCCGAGCACCATCCTCGGCCTCACCCTGCACGGCGAGGACGTGGAGGATTCGGGGCTGGTGTGGGAGGTCGGCGACATCGACTGCCGCGCCTACCCGCTGGCCGGCAGCCTGGTGCGCCTGCCCTGGCGGCAGATTCCCACGGCCGCCGTGCAGGTCAGCATGCACCCGGTCGAAGGCAAGCCGGCGGACATCGCCGACCCGCGCCACGTGCTGGTCAAGGTGATCGACGAACTCAAGGCCGCCGGCTACCACCCGGTGATGGCCTGCGAGCTGGAGTTCTACCTGCTGGACGCCAAGCGCGACGCCAACGGCCGCCCGCAACCGGCGCTGGACGCCGACGGCGGCCGGCCGCGCTCCACCCAGGTCTACGGCCTGCGCGAACTGGAGCAGATCGAACCCTTCCTCGCCGACCTCTATGCCGCCTGCAAGGCCCAGGGCATCCCGGCGCGCACCGCCATCTCCGAATACGCCCCGGGCCAGGTGGAGATCACCTTGGAGCACGGCGACGCCCTCACCGCCATGGACCAGGCCGTGCGCTACAAGCGCCTGGTCAAGGGCGTGGCGCACAAGCATGGGATGCAGGCCTGCTTCATGGCCAAGCCGTTCGACGACCTGGCCGGCACCGGCATGCACATGCATGTGTCGCTGGCCGATGCCGCCGGGGCGAACCTGTTCGCCAGCGCAGAGCCGGCCGGCACGCCCCTGCTGCGCCAGGCGGTGGGCGGCATGCTCGCCAGCCTGCTCGACTCGCTGCTGCTGTTCTGCCCCAACGCCAACTCCTACCGGCGCTTCCAGGCCAACAGCTACGCGCCGCTGGCGCCGACCTGGGGCGTCGACAACCGCACCGTCAGCCTGCGCGTGCCGGGCGGGCCGGCGCACACCCGGCACATCGAGCACCGCATCTGCGGGGCCGATGCCAATCCTTACCTGGCGGCGGCTGCGATCCTCGCCGGCATCCATCGCGGCATCCGCGAAGACATCGACCCGGGCGCGCCCGTCGAGGGCAACGGCTACGCCCAGGCCAGGGAACTGCTGCCCACCGACTGGCTCACCTCGCTGCGCGCGCTGGAACAGTCGAGCTGGGCGCGGGATGCGCTGGGGCGGGAGTTCCTGGGCGTGTACCTGAAGGTGAAGCAGGCGGAGTACCGGCAGTTCATGGGTGAGGTGGGGGAGCAGGATTGGCGGTGGTATCTGCATCAGGCTTGAGGCTTAAGAGCCCCTCTCCCGCAAGCGGGAGAGGGGCAGTCCGGCGTAGCGCTGAACAACGGCGCCACCGGCTGACAACGAATTCAAACCCTCGCTCCGAACAGTCCCCTCTCCCTTCAGGGAGAGGGCTAGGGAGAGGGAAACCAGACAACAGGAAAAACACAAAAAATGAACGCCGCACTGAAACCCGCCAAAGCCGCCCCCGAGCGCGCCCCTTCCTATTATTCCGCCAGCCTGGCCGTGGAGACCGACTACCCCACCCTGCAAGGCGAAGTGAACGTCGACATCGCCATCATCGGCGGCGGCTTCACCGGCGTGACCACCGCCGTGGAGCTGGCCGAGCGCGGCTACAAGGTGGCCATCGTCGAGACCAACAAGGTCGGCTGGGGCGCCAGCGGGCGCAACGGCGGCCAGGTCACCGGCAGCCTGTCCGGCGATTCGGCCATGCGCAAGCAGATGCTGCAGTGGCTGGGCAACGACGTCGACGACTTTATCTGGCACCTGCGCTGGCGCGGCCACGAGATCATCAAGAGCCGCGTGGCGAAATACGGCATCGCCTGCGACCTCAAGTTCGGCCACCTGCACGCGGCCATGAAGCCGTCGCACATGGCCGAGCTGGAAGCCTCCTATGAAGAGGCCGTGCGCCGCGGCATGAGCGCCGAGATCAGCCTGCTCGACGCCGCCGGCGTGCGCCAGCACCTGGAAAGCGACCTGTACTGCGGCGCCATCAAGAATATGCGCAACATGCACCTGCACCCGCTCAACCTGTGCATCGGCGAGGCCAAGGCCCTGGAGAGCCTGGGCGGGCTGATCTTCGAGCACTCCGAGGTGCTGGACATCGTCCACGGCCCGCGGCCGGCGGTGGTCACCACCGGCGGGCGGATCAACGCCGCCCAGGTGCTGCTGGCTGGCGACGTCTACCACAAGCTGGAACGCAAGCAGCTCAAGGGCATGATCTTCCCGGCCATGGGCGGCATCGTCACCACCAAGCCGCTGGGCGCGCTGGCCAAGCGCATCAACCCGCAGGACCTGGCCGTCTACGACTGCCGCTTCGTGCTCGACTACTACCGCCTGACCGCCGACGGCCGCCTGCTGTTCGGCGGCGGCGCCAACTACTCCGGGCGCGACTCGCGGGACATCGCCGGCGAACTGCGCCCGTGCATCGAACGCACCTTCCCGGCGCTCAAGGGCGTGGAGATCGAATTCCAGTGGAGCTGCGCCATGGGCATCGTGATGAACCGCATCCCGCAACTGGGCAAGCTCTCGGACAACGTCTGGTACTGCCAGGGCTACTCCGGCCACGGCGTGGCCACCACCCACATCATGGGCGAGATCATGGCCACGGCCATGAGCGGCGACCTGGAGCAATTCGACACCTTCGCCCAGTGCAAGCACGTGAAGGTGCCCCTGGGCGACGTGTTCGGCAACCCGATGCTGGCGGCGGGGATGTGGTACTACCAGCTGCTGGAGAAATTCCGCTGAGCTTCGTGGCTCATGGAGCGGATCTTGTCCGCGATGGCCGGGCATATCGGCGCGATTCGCGGATGGGATCCGCTCCTACGCTGCCCCACCCACGCCATTCCCCTGTAGGAGCGGGCCCTGCGCGCGATATCGCGGGCAGGGCCCGCTCCTACAGGTTGCCGGGGAACACGGCTCGCTCCTACGAAGAGCCCTGCTTCAGGCGGCCAGTTGCGCTGATGGGTATCGCTTCGCTCAACACCATCCTGCGAAGAGCCGTGCTTCCTGGAAACGTAAGCGGACCTTGTCCGCGATGGCCGGACATATCGGCGCGATTCGCGGATGGGATCCGCTCCTACGCCGCCCCACCCACGCCATTCCCCTGTAGGAGCGCGCCCTGCGCGCGATATCGCGGGCAGGGCCCGCTCCTACAGGTTGCCGGGGAACACGGCTTCTCGCGTCAGGCGGCCAGGCACTGTTCCAGGCTGGCCTCCAGACGCTCGCGCAGCCCGGCATCGGCGCTGGCGATGAACACCAGGCAGTTCTCCCCCTCCTCCGCCTGCGCCGCCAGGAACTGGCTGCGCCCGCCGACGTATTGCAGCCACAGCGGCTGTTCGCGGCCGCTGACCTGTACGCGGCCCTTGAGGCGGAACAGGCCTTCCGGCAACTGGTCGAGCCAGGCGCGCAGGCGCCGGGGGTCGAGCTGGCCGGCGTGGCGCCAGGTCCAGCTGTCGAACAGCCGGCCGTGATCGACACCCAGCGGCGCCAGGCGCTGCGCGCGCTCCGGGCGTTCGCCGTAGAGCAGCTCGTCGGGTATTTCCGCCTGCACCGTCTGCAGCATCCGTCGCGGCTCGCCGAAGCGCTGGCGCAGGGCCTGCAGTTGCTCCGGCGTCGCTATGTCGGCCTTGTTCAGCAGCAGCAGGTCGGCCGCGGCCGCCTGGCGCCTTTCCAGTTGCGCGTATTCGCCTTCCAGCGGCTGGCTGCGGGCCGCGTCCACCAGGGTGATGAGCGCGTCCAGGTGCATGTGCCTGCGCAGTTGCGGGTAGCCCAGGGCCTGGATGATCGGCTGCGGGTCGGCCACGCCGCTGCATTCGATGACGATGCGCTCCACCGGCGGCTGCATCGCCGCCAGGCGGCCGAGCTGGGCCAGCAGGTCGTCCTGCATGGTGCAGCACAGGCAGCCGTTCTGCAGGGCGTACACCGCGTCGCTCTGCTCGGCGATCATCTCGGCGTCCACGTTCAGCTCGCCGAAGTCGTTGACGATCAGCGCCAGGCGCTGCCCGGCGCACTGCTGCACCAGGCGGCGCAGCAGGGTGGTCTTGCCGGCGCCGAGGAAGCCGGCGACCACGGTCACCGGGATGCTCATCGGTCGTCCCTCATGATCTGCGGCACTTCGCCCTGCCACACCGCCTGCAGCGGGCCGCTGAACACGCCCTGGCGGTCGTAGACCGGGCGGCCCTCGACGAAGGTCTGCTCGACCTGGGTGCGGTGGATGTAGCCGCGCGGCGGCTGGGCGAAGAGGTCGCGGTCGAGGACGATGAAGTCCGCCGACTTGCCGGCCTCGATGCTGCCGGTCAGGTGCTCCAGACCCATGGCGTGGGCGCCGTTGACGGTCACCACCTTCAGCGCCTGCTCCAGGCCGATGGGTTCGCCGAAGCAGGCCGGGTCGTCGTTCCAGGGGTTCTGCCGGGTGATCATGGTCTCCAGGGCCAGCCAGGGGTCGATGGAGGCCACCGGCCAGTCGGTGCCCATCACCGCGATGCCGCCGGCGGCGAGCACGCCCTTGTAGTCGTAGATGCGCTTCAGGCGCTCGGCGCCGTAGCCGGAGCGCGCGCCGCTGGCGAAGGGCGTGGGGTACCAGGCTGCCGGGGAGAACTCGGCGATCACTTCCAGCTCGCGGAAGCGCTTGAGGTTGCCCGGGTGCAGGATGGTGCTGTGCGCGCACTGGTGGCGGATGCCGCTGAAGCCGTTGCGCCGGCGCGCCTCGGCCACCGCGTCGAGGAACACGTCGGAGGCGCCGTCGCCGGTGCAGTGGGCGATCACGCGGATGCCGCGGCGGTCCATGTCCACCACCATGTCGGTGATGTGCTCGGGGGTCAGGTTGAGCTTGCCGCGCCAGCTGTCCTCGCCCGGCCAGGGGCTGATGAGGAACGACGAGCGCGGCTCCACGGTGCCGTCGAAGTGGAACTTCACGGCGTTGGCCGACAGCCGCGCGCTGCGGTAGTAGTGGCGCTCGCCGCTGAGCAGTTCCCAGCGCCGGCGCACCGGGAAGATGTCGTCCTGCCAGCTGATGGCCGCTTCCACGCGCAGGGTCAGCTGGCCGGCGTCGTCCAGTTCCTTGAGCGCCTGCAGGCGGCGTTCGCAGACGTGCACGTACTTGCTGGCGGTGACGCCGCGGGCGCTCTGGAAGTGCACGCCGTCGCGGTAGGCGCGGCGCAGCACCTCGATGGGGGTGGGCGGCATGGCGGCGTGGATCAGCGCGTAGGCGCCGTCGATCAGCAGGCCGTTGGGCTCGCCGGTCAGCTCGTCGCGCTCCAGGTAGCCGTTGCGCGGGTCCGGCGTGGCAGCGTCGATGCCGGCCAGTTCGAGGGCGCGGGAGTTGACCATCATGGTCCCCCACATGCGGTCGAGCAGCGCTACCGGGCGGTCCGGCATGACGCTGTCGAGCCACTCGCGGCCCGGCTTCAGCCCGGCCTCGCGGAAGGTGTAGCGCACCCAGTACTGGCCGTAGACCCAGCTCTCGCCCGGGTGGCTGTCGGCGTAGGCGCGGATGGCCGCGGCCAGTTGCTCGGGGCTCGGGTCCTCGATGCCCACGTCCAGGTCGTCGGCGTAGCGCGGGGCCAGGGCCAGGTCCGGGTGGGTGTGCATGTCGTGCAGGCCGGGCATGCAGAAGGCGCCGCCGAGGTCGTGCTGGCGGGTCTGCGGGCCGACCAGATGCGCCAGATCCTCGGCGCGGCCGACGGCGAGGAAGCGGCCATCGCGGATGGCCACGGCCTCGGCCCAGGGCTGCGCCGGGTCGAGGGTGTAGAAGCGGCCGTTGCGCAGCAGCAGGTCGGCGTGGCGGTTGGCAGGCGAATGGGACGAACGGAATGTATCGGGCGCCGTCATGTCGGTGCTCCCCTTGTTGTTTTGCGCCGAGTATAGGGAGCTGCCAGAAGCCTTTGACTAGCATAAGATGACAACTCGCTAGCCTCAGATAACAAGCACGAGCATGCCCGACCAGCAGTCCGACATCGACTACGCCGCGCGCCAGCTGTACCAGCGCTTCCTCGAGGAATGGCAGGCCCGGCCCCGGCTGCCGCCGCTCGCGCCGCTGCTCGCCGGGCTCGGCGTGCCGGCCGCCGAGGCCGCTGCCAACATGACCTTCGCCCGCTACTACCGCCTGCTGCGCCAGGCCGCCGGGCTGCTCGGCGCCAGCGATTTCTTCCTGCGCCTGGGCCAGCGCTACAACCTGTTCGACCTGGGGGTGATCGGCTACGCGCTGATCAGCGCGGCCAACCTGCGGCGCTCCTGGGACATCTCCCTGGGCCAGCCCTCCAGCCTGCTGCCGCACCCCATCCACGTCACCCGCGAGGAACACGGCGAGCACCTGGTGCTGGCCCTGCAGGCGCCGCCCTACAGCCCCATGGAAACCCAGGCGCTGCTGGAGGAATGGTTCAGCAGCACCTGGCGCTGGCTGTGCCAGCGCCTGCCGGAGCTGGCCGAATGCGCCGGCATGCAGGTGCGCCTGCCGTTCGCCGCGCCGCCCCACGCCGCGCTCTACGCCGAGCTGTTCCCCGGCCGCAGCGAGTTCGCCGCCAGCCGCGCCGAGCTGCGCATCCCGCGGGAATTCCACGAGCGCCCCTTCTCCACCTCCAACCCCTCGGTGCTGCGCCTGTGCCAGGCCCAGGGCGCGGCCACCCTGGCCAGCTTCGAGAGCGGCGAGGCGCTGCCCGACGACCTGCGCTTCTACCTGCTGCAGAACGCCCGGGTGCCGCTGCCGGACCTGGAGCAGGCCGCCGCGCACTTCCGCCTGCCGCCGCACACCCTGCAGCGGCGCCTGCGCGCCCACGGGCTGACCTTCAAGGGCGTGGTCTACGAGGTGCGCATGGCCCTGGCCGAGCGCTACCTGCTGGCCAGCCGCATGAGCCTGCAGGAGATCGCCTTCCTGCTCGGCTACGAACACGTCACCAGCTTCCACCGCGCCTTCCTGCGCCACGCCGGGACCACCCCGGAAGGCTTCCGCCAGCGGCGCGCCCGCCCCCACCAGGAGTGAGCCCATGCGCTTCCCTTCGATGACCGCCCTGCGCGTGCTCGACGCCGTCGCCCGCCTGGGCAGCCTGTCCGCCGCCGCCAGCGAGCTGAGCCTGACCCGCAGCGCCGTGAGCCACCAGTTGCGCAGCCTGGAGGAATGCCTGGGCACCGCGCTGATCGAGAAATCCGGGCGCGGCATCGTGCTGACCTACCGCGGCGAGTACTTCGCCCGCGAGACCCAGCGCGCCCTGGGCATCCTCAACGAGGCGCGGCGCTTCACCGACGCCCAGGAGATCGCCGGGCGCCTGTGCGTGAGCTGCACCCCGGGTTTCGCCACCTACTGGCTGTGCCACCAGATCGGCAAGTTCCAGCGCGCCCACCCGCAGGTCGAACTGAACCTGGTGGCGCCGCGGATTCCCGACGACGTCAGCAACCGCGACGTCGACCTGTTCATCGCCTACGGCGTGGGCGACTGGCCGGACCTGCACGTCGAATTGATCGCCACCCTCGACACCTTCCCGGTGTGCAGCCCCTCGCTGCTCAACGCCGCCGGCGGGCTGGACTCGCCGGAGGACCTGGCCAACCTGCCGCTGCTGCACATGGTCGACCACTCCGACTGGCTGCTGTGGGCGGCCGCCGCCGGGGTACGCGACCTCAACGTGCGCAACGGCATCGTCTTCTCCGACGCGCACCTGGTGCAGTCGGCGGCCATCGCCGGGCAAGGCGTGGCCATGGGCGACGCCCTGGTCAGCGGCGACGCCATGGCCAAGGGGCAGTTGGTGCGGCTGTTCAACGTCTCCATCGAGCCGCCGAACCGCTACTACTTCGTCACCGACGCGGCCAAGAGCGAGCGCCCCGACGTGCAGGCCTTCAAGGCCTGGATGAAGGCCGAGCTGCGGCTGTCCGAACAGTTCCGCAAGGGCAGCCGTGGCGGCGTGATTGGTGAAGGAATTTGAACAATGACGGCGAAAAAACGCGATTGAAGCGCAGGAGGATTTGACAATACTGCGCAAAAGGACGGCTGGCCGCTGGGTCGCCGCGCCACAGAACAAGAATAAGACGAGGTGAATGCAGTGGAGCGACAGCCCCAACTTCGTGCCATCGACATCGGCAAGCGCTATGGCGATTTCCGTGCCCTGAGCGATGTGTCCATCGATATCCAGCAGGGCGAGTTCCTCACCCTCCTCGGCCCCTCCGGCTCCGGCAAGACCACCTTCCTGATGATCCTCGCCGGCTTCCAGGACCCGTCCAGCGGGCGCCTCGAAGCCCTCGGCCAGGACATCACCCGGCGCCCGGCGGAGAAGCGCAACTTCGGCATGGTGTTCCAGGGCTACGCGCTGTTCCCGCACATGAGCATCGACGACAACGTCGCCTTCCCGCTGAAGATCCGCGGCGTGAAAGCCGAGGAACGCAACCGCCGGGTGCGCCACATGCTCGAAGTGGTAGGCCTGGGCGAGCACCGCGGCAAGCGCCCCGGCGAGCTGTCCGGCGGCCAGCAGCAGCGCGTGGCCATCGCCCGCGCGCTGGTGTTCGAGCCCGACCTGCTGCTGCTCGACGAACCCCTCTCGGCGCTGGACAAGAACCTGCGCGAGCAGCTGCAGGCCGAACTGCAGCGCATCCACCGCCAGGTCGGCACCACCTTCGTGTTCGTCACCCACGACCAGAACGAGGCGCTGGCGCTGTCCACCCGCATCGCCATCTTCAACCGCGGCCAGGTGGCGCAGATCGACACCCCGCAGGCCATCTACAACCAGCCCGCCAACCGCTTCGTCGCCGAGTTCCTCGGCAAGATGAACCTGTTCCCGCTGAGCCAGGTGGGCCGCGCCGGCGCCCTCGCCTGCGGGCGTTTCGGCGACGCCCAGCTGCACGCCGAACCCTCCGCCGCCCTGGAGGCCGCCGCGCCGCTGCTGGCGGTGCGCCCCGAGCACATGCAGTTGCACAGCGCGCCGCCGCAGGTGGAAGGCCACAACGTGGTGCAGGCGGTGCTGACCGCCAAGACCTACCAGGGCGCCAGCACCGAGCTGGGCCTGGCCACCGCCGCCGAGGGCGCGCTGCCCATGAGCCTGGCGGTGCACGCCGAGCACCAGGCCGCGCGCCTGGACCAGGGCGCCCGCGTGTGGCTGAGCTGGCCGATCGAGAAGAGCCTGCTGCTCGCCTGATTCCCGGGGCGCCCGCGCGCCCTCCCCCTTTTCGCCATCCCCGCCTGGGAGCTGCATTCATGTTCAACCCGCATCAGCAAGACTGCATCGAAGTCCTCATGGAAAAGGCCCGCCGCGGGCAGATCGACCGCCGCACCTTCCTCAAGGGCATGGGCCTGCTGGCCGCCCTGCCCCTGGCGCTGCGCAGCGGCGTCAGCTTCGCCGCCGGCGACAAGCCGCTGGTGGTGGTGAACTGGGGCGGCGACGCCATCAAGGCGTTCGGCAAGGCCTGGACCGAGGGCTTTTCCAAGAGCACTGGCATCCCGGTGAAGATCGACGGCAGCGGCCCCACCGAGGGCGCCATCCGCACCCAGATGAGCAGCGGCCGGGTGAGCTGGGACGTGGTCGACGCGGAAAGCTCCATCCTGCAGAACCTGGGCAAGGAAAACCTGGTCGAGCCGATCGACTACAGCGTCGTCTCCAAGGACAAGGTGCTGCCGGGCTTCGCCTACGAATACGGCATCGCCGACTACATGCTCAGCTACGTGATCGCCTACGACAGCGAGCGCTTCGGCGACAAGGCGCCGAAGACCTGGAAGGACTTCTGGGACGTGCAGGCCTTCCCCGGCAAGCGCACCCTGTACAAGTGGATGAACGGCATGCTGGAGGCCGCGCTGCTGGCCGACGGCGTGCCGGCGGACCAGCTCTACCCGCTGGACGTGCCGCGCGCGCTGAAGAAGATCGACGAACTCAAGCCGCACATCCTGGCCTTCTGGGGCTCGGGCGCCGAGACCCAGCAACTGCTGATCGAGGGTGAAGTGAGCATGGGCGCCGTCTGGAACACCCGCGCCCAGGTCATCACCGAGGACAGCGAGGGCCGCATCAAGTGGACCTTCGACAACGCCCTGCTGGGCTGCAGCAACTGGGGCGTGCTCAAGGGCAACCCGGCGGGCAAGGACGCGGCCATGCGCTTCATCGCCTACGCCCAGGACCCGCAGTCCCAGGTGGAGCTGTTCAAGCTGTTCGGCAACGGCCCGGCCAACCCGGCCGCCGCCGCGCTCATCCCGGCCGACCGCAAGCACCTGAACTGCACCGACCCGGACAACCTGCCCAGGCAGATCATGCTCAGCCACGAGTGGTACACCGACCACTACGCCGTGGCCCTGGAGCAGTACCTGACCCACGTTTCCAAGTGAGGTGAGCCCATGGCGGAGAACCCCTCGCGGCTGAAGCTGGCCCTGCTGCTGGCGCCGCTGCCGCTGGTGCTGCTGCTGTTCTACGTGCTGCCCTTCGCCGGGGTGGTGGGCTGGAGCTTCAGCCTGCCCACCCCGGGCATCGAGCAGTACCAGCGCATCGCCAGCGACCCGGCGATCCACGACGTGCTCTGGCGCACCTTCCGCCTGTGCACCACGGTGAGCGTGGTGTCGCTGCTGATCGCCTACCTGATGGCCTACTGCTGGGTGTACAGCCCGCCGTTCTGGCAGCGCATGGTGGAAATCTGCGTGTTCATCCCCTTCTGGCTGTCGGTGCTGGTGCGCGCCTTCGGCTGGCTGATCGCCCTGCGCAGCAACGGCCTGCTCAACGGCTGGCTGCAGGCGCTGGGCATCACCAGCGAGCCCTTGCAGCTGACGCGCAACGAGCTGGGGGTGGTGATCGGCATGGTCCACTTCATGGTGCCCTTCGCGCTGTTCCCGCTGGTGTCGACCATGCGCCGCCTCGACCCGCGCGTGCTGCTGGCCGCCCGCGGCCTGGGCGCCGGGCAGTTGCGCACCTTCTGGAGCATCTTCGTGCCGCAGACGGTGCCCGGCATCCTCGGCGCCTTCATCATCGTCTTCGTGTTCTGCCTGGGCTTCTTCATCACCCCGGCGATCCTCGGCGGCGGGCAGACGGTGATGGTGGCCGAGTACGTCTACCTGCAGATGTTCCAGACCAGCAACTGGGGCCTGGGCGCGGTGGTGCTGCTGGCGCTGGTGGCGGGGCTGATCTGGGCGCTGCTGCGCATGACCCGCGTCGACAAGCTGGTGGGATGAGGAAAGCCGAATGAACGCACACGAAAGCCGCGCGCCGAGCCGCCTGCTCGCCGCCATGGCGATGATCTTCATGCTGTTCCCGCTGCTGGCGGTGATCCCGGTGTCCTTCACCGGCAAGCGTTTCCTCTCCATGCCCGACGGCAACTGGTCGCTGCGCCACTACAAGGCCCTGCTGGACAGCCCCGAGTGGCTCTCGGCGGTGGGCCAGAGCCTGGTGGTGGCCAGCGCCGCCTGCGTGGTCGCCACCGCCCTGGCGGTGAGCTTCGCCCTGGGCATCTGGTACCTGCGCTCGCGCTGGGCGGCGCTGCTGATCGGCCTGGTGCTGCTGCCCATGGCCATCCCGCCGATGATCTCGGCGATGGTGCTGTACTTCATGGAAACCACGGTCAGCAAGTTCGCCCCCGGCCTGGGCTACGACACCCTGTTCGGCCTGACCATCGCCCACATCGTGATGGTGGTGCCCTACGGCGTGGTGACCATGCTGGTGGCCCTGAGCCAACTGGACCGGCGCATCGAACTGGCCGCGCGCAACCTCGGCGCCAGCCTGGCGCAGACCACCTTCCTGGTGGTGCTGCCGAACCTCAAGCTGGGCGTGGCCAGCACGGCGCTGCTGTGCTTCGCGCTCTCCTGGGAAGAGATCGCGGTGACGCTGTTCGTCACCAGCACCGAGGTCAACACCCTGCCGCGGCAGATCTGGTCCGGCCTGCGCGACAACATCGACCCGGCGGTGGCGGCCATCTCGGTGCTGCTGATCGCCATCACCCTCCTCGCCCTGCTCGGCCGCATGCTCGCCGGGCGCGCCGCCGCCAAGCCGGCCGGGCACTGAGCAGCCACGCCGGCGGCGCTGTCCGGGGGATTGTCGGCGCCCCGGACAACGCCGCCGGCTGGGCTTCCCCACGAGCGCATGGCCCGGAGCCACCGGGAAGCCATCGCGGACGGAGTCCGCTCCTACGCCCGAGTTTCCCTGCCACGTAGGAGCGGACCTTGTCCGCGATAGCCGGGGGTTCCGGCGCGGTTCGCGGATGAGATCCGCTCCTACGCTGCGCCACTCACACCATTCCCATGTAGGAGCGCGCCCTGCGCGCGAATCGCAGGCAGGGCCTGCTCCTACAGGTTTCCGTGAGGCACCTGTCCGCCCTGCATCCCGCCACCTGCGCCGAGATGCTTTTCGTAGGATGGGTTGAGCTTGCGATACCCATGCGGCCATCGGTGATGGGTATCGCTTCGTCAACCCATCCTACGGGTGTTTCCCTTGCACCCGAAGCGGGCTCCGTCCGCGATCCCGCAGACATCTGGCAAGCACATCCAAGCACTTGGCAGACAGGCACAAGGCCAGCAGCGCCCATGGCCTTAGCATCCCAGGCAGTTTCGTCCCCTGCCAACAATAACGATACGGATGCACGCCATGACCCGATCCACCGTCCTGCGCCCGACGCTGCTCGCCCTGCTGATCGCGGGCAGCGGCCAGGCCAGCGCCTATTCGCTGTATTCCACCGACGACACCCACCTCAACGCCGACCTCACCGCGGTCTACGCGCTGCTGCACAGCCAGGAGAACTATGCGCAGAGCGGCACCAAGGGCAAAGGCTCGTCCTATTGGCAGGAAGGCTTCATCAAGTACGGCCTCAGCGGCGACCAGCGCCTGGGCGGCGCCGGCAGCGTGTATGGCGCCTTCGCCCTGCTCAGCTCGGCGACCTGGGGCGATGGCGACGCCGCCGGCTTCACCGACGGCTCCGAGCGCACCACCAAGATCGAGGACGCCTACCTGGGCTGGCGCTCGGGCACGCTGTTCCCGGTGCTGGGCGAGGACGGCATCGACTTCTCCTTCGGCCGCCAGAACATCGTGGTCGGCGACGGCTTCCTGATCAACGGCGACGCCCTCAACTTCGGCAATGGCCTGGCCGACGGCATGTTCGACCGCGGCGGCGCCTACTACCTGGCCGGCCGCCGCAGCTTCGACGAGACCGCGGTGCTGCGCATCGGCGGCAAGCAGGGTTGGCGCGGCGACATCATGCGCCTGAAGTCCGACAACCCGGCCCAGGCCAAGCCCGAGCTGTACGTCGGCACCCTGGAGCACGTCAGTGACGCCGGCACCCTGGGCCTGACCTACATCGACGTCACCGACATCGACGAGCAGTACGCCTCCCCCGCCCAGCTCGACCGCAAGGACATGAAGACCTACAGCCTGCGCGGCCAGGGCAACGCCGGCGTGGAGAACCTGTTCCTCTCCGGCGAGTACGCCTGGCAGGACAAGCGCCACGCCGACGACGAGAACGCCTGGTACCTGGAAGCCGGCTGGACCTTCGCCGACGCCGCCTGGAAGCCCTACGTCAGCTACCGCTTCAGCCGCTTCTCCGAAGGCTTCGATCCGCTGTTCTACGGCTTCAGCCGCGGCTTCGGCACCTGGTTCCAGGGCGAGGTGGCGGGCAACTACTCCGGCCCGTTCAACAGCAACACCCGCGTCCACAACGTCGGCGCCAGGATCCAGCCGACGGAGACCTTCGACGTCGGCCTGCAGTGGTTCCGCTTCGACACCATCGACAAGGACCTGGGCAACCTCGGCGGCCACGAGATCGACCTGTACGCCGACTGGACCGTCAGCCCGCACCTGACCATCACCCCGCTGGTCGGCGTGTACAAGCCGAAGAAGAGCGCCGAGCAAGGCGGCACCCAGATCGGCGGCAATGACGACAACCTCTACACCCAGCTGATCTTCACCAGCACCTTCTAAGCCACAAGCCACGAACCCGCCTCCGCGCCACCGCCGGCCCCCATCCCGGCCGTGGCGCGCCGGCGGGTTTCGCGGTTTCCAGGGAGGCCTCCCATGCGCAGCATCCACTCCACCCTCCAGGGCCGCATCACCTGGCTCGCCGGCCTGTGCCTGCTGGGCATCGCCGCCACCCTGATCGGCCTGTCGCTGTACCAGGCGCGCCAGGACAGCCAGGTGATCGCCGAGGACAGCGGCAAGCTGTTCGCCGGGGCCGCCCACGCCAGCCTGCAGACCCAGGGCCAGGTACAGGCCCTGCAACTGCAACGCCAGCTGCAGGACAAGCTGCTGCTCGGCGAGGGCCTGTCGCGCACCCTGCAGGCGCTGCGCGAGCAGCAGCGCCTGGGCAACCTCGACGCCGAGTCGCTGCGGCGCAAGGTGGTCGCCGAGATGGGCGGCACCCTGGCCGCGCACCCGGAGCTGCTGGGGCTGTTCGTGGTCTTCGGCGTCGACGCCCTGGACGGCGCCGACGCCCGCTTCAAGGGCCGCGACGAGCTGGGCAGCAACGAGAACGGCCGCTTCACCCTTTACCTGCTGCGCAGCGGCGGCCAGCAGCAGAACGTGGTCGGCACCGAGCAGGTGCTGGCCGACACCACCCCCGGCCCTAGCGGCCAGCCGTACAACGCCTTCTTCACCTGCTCGCGGGACAGCCTGCAGCCCTGCGTGCTCGACCCCTACTTCGACGACGCCTCCGGGCAGCGCCGGCTGGTCACCAGCATCACCCTGCCGCTGCTGGAGGACGGCAAGTTCGTCGCCGCCGTGGGCTTCGACATCGACCTCGCGGCGCTGCAGCAGAGCAGCGTCGAGGGCAGCCGCCAGCTGTTCGACGGCCAGGGGCGCATCCGCATCCTCAGCCCCAACGGCCTGCTGGCCAGCGACAGCGCCAACGCCGCCGGCCTCGGCCAGCCGTTCAAGGACGCGGCGCTGCCCCAGGTGCTGGGCGACATGGCCCAGGGCCGCTCGCTGGCCTACGACCAGGGCGAGGACGTGAGCGTGCTCGCCAGCCTGGCGCCGCTGGCCGGCGCCAAGCCCTGGGGCATCCTGCTCAGCGTGCCCCGGCAGGTGCTGCTGGCCCCGGCGCAGTCGCTGAAGCACACCCTGGAGGGCCTGCGCGCGCGCAGCACCTGGCTGGAAATCGGCCTGGGCGCGCTGGTGGCGCTATTCGGCCTGGGCATCATCACCCTCACCGCCCGCGGCATCAGCCGGCCGATCCTCGGCCTTGCGCGCATGCTGGAGGACATCGCCGACGGCGAAGGCGACCTCACCCGCCGCCTGAACTACCCGCGCCACGACGAGCTGGGCCGCCTGGCCCTGGCCTTCAACCGCTTCCTCGACAAGCTGCAACCGAGCATCGCCGCGGTGCAGACCGCCAGCGGCGAGGCCCGCGCCGGCGCCGACCAGACCGCCGCCATCGCCCGCCAGACCAGCGACGGCATCCAGCAGCAGTTCCGCGAGATCGACATGGTCGCCACCGCGCTGCAGGAGATGTCCGCCACCGCCAACGCCTCGGCACAGAGCGCGGCCAGCGCCGCCCAGGCCGCCAGCGAGGCCGAGCGCGCCAGCCAGCAGGGCTACGCCACCATCGAGGCCACCAGCGCCGGCATCGACGCCCTGGCCGGCGACATGAACCAGGCCATGGGCGAGCTGCAGAACCTGGCCAGCAGCAACGAGCAGATCGGCGCCATCCTGGAGGTGATCCAGAGCATCGCCGCACAGACCAACCTGCTGGCGCTGAACGCCGCCATCGAAGCGGCGCGGGCCGGCGAATCCGGGCGCGGCTTCGCCGTGGTGGCCGACGAGGTGCGCGGCCTGGCCAGGCGCACCCAGGATTCGGTGGAGGAGATTCGCGGGGTGATCGAAAACCTGCAGGCGCGCAGCCTGTCGGTGGCCGACGCCATGCACGCCAGCTACCGCCAGGCCCAGGACAACGTGCAGCAGGCGCGCCAGGCGATAGACGCGCTGCAGCGCATCACCGGCGCGGTGAACCTGATCAGCGACATGAACCTGCAGATCGCCAGCGCCGCCGAGGAGCAGAGCAGCGTGGCCGAGGAGATCGGCCGCAACATCGGCGCCATCCGCGACGTGACCCAGGCCCTGTCGGACCAGGCCGAGCGCTCGGCGCACCTGAGCCAGCAGCTGAACCACAGCGCCGAGCAACAGCACCGCCTGGTGCAGCAGTTCAAGGCCTGATCAGCGTGGGCGGTAGCCCTGGCTCAGCAGCCAGCCCTGGAAGATGCGCCGCTGCTGCTCCGGCAGCGCGGCCAGCACCTGCTCCTGCGGTTCGCTGCGCAGGCGCCGCAGCCAGGGCGCCAGCTCCAGGCCCTGCAGGTGCCAGATGCCCAGGGGCTGGTCGGGGCTGACCACCACCTCGGCCTCGTCCACCAGGCCGTCGCGCAGCACCGGGGCGCGTTCGATACGCAGGGCCTCGAAGTCCGCCGGGACGTGGCTGGGCACCTCGTCCGGCCAGGCGCGGCGGGCCTGCCAGAAGGGCTGCTCGGCCCATTGTTTTTCTTCAGCGTAGAAGTCGCGACCAACGCGGGCGAAGCGCAGGAACAGCTGCTCCACCCGGCGCTGGTGGAAACGCTTGGCCAACTCGGCGCGCTGCGGGGCGCGCAACAGGGTGTTGATGACAGCAGGCGCCTGCAACGCCGAGGACAGCGACTGGAAGATGCCGTTGCCGGACAGCGGGTCCACCGCCATGGCCGCATCGCCCACGCGAATCCAGTTCTCGCCGCAGGCCTCCAGGCAGAGGATCGGCGTGCTGCTGCGGGCGTGCAGTTCCAGGTCCTGTTCGGGGTGGCCGCCGAAGAATGCCTGGCTGAGTGCGGAGCGCTGGCGCCGTTCGCGGCAGTAGTCGAGTAGTTGCTCCTTGGGCGGCAGCGCGCTGCTGGCCACGTCCAGAGTCAGCTGCCAGTAGCAGCGCCCGTCGGCCAGCCGCGCCATCCACGCCCAGCCGTCGGCCAGGCTCTGCACCGCGCTGGCCACCGGCCCCCGCGCACCCTGCCAGCGGCTGAGCAGGCTGAGGGTTTCCGGGCCGCGACGGGCCTTGCCGGCCCTCTGGTTCAGCGGCGCCTGGCGGCCGCGGGCTTCGACCAGGAAGGGGGTGTGCAGGTGCTGGCCGCTTTCCAGGCGCACGTGGTGGCCTGTGGCGTCGGACTCCACGCTGAGTACGCGGTCTTCCAGCACCTGGATGCCAGCGTCATGCAGGTCCTGGCGCAGGCCCTGGTCGAACAGCGGGCGGTCGAGGATGAATTCGATGTTCTGCGCGCTTTCGCTGCCGTTCCAGTTCACCCGGCGCTGCGAAGGCGGCGCGGTGCAGGCCATGGCGTGGTTGAGGCCGGCGTGGTTGAGGCCGTCGAGAACGCGTTGGGAGACGCCTTCGACGGCGGCGAAGCGGCGCCATTCGCTGATGACGGCGACGGGGTGGCCAAGGCGGTGGAGGCCGATGGCCGTGGCTGCTCCGGCGGGGCCGGCGCCGAGGATCAGGATTGGGGGCATGGAGATTTGAACCCTATCGCGGGCCTGGGCCTGTGGTGCCGATGATAGGCCCGCCCCCTCACCCCAGCCCTCTCCCAGAGGGAGAGGGAGCCGTCCTCAGTGGTGGCAAGGCATGGCGTTCTTCCTGTGATGCCGGGAAGAAACCGCACTCTCCGGCAACGCCGAACAGCCCTCTCCCGGGGGGAGAGGGGGCCGTCCTCAGCGGTAGCAAGGCATGGCGTTCTTCCTGTGACGCCTGGAAGAAACCGCACTACCCGGCAACGCCGAACAGCCCTCTCCCGGGGGGAGAGGGAGCTGTCCTCAGCAGTGGCAAGGCATGGCGCTCTTCCTGTGACGCCAGGAAGAAACCGTACTATCCGGCAACGCCGAACGGTCCCCTCTCCCTCTGGGAGAGGGCTAGGGTGAGGGAAAACATGGTGCCGATGATGCGTCCGCCCCCTCTCCCTAACCCTCTGGACTGTACGGAGCGGTGGCGAAGTTAGGTATGCAGCCGGCAGTCGCGGAATA
>Ga0222426_100477_pt1 | contig 25806 bp, 21 predicted proteins | sample 2B50Ametagenome_FD_180087 | JGI IMG/M metagenome (GOLD analysis project Ga0222426, IMG submission 180087) | Enriched microbial communities from leaf-cutter ant dump, University of Wisconsin, Madison, United States - 2B50A (version 2) | ecosystem: Environmental > Terrestrial > Nest > Insects nest...
CGCTGGCCAGCCAGCGCTGGGCGTTGGCGGTGAAGGCCTCGGTGCTCATGTTGGTATGGGTGGCCAGGACGATTTCCAGCAGCCCGCGCATGCCGGTTTCCGCCAGCGCCTTCTGGTCATCCTCCAGCACCGCCTTGAACGGCATCTGCGTCTTCCACTCCGGGTGCTGCGGCGCCATGCGCTTCACCTCGGCCAGGGCGAACAGCACCTGGAAGTACATCGGCTGCTCGCTCCACAGGGTGCCGTCGTTGTCGAACACGGCGATACGCTCGGCCGGCGCCACGTAGCCCTTGTCGCCCTCGGTCGTGACCGCCTCGACGAACTTCACGATGGCCTGCCGCGAAGGCCCGTCGTTCCACGACGGCAGCACCTCCGCCGCCTGGGCCAGCAACGGCAGGCAGAGCAGCAGGGCGAAGATCCAGCGCAGGCTGGGCAGTGTGCGTTGTGGGTACATGGGACGTCCTTGCTTCATGGGTTCAACGGCTTGAGGCTGCAGCGCGCCGGAGGCGGGCTGTCGTGTTCGGCGACGGCCTTCGGCAGCCCGGGCAGGGCCTCGAGCAATTGCGCCGAAGTGTCTGCGCGGTGTTCGCGTCCATAGCGAGTTCTGAAAAACGCTAGCAAATAATTGACAGTCGGTTCGGGCAATTGCCCAAAGGCGCTGCTCATTTCGCGACATCCCGTGCGCCGGCGCAGCCACAGGTACAGCGCCCCCAGTTGCGGCGGCGAGCCCGCCAGCTGCGGGCGCACCTGGCGCCAGGCGTATTCGGGCGAAGCCAGCCAGGCCTCGCGGCGGCGCTGGCGCCAGGCGCGCCACTGGCCGACCAGCGGCGCGCCCCAGGTGTTCGCGGCCCAGGCCAGGGCCGCCAGCAGCACCAGGGCGAGGCCGACCACCAGCCAGTGCCCGGCGATGTGCAACTGGGCGCGCTGGCCCAGGCGGCGCAGGTCCTCGGTGATGGAGAACGGCGCCTGGTAGGCGGCCGCGCCCTTGGCCTCCAGCGCCAGGGCCGGCAGCGTGGCGGTGTGCTGCTCGCCCGTGCTGGCGTCCCACCACTGCAGCTCGATGGCCGGCAGGCTGTAGTGCCCGGCCTCGCTCACCACGTAGGTCGCCGCGTCCTCGCGCTGGCCGCCATCCACGCCGCCACGGCCATCGCCCAGGGGCCCCACGCTGGGCGACTGCACATAGCGCTTGAGGCCGTCCACCTCGGCGAACACCGGCGCCGGGATGAGCATCGCCTGGGCCCCTTCGGCCTGCACGCGCAGGCGCCGGGTGACGCTGTCGCCCACCCGCAGCGGTTTGTGCGAAAGCTCCAGCGCCTGGCTGAAGGTCAGTTGCCGGGCCACCAGGCGCTGCCCCGCGGTCTCCCCGCCGGCGGGCTCGCGGGCAGTGAAATGCAGGGCCTGGGTGCTCACCGTCTGCGGCCCGCTGCCCTGCCCCGGCTGCACCTGGATGGCCAGGGCGGGAATGTCGAAGGCGCGGGCCTGCTGCGGGGTGATCTGGTAGCTGTAGCGCAGGCCGAAGAACGGCTTGCCGTCGATCTGCTCGTTCAGGTGCGTGGCCTCGCCGCTGGGCACCGAGACCACCGCGCCGTCCAGCGTCAACTTGGGCAGCTGCGGCGCGGCGCTGAACCAGGTGTCCACCAGCACGTCCACCTGCAGATCGAGGGTGCCGCCCACCAGCACCGAATCGCCCGGCAGCAACTGGCTGCGCACCTTCACCACGGGGTCGTCGGCCAGGGCCGGCAGCGACAGGGCCAGCAGCAGGCACAGCAACAGGCGCTTCATGGGCTGGCCTCCGTGGCCGGGGCGTGGGCGGCGTCCTGCAGCAGGAACTTGCGCTTGAGGAAGCGCGCCGGCGAGGTGGTCAGGTTGCTCAGCCATTGTTCGTCGGAGCTGGCCTGGCCGCTCTGGCTGGGCAGCGTCTTGCCCTTGCCGGCGCTGTTGTCGAACACCTCCTCGTCGGCCTTCTCGTCCGGCGGCCCGGCTTCCTGCTGGGCGTCGCGGTCCTTCTGCAGGGCCTCGGCCAGGGCCAGGTTGGCGCTGGCCTCGGGGAACCGCGGCTGGCGCGCCAGGGCCTGGCGATAGGCGGCGATGGCCTGCTCGAACTTGGACAGGTGCACGTAGGTGTTGCCCAGGTAGAAGTACGCCGGCGCCGTGTCCAGCCGGGCGAAGGTGGCCAGGGCCAGTTGATAGTCCGCCGCGCGGTAGGCGGCGATGCCCTTCCAGTAGGTGTCCTGGAAGTGCGCCGCGGCCTGCGGGTAATGCGCGTGCTCGAAGGCCCAGCGGCCCTGCTGGTCGGCCGTGAAGAAGGCGTCCGCCAGCGGCCCCGCGTGGGCCGGCGGCGCCGCCCAGCCCAGGCCCAGGGCCAGTAGCGCCGCGCCCATCCAGTGCACCTGCCAGCCCTTGCGGATACCCAGCAGCGCCAGCACCAGCAACGGCCAGCACAGCCAGTAGCCGGCATCCTTCCAGTGCAGCTCGCGGCCGTCGTCTTGGGCCGCCTGGAAGTGCTGCTGGGCGTGCAGCTCGATCCAGTCCAGGTCGTCGTCGTTCAGCGTCAGGCTGCCCAGGGGCGCGTCGGCGGCGTCGGCCAGGCCCTTCAGGCCCTCGGCGTCGAAGCGCGCCAGCAGCGGCCGGCCCTCGGCGTCTTCCTGCCCGCCCTTGAGCAGGCCGCCGTCCTGGCTGCCCACGGCCAGCACCAGCACCTGCAGCTCGCTGTCCTGCAGGGCCTTGCCGATGGCCGCGAACTGCTCGCGGTCGGCGCCGTCGGTGACCAGCACCAGGGTGCCCGGCGCCTGCTCGGCGGCCAGCAGGCGCTTGGCCACCTCGATGGCGCCCAGGGCGTCCTTGCCCTGGCGCTCGATCAGGTTGCTGGCCAGGGCCTGGAGGAAGCTGTCCAGCAGCGCCGGGTCCTCGGTGGCCGGCAGCACCAGGTGCGCGCTGCCGGCATAGGCCAGCAGCGCGGTGCGGCTGCCGGCGCGGCGCTGGATGAGATCGTGCAGCTTGTGCTTGGCCGCCTCCAGGCGCGAGGGCGGCACGTCGTCGGCGTCCATCGAGGGCGACAGGTCCAGGGCCAGGATCAGCGGCGCGCGGTTGTCGAGGAAGGCCGGGCGGTCCTGCTCCCAAGTCGGCCCGGCGGCGGCGATGCCGCCCAGCACCAGCAAGGCGCCGAGCAGGTGCACCGGGCGCAGGCGCTGGTTGTCCTGCGGGGTGATCACCAGGTGCTGCAGCAGGTGCGGGGCGATGATGCCGTCCAGGCGCCGCACCAGGTCGTGGCGGCGCGTCCACAGCAGCGGCAGGAGCACGCCCGGCAGCAGCGTCAGCAGCCACAGCGGGCGCAGGAAGTGGAAGGCGGCGAGGTCGATGTCCATCTCAACCCTCCGCCTGCGCCTGGCGCCGGCCCGGCGTACTGACACGCCCGGCCAGGGCCGCCAGGCCGTGGGCCAGCAGCAGGGCCAGCAGCGCGGCACCCAGGGGCAGCCAGAACAGGTCGCGCTTGGGCTGGTGGCTGAAGGTCTTCACCTTGTGCGGGGTGATCCGGTCGAGGGTCGCATACACCTGCTGCAGGGCGCCGCTGTCGCCGGCGCGGAAGAAACGCCCGCCGGTGGTCTGGGCGATGCCGCGCAGGCTGTCCAGGTCCACCTTGGCCTCGCCGCTGGCGGCGGGGTCGCCGATGCCGATGGTGTGCACCACGATGCCGCGCTCGCGGGCCATGGCCGCCGCGTGGTCCGGGGTGATGGCGCTGGCGGTGTCGTTGCCGTCGGTGAGCAGGATCAGCACTTTTTCCTGCTCCTTGGCGTCGGCCAGCAGTTTGATGGTCAGGCCGATGGCATCGCCCAGCGCGGTGTTCGGCCCGGCCATGCCGATGCCCACTTCGTCCAGCAGCGTCGACAGGCTGGCGTGGTCCAGCGTCGGCGGGGCCTGGGGGAAGGCGCCGGTGCCGAAGACGATCAGGCCGATGCGGTCGTCCTTGCGCTTGGCGATGAAGTCGCGCACCACGCTCTTCACCGCGGTCAGGCGGTCCACCTTCTGCCCGCCCGAGTCGGTGTAGTCACGGGTTTCCATGGACTGGGAGATGTCCAGCGCCAGCATCAGGTCGCGGATCGGCCGCTCCTTCTCGATGGGCTTCTCCACCAGCACCGGGCGCGCGCAGGCGGCCACCAGCAGGGCCCACACCAGCAGGTTGAGCGCCAGTTGCCAGCGCCCGCCGCCGGCCTTGCCGTTGCCCGGCGCCTGGCCGGTGGCGCGGCTCATGGCGGCGAAGAACGGCACGCGCAGGGCGCTGCGCGACTCGTGGTAGGCGCGCAGGTAGCGGTATACCAGCCAGGGCAGCGGCAGCAGGAACAGCAGCCAGGGGTAATCAAACTGCCACATGGTGGGCCTCGATCCAGTGCCGGCAGGCCGCCAGCAATGCCTGTACGTCGCCGTCGGCCAGCGCCTGCAGGCGCTCCGCCGGGGCATAGGCCAGCAGCGCCAGGCGCTGCGCCAGGTCCGCCGGCAAGGGGGTGGCGCTGCGCCGCTGCAGGAACGTCTGCCACTGCTCCCCGCCCAGGCGCGCCGCGGCCTCGCCCCCGGGCAGCGACAGGGCCACGCGCTTGAGCAGCTGCGGCAGTTCGCGCAGGGCGCCCAGGCGGCGCTGCGGGTCGTCCAGGGCGGCGCTCAGTGCGTCCAGCAAGGCCAGGGCCTCGCGCCGGTAGCGATCGCGCCGCCAGCGCAGGTAGCGCCAGATGCCCCAGGCCACCAGCAGCGCCAGCAACACCAGCGCCAGCACCAGCCAGCCCCAGGTCTGCGGCCAGTAGCCGGTGGCCGGCGGCGGCAGGGCCAGCTCCTGCAACTGGTCGATGCTCGGTACCGCGGCGAGGCTCATCGCGGCACGCCCGACAGCCGGCCCAACTCGCCGCGCAATTGCTCCAGGCTTTCGCGGCCGGTGCTGAACATCATCAACGGCACCTGGCTGCGGCGCAGCAAGGTGGCCACGTCCTTCAGGCGCCCGGAAAGGAACTCGCCCAGGGGCCGGTGCACCTGGCGCCGCCCCACTTCCAGCTCCACCTGCAGCTCGCCCTGGGTCACGGTGACGCGGCCGCGGTCGGGAATCTTCAGGGCGATGGGGTCGAACACCTGCAGCGCCAGCACGTCGTTGTGCGCGCCCAACTGGCGCAGCAGCTGCAGGGTCTGCGGACCGACGCCGGCGAAGTCGCTGATGATCACGATCAGCGCGTCGTGCCCGGCCACCGCCAGGCATTCGCGCAGCACCCGGTCGAGCTGCCCCGGCGACTCGTCGTCGGTGCGTGTCGCGTGAAGCGAATGGTTGTGGCGGATCACCGCCGAGCACAGCGCCTCGACCCGCGCGCGGCTGCGCAGCGGGCGCACGTAGTCGATGCGCTGGTCGCCGAACACCAGCCCGCCCACCCGGTCGCCGGCGTGGAAGGCCATCCAGGCGCCGATGGCCGCCAGCTCCGCCGCGGTCACCGACTTGAAGTAGCGCCGCGAGCCGAAATACATGCTCATGCGCTGGTCCACCAGCAGCAGCGTCGGGCGGTCGCGCTCCTCGGTGTAGCTGCGCACGAAGGGCTTGCCGTAGCGCAGCGAGGCGCGCCAGTCGAGGTGCCGCAGATCGTCCCCGGGGCTGTACTGGCGCAGCTCGTCGAAGCTCAGCCCGCGGCCGCGCAGGCGCGCCGCATGGTTGCCGGAAAGCACGCTGGACAGCGGCTGCCGCGACAGGAAACTGAGCCCGCGCACCTGGTGCTCCAGCAGCATCAGTTGCTCCAGCGAGGCATAGACGAAGCCGTCGGCGACGGGTGTTGCAGGGGCCATGGCTACCCTCCCCTCAGGCCGGTACCGCGACCTTGTCGAGCAGGCGGTCGACCACCTGATCGGCGCTCACGCCGTCGGCCACGGCGTCGTAGGACAGCAGCAGACGGTGGCGCAGCACCGGGTGCAGCACGGCGCGCACGTCATCGGGCGAAACGTAGTCGCTGCCGGCCAGCCAGGCGTGGGCACGCGCCACCCGGTCCAGGCTGATGCCGCCGCGCGGGCTGGCGCCCACCTTGATCCAGCGGGCCAGGTCCGCGTCGTAGTCGGCCGGGCGACGGGTGGCGTTGATCAGGTCGATCAGGTAGCGGTCGATGGCCTCGGCCACGTGCACCTGGCCGACCTCGCGGCGGGCGGCGAAGATCGCCTCCTGGGCCAGCGGCGCCGGGGCCTCGGCGGGCGCGCCGGCCTGCTGGCGCTGCTCCTCGGCGCGCACCAGGCGCAGCACCTGGGTCTCGTCCTCGACCTTGGGATAGTCGATCAGCAGCTTCATCAGGAAGCGGTCCATCTGCGCCTCGGGCAGCGGGTAGGTGCCCTCCTGCTCGATGGGGTTCTGCGTGGCCAGCACCATGAACAGCCCGGGCATGGCGTGGGTCTGCCCGGCCACGGTGATCTGGCGCTCCTCCATGGCCTCCAGCAGCGCCGCCTGGACCTTGGCCGGGGCGCGGTTGATCTCGTCGGCGAGGATCACGTTGCCGAACAGCGGGCCGGGCTGGAACTTCAGCTGGTTGCCGCTCTCGGTCTGCTGCAGGATCTCGCCGCCGGTGATGTCCGAGGGCAGCAGGTCGGGGGTGAACTGGATGCGGCTCATGCGCGCGTCCAGGTTCTTCGACAGGGCCTTGACCGTGCGCGTCTTGGCCAGGCCCGGCAGGCTTTCCAGCAGCACATGGCCGTTGGCCAAGAGGCCCAGCATGATATTGCGGATGGTCTGTTCCTGGCCCAGAACCTGCGCACCGACGCTGGCTTCCAGATTGGCGATCTGCTCACGTGTGGTCACTGTCGTTTTCCTTGTTCCGGCCGTCGCGTCGTATTCGTTTCCCTGCGGCGGGCGCGCCATGCCTGGCGCTTTGCCATTCCACTGCGCTGGCGCAGGGATGCCGTAACTCTAGTCCGCGGTTCGGCCGACGCCACGGGAAAACCGGCAATGTCGTGTAATGAGCATCCCCCGACGAACCGCAGAGTCGGCGAGGTTGCGCAACCGCTGTCAGTATCTAGGCTGGACAGTGTCACCACACTCCCCCGAAGGGGTGGTTCACCTGCACGGCAGGTAGTAATCCCCGTGCCTGCATGACCGATAACGAGCAAAAGGAAGCGCTGCCTGTGGCGAGCAACAACCTCCGTCGTCTGCATTTGCACCCAGCCATACTGGCAGGTGCACTGGGGCTGGCCGCCGGCAATGCCTGGGCGGCCGATGCGCTGATCTACGAAGTGGGCCAGGAAGGCACGGGCCTGGCCAACGCCGGCTCGGCGGCGCTGGCCCGCGACCCCAGCGTGCTGATGAGCAACCCGGCGGGCATCGCCGCGCTGGCCGGCACCCAGATCAACGCCAACGGCCAGGTGCTGCTGGGGCACTACAAGTTCTCCCGCGACGATGCCAACCAGTTCGACGGCAACGAAGGCGGCAACGGCCTCAAATACCTGCCCGGCGCCAGCTTCTTCGTCAGCCACCGCATCGACGAGCGCAACGCCATCGGCTTTGGCATCTACGGCAACTTCGGCCTGGCGGTGGACTATGACGACGACTGGGCCGGCCGCTACTTCACCCAGGAGGCGTCGCTGCTCAGCGTGTCCTTCCAGCCGACCCTGGCGCACAAGTTCACCGACAAGCTCTCCGTCGGCATCGGCCCGCGCCTGGTGTACGGCTACTACCGCACCGAAGTCGCGGTCAACAACAGCCTGCTCGGCCTCATCGACCGCCCCGACGGCCAGCTGGAATACAAGGACACCGACGTCGGCACCGGCTTCAACATCGGCCTGCTCTACGAGCTGAACGAGCGCACCCGCGTCGGCCTGGCCTACACCAGCAAGGTCAAGCTGGAGTTCAAGGACCGCCCGGACCTGGACGGCATCAACAACCCGTTGCTCAACGCCGCCCTGAACCGGCTGAACGTGGACAAGCTGGAACTGGACCTGAACATCCCGCAGACCGCCGTGCTCAGCCTCGCCTACGACCTCGACCCGCAATGGACGCTGCTGGGCAGCCTGGGTTGGCAGGACTGGAGCGACTTCGGCAACATCGGCGTGGAAGTCGATGCCAACGCCGGCGGCGTCAGCCGCACCGTCGACCGCAACTACAAGGACTCCTGGAACGCCTCCGTCGGCGCGCAATACCAGGCCACGCCGAAGCTGCGCTGGAGCATGGGCCTGGGCTACGACAGCCCCATGGTGGACGACAGCGACCGCACCGTGGACAACCCCGCCGGCGCCGTCTGGCGCCTCGCCACGGGCATCAACTACGACCTGGGCGACGGCATGGACGTGCACTTCGCCTACACTCTGATGTGGCTCGGGGACATGGACGTCGAACAGACCAAGTCACGCTCCGGGACCACCCTCTCCGGCACCTACAAGAATGCCGCGCTGCATGCCCTGGCCGGGGGCGTCACCTGGCGCTACTAGCGGCCAGCCCCGGTCATGTACCCGATTCCCCTACCCCGTCATTACCGTCCACAAGGAGCAACTCGATGAAGTTGAAATCGTTAGCGGTATCCGTGTGCCTGGCGTCCCTGGTGCTCTCCGGCTGCGCGAGCAAATACGTCGAACCCGAGCAGTACTCCGGTTTCCTCAAGAACTACAGCGTGCTGAAGGAAGAAAAATCGCCCTCCGGCGCCCCGGTCATGCGCTGGATCCAGCCCGGCATCGACGTCAACCGCTTCAGCAGCGTGTACGTCGAGCCGAGCCAGCTCTACCCGCAACCGCAGCCCACCGAGAAGATCCCGCAGAGCACCCTGCAGGGCATCACCAGCTACTACGACCAGGCCCTGCAGACGCAATTCGCCAAGGCCCTGCCGCTGGCCAACGGCCCTGGCCCTGGCGTGCTGGTGGTGCGCCCGGCGATCACCGGCGTGAGCGCCTCGACCAAGGGCCTGCAGCCCTACGAAGTGATCCCGATCGCCCTGGTGGCCGCCGGCGTCAGCGCCGCCACCGGCATCCGCGACCAGGACACCAGCATCGCCACCGAGGCGGCCTTCCTCGATGGCGGCAACAACCAGGTGGTGGCCGAGGTGGTGCGCAAGGGCGCCGGCGCCGAGCTGGACAACTCCTCCCAGGTCATGAAGGCCAGCGACGCCCGCGCCGTGCTCGACGGCTGGGCCGCGGACATGGTCAAGTCGTTCCAGGCACTGAAAAAGTGAAGCCACGCCGCCGGGGCCTTCGCGGCCCCGGGCGGCTCTCCGCGACACCCCTGCGAATTACGACAGCTCATCGCCCCAGCGTGCACGCGCCGCCCTCGCGGCCATACTCAGGGCAACCCACTCGTTACACACAAGAACAGACATGGATAGCATTCGCGGTACTGCCTTTCTCAAATTCGGCGAACTGGTCGCCGAACGCGGCGCCTCCGTGCGCGACTTTCTCGCCCCCCATCGCATCGGCCTGGATGTGATCGGCAACTTCGACAAACAGCTTTCCTACAAGAGCCTGGCGCAGATCTTCGAAGGCAGCGCCCACGCTCTGGGCCTGCCGCAGTTCGGCCTGGAGCTGGCCAAACGCCAGGGTTCCACGCTGATCGGCCCGTTGCGGCACCTGGCCCATTCGGCCCCCACCGTGGGCGAGGCGCTGGTGGCGGTGATCCGCTACATGCGCCTGTACAGCCCGTCGATCTACTACCGCCTGGAACGCCGGCCGGGGCAGGCCCTGCTGCACTTCGACAACCCCTTGCCGAGCAACAAGCAGGTGCCGCAGATCATCGAGAAATCGATACTGCAGGCCGCCGTGCTGGTGAGCGAGCTGCTCGGCAGGCCGTTCACCCCGCGCACCGTGACCTTCCGCCATGAACCGCAAGGCGACCTGGCCGGCTACCGGCGCTACTTCGGCTGCCCGGTGCTGTTCGGCCAGGACAACAACGCCCTCGCCCTCCCCGGCGCAACGCTGCAGGAAGCCTGCGTGCACCACGACGCCACCCTGCACGCCATCGTGCGCTTCTACCTGGAGACACATTCCGAGGGCAAGGACGGCCTGCGCGGGGAAGTGGAACGCAAGATCCAGGCGCTGCTGCCCAGCCAGCGCTGCAACCTCGAACAGGTCGCCCAGGCTCTGGGCCTGCACCCCAGGACGCTGCAGCGGCGCCTGGCCGACGATGGCGTCGACTTCGAGGGGCACCTGGACCGCATCCGCCGCAGCCAGGCCGAGAAGATGCTGCGCCACACCACCCTGGGCGTGGCGCAGATCGCCAGCGAACTGGGCTACCGGCGCACCACCTCCTTCTGCCGCGCGCACCAGCGCTGGTTCGACATGACGCCCCTGGAGCACCGGCGCCTGCACGGCGACCCCAGCATCATCCTGGTGGCCGCCACCGACTAGCCGCGGGGGCCGGCTTCACCCTCCCCGGCCGGCGGCTTGGCCGGCGTGCTGTACCAGCGCTCCCTGGGCACCCACTTCTCCTGCGCGGGGTCGCCCAGGTAGTGCGGCGACATGATCTGCACGCCGTACGCGTTGAACACATCCTGGATGTTGGCGTGCAGCAGGCTCAGCAGCTCCGCGCGCGGGCGCGGCTCGCTGGGCACGGCCTGGGCCACCAGGCGGTACTCCGGGTAGAAGTCCGACAGCCCGGTCTGGAACACCTGCGGCCGGGGCTTCTCGAGGATGCCGTCGGTGCGCCTGGCGGCTTCGACCAGCATCGCCTCCACCTGGCGCCAGGGCGTGTCGTAGCCGATGGTGACAACGGTGTCGACGATGTAGCCGGCGCCCTGCACGGCGCGCGAATAGTTGCGCGTCACTGAGCCTGTGATCATCGAGTTGGGCAGCGTCAGCACTTCGCCCAGGCCGGTGCGGATGGTGGTGTTGAACATGCCCACCTCGGTGACCGTGCCCTCGTTGTCGCCCACCCGCACGTACTCGCCCACCTTCAGCGTGCGCGAATAGGTGAGGATGAGCCCGGCGGCGGCCTGGCCGACCATGCTCGACGCGCCCAGGGAAATCATCAGGCCCAGCAGCACGGAAAGGCCCTTGAAGGCATCGGTGCCCGAGCCCGGCAGGTACGGGTAGGCCATCACCAGGGCGAACAGCCAGATGGCCAGGGAGGTCAGCCGCGTGGTCGGCTGCAGGGTTTCCACGGTCAGCCAGCGGATCGACCCGGGGCGCGCCAGGCGTTCCAGCAGGCGCCGGCTGAAGGCGCTCACGCCGCGGGCGATGAAGAAGATCGCCACGGCCACGGCGAGGCCGGGAATGGCGCCGACGATGCCGTCCAGCAGGTAGTTGGCCAGCTCCAGCAGGTACAGGTTGAGGCCCTCGCCCCAGGGCCGGGTGTAGGGGAACTGCGAGAGCACGAAGCTCAGCCACTTGTAGCCGCACAGCAGCACGAACACCCAGTAGAGCAGCGCCAGCAGGCGGTCCACCAGGTAGAACACGTACTGCATGTCGAACAGCGGCGTGTGCCCGACCTTGATCTGGTAGGTGCGCTCGCGCATCAGCTGCGGCAGCAGCCCGCGCAGCTTGCGCCGCAGGTAGCCGGCGCCCTTGAGCAGCGCCGCGTAGACCAGCGTAGCCAGGGCCGAGAAGCCCAGGGCCGTGAGCAGAAAGCGCAGGCTGCGCGCCTGGCCGGTCTCCTCCACCACCAGGCGCAGGTTCGCCGCCGCCTGGGCGGCCGCCTCCTGCACCGAGCCGCCGGGCGGGTCCAGGTCCAGCGGCACGACGATGAAGGCGCGCCGGCCGCCCAGCAGCACTAGTTGGCTGTGCAGGATGGCGTCGATGCTCACCGTCAGCTCATCGGTGCCCTGCAACGCCTCCTCGATCACCGCCTTGGCCCGCTGCGCGCGGGCCGCCGGCGTCTCGCCGAGCAGGGTGGCGCGGAACACGACGATGCTGCGGTTGGCCACCTTCAGCTCCGCCGGCACGCCCGGCACCCCTTCCGTGGCGTCGGCCGGCATCTGCGCCAGGGCCCAGCCCGGCAACGCGACGCAGAGCAACAACAGCATGCCGAACCAGCGCCTCATTCACTCCGCTCCTTGGCCCCTCGCTACGGGCGTCGATGGTGATCCAGCGGGCGAATGCGACCGCCCTGGCTCAAGCGTAGCCACTGCCGCGGCAGTCGTCGGCCCGGCGCAGCGAACTCTCGAAACCCTCGACTGCGCCACACTTCGCCAGCGAAGCGGCCATCGCCATCGGCTATACCTGGGGTGTCGCCCACCCGGTTACGGGCGGGCGGCTCTCGTGTTCCGATGCAATGGCCTACTGGCCCGCCACGTTGCGGGCGAGCGCTCCCCGCCGGGCCCGGCCAGGCTCCTGGGCCCGGCCCTGGCGGGGGCCTGTCGTTCAGGAAGGACGAGAGCATTCTTATGCCCGCTCGCCAGCCCAACCGTAGGGCGCATAACGCCCCAGGCGTTACCTATGTGTCCCGGCAGAACATTTGCAAAACCCATCGCCTACCCTGCCGGCACAATCGCGGACAAAGTCCGCTCCTGCGCGGCAGGCGAGCACGGCTTTTCGTAGGAGCGAGCACCCCGGCGCAGTGGGCAAGACAGTTGTTCCTACGGGATAACATCGCGTCTCCGTCCACGATTCGCATGCAGGGCGAGCGCCTGCACGGGAAAACGTGGAGACACCTGAACGCGAAGTGCAAGGCGATGGCAAGACGGCCATAATCCGCCCTTGCCCCACGATCCAGGCCCCGTCGATGTCCGAACAGCCCAGCCCTGCCAACGCAGAACCCGCCCCCACCGCCCACCCCCGGCGCTTCCGACGGCCTCGCTGGCTGGAGTGGCGACAGCGCCTGGCGTTCTGGGTCGGCGCGCTGCTGGTGGGCCTGGTGGCGCTGGCCTTCGCCTGGCTGGCGGACCAGTCCTTCGCCCTGTTCAAGCGCATGCTCGGCATTGCCCCCTGGCTGCCGCTGCTGGTCACCCCGGCGGGTTTCGCCCTGCTGGCCTGGATCACCCAGCGCTGGTTCGGCGAGGCCAAGGGCAGCGGCATTCCCCAGGTGATCGCCGCGCTGGAATCACCCTCGCGGCGCTTCCGCGCCCGGGTGCTGGCGCTGCCGGTGGCCGCCGTGCGCATGCTCTTCACCCTGGGCGCGCTGCTGGTGGGCGGCTCGGTGGGCCGCGAAGGGCCCACGGTGCACGTCGGCGCCGCGGTCATCTACGCCTTCGGCCGGCGCCTGGGGCTGCATGGCCGGCGCACCATCGCCGGGCTGATCCTCGCCGGCGGCGCGGCCGGCATCGCCGCGGCCTTCAACACCCCGCTGGCGGGCATCGTGTTCGCCATCGAGGAACTCAGCCGCACCTTCGAGCAGCGCTTCAGCGGCCTGGTGCTGACCGCGGTGCTGATCGGCGGCGCCGTCACCCTCGGCCTGATGGGCCACTACTCCTATTTCGGCGAGATCGGCGGCAGCCTGCCGGCCGGCTGGGGCTGGAGCGAGGTGCCGGCCTGCGCCCTGCTCGGCGGCCTGCTGGGCGGGCTCTACGTCAAGCTGGTGCTGCCCACCCAGGCCGGCTGGCTGGGCCGCATGTGCCGCCTGCGCGAGCGCTGGCCGGTACGCTTCGCCGCCGCCTGCGGCCTGCTGCTGGCGCTGCTGGGGCTGGCCTCGGGCAACCACGTGTTCGGCACCGGCTACGAGGAAACCCGCGCCCTGCTCGAAGGCCACCCGATGACCGACCAGGGCTTCGTGCTGTGGAAGTTCCTGGCCAACGTGGTGTCCTACCTCTCCGGCATCCCCGGCGGCCTGTTCTCGCCCTCGCTGAGCATAGGCGCGGCCTTCGCCCCGCTGCTGTCGCAGTTGCCCGACGTCAACCCGCAGACCTGCGCGCTGCTGGGCATGGGCGCCTACCTCGCCGGCGTGACCCGCTCGCCGCTGACCGCCTCGGTGATCGTCCTGGAACTCTCCCACAGCCCCGACCTGGTCATCCCCATGCTGGCCGCCACGGTCATGGCCGCCAGCATTTCCGGCTGGATCGCCCCGGTCTCGCTGTACCACGCCCTGGCCCGGCAGGTGCTGGACAAGCTGGCGCCGGCGCAGGGAACTCGCTGACGGAACAGGCCCGCTCGCGCCAAGACGCTTTTCGTAGGATGGGTTGAGCGAAGCGATACCCATCGCCACGACCGCATGGGTTTCGCAAGCTCAACCCATCCTACGAGGGCCGTGCAGTTGCATAGTTCGGTGCAACGGATCGGACCGATCGTGGACGGAGTCCGCTCCTACGGTTCCAGGAAGCACGCTCGTAGGAGCGGACTCCGTCCGCGATTATCCGCCCTACGCCTAGTCCAGCCCCGCGTCGTTGGCCTGCTGCTGCAGGCTGGCCTGGCTGATCTGGCTGCCCGGCGGCACGCTGCGCGTCAGCCAGACGTTGCCGCCGATGGTGGAGCCCTTGCCGATGGTGACGCGCCCCAGGATGGTGGCGCCGGCGTAGATCACCACTTCGTCCTCGACGATGGGGTGGCGCGGCTGGCCCTTGTGCAGCTGGCCGGTCTCGTCGGCGGTGAAGCGCTTGGCGCCCAGGGTGACCGCCTGGTAGATGCGCACCTGCTCGCCGATGATCGCCGTTTCGCCGATCACCACGCCGGTGCCGTGGTCGATGAAGAAGCTGCCGCCGATCTGCGCGCCGGGGTGGATGTCGATGCCGGTGGCCGAGTGCGCCAGTTCGGAGATGATCCGCGCCACCAGCGGCAGGCCGGCGCGGTACAGGTGGTGCGCCATGCGGTGGTGGATGATGGCCAGCACCCCCGGGTAGCACAGCAGCACCTCGTCGACGCTGCGCGCCGCCGGGTCGCCCTGGTAGGCGGCCAGCACGTCGGAGTCCAGCAGTTGGCGCAGCAGCGGCAGGGCCAGGGCGAAGTCACGGACGATCCCCAGCGCCCGCTCCTCGATGCCGTCCTCCGCCTCGCCACGCTGGCGCGCGCTGTAGCGCAGCTCCAGGCGCGCCTGGATCAGCAGCGCGTTGAGGGCGCTGTCCAGGGTGCGCCCGACGAAGAAGTCCTCGCTCTCGTCGCGCAGGTCGTTGGGCCCCAGGCGCATGGGGAAGAGCGCGCTGGCCAGGCGCTCGACGATCTCCTCGATGGAGCGCCGCGAAGGCAGCTCGCGCCCGCCCTGCTCCCGCGGCCGGCCGCTGCGGCTGCGCCATTCGCTGCGCGCCGCGCGCAGTTCCTCGACGATGCGCTCCAGTTGCCAACCCGCCGGGCCGTTCTCGTTCTGTTTGCCGATCTCGTGCATGTATCGATACGTCCAATGCCGTGGTTCTTTTCAAGCGTAGGCCGGCTGGGCAGCCTCCGTCACCATTACCGGCCTATCCTGGGGGTTCCCGGGCCCGTCGACAAATCGCTGGCGGTTCTAAGCTCATGCCAAGCCGCCACAAACCATTGGTCAAATAATGGCTATATGCCACCAATTTCTCACCTAACATGAACCTTGGCAGGATAGACGGACGCAGCACCGGAGGATCGGCCGCTGACGGGCCGCTGCCTTGCCAGAACCCGGCGGCCTCGCCGTTTCCGGCCGCCATCTACCACGCGCCACTGGAATACGTCCATGCCATCCGGGGCCATCCCCAAGCTCAACCTGCGCACGCTGATCCTGCTGTTCACCTCGCTGGCCATCCTCGCCACGCTGTTGAACGACCTCTATGCCACCTACCGGATCCAGCGCGAGACGCTGGTGCGCAATTCGCTGGAGACCAACCGCGCGTACGCGGCGAAAGTCGCCCTGACCCTCGGCCAGAGCCTCGACGCCGACCTTGGCCGGCTGCGCTACAGCGCCCAGGTGATGGGCAAGGATTTCGCCTCCCGGGCGACGATGCAGGCCGAGGCCCGGCGCCTGGCGGAGCAGGACCAGAGCTTCAACACCTTGGTGATCGCCGATGCCCAGGGCCGGATTCTCGCCTCGCACCCGCCGGCGCTCAGCGTGGCCGGCCAGAGCCTGCGCTCGCGGGAGCCGCTGGAACGCCGGCAGGCGATGATCAGCCCGGCCTTCAATTCGCTGGTGGGCAACCTGATCGTCTTCGTCTCCCACCCCATCCGCAGCCCGCAAGGCGAGTACCTGGGGCTGGTCGGGGGGACCATCTACCTGCGCAAGAACAACGCGCTCAACGAGATCGTCAGCAAGCACTTCCAGACCGACGCCTCGCACCTGTACCTGGTGGACGGCAACCGACACCTGCTATTCCACCCCGATGCCGACCACATCGGCAAGGCCGTGGGCCGCAACGCGGCGGTGGACGCCGTGCTGCGCGGCGAGAGCGGCGCGATGCAGGTCACCGATGCCGACGGGGTGCAGATGCTGGCGGGCTATGCCCCGGTGCCCAACAGCGGCTGGGGGGTGGTCGTCCAGCAACCGATGAGCGTGCCCCTCGCCGCCCTGCGGGCGCTGATGCTCCAGGTGGTGCAGGGCATAGTGCCGATGATCCTGCTGGGGCTGGTCCTGCTCTGGTGGGCCGCCTCACGGATCAGCCAGCCCCTGAGCAGGCTCGCCGACTATGCCGAGCAACTGGACGACTCCCGCGGCATCGGCCAGGTGAGCGCCTGGTACTACGAGGCCTGGCGCATCCGCCGCGCGCTGATCCAGGGCGCGCTGCTGACCCAGGAGCGCATCGGCAAGCTCAACCACCAGGTGCTCAGCGACCCGCTGACCGGCCTGGCAAACCGGCGGATGCTGGAGGACTGCCTGCGCGACTGGGCGCTGCTGGAGAAGCCTTTCGCGGTGATCAGCATGGACATCGATCATTTCAAGCGGGTCAACGACCAATACGGCCACGACGTCGGCGACAAGGTGCTGCAGGCCTTCGCCGGCCTGCTGCGGCAGAACTGCCGCGACGGCGACGTGCCCTGCCGGGTGGGTGGCGAGGAGTTCATCCTGCTGCTGCCGCTGACCGGCCTCACCGACGCCGCGGAAGTGGCGGAGCGGATCAGGCGCTCGCTGGCCGAGGCCGTCATGCCTCCGGCCGGGCAGGTCACCCTGTCGCTGGGGGTGGCCTGCTGGACGGCGGACCGGCCCGACGTCGCCGCCACGCTCAAGGAGGCGGATGAGCTGCTCTACCAGGCCAAGCAGGCCGGCAGGAACCGGGTGATGGTCCACGGCAAGGGGACCTCGACGACGGCCGCCTGACGAGCGCGTCGGCCAGGCAGGCTCACTCCAGCGGCGCGAGCCCGGCCTGGTCCTCCTCCCGGGTATCGGGGTGCAGCGCCAATTCGATCCGGTGCGCGGCCTGCAGCAGCGCATCGGCATTCTCCTCGAGGCGTTTCGCGGCGGTGAGCAGGGCCGCGGCGGTAACGGGCGAGACGGCTTCCGCCGCGGCCTGGCGCAAGACCTGCACAGCGGAAGTCTCGTTGATGGCTGAGGCCAGCAATACCTTCCTTAGTCGTTCCATCTCCTCCTCCATCGTTAGTTGGAGCAGTGCAGGAATAGCTCTGAATTTGATGGGGTAGTGGATGAGCCGACAATCGGCAGTGTGGGGTTATGGCTTCGTTTGCGAGCCCTTGCATCCAACCTAACCCCGTCATTCCCGCGAACGCGGGACGCGGCTCCATCGCGAACAGCGCTTGCGCTGGCCCGAAGGGGAATAACCCAGTTGCCTTGGCTTGGGTGTTTCTGCGCCGCTCCGAGTTTGCCCGACCGTCTGGTTTCGCCCCCTCGGGCGAGTCCCTTTTGTCAAACGGTGGAAGGCCACCCCCGCAAAAAGGAACCAAAAAGGCTTGCCCCAACATACGGGCCCGATAAAGCCGGGCTACCCTCGCGAACTCCCCCGCCACGGAGGCCCGCCCCGAGGGTACGTCCCTGTAGCCCGCGGGGCTCTCGCGACATCCATGTCGCATGACCTCCTGAGCGGGGGTTTCGTTCGGCCTGCTGAAGGGGCGTTTCGGAGTGCGTGGAGGTTTCTCTGGAAATCCGAATCGCGGACAGAGTCCGCTCCTACAGTTACAGGGAAGCACGGGCGTAGGAGCGGACTCCGTCCGCGATTGGACTCAACGCCCCCGCTGGACATCCCGGTGGCACGAATGGCCCCCTCTCCCGCTTGCGGGAGAGGGCTGGGGTGAGGGCGCTCTTAACCCCAGGTGCATAGGGCTCCGGTGCCTCCGACGAACGGCCGAAAAACCGTCGCGCGCACCGAATAACGCCCCACCCTGGGGTGTTCACTCCTGGCCACCCCCGCCGTCGCCAGGAGATTCCGCCATGACCCCGCGCCCCGCCGTCCACCTCCCGTCGCTGCTGTTGCTGGCCTGCCTGGGCGTCGTGCTTTCCGGCGGCCCGCTGCGGGCCGACGGTGGCGGCGGCAACGATGACGACCGCTCCCAGGCCGCGCCCGACTGCCCGGCCGGACAGGTCCGCGAGCGCGCCGAGCAGCGCTGCGTCGAGCAGACCAGCGCCAGCCTGGGCGACGCCGACCGCACCGCCTACGCCTACCGCCTGGCCAAGGCCGGGCGTTACCAGGAGGCCCTGGCGCTGCTGGACAGCCTGCGCCAGCCGAACACCGCCGAGGCGCTCAACTACCGCGGCTATGCCACGCGCAAGCTGGGTCGCGTGGATGAAGGCATCGGCTACTATCTGCAATCAGTACGCCTCGATCCGCAGTACGCCAAGGTGCGCGAGTACCTGGGCGAAGCCTACGTGACCCAGGGGCGCCTGGACCTGGCCCGCGAGCAGTTGCGCAGCATCCAGGGGCTCTGCAGCACGGGCTGCGAGGAATACCGTGACCTGGCGCAGGCGATAGCCGCGTCCGCGACCCTATGAACGAGCGCAGCCAGACGCTGTGGCCGCCGGCATGGGAGCACCCGCGGACCCCGGCCGTGGTGCCCGAGCGTCATCCACCCGGCCCGCCGTCGCGGCGGCCGCGCAGCCCAGCGGAGGCGGCTATCGCACAACCTGCGGATATTCGCGCCGAGATCGGCCAGTACCTGGCGCGCCTGTGGCGCTACGCCATGGTCCTGGCGCACCAGCCCCACGTCGCCGACGACCTGGTGCAGGCCACCTGCGTGAGGGCGCTGGAACGCGCCGCCCAGTTCAGCGCCGGTAGCCGCCTGGACCGCTGGCTGTTCTCCATCCTGCGCTCCATCTGGCTCAACGAGGTGCGCGCGCGGCGGGTGCGCAGCGGCCACGGGGTGGTGGACGCGGAAAGCGAACTGGTGTTCGACGGCGAGCGCCAGGCCCAGGCCGAGGTGCTCGCCAGTCAGGTGCTGCGGCGCGTGGCGGCGCTGCCGGAGGCACAGCGCGAGACGCTGTTCCTGGCCTATGTCGAGGGCCTCAGCTACCGCGAGGTGGCGGACATCCTCGGGGTGCCGGTGGGCACGGTGATGAGCCGCCTGGCGGCGGCCCGCTTGAAACTGGCCGAAGCCGCGGCGCCGGACGACGCGGAAGCGGCCAGGGGAGGACGGCGATGAACGAACATGGCACAGGCCCGCGGGTTTCCGACGAGACCCTGGTCGCCTTCATCGACGGCGAGCTGGACGCCGCGCAGGCCCGCGAAGTGGAGGCGCGGATCGCCGCCGACGCCGAACTGGCCCAGCGTTTCGACACTCTCTGCCGCGGCGGCCAGGGCCTGGGCGAGGCCTTCGACGCGCTGCTCGACCAAGCCCCGCTGCAGCGCCTGGGCGCCGGCCTGGCCAGCCTGCCGCTGGCGCAACCGCGGGCGCCGCGCCGGCGTGGCCTGGCCCTGGCCGCGGCGGCCTGCCTGGTGCTGGGCATGGCCCTGGACCGCCTGCTGCTCGGCGGCCTGCCGCTGCACCACGAAGAGGACTTCAACTGGCGCCAGCGGGTGGCCGACTACATGTCGCTGTACACCGTGCAGACCCTCGACCACCTGCCGGGCGATGTGGCCATCCACCAGGCCCAGCTGGCCACGGTGGGCGAGCGCCTGGGCCTGGCCCTGCCGGCGCCGGACCTGGCCCTGGAAGGCGCCCAGCTGCGCCGCGCGCAGATCCTCGAATACGACGGCATCCCCATCGCCCAGCTCACCTACCTGGACGCGCGCTACGGCCCCATGGCGCTGTGCATCACCCGCAGCGACGGCCGCGCCGCCGCGCCGCAGCAGGAGCGCCGCGAGGGCATGAACCTGGTGTACTGGCAGGACGCCGGCCACGCCTACCTGCTGATCGGCCACAACCCGCCGCAGGACCTGCAGTCCATGGCCGCCGGCCTGCGCCAGCGCCTGGGAGGCGGGGGTGGGGTGTGAAAGCCTGGCTGGTGGGGCTGCTGCTGGTCGCCGCCGCGTCGTTGCAGGCGGCGCCCCAGGAACACTGGCGCCTGGCCCGTGACGAGGATGGCATCCGCGTCTACCTGACCGCGGTGCCCGGCTCGCGCTACCAGAGCTACCGCGGCGTGGCCGACATGCGCGCCGACGTGGCCACCCTGGCCGACCTGCAGGAGAACCTGCGGGTGGCCTGCAAGTGGCTGTACGCCTGCGCCGAACTGCGCCTGCTGAAGGCCAGCGGCGACGACGTGTGGCTGTACATGAGCACCCAACTGCCCTGGCCGGTGCAGCCGCGCGATATGGTGCTGCTGGTGACCACCCGGCGCACTGCCGATGGTGGCCTGCTGCGGGATATCCGCGCGTTGCCGGACTACCTGCCGGTGGTGCCGGGGCAGATTCGCGTGCGTGAGTTGAGCGGTATCTGGAGCCTGGCGCCGTTGGGGGATGGGCGTACAAGGGTGACTTATCAGATGCGTGCGGAGCCTGGCGGGAGTGTGCCGTCCTGGTTGGCGGATAGCTTTGTTGTCGATGCGCCGTTGGATACCCTGAGGACCCTCCGGGCGGTGGCGGAACGGCAGGCGCCGCGGCGGCCGTAGTTTTTAGCTTTGGCTTTTCGTAGGAGCGAGCTTGCTCGCGAATGGGGAGCTGTTCGTGCCACCGGAGCATCCGGCGTGGCCAGTGAGTCCAATCGCGGACGGAGTCCGCTCCTACGCCCGTGCTTCCCGCAACTGTCTACCGGCTGCGCCGAGGTGCTTTTCGTAGGATGGGTTGAGCTTGCGATACCCATGCTGCCGGGGTGATGGGTATCGCTCCGCTCAACGCCATCCTACGAAAAGCCGTGCTTCCTGGAACCGTAGGAGCGGACTCTATCCGCCCTACGATGAAACATCCGATCAGGATGACCCCGAACTCCCCATTCACTCCGAACGGCTCCCTCTCCCTCCGGGAGAGGGCTGGGGTGAGGGGGCTCTGCACGAACGCAAAAAAAGACCGGCCCTAGGGCCGGTCGAGGGTGACACCGGAGTAGGAGAGATCAACCGCGCTTGAGCACCAACGTCAGGATGTCGTAGCTGGCCACCAGCTCGCCATTCTGGTTGGTGACTTCCACGTCCCAGGCCACCACGCCTTGCGGCTCGCCCTTGGGGCTCTTCTTGCCTTGGTCGATCTTGCGCTTGCAGGTCAGGCGGGCCTGGATGGTGTCGCCGATGCCCACCGGGTTGATGAAACGCAGGGTGTCCAGGCCGTAGTTGGCCAGCACCGGGCCGACGCCGGGGGAGACGAACAGGCCGGCGGCCGCCGAGAGCACGAAGTAGCCGTGGGCGATGCGCTTGCCGAACTGCGAGTCTTTCGCCGCCAGCTCGTCGAAGTGCATGTAGAAGTGGTCGCCGGACAGGCAGCCGAAGTTCACCAGGTCGGCCTCGGTGACGGTGCGCCGGTGGGTCAGCAGCGACTCGCCGATCTTCAGCTCGTCGAAGTAGCGGCGGAACGGGTGCACGTCGGTCTCGTAGACCTTGGCGCCGCGCACGTATTCGCCGGTGACCGCCATCAGCATGGTCGGCGAGCCCTGTACCGCGGTGCGCTGCAGGTAGTGCTTGACCGCGCGCACACCGCCCAGCTCCTCGCCGCCGCCGGCGCGGCCCGGGCCGCCGTGCTTGAGCACCGGCAGCGGCGAGCCGTGGCCGGTGGATTCGGCCGCCGACTCGCGGTCGAGGATGTGCAGGCGGCCGTGCAGCGCGCCCATCACCGGAACCACCTTGGCCGCGACCTGTGGATCGCGGGTGATCAGGCTGGCCACCAGGCTGCCCTTGCCGCGGGCGGCCAGGGCGATGGCTTCGTCGAGGTCGTCGTAGGCCATCAGGGTGCTGACCGGGCCGAAGGCCTCGATGTCGTGGGCGCCGCCTTCGGCATGCGGGTCGCGGCTGCGCAGCAGGGTCGGGGCGAAGAACGCACCTTCGCTCACGCCTTCGCCGCGCGGGGCGAAGCCGTCCTTCGCGCCGAAGATCAGGTCACTGGATTTCAGCAAAGCTTCCACGCGCTCGGCCACGTCGGCCTGCTGGGCGTGGGAGGCGAGGGCGCCCATCTTCACGCCTTCCACCGACGGGTCGCCGACCACGACTTTGGCCAGGCGCTCGCGCAGGCGTTCGGCCACGGCGTCGATGTGTCTGGCCGGGACGATGGCGCGGCGGATGGCGGTGCATTTCTGCCCTGCCTTGGCGGTCATCTCGCGGGCCACTTCCTTGACGAAGAGGTCGAATTCCTCGTCGTCCGGGGTGACGTCCGGGGCCAGGATGGCGCAGTTCAGCGAGTCGGCTTCGGCATTGAAGGGCACCGAGTTGCGGATCAGGTTGGGGTTCACCCGCAGCTTGGCGGCGGTGTCCGCCGAGCCGGTGAAGGTGACGATGTCCTGGCCCAGCAGGCGGTCGAGCAGGTCGCCGGTGCCGCCGATGATCAGTTGCAGGCTGCCGGCCGGCAGCAGGCCGGATTCGTGCATCAGGCGCACGGCGGCTTCGGTCACGTAGCTGGTGGCGGTGGCCGGCTTGACGATGCAGGGCATGCCCGCCAGGAAGCTGGGCGCGAACTTTTCCAGCATGCCCCAGATGGGGAAGTTGAAGGCGTTGATGTGCACGGCGATGCCGCCGCGCGGCACCAGGATGTGGCTGCCGGCGAACTTGCCTGTCTTGCCCAGGGGCATGGCCGGGCCTTCGTGGACCACGTTGCCCGAGGGCAGCTCGCGGCCGCCGACGCCGGCGTAGGCGAACAGGGTGCCGGCGCCGCCTTCGATGTCGATCCAGCTGTCGGCGCGGGTGGCGCCGGTGTGGCGGGAAATCTCGTAGAGCTGTTCCTTGCGCTCGGTCAGGTACAGGGCCAGGGCCTTCAGGCGCTGGGCGCGCTGCTGGAAGTCCATGGCCATGAGTGCGGTCAGGCCGCTCTGGCGGGCGTGGGCCACGGCTTCGGCGAAGTCCGGGGCCTCTTCGTGGGTGCGTGCCACGAGCTGGCCGTTCAGTGCGCTACGCAGCGCCTGGGCGCCATGCTGGCCGATCCAGCGGCCGCCGATGAAACTCTGCAGGGTGGGCTCTTGGGCCATCACTCTATCCTCCAAAAGGTACGCAAGGGTTCCGGCCGCGGCCGGTGACCGCCGTAGCCGGGTGGGCTGCGGCGGCGCGTTGGAACGGTGGCGGGGAAAGGCCGCCGGGTCAGGGACGCCAGGGGCCTTTTGGGCCCGGGGCGGTAAAACCTGAATCTTTGCCTGTAGGCGCGAGCTTGCTCGCGAACCCACCCAGCGCCGGCCCTGCCGGCGAATCGCGGACAAGGTCCGCTCCTACGAAAGCCGTGCCTCCCATGTAGGAGCGGACCTTGTCCGCGATCGATGTCTCCGCACGCACCGAAACAGCGGCAGAGTGCGGTTCGCGAGCAAGCTCGCTCCTACGAAGAGCCGAAGGTCAGAGCTGGTCGAAGTCGAGGACCACCTTGTCGCTCAGCGGGAAGGCCTGGCAGCTGAGCACGTAGCCGGCCGCCACTTCGTAGTCTTCCAGGGCGAAGTTGCTGTCCATCTCCACCTCGCCTTCGATCACCTTGCACTTGCAGGTCGAGCACACGCCGGCCTTGCACGAGTAGGGCAGCTCGGCGCCCTGGGCGTTGCCGGCGTCGAGCACGCTGACGCTGTTGCGCGCCAGCTCGAAGGAGAGTTCGCGGCCGTCGCTGATCACCGTGACCTGGCTCTTGCCGCTGTCGGTCGCGGCGGCGGCCTGTCGGGCTTCGCGCTTGCTCTCGCTGCCGGCGGCGGCGAACAGTTCGAAGTGGATGCGCTCGGCCGGCATGCCGTTGGCCTTGAGCTGGTCGCGCACGGTCTCGGTCATCGCCTGCGGGCCGCAGATGAAGGCGGCGTCGAGGTTCTTCACGTCCAGCCAGCGGCTGAACAGCTGGCCGCACTTGTCGGCGTCGATGCGGCCGTTGTAGAGGTCCACGTCCTGCTGTTCGCGGCTGAACACGAAGATCAGGTTGAGGCGCTGCAGGTAGCGGTTCTTCAGGTCTTCCAGCTGCTCGCGGAACATCGCGGCGTTGCTGGAGCGGTTGCCGTAGAGCACGGTGACGCGGCTGTGCGGCTCGGCTTCCAGGGTGGTCTTGACGATCGACAGGATCGGCGTGATGCCGCTGCCGGCGGCCACCGCCAGGTAGTTGCCGTGGCGCGCCGCATCCAGCTGCACGTTGAAGTGGCCGGCCGGCGGCATCACTTCCAGGCTGGCGCCGGCCTTCAGCGCCTCGTTGGCGTAGGCCGAGAAGCGCCCGCCGGGCACGCGCTTGATCGCCACGCGCAGCTCGCCGTCGTTGACGCCGCTGCAGATGGAGTAGGAGCGGCGCACTTCCTCGCCGTCCAGCTGGGCGCGCACCACCAGGTGCTGGCCCTGCTCGAAGCGGAAGCTGTCCTGCAGGTCCTGGGGGACGTCGAAGGCGATGGACACGGCGTCGCGGGTCTCCGGGCGCACTTCGCGGATCTTCAGGCTGTGGAATTTGCTCATTGTTCTTCTCCGGCGGCGGCGCCGCTCAGATGCACTTGAAATAGTCGAAGGGTTCGCGGCAATCGACGCAGCGGTACAGCGCCTTGCAGGCCGTGGAGCCGAACTGGCTGAGCTGCTCGGTGTGCAGGCTGCCGCACTGCGGGCAGCGCACTTCCGGCGTCTCGCCGAGCAGGCTGCGCTTGCTGGTGCTGCCGGCCGGCGGGGCGATGCCGTATTCGCGCAGCGCCTGGCGGCCGGCGTCGCTGATCCAGTCGGTGGTCCAGGCCGGGTCCAGGCGCCGTTCCAGTTGCGGCGCGGCGAAGCCGGCGTGTTCCAGGGCCTGCTGGATGTCCTGCTCGATGACCTCGGTGGCCGGGCAGCCGGAGTAGGTGGGGGTGACCACTACGTGCAGGTGCCCGCCGTGCCAGTCCAGGCCGCGGACGATGCCCAGGTCGACCACGCTGACCACCGGCACTTCCGGGTCCATCACCTGGCCCAGCACGTTCCAGGCATGGCTGAGGTCGTCGGCGGAACCTGCGCGCGCGCCGCGGTCGCTGGCGATCAGCTCACCAGGTCGCATCGGGGTAGGCCCGCTGGAGGAACTGCATCTCGGCCAGGAGGATGCCCAGGTGCTCGGTGTGCAGGCCGCGGCGGCCGCTGAGGTAGAAGTTCACCGCGGGCTCGGGCAGCGGCAGGGTGGCGCTGGCGAAGATGTCGGCGACCTTGGCGCGCCAGGCGGCGGCCAGCTCTTCCGGGTTGGGCGCCACGCCTTCGGCGAACAGGCGCTGCTCGATGTCATCGGCGTTGCACAGTTCGACGGTGAAGCGCCATACCTGCGGAATCGCCGCCAGCATGCGCGCATGGCTTTCCTCGGTGCCGTCGCCCAGGCGCTCGATCCACTCGCCGGAGCGGCGCAGGTGGTAGGTGACTTCCTTCAGGCCCTTGGCGGCGATGGCGGCGATGCGCGCGTCGCTGGAGTCGCTCAGCTGGCGCAGCACGTGGAAGTGCCAGGCGTCGTAGAGGAACTGCTTGGCCATGGTCACGGCGAAGTCGCCGTTGGGCTGCTCGACCAGCAGCAGGTTGCGGAAGGCGCGCTCGTCGCGGCGGAAGGCCAGGTGGTCGGCGTCGCGGCCGTCGTCCAGCAGTTCCACGGCGTACTCGTACCAGTTGCGCGCCTGGCC
>Ga0222426_100480_pt1 | contig 25552 bp, 19 predicted proteins | sample 2B50Ametagenome_FD_180087 | JGI IMG/M metagenome (GOLD analysis project Ga0222426, IMG submission 180087) | Enriched microbial communities from leaf-cutter ant dump, University of Wisconsin, Madison, United States - 2B50A (version 2) | ecosystem: Environmental > Terrestrial > Nest > Insects nest...
TTCTCGCCGCCATAGACCGGGTGCGGCACGCGGGCGTACTGCAGGCCGAAGACGTAGTCCATCTCCTCGGTGCTCAGCGGGATGGGCGGCGGGTTGAACCACACGTCGGTCTCGCCGTGGCGCTGGACCATGGCCCGGGCGTTGCCGGGGTTGGTCTCCAGGTGCAACACGCGGTTGGCGTGGGCGTAGAGCACCGGGTCGTTCTTCACCTTCTCGAAGGACGGCAGGCGGATGACGGTGCGCTCGCGGGTCAGCTTCGGGTTGGGCAGCAGCTGCACCACCTTGGCTTCGTTGGGGTCTTCCTGCGGGCCCTTGTCCTGCTCGATGGCGCAGGCGGCGGTGTCCTGGGTGTTGACGTAGGGGTTGATGATCTTGTCGATCTTGCCCGGGCGGTCGATGCGCGTGGAGTCCAGCTCGAACCAGCCCTCGGGGGTGTCGCGACGGACGAAGGCGGTGCCGCGCACGTCGGTGATCGACTCGATCGGCTCGCCGGCGGACAGGCGCTGGGCCACTTCCACCACGGCGCGCTCGGCGTTGCCGAACAGCAGGATGTCGGCCTTGGCGTCCATCAGGATCGAGTGGCGGACCTTGTCCTGCCAGTAGTCGTAGTGGGCGATGCGACGCAGCGAGGCCTCGATGCCGCCGAGCACGATCGGCACGCCCTTGTACGCCTCGCGGCAGCGTTGGCTGTAGACCATGCTGGCGCGGTCCGGGCGCTTGCCGGCGTTGCCGCCGGGGGTGTAGGCGTCGTCGGAGCGGATCTTCCGGTCGGCGGTATAGCGGTTGATCATCGAGTCCATGTTGCCGGCGGCCACGCCGAAGAACAGGTTCGGCTTGCCCAGCTTCATGAAGTCGTCTTTCGACTGCCAGTCCGGCTGGGCGATGATGCCCACGCGGAAGCCCTGGGCTTCCAGCAGGCGGCCGATGATGGCCATGCCGAAGGACGGATGGTCGACGTAGGCATCGCCGGTGACGATGATGATGTCGCAGGAATCCCAGCCCAGTTGATCCATCTCTTCCCGGCTCATCGGCAGGAACGGCGCCGGGCCGAAACACTCGGCCCAGAACTTGGGATAGTCGAACAGCGGCTTGGCGGCTTGCATCACGGGCACCGGGGGCATCTCTAGGAATAGGGTCGCGAAATCGCGGGCGCGGAATATAGCACAAAAAGTGAACAATTCCGACCGGGACGCTGGGTTTTTTCCCGGCGCGGGGCGACCGCCGGACGGGGACGATTGGCGGCGCCGCCGCAGTGGCAACTGGCTATACTCGCTCCACCGTCTCAACAGGCTTGGCCACAGCGGCCGGGAACAGGGAGTGTCAACCGTGCGTCATCTGTGGTGTCTGTTGTTCCTCCTGCTCGGTTGCGCCAGCGCCGTGGCCCAGCCCCTGGTGCTCGACGAACGGGCCAGCGGGCGCTGGCTGAACGACGGCCTGATGCTGCTGGAAGACCCGGGCGCACGCCTGGACCTGCAACAGGCACGCGAGCAGGACGCCGCCTTCGTGCCCGCCAAGGGCCGCACCAGCGTCGGCCAGAGCCCCAACCCCTGGTGGCTGCGCCTGGACCTGGAACGCCAGGCCACCCCGCCCGGCGGCTGGTGGCTGGAAGTGGACGCGGTCAACCTGCTCGACCTGCGCCTGTACCTGCCCGACGGCCAGGGCGGCTACCGCGAGTTGCGTTCGGGCGAAGCGGTGCCCTTTGCCGAAGGCCGCGACCGCAGCTACCGCCGCCCGGTGTTCCACCTGCCCGCCGGCGAAGGTCCGCTGCGCCTGTACCTGCGCAGCCTGGACCCGGCCGGCAACTCCTTCCCGCTGCGCATCTGGTCGCAGGACGACCTGCAGGACCACCGCGCCGAGACCAACCTGTTCCTCGGCGGCGTCTACGGGCTGATCGCCGCGCTGCTGCTGTACAACCTGTTCATCCTGGTCAGCCTGCGCGACCGCGCCTACTTCTGGTACGTGCTCACCACCGGCTTCGCCCTGCTGTTCAGCATGGGCATGACCGGCCATGCCTTCGAACTGCTCTGGCCCGGCGACGCGGTGCCCTGGTGGCTGAACCGCATCACCCTGCCCTCGCTGTGGGGCCTGTGCGTCACCCGCTTCACCCAGACGCTGCTGCAGACCCGCCGCAACGTGCCCTGGGCGCACCACATGCTGACGCTGAACTGCCTGCTGTACGTCGCCTCGGTGCTGCTCAACGTCTTCGTCGGCCGCTCCGAGGCCGGCTGGGTGCTGGCCACCACCACCTTCGTCGGCATCCCGGCGGCACTCGGCGCGGCCATCACCCGCTCGCTGCAGGGCTCGCTGCCGGCGCGCCTGTACCTGGTGGGCTTCGGCCTGGTGCTGTCCAGCGTGAGCATTTCGGTGATGCGCGCCCTGGGCGTGGTGCAGCCGTCGCCGACCACCGCCTACCTGTTCCCGGTATCGGTGGCCATGGAGTCCATCCTGTTCTCCTTCGCCCTGACCTCGCGCATCCAGGAACTCAAGCGCGAGAAGGCCCAGGCCCTGGAGCAGGCCAACCGCGAGAAGAGCGCGCGCATGACCCTGCTGCAGAGCGCGCAGAACGACCTGGCGCAGGCCGTGGCGGCGCGCACCGCCGAGCTGACGCAGAGCAACCGCCTGCTGCTCGAACGCGAGGCCCAGCTGCGCCATGCCGCGCACAACGACCCGCTCACCGGGCTGCCCAACCGCCGCTATCTGGTGGAGCACGCCGAGCAGGCGCTGCAGCAGGCCCAGCAGAACGGCGAGAGCCTGGCGCTGATGCTGATCGACCTCGACCACTTCAAGCCGATCAACGACACCCACGGCCACGACGCCGGCGACTTCATGCTCCAGCACGTCGGCCACCGCCTGCGCCAGTGCGTGCGTTCCAGCGACTGCGTGGCGCGCCTGGGCGGCGACGAGTTCGCCGCGCTGGTGTCCGGCCCCGACGCCGAAGGCCACGCCCGGGAAATCGCCGTGCGCCTGCTCAGCGAACTGTCGCGGCCGGTGCAGTTCGACCGCCTGGAACTGAGCATCACCCCAAGCATCGGCGTAGCCATCTACCCGCGCCACGCGCTGCAGTTCGCCAAGCTGTACAAGGCCGCCGACCAGGCGCTGTACCAGGTCAAGGGCAGCGGCAGGGCCAGCTATGCGCTGGCCGGGGAGGACGGCAACGGTGACTTCTGGCTGGAAACGCTGAAGACTTCGGACCGGCTGGTCTAGGCGCTGTACTTGCGCGGCACCCGCGCGGTGACCTTGGTCAGCAGCTCGTAGCCGATGGTGCCGGCGTGGGCGGCCACTTCGTCCACCGCCAGCTGCGTGCCCCAGAGTTCCACCGGGGCGCCAACGGTGGCTTCGGGCAGGTCGGTGAGGTCCACCGCCAGCATGTCCATGGAGACCCGGCCGGCCAGCGGCGCGCGCTGGCCGGCGACCAACACTGGCGTGCCGCTGGGCGCGTGGCGTGGGTAGCCGTCGGCGTAGCCACAACTGACGGTGCCGATGCGCGACGGCTGTTCGGCCACCCAGGTGGCGCCGTAGCCGACGCTCTCGCCTACTGCCACCTCGCGGATGGACATCACCTGCGCGTGCAGGCCCATGGCCGGGCGCAGGCCCATCTCGGCCGCGCCCAGGTCGGCGAAGGGCGAGGCGCCGTAGAGCATGATGCCGGGGCGGATCCAGTCCATGTGCGCCGCCGGGATGCTCAGCACGGCGGCGGAATTGGCCAGCGAGCGCTGGTCGAAGTCCAGGTCGAGCAGGCCGAGGAAGCATTCCAGCTGGTCCTCGGTGAGCGTGTGGCCGCGCTCGTCGGCGCAGGCGAAGTGGCTCATCAGGTTCAGCTCGGCGACCTGCGGGGCGCCGCGCAGGCTCGGGAAGACCGCCCGCAGGGCCTCGGCGGAGAAGCCCAGGCGGTGCATGCCCGAATCCAGCTTGAGCCAGACGTTGAGCGGATGCGGCAGGTTGTTGGCCAGCAGCGTCGCCAGTTGCTCCGGGCCCTGCACGGCTATGTCCAGGCGCAGTTGCGAGGCCACCAGGAACTCGCTCGGCTCGAAGCAGCCTTCCAGCAGCAGGATGCGCGCGGTGCCGTGCAGCGCGCGGACCTCGGCGGCCTCCTCCAGGCAGGCCACGGCGAAGCCGTCGGCCTCGTCACGCAGCGCAGTCACCACCTCGCGCACGCCATGCCCGTAGGCGTTGGCCTTGACCACGGCGAACGCCTCGCGGCCCGGCGCGCAGCGCTTGGCCAGGGCGTAGTTGTGCTGGATGGCGGAGAGGTCGATATGGGCGATAAGGGGGCGCATGGGGGTCCAGGCTGAAGGCTGAAGGCTGAAGGCTGAAGGCTGAAGGCTGAAGGCTGAAGGCTGAAGGCAAACAGCATAACCCCCGGCCACTCCGCATCAAGCTCTTACGTACAGCCTCCAGCCTTGCTCGTCTTTATTCGTCTTCGAAGTTGTACATGCCCGGGGCGAGGTTCTCGAAGCGCGTGAAGCGGCCGAGGAAGGCCAGGCGCACGGTGCCGATGGGGCCGTTACGCTGTTTGCCGATGATGATTTCGGCCACGCCCTTGAACTCGGTTTCCGGGTGGTACACCTCGTCGCGGTAGACGAACATGATCACGTCGGCGTCCTGCTCGATCGCCCCGGATTCGCGAAGGTCGGAGTTCACCGGGCGCTTGTTCGGGCGCTGTTCCAGGGAGCGGTTGAGCTGCGACAGCGCTACCACCGGGCAGTTGAATTCCTTGGCCAGGGCCTTGAGCGAGCGGGAGATCTCGGAGATCTCGTTGGTGCGGTTGTCGCCGGAGGAACCGGGAATCTGCATCAGCTGCAGGTAGTCCACCATGATCAGGGCGATCTCGCCGTGCTCGCGAGCCAGGCGCCGGGTGCGCGCGCGCATTTCCGAGGGCGAGATGCCGGCGGTGTCGTCGATGAACAGCTTGCGCTCGTTGAGCAGGTTGACCGCCGAGGTCAGGCGCGGCCAGTCGTCGTCCTCCAGCTTCCCCGAACGCACCTTGGTCTGGTCGATGCGGCCCAGGGACGAAAGCATACGCATCACGATCGAGTCCGAAGGCATCTCCAGGGAGTACACCAGCACCACCTTGTCGGTGCGCAGCACGGCGTTCTCCACCAGGTTCATGGCGAAGGTGGTCTTGCCCATGGACGGACGGCCGGCGACGATGACCAGGTCGGCCGGCTGCAGGCCGCTGGTCTTCTCGTCGAGATCGGTGAAGCCGGTGGAGATGCCGGTGAAGGCGTCGTTGGTGTTGAACAGGTGGTCGATCCGGTCGATCGTCTTCACCAGGATGTCGCCGATGCCCACCGGGCCGCCGGTCTTCGGCCGCGCCTCGGCGATCTCGAAGATGCGCCGCTCGGCTTCGTCGAGCACCTCGTTGGCGCTGCGGCCCTCGGGGTTGAAGGCGCTGTCGGCGATGTCGCTGCTGATGCCGATCAGTTGGCGCAGGGTGGCGCGCTCGCGGATGATCTGCGCGTAGGCCTTGATGTTCGCCACCGAGGGGGTGTTCTTCGCCAGCTCCGCCAGGTAGGCCAGGCCGCCGACCTGCGACAGCTGGCCTTCGCGCTCCAGCAGCTCGGAGAGGGTCACCACGTCGATCGGCTGGTTGCCTTCGGCGAGCTTGTACACCGCGCGGAAGATCAGGCGGTGGTCATGGCGGTAGAAGTCGCCATCGGACACCGCGTCCGACACCCGCTCCCAGGCGTTGTTGTCGAGCATCAGGCCACCCAGCACCGCCTGTTCGGCTTCGATCGAATGCGGCGGCACCTTGAGGGTGGCCGTTTGCAGGTCGTATTGCTCGGGGACGGTGATGTCGTTCATGGGGCTCGGCGCAGGAAACTCGGATGGATGCAGAAAAACAAAGGGCACGGACCGCTAGGCGGTACCGTGCCCGATGTTAGCGAACTGCCGCGTCCACGCAAGGTGTCCACGGCGTCGCAGCGACGGATCGCTTACTCGGCGACGACGACCACGTGCAGGGTCGCTTCGACGTCGGTGTGCAGTTGCACTTCGATGTCGTATTCGCCGACGGTGCGCAGGGCACCGTTGGGCAGGCGCACTTCGGCCTTTTCCAGCGGGTAGCCGGCAGCGGAGACCGCTTCGGCGATATCGCGGGTGCCGATCGAGCCGAACAGCTTGCCTTCGTCGCCGGCGTGGGCGCCGATGGTGACGATCAGCTCGGCCAGTTGGGCGGCACGGGCTTCAGCGTCGGCCTTCTTGGCGGCAGCGGCCTTTTCCAGCTCGGCGCGGCGCTCTTCGAAAGCAGCGACGTTGGCCGGGGTAGCGGCGGTGGCCTTGCCCTGCGGCAGCAGGTAGTTACGGGCGTAGCCGCCCTTGACGTTCAGTTTGTCGCCCAGGTTGCCCAGTTTGGCGATCTTTTCCAGCAGGATGACTTCCATTTGAGTCTTACCTCTTAACTTTTAACCTTCACCGTTCGTGGAGCCCTGGCGACGTACCAGGCGACCACGAAAATCAAACAGACTATCGACGACAGCAACCAGACAGATCACATTCCCCAGCATCAGCGCCAGGCCGTACAACAGCACCAGCCAGAACCCCGGCAGGCGTTTCAGCGCGACCAGCCCGTGACCGAGCGCGAGCCCGGCGAACAGCAGCGGCACGGCGCACAACGGCGCCACCACGGCGAACTGCGGGCCCAGCAGCGGCACCACCAGCACGCCCAGCAGCAGCGCGATGGCCACCGCCGGCGCCAGGCGCAGCGCGCGAAACTCGCGGCCGAACCCTTGCGGGTTGTACAACGCCGCTTGCCAGTAGCGCGCCAGCATCAGGCACAACAGGCTGATGACCTGCAGCGAGGCGGCCAGCAGGCCGGTAACGGCCGGCACCAGCCCCGCTTGCAGCTCGGCCTGCTGGTCCGCCGAAAGCTTCGCTTCCGACAGCACCTGCGGCAGCACCTTGCCAAACGCCTCCGCCAGACCTTGAACCAGCCCGGCGGATACCGTGCTCAACAGCAGCACGTAGAACACGCCCAACACCACGCTGGCCAGCATGACCCGATTCCAGGACATGCTGGAGCGCAACACCTGCGCCAGGACCGCCGAACCCAGCATCACCAGGGTGACCGTGGGGTCGCCCAGGTACCACCAGGCCAGGGCCGGGAGCAGCGCCCAGGCCAGGATGCCAATGGCATCTCCGGTTCCCCGGCGCAGCAGCACCAGGCTGCCGGCGGCGGCACCGAGCCAGAAGAACGGCTGCAGTACCGCGGCTGCGACGACCACCAGGGTCGCCTGCATGCGGCCTCGCATGACGAATTCAGCCAATGCGCGCATGCGATCTATCCATCAAGGCTACGTCGACTGCCCGATCAACGGCCGTGGCTGTCGGTGTAGGGAAGCAGGGCCAGGTAGCGAGCGCGCTTGATGGCGGTCGACAGCTGACGCTGGTACTTGGCCTTGGTGCCGGTGATGCGGCTCGGAACGATCTTGCCGGTTTCGGAAACGTAGGCCTTCAGGGTGTTGAGATCTTTGTAATCGATCTCCTTGACGCCTTCAGCGGTGAAACGGCAGAACTTACGACGACGGAAGAAACGTGCCATGTTATCGGCTCCTCAATACTGGTCCGGGATTACTCGTCGGCGCTGTCGCGGCTGTCTTCGCCGTCAGCGGACTCGTTTTCGTTGGCGTCAGGACGCTCACGGCGCTCGCGGCGCTCGTTGCGGCTCTCTTCGGCCTTCAGCATTTCGGACTGGCCGGTAACGGCTTCGTCGCGACGGATCACCAGGTTACGGATGACGGCGTCGTTGTAGCGGAAGTTGTCTTCCAGCTCGGCCAGGGCCTTGGCGCTGCACTCGACGTTCAGCAGAACGTAGTGAGCCTTGTGCACGTTGTTGATGGCGTAAGCCAGCTGACGACGGCCCCAGTCTTCCAGGCGGTGAACCTTGCCACCGTCTTCTTCGATGACCTTGGTGTAACGCTCGACCATGCCACCGACTTGCTCGCTCTGGTCCGGGTGAACCAGGAACACGATTTCGTAATGACGCATAAATGCTCCTTACGGGTTGCAGCCTGCCGACGATGCGGTCAGGCAAGGAGTGAATGTCTTTTTGACTTGCCGACAGGTGGACGCGTGAGCGCCTGCCCGGATGGCAAGGGGCGACATTCTAGAGAAGGGGGGAAGGCGGCGCAAGGCAATTGATGAATATTTGAGCAGCTACAGGCTACAGGCTACAGGCTACAGGCGAAGAGCATGTGCGGGGCTCTTCGTAGGAGCGAGCTTGCTCGCGAACCGGGCGGGCACGGTGCCGAGGTTGGTTCGCGAGCAAGCTCGCTCCTACAGGGGGGACGGGACTGGCTATTCGCTCTTGCCTGCAGCTTGTCGCTTGCAGCCGCTCTTAGGCCTTTTTCGCCTGACGCTGGCGGACGATCTCGAACAGGCACACGCCGGTGGCCACCGACACGTTCAGGCTGCTGACGCTGCCGCCCATGGGCAGCTTGGCCAGGTAGTCGCAGTGCTCGCGGGTCAGGCGGCGCATGCCCTTGCCTTCGGCGCCCATGACCAGCACGGTAGGACCGGTGAGGTCCAGTTCGTAGAGGGTCTGGGTCGCCTCGCCGGCCGTGCCGACCACCCACAGGCCGCGCTGCTGGAGCTTTTCCAGGGTGCGCGCGAGGTTGGTCACGGCCACCAGCGGAATCACTTCGGCGGCGCCGCAGGCGACCTTGCGCACGGTGGCGTTGAGGGTCGCCGACTTGTCCTTCGGCACTATCACCGCCAGCGCGCCGGCAGCGTCGGCGGTGCGCAGGCAGGCGCCGAGGTTGTGCGGGTCGGTGACGCCGTCCAGGGCCAGCAGCAAGGCCGGCCCCGGGGTGCGCTCGAGCAGTTCCTCGAGCATGTTCTCGCCCCACACCTGACTCGGGCTGACCTCGGCGACCACGCCCTGGTGCACGCCCTCGGCCCACTCGTCGAGCTCCTTGCGGTCACGGGTGCCCACCGGCACCCGCGTCTGCCCGGCCAGTTCCACCAGCGCCTGGACCCGCGGATCGTGCCGCCCCTCGGCCAGCCACAGCTGCTTGACGCGCTTGGGATGATGACGCAGCAGCGCCTCTACGGCGTGCACGCCGTAGACCCTTTCCCACTGGCTCATGGCTTGGCCTTAGGCTTGCCTGCCGCGGCGCCCTCCGCCTTGGGCTTGGACGGCCCCTTGCGGTGCTTGCTCGGCTTGGCGGTCTTGGCCTTCTGTTTCGACGGCTTGCGCGGTTTCTCCGCAGCGGCCTTGGTGTTCTTCGCCGGCTTGCCCTGGGCCTTGGCCGCAGGGCGCTTGCCGCCCACCTTGGCTTCGTCGAGCAGCGCCTGCTTCAGCGCGCGGCTTCTGTTCACATCGGTGTTGCCGAGCATTTCCTCGGCCTTGGCGAGCATCTCCGGCGCCACCGAGGGCAACGCCTGGACCACGCCGACCTTGCGCTTGCGCGGCGGCGCCACGGGCAGCGGCGGCTCCGGCACTTCCGGCTGCAGCTCGCGCGGCTGGCCCTTGGCCCTGGCCGGCTTGGCGGCCTTGGCAGGCTTGCCGGGCTTGGCCGCCTCGGCCTTGTCGCCGCGCTTCTTGCGGCCGATGGGCGCGCTGAGCGCGTTTTCGGCCAGTTCGAAGTCGATCTTGCGCTCGTCCAGGTCAACCCTCGCCACAACCACCTGGGTGGTGTCGCCGAGGCGGAAGCTGCGCCCGGTGCGCTCGCCGGCCAGGCGGTGGTGCACGGCGTCGAAGTGGTAGTAGTCGCCGGGCAGCGCGGTGACGTGCACCAGGCCCTCGACATAGATGTCGGTCAGCTCGACGAAGATGCCGAAGCCGGTGACCGCGGTGATCACGCCGTCGAAGGTCTCGCCGACGCGGTCGCGCATGTATTCGCACTTCAGCCAGTTGGTGACGTCACGGGTGGCCTCGTCGGCGCGCCGCTCGGTCATCGAGCACTGCTCGCCGAGCTGTTCAAGGCGCGGCTCGTCGTACGGGTAGATGCGCGCCTTGGGCATGCTGGCGGCGCCGGCGCGCTGCACCAGGTCGGTCTCGCGCTTGGAGCGGACCACGCTGCGGATGGCGCGGTGCACCAGCAGGTCCGGATAGCGGCGTATCGGCGAGGTGAAGTGGGTGTAGGCCTCGTAGTTGAGGCCGAAGTGGCCGTTGTTGTCCGGGCTGTACACCGCCTGGCTCAACGAACGCAGCATCACCGTCTGGATCAGCTGGAAGTCCGGGCGGCCCTGGATCGATTCGAGCAGCGCCTGGTAGTCGCCGGGGGTCGGTTCGCCCTTGCCGCGGTAGAGGGTCAGGCCCAGTTCGCCGAGGAACTGCCGCAGGTTGTTCAGCTTCTCCTGCGGCGGGCCGTCGTGGACGCGGTACAGCGCGGGGATTTCCAGCTTCTCGAGGAACTTGGCGGTGGCCACGTTGGCCGCCAGCATGCATTCCTCGATCAGCTTGTGCGCGTCGTTGCGCTGGGTCGGGCGGATCTCCGAGATCTTGCGGTCGGCGCCGAAGACGATGCGCGTCTCCTGGGTCTCGAAGTCGATGGCGCCGCGCACGTGGCGGGCGGCGACCAGCACCTTATAGAGGTCATAGAGGGTGCGCAGGTGCGGCACCACGTTCGGCAGTTGCTCGGCCAGGCGCGCGGCCTCGGGGCTGTCCGGGGTCTCCAGGTACTGGCTGACCTTGGTGTAGGTGAGCCGCGCGTGGGAGTGGATGACCGCCTCGTAGAACTGGTAGCCGGTCATCTTGCCGGCCTTGGACAGGTTCATCTCGCAGACCATGGCCAGGCGGTCGACCAGCGGGTTCAGCGAGCACAGGCCGTTGGAGAGGATTTCCGGCAGCATGGGGATGACGCGTTCGGGGAAGTACACCGAGTTGCCGCGCTTGGCCGCCTCCTCGTCCAGCGCCGAGCCCACCTTTACATAGTGGGAGACGTCGGCGATGGCGACGTACAGCTTCCAGCCGCCGCCCTTGCGCTTCTCGGCGTAGACGGCGTCGTCGAAGTCGCGGGCGTCCTCGCCGTCGATGGTCACGAACGGCAGGGTGCGCAGGTCGACGCGCTTCTCCTTGTCCTTGTCCGCCACCTCGGGCTTGAGCTTGGCCGCTTCCTTCTCCACGCCCTGGGGCCAGACGTGGGGAATATCGTAGCTGCGCAGGGCGACTTCGATCTCCATGCCCGGCGCCATGTAGTCGCCGAGCACTTCCACCACTTCGCCCTGGGCCTGGCGGTGCACGCTGGGCCACTGGTCGATGCGCACCTGGACGAACTGGTTGTGCTTGGCCGCGCCGTGCTTGCCCGGCGGGATCAGCACTTCCTGCTGGATCTTCGGGTTGTCGGCGACCACGGTGCCGATGCCGCTCTCCTCGAAGTAGCGGCCGACCAGTGTCTCGTGGGCGCGCTCGATGACTTCGACGATGGCGCCTTCGCGGCGGCCGCGGCGGTCGAAGCCGGAGACGCGCGCCAGGGCGCGGTCGCCGTCGAACACCAGGCGCATCTGCGTCGGGCTGAGGAACAGGTCGTCGCTGCCGTCGTCGGGGATGAGGAAGCCGAAGCCGTCGCGGTGACCGGCGATGCGGCCGCGGATCAGGTCCAGCTTGTCCACCGGGGCGTAGGCGCCGCGGCGGGTATAGATGAGCTGGCCGTCACGCTCCATGGCGCGCAGGCGGCGGCGCAGGGCTTCCTCCGACTCCTCGTCGGCGAGCTTGAATTCTTCCAGCAGTTGCGCGCGGGTCGCCGGCGCGCCGCGTTCGGCGAGGTGCGCCAGAATGAGTTCGCGGCTGGGAATGGGGTTTTCGTATTTTTCCGCTTCGCGGGCGGCCTCGGGATCGAGGGTTTGCCAATCGGCCATCAGGGCGAGATCACCTTGTCGTCTATAGATGTAAGTGCCATGTGCTTATTGAAGCGCGAAATCCGCTCGTCGGTCAGCTTTGGCCACGAATAAATTTTTTATCGCATCAGGGGTTTACAAGCCAAAGTGGGCTCCGTATAGTTCGCGCCCACAGCGTCGCTGAGACGTTGTAACACGGAAACGATGAGCAATCATCGCATCCAGTGCCCAGGTGGCGGAATTGGTAGACGCACTAGGTTCAGGTCCTAGCGGTGGCAACACCGTGGAAGTTCGAGTCTTCTCCTGGGCACCACTTATTTCACGATAGAGCCCCTGGCTGTATCGCGGCGGTTCGGAACCCTGATAACCGGACATTGAGACGCCGAAGCGACCGAAAGGTTGCAATACCGCAAGACGATGAGCGATCATCGCACCCCATGCTGAAAAGCATGCCCAGGTGGCGGAATTGGTAGACGCACTAGGTTCAGGTCCTAGCGGTGGCAACACCGTGGAAGTTCGAGTCTTCTCCTGGGCACCATCTTCAAGCGAAAAAGCCGAGCATTGCTCGGCTTTTTCGTTTCTGCCGTTCGCAGGAACGGGCCGGACGAAACGCCCGCCCCCTCCCCTCATGCCTTGAACTGCCCCAGGCTGGCGCGCAGCTGCGCCGCCAGGTCGTCCAGCACGCGCCCGCTGCTGGCGGTGGCGGCGACGGCTTCCGCGGCGCGCCCCGCCTCGGAGTGGATCACCTCGACGCGCCCACGCACCGCGACAGCACCCGCCGCCTGCTGCTCGGCGGCATGGGCCGCCGACTCGATGGCGCCATGCACTTCCTCCACGGCCCGCTGCACTTCGCGTTGCAGACGCTCGCTGTCATGCAGCGCAGCCAACCCCTGCACCGCCTGCTCGCGGGCCTGGCCGATGGCTTCCACCGCCTCGCGCGCGCCACGCTGCAAGGCATCGATATGCGTCTGGATGTCGCCGGTGGATTGCTGCGTCTTGCTCGCCAGCGCCCGCACCTCGTCGGCCACCACGGCGAAACCGCGGCCGCTCTCGCCGGCACGGGCCGCCTCGATGGCGGCATTGAGCGCCAGCAGGTTGGTCTGCTCGGCAATGCCGTGGATCACCGAGAGCACCACTTCGATCTGCTCGCTTTGCTGCGCCAGCTTCTCGATCACCCCGGCGCCGCTCTGCACGCGGGACTCCAGGGTTTCGATGAGGCCGCCGACGCGCCGGGCGATGGCCGCGTTGTCGTCAGCCGCCTTGCGGATGGACGCCACGCGCTCCAGCGCCTCCTGCATGGCCTGGCTTTCCAGCTGGGCTTCGGCGGCCATGCCGGCGAGCGCCTCCAAGCTGCCCGCCACTTCGTTGCGCTGGCGATCGGCAGCCGCCTCAGCGCTGGCGCTGCGCGAGGCCAGGGCGGCGATCTCGCTGCCGGTGCGCTGCGCCACCTGCCCCGCCTCGCGGACGATGGGCTGCAGCTTGTCGACGAAGCGGTTCACCGCGGTCGCCATCTCGCCCACTTCATCATTGCTGTCCAGGCGCACGCGGCGGGTCAGGTCGCCCTCCCCGGCCGCCAGGTCGTTGAGCGCATCGATCAACAGGCGCAGGCGATTCACCACTCGCCGCCCGAGCACCAAAGCCAGCACCAGCAGTACGCCCAGGCCGACCAGCACCAACCCCAGACCGATGTGCCAACGCAGGCTACCGGCGGAAGCCTCCACCGCGCCTTGCGCACCCTGACTCATCTCGGCGGCCGCCTGCTGCGCCGCCTGCAGACGGGCGGTCAGCGCCTTGTTGCTGTCGGCGGCGGCGCCGGCCAGGCTGTCGGCCACCAGTTGGTCGCCACTGGCGATCAGGGCAGAGAAGCGCTTGTCCAGGGCTTCCACCTGCTTTTCCACCTCGGCGGTGGAAATGCCCAGGCGCACGGTACCGATCACCACGCCGTTGGGGCTGATGGGCACGCTGGAAAGGATCACAGAATCGTCGTGGGCGGCCGCTTCCAGCACCTTGTCCAGGGCGCGCTCGCCCTGGCCCTTGGCGAGCAGCGCCTGGATGCGCGAGTCCTCGCGGTTGAGGTAACGCGTCAGGTGCTGCCCCTGGGCATCGTCGTAGACCACGAAGAGCACATTGGGGTTGGCCTGGGCGCGCCGGGCGTATTCGGAAAGCGTAGGCACATCGTTGTCCCACATGGCCTTGGGCGCCACCGCGGCGAGCAACTGGGCAAGCTGGTCGGCGGACTGCCGCAGGCTCTGTTCGAGGCTTTGACGGGTTTCGCCGCGTTCCTCCTCCAGGCGTGCCGACAAGGCGGCGCCGAGGCGTTCGCGGGTTCGCGCGGACAGCTCGGTGAGCCCTGAACTGAGCTCGCCGCCGGCACGCTCCAGTTCGCCGGCCAGGCGCTGCGACTGGCCGCCCAGGCGCTCGCCCAGGTCGGCCACCAGTTGATCCACGGTACTGCGGGTGAGCCACAGGGCGATCAGCAACTGCACCAGCAGCGCCAGGCCCAGGGCGATGAACACGGGGCGCAGCAGGCGGCTGCGCAAAAGCGAAAGGACGGCGGACACGGAGTGCCTCCTCGGGTAACGGAATACTGGCGCGGGATGCGCCGATGCCATTTACCAGCAAGGGGCGTGCCGTTGGAGTGGCCATTGGCCGGAGATGCCTCCAAGAGCACCCTCTCCCCAGCCCTCTCCCTGAAGGGAGAGGGCTGGGGAGAGGGAAAGGAATTCAGCTTCGCACCGAAGCAATCGGCAGACGCCCGTTCGCAAGCAAGCTCGCTCCTACGAAGAGCACCCAAACGAAAAAGCCGCTTCCCCATCAGGAGAAGCGGCTTTTCACACCCTTCGCAGCGGCTAGCGCCGCGACGGATCAGCCGAACGGGTGGCGCAGGACAATGGTCTCGTTGCGGTCCGGGCCGGTGGAGATGATGTCGATGGGCGCACCGACCAGCTCCTCGATGCGCTTGATGTAGGCGCGGGCGTTGGCCGGCAGGGCTTCCAGGGTCTTCGCGCCGACGGTGGATTCGCTCCAGCCCGGCAGGTCCTCGTACACCGGCTGCAGGCCGATGTAGCTGTCGGCGTCGGTCGGCGCGTCGGTCAGCAGTTCGCCGGCGGCGTTCTTGTAGCCGGTGCAGATGCGCACGGTCTGCAGGCCGTCGAGGACATCCAGCTTGGTCAGGCACAGGCCGGACAGGCTGTTGATCTCGATGGCGCGACGCAGGATCACGGCGTCGAACCAGCCGCAGCGACGGGCACGGCCGGTGGTGGCGCCGAACTCGTGGCCGACCTTGGCCAGGTGCGCGCCGACGTCGTCGAACAGCTCGGTCGGGAACGGGCCCGAGCCCACGCGGGTGGTGTAGGCCTTGGTGATGCCCAGGATGTAGTCCAGGTACAGCGGACCGAAGCCCGAACCGGTGGCGGTGCCGCCAGCGGTGGTGTTGGAGCTGGTGACGAACGGGTAGGTGCCGTGGTCGATGTCCAGCAGCGAGCCCTGGGCGCCTTCGAACATGATGTTCTCTTCGGCGCGGCGCAGGTCGTGCAGGGTGCCGGTGACGTCGGCGAGCAGCGGCTTCAGTTGCTCGGCGTAGTCCATGCACTCGTCCAGGGTCTTCTGGAAGTCGACCGCCGGCTCCTTGTAGTAGTTCTGCAGGACGAAGTTGTGGTAGTCCAGCAGCTCGCCCAGCTTGGCGGCGAAGCGCTCGCGGTGGAACAGGTCGGCCACGCGCAGGCCGCGGCGGGCGACCTTGTCTTCGTAGGCCGGGCCGATGCCGCGGCCGGTGGTGCCGATCTTGGCGTCGCCACGGGCGCGCTCGCGCGCCTGGTCGAGGGCGACGTGGAAGGACAGGATCAGCGGGCAGGACGGGCTGATGCGCAGACGCTCGCGCACCGGTACGCCCTTCTCCTCCAGCTTGGCGATCTCGCGCAGCAGCGCGTCGGGCGCCAGCACCACGCCGTTGCCGATCAGGCACTGCACGCCTTCGCGCAGGATGCCCGACGGAATCAGGTGCAGCACGGTCTTCTCGCCGTCGATCACCAGGGTGTGGCCAGCGTTGTGGCCGCCCTGGTAACGAACCACGGCAGCAGCCTGGTCGGTGAGCAAGTCGACGATCTTGCCTTTGCCCTCATCACCCCACTGGGTGCCCAGGACTACGACATTCTTACCCATAACACTTGTCCCCATCGTGGATATTCGGTGCCGGCCTCGGCCGGCGGAAACTCGCGGTGCCCGTCGATCACGGGTCAGAAGGGCACCACCTGCCAATTGCCTTCGCGCAGCTGCAGTTGCGCATCGCAACCCGCCTCGCGCGCCGAAGCCGCATCCTGCCCGGGCAGCGCCTGAACCACGCGCCGCCCGTCGCGGCGCAGCTGCTGCACCGCCTGCCAGAGCCCGGCCCCTTCGGCCGGCGCCCAGATGCCTTGCACCGGCGCGTCCAGCCGCACCTGGCCCAGGGTCACCAGGGTTTTCAGGTCGGTGGAGAAGCCGGTGGCCGGCCGCGCACGGCCGAAGTCGGCGCCGATGTGGTCGTAGCGACCACCCTGGGCGATGGACTCGCCGACGCCGGGCACGAAGGCGGCGAACACCACCCCCGTGTGATAGTGGTAGCCGCGCAGCTCGCCGAGGTCGAAATACAACGGCAGCTGCGGGAAGCGTTGCGCCAGGGAGTTGGCGATGACGACCAGGTCGGCCAGTGCGGCCTTGACCACCGCCGGCGCATCGGCCAGCACTTCGGCGGCCTGCTCCAGCACTTCGCGGCTGCCGCACAGCTCGGCCAGGGCGCGGAGCATGCCGGCGAGCTGGGCCGGCAGACCGTCGGTGAGCGCGGCGACTTCATCCACCGCCTTGCGCTGCAAGGCGTCGAACAGAGCCTGCTCGGCTTCGCCGGACAGGTCAGCGGCGCGGGCCAAGCCACGATAGATACCGACGTGGCCGAGGTCCATGTGCACGTCCGGCACCTCGGCCATGGCCAGCATGTCGAGCATCAGGCTGATGACTTCGACGTCGCTCGCCGGGCTGGCGTCGCCATAGAGTTCGGCGCCCAGCTGGATCGGGCTGCGCGAGGTGGCCAGGGCGCGCGGGCGGGCATGCAGCACGCTGCCGGCGTAGCACAGGCGGTTCGGGCCCTCGCGGCGCAGGCTGTGGGCGTCCATGCGCGCCACTTGCGGCGTGATGTCCGCGCGGAAGCCCATGAGCCGGCCCGAGGCCGGGTCGGTGACCTTGAAGGTGCGCAGATCCAGGTCCTGGCCGGCACCGGTCAGCAGGGACTCCAGGTATTCGATATGCGGGGTGACGACGAACTCGTAACCCCAGCGCTGGAACAGGTCCAGCACCTGACGGCGGGCTGCTTCCACACGCGCCGCCTCAGGTGGCAGCACTTCTTCGATCCCATCTGGCAGCAGCCAGCGGTCTACCGTTGCCATGTCGCCTCTCCCCTTTCAGCCGGGCGGCAATTCATCTAGTGAATCCAGTAAAGAAGGCCGGTGCCGAGCAGCATGCTGCCCAGCCCGATGAGCCGCAGGCGCCGGTCGTCGAGGCGACCGAGCCCGCTGACGGCCTCACGCCAGCCACGCGGATACAGGAAAGGGAGGATGCCCTCCAGCACCAGCAATAGACAGAATGCTTTGCCGAATTCCTGCCACATGACCCTTGTACACAAATCTCGCGGACGCAAAAAAGCCGGGATTTCCCGGCTGACCCATGATAACACGTTTTCTCCGGCGGGCGCTGCCGCCCGCCGGAGAACCCACTCAGGGCTTGGACTTCTCCAGGTAACGGAAGAACTCGTTGTCCGGGCTCAGCACCAGGACGTCCTTCTTGTCGGCGAAGCTGTCGCGGTAGGCCTTGAGGCTACGGGTGAAGGCGTAGAACTCCGGCTCCTGGTTGTAGGCCTTGGCATAGATGGCAGCCGCCTTGGCGTCGCCCTCACCGCGGGTTTCCTCGGACTGCCGATAGGCCTCGGCCAGCAGCACGCGGCGCTGGCGGTCGGCATCGGCGCGGATACCCTCGGCCAGTTCGCGGCCCTTGGCGCGGTGCTCGCGGGCCTCGCGCTCGCGCTCGGTGCTCATCCGCTCGAACACGCTGCGGTTGACTTCCTTCGGCAGGTCGATGGCCTTGACGCGCACGTCGATGACCTCGATGCCCAGCTCCTTCTGCGCCATGCGGTTGAGCGACGCAGTGATGTCGCCCATCAGGGCGTCGCGCTCGCCGGACACCACCTCGTGCAGGGTGCGCTTGCCGAACTGGTCGCGCAGGCCGGCTTCCAGGCGCCGCGACAGGCGTTCGTCGGCGATCTGCTTGAGGCCCGAGGTTGCGGTATAGAAGCGCTCGGCGTCGGCCACACGCCACTTGGCGTAAGCGTCGACCATCACCGCCTTCTTCTCCAGGGTGAGGAAGCGCTGGGTCGGCGAATCCAGGGTCAGCAGGCGGCCGTCGAACTTGCGCACCTGGTTGACGTACGGAATCTTGAAGTGCAGGCCGGGCTGCACGTCCGACTCGACCACGCGGCCGAAGCGCAGCAGCACCGCGCGCTCGGTCTGCTGCACCACGTAGATGCTGCTCCACAGCGCCACGGCAGCCACCACGGCGGCGATCAGGGCGATCAGGGATTTGTTACTCATCAGCGGCTCTCCCTGGTGCGCAGGTCACGTTGCTGCAGGTCGCTGGCGACCCGCGAGCCGATGTCCGGCGTGCTGCTCGTCGTACCCGCCGCGCCACTGCCCGGGGTCGCCGAGCCACGGCCGTCGATCATCTTGTCCAGCGGCAGGTAGATCAGGTTGTTCTGCCCCTGCTGACCGGTGACCAGCACCTTGCTGCTCTGCGACAGCACGTCCTGCATGGCATCCAGGTACAGGCGCTCGCGGGTGACTTCCGGCGCCTTGCGGTATTCGCCGGCCAGCTTGCTGAAGCGGTCGGCCTCACCCTCGGCGCGGGCCACCACTTCGTCGCGGTAGCCGTTGGCTTCCTCGATGATGCGCTGGGCCTGGCCACGGGCTTCGGGCACCACGCCGTTGGCGTAGGCTTCGGCCTGGTTCTTCTCGCGCTGCTCGTCTTCGCGGGCGCGGATCACGTCGTCGAAGGCTTCCTGCACCTCGCGCGGGGCGGCAGCGCTCTGGATGTTCACCTGGGTCACGGTGATACCGGTCTTGTAGGTGTCCAGGAAACGCTGCAGGCGATCGCGCACCTCGGTGGCCATCTGTTCGCGGCCCTCGGTGAGGATCTGGTCCATGGTGGTGGAGCCGGCCACGTGGCGCAGGGCGCTCTCGGTGGCGTGCTGCAGGCTGACCTCGGGCTGGTCGACGTTGAGCACGAAGTCCTTCAGGTTGCTGACCTTGTACTGCACGGTCAGCGGGACCTCGACGATGTTCTCGTCCTCGGTGAGCATCTGCCCCTGCTTGCTGTAGGCACGCTCGCGGGTGACGTTCTCCTGGAACTTCTTGTCGATCGGCGGGAAGTAGAAATTCAGGCCCGGACCTACGGTGTCGTAGTACTTGCCCATGCGCAGGATCACCGCCTGCTCCTGCTCGTCCACCACATAGATGGCGTTGTACAGCCAGAGCACGGCGAGCACGGCCAGGCCGATGCCGAACAGGCCCAGGCCACCGCCCTTGCCGCCGACGGGGCTGCCGCCGCGCGGTTTCTTGCCGCCGAAGATGCGATTGAGGCTGTCCTGCAGCTTGCGGAAGGCCTCATCGAGATCCGGAGGGCCCTGTCGGCCGCCACCACGGCGCCCGCCCCAGGGGTCCTGATCGTTCTTGTTCGAGTTGTCACCCGGCTCGTTCCAAGCCATAGCGCTCTCCATCTAATAACGCGAAACGCGCCTGCGGCGCGACCACCCATGCTACCGAATGCCCCGCCCGGTGCCAAAAGCACCGTTCCGGGCTTTATTGCAAAGTGTGTTGCGCAATGAACTCCGCCGGCTGCCATCCCTCGCGGCTGACCAGGCGGTTCAACTCGACACGCGGCAGGCGAACCTGCAAAACGGCGCGTCCCTGCTCGTCGTGGTCCTCGGATTGCACCGCGCCCAGCTCGAAGAACTGTGCGCGCAGGCGCCCCAGGCGCTGCGGCAGGCAGAGCGTGCCGACGAACAGGTCGTCGCCCAGCAGCTCGGCCACCGCCTTTTCCAGCAGCTCCAGCCCGCGCCCGTCACGGGCGGAGAGCCAGACCCGCACCGGTTTGCCGGTCTCGTCGCGCTGGATTCGCGCGTCCATGTCCGGCAGCAGGTCGATCTTGTTGTACACCTCGAGCATCGGCAGCTCGTTGGCGCCGATCTCGGTCAGCACCGCGTGCACCTGTTCCACCTGCGCGTCGCGCTCCGGCTCGTGGGCATCGATCACGTGCAGCAGCAGGTCGGCGTTGCTCGACTCTTCCAGCGTAGCGCGGAAGGCCTCGACCAGCTTGTGCGGCAGGTGGCGGATGAAACCCACGGTATCGGCCAGCACGACCGGGCCGACGTCCTCCAGCTCGAGCCGGCGCAGGGTCGGATCGAGGGTGGCGAACAGCTGGTTGGCCGCGTAGACCTCGGAAGTGGTCAGGGCATTGAACAGCGTGGACTTGCCGGCGTTGGTGTAGCCGACCAGGGAAACCGAGGGGATTTCCGCCCGGCGCCGGCCACGACGGGCCTGCTCACGCTGGCTGCGGACCTTCTCCAGGCGCTGCTTGATCTGGCGGATGCGTGCGCGCAGCAGGCGGCGGTCGGTTTCCAGCTGGGTTTCACCTGGGCCACGCAGGCCGATACCGCCCTTCTGCCTTTCCAGGTGGGTCCAGCCGCGCACCAGGCGCGTGCTCATGTGTTCGAGCTGCGCCAGCTCCACCTGCAGCTTGCCCTCATGGGTGCGGGCGCGCTGGGCGAAGATGTCGAGAATCAGACCGGTACGGTCGAGCACCCGGCATTCGAGGACGCGTTCGAGGTTGCGTTCCTGGCTGGGCGTCAGGGTGTGGTTGAAGATGATCAGCTCGACGTCCTGGACTTGCACCAGGTCGCGCAGCTCATCGACCTTGCCACTGCCGATCAGGAACTTGGCCGACGGCTGATGGCGCGAAACGTTGACGAATGCCACCGACTCCGCGCCCGCCGAACGGGCCAGCTCCTGGAATTCCTGCGGGTCTTCGCGCGCCTCGGGGTCCTGACCTTCCAGATGGACCAGAATGGCCCGTTCCCCACCACCCGGGCGCTCAAAGAACAAGGCGGGCTACCGTCAAGCGTTGCCCGGCTCGGCCGGTTGATCGCCGCTGGGCAGACGCACCGGACGGCTGGGCACGACGGTGGAAATGGCGTGCTTGTAGACCATCTGGCTGACAGTGTTCTTCAGCAAAATCACGAACTGGTCGAAGGATTCGATCTGACCTTGCAGCTTGATACCGTTCACCAGATAGATGGAGACCGGTACGCGTTCTTTTCGCAGGGTATTCAGGTAAGGGTCTTGTAGCGAATGCCCTTTTGACATATGCCGCACTCCTTTAGGGAATCAATAGATTTAGTAGTAGTCGAATGGCTTGTTGCCGTCGGTAACCCCAAGGATAGACGGCTGAATTATGGTCTCGAACCTATATGGAGACCGCCTCAAGATATTTCAAGGCACGCGGCAGATTGTCGCCTGCCAGACTGTCCAACCAGTGTAGATGGCCCCAGCTGCGCAGCCAGGTGAACTGGCGCTTGGCTAGTTGCCGGGTGGCAATCACGCCGCGCTCCTCCATCTCAGCGTAGGACAGTTTGCCCTCGAGGTATTCCCATACCTGTCGGTAGCCCACGGCACGAATGGATGGCAGCCCGGCGTGCAAGTCGTCTCTCGCGCGAAGTGCTTCGACCTCGGCGATGAAGCCCTGTTCCAGCATCTGACGAAAACGTTGCGCGATTCGCGCGTGCAGTACCTGGCGCTGCTGAGGTGCAATCGCCAGTTGCGCCACAGTATACGGTAATTGCGCCGCGCCTGGCGCGCTGGAACCGGCATTTTCAGCCGCCTGGCGGCGGCGGTGGTCGCTCATCGACAAGCCGCTGACGCGTTGCACTTCCAGCGCCCTGACCAGGCGTTGCGGGTCGTTGGGGTGGATGCGCGCCGCCGATTCCGGGTCGACCCGCTGCAATTCGGCATGCAGCGCCGCCCAGCCCTCGGCCGCGGCCCAGGCTTCCAGCTCGGCGCGCACCGCCGGATCGGCGCTGGGCATGTCCGCCATGCCTTCCAGCAATGCCTTGAAATACAACATGGTGCCGCCGACCAGCAGGGGGATGCGCCCCGCCGCGGTGATCTCGGCCATGGCCGCCAGGGCGTCGGCGCGGAATTCCGCCGCCGAATAGCTTTCGGCCGGATCGCGGATGTCGATCAGGCGGTGCGGGAATTCGGCCAGGACTTCCTTCGAGGGCTTGGCCGTGCCGATGTCCATGCCACGGTAGACCAGCGCCGAGTCGACGCTGACCAGTTCGATGGGCAGCAGCCGCGCCAGTTCCAGCGCCAGGTCGGTCTTGCCGGCGGCGGTCGGGCCCATGAGGAAGATGGCGGGAGGCAGGGAGGACATCGGCAACTCTTCGGCAGAACGGGCGCGTGCATACCGCGCGCTGAATCGATTGGCGCGCAGTTTACTGCACTTGGCTTAACGCTGGCTTTATTTCAGCGCCCGCGCAGGAAGAGTTTGTCCAGCTCGTCCAGGCCCAGCTGTGTCCAGGTGGGCCGGCCATGGTTGCACTGGCCGCTGCGCTCGGTGATTTCCATGTCGCGCAGCAGGGCGTTCATCTCCGGCAGCGTCAGGCGCCGGTTGGCGCGCACCGCGCCGTGGCAGGCCATGGTCCCGAGCAGTTCGTTGAGATGCGCCTGGATGCGGTCGCTGGTGCCGTATTCCAGCAGGTCGGCAAGCACGTCGCGCACCAGCTGGGTCGCCTCGGCCTGCTTGAGCAGCGCGGGAACCTGGCGGATCGCCAGGCTTTCCGGGCCCAGGCGCTGCAGTTCGAAGCCGAGCCGGCTGAACCAGCCGCCGTGTTCCTCGGCGCAGTCGGCCTCGCGCTCGCTCACCGCCAGGGATTCGGGCACCAGCAGCGGTTGGCCGCGCAGGCCTTCGCTGTCCATGGCGATCTTCAGGCGCTCGTAGGTGATGCGCTCATGGGCCGCATGCATGTCCACCAGCACCAGGCCGTGGGCATTCTCGGCGAGGATATAGATGCCCTTGAGCTGGGCCAGGGCGTAGCCCAGCGGCGGGACGTCCTGGGCGCTCTCGGGGAGCGGCTGGGGCGTGGATTGCTCCGGCAGCGGCGCGAAATAGGTGCGGTAGGCGCCCTGGGTCTCGGCGGCGGGCGGCATGTCCTGGCGCGGCGGCTGGTAGGAATAGCCGCCGCCGGAACCGGAGGAACCGCCCGAGCCGCTCCAGCTACGCGCCGCGGCCGGGGCCTCCAGCACCTTGTCCGACAGGCTCATCTCGCCCTGCGGACCGAACTCCCCGGCGGCCTGCCCGGTGGGGCGCGGCACGGTCAGGGTGGTGGCCCCCGGCGGCGCCAGCTGGTCGTCCGGACGCACCTCGGCGAGCGCCCGGTGCAGGGTGCCGTAGAGGAAGTCGTGGACCATGCGGCTGTCGCGGAAGCGCACTTCGTGCTTGGTCGGGTGCACGTTGACGTCCACCGTCGCCGGGTCGACCTCCAGGAACAGCACGAAGGTCGGGTGGCGGCCGTTGTAGAGCACGTCACGGTAGGCCTGGCGCACCGCGTGGGCGACCAGCTTGTCGCGCACCATGCGGCCGTTGACGTAGAAATACTGCAGGTCCGGCTGGCTGCGGGAGAAGGTCGGCAGGCCGACCCAGCCCCACAGGTGCAGGCCGTTGCGCTCGATCTCGATGGGCAGCGCCTGCTCGAGGAAGGCCGGGCCGCACACGGCGCCGACGCGGCGCGCGCGGGCGGTCTCGTCCGCGGCCTCGTGCAGGCTGAAGATGGTCTTGCCGTTGTGGCGCAGGTGGAAGGCCACGTCGAAGCGGGCCAGGGCCAGGCGCTTGATGACTTCCTGCAGGTGGTCGAACTCGGTCTTCTCGGCGCGCAGGAACTTGCGCCGCGCCGGGGTGTTGAAGAACAGGTCGCGGACCTCGACGCTGGTGCCCACCGGGTGCGCCGCCGGCTGCACCCGCGGCTGCATGTCGCGGCCCTCGGTCTCCACCTGCCAGGCCTGCTCGGCGTCGGCGGTGCGCGAGGTCATGGTCAGCCGCGACACCGAGCTGATCGAGGCCAGGGCCTCGCCGCGGAAGCCCAGGCTCATCACCGCCTCGAGGTCTTCCAGCTCGCGGATCTTGCTGGTGGCGTGGCGCGCCAGGGCCAGCGGCAGGTCGTCGGCGGGGATGCCGCCGCCGTCGTCGCGCACCCGCAGCAGCTTGATGCCGCCCTGCTCCACCTCGATGTCGACGCGCCGGGCGCCGGCGTCCAGGCAGTTCTCCAGCAGCTCCTTGATCACCGAGGCCGGGCGCTCGACCACCTCGCCGGCGGCGATCTGGTTGGCCAGCCGCGGGCTGAGCAGCTGGATGCGGCGTGCTTCGTTCATTGCTGCGCCGCCAGGGAAGTCGCAGGGATGTTCAGCACCTGGCCGATGCGCACGCTATCGGTCTTCAGGTTGTTGGTGCTGCGCAGGGTGGCCATGCTCACGTCGTAGCGCGCGGAGATCATCGACAGGCTCTCGCCGGCGCGCACCACGTGCTGGCGCGGCCCGCTGGAAATCTGCCCGCCGTCGCGCAGCGAGGCGATGTAGGTGCCCGGCGGCGGCGTCTGCACGAAGTACTGGCGCACACCGGCGGCGATGGAGCGGGCCAGGGCCTGCTGGTGCGAGGCGCTGTTGAGCTTCTGCGACTCGCCGGGATTGGAGATGAAGCCGGTCTCCACCAGGATCGACGGGATGTCCGGCGACTTCAGCACCATGAAGCCGGCCTGCTCGACGCGGTTCTTGTGCAGCGAAGTGACGCGGCCGACGTTGGTCAGCACCTTGTGCCCGACGTCCAGGCTGGAGGACATGGTGGCGGTCATCGACAGGTCGAGCAGCACGCCGGCGAGCATGTGGTCCTTGTCGTCGAGGCTGACGCTGCCGTCGCCGCCGATCAGGTCGGAACGGTTTTCGCTGTCGGCCAGCCAGCGCGCGGTCTCGGAGGTGGCGCCGCGGTCGGAGAGGGCGAACACCGAGGCGCCGAAGGCGCTGCGGCTGGGCGCGGCGTCGGCGTGGATGGAGACGAACAGGTCGGCGCCCTTCTTGCGCGCGATGGCGGTGCGCCCGCGCAGCGGGATGAAGTAGTCGCCGGTGCGCGTCAGCTCGGCGCGGAAGCCCTTCATCTGGTTGATCTGCCGCTGCAGTTCGCGGGCGATCGACAGGGTGATGTTCTTCTCGTGCAGGCCGTTCGGGCCGGAAGCGCCCGGGTCCTCGCCGCCGTGGCCGGCGTCGATGGCGATGATGATGTCGCGCTTGCCGCCGGCAGGCACCGGCGCCTTGGCCACCGGCTGCGTCGGCGTCACCGGGGTGGCCGGCTGGTTCGGCGTGGGCGTGGCGGGCACGTCGGGGGTGATGTCCGCGCCCTGGTCGTAGAGGTCCACCACCAGGCGGTTGCCGTACTGCTGGTTGGGCGGCAGGACGAAGCTCTTGGGCGTCACCTGGGCGGACAGGTCCAGCACCAGGCGCAGGTCGGTGGGCGAACGCTGCGCCGAGCGCACCGAGGTGATCGGGGTGTTCTTCAGCTTGAGCTGGTTCAGCGCTGTGCTCAGCTGCGCGCCGTTGAGGTCGATGACGATGCGGCTGGGCGCGCTGAGGGTGAACAGGCTGTGCTGCACCGGGCCGGA